>OLVY01000369.1_pt1 | contig 34959 bp, 28 predicted proteins | sample 1674261 | NCBI WGS metagenome assembly OLVY01 (sample SAMEA103958155, study PRJEB25191) | human gut metagenome | biome: human-associated habitat [ENVO:00009003]; feature: intestine environment [ENVO:2100002]; material: feces | place: Germany | collected 2013/2015
TTGCTCAAGCTCGCAACGCCGCAGGTCTTTCGGTTCGCGACCTCGCCGACCGCTGCGGTCTCGATGCCGGCCATCTCTGTCGTATCGAAAACGGACGCATGAACGTGACCATCGACACTGTCGCCAAAATCTGCGAGGCGCTCGGTCTGCGTCTTGAAGCGATGTCGGCTTCTGAAACGAAATAAAGCAAAAGCAAAAGCGACCGCGTCTGCTCTACATGGCGCGGTCGCATCTCGATAAGAGAATAAAGGATGAAAATGCGATTACGTAACCCGATATTTTAATAAGATGGAACATAAACTAAAAGAAGAACTAACAGCCGAAATGCACTACGAATTGATGAGTTGTGAAATGTCGGAATTTGATTTCCGTGTCATGGCTGCCTATGGAGCAATTAGTGGCGGCCTTTCTAAGGCAGAAGGTCTCCAAAGATACAATCTCACGGAGAGCGAATATGACGATAATATCGATAGGGTGATGTCGTCAACTCCTTAAATACTTTTCAAATCGTGCAACATGCGCAGGATTTTTGAGGCTCAATACTCCCTGCCAGCTTGAATTGAGAAGTGCCTTTTTTCCCCACGGCTTATCTGCGATTAGATACATCGGGAATGGCTCTTTTTTTGATAAGCCGGTTTTTTTATAGTAACCATCTATAATTGAGCGAGCTTCTTGGAATTCCTCCGCAGTCAGCGCTTTCTTTCGGATTGCCTGTAGCGCCTCCCTTTTATCATACGCACAGAAGCCGTATCGAGCCCACGTATATCCTCCCACATCTATATTCGCACACACTCTTATTTCGACTACGCCCATGCGTTTGTATTGCTCAAAAAAAATGCCTAATATCTTTTTTGAAACTCCCTTCCCTTGTGCGTGAGACGGAAGTTCAAAGAGAGAATGCTCGACCATAATTCCATCATTTCCCCGGTCGTAAAAATCGCGTGTTAAAAGAAAATCATCCCTTCTGAGGTAGCCTTGGAAAGAAATGGAAAAATGGCCATTTCCTTCAATGTATAATCTTGGCGTTTCCATATCTGTAATGCCGACATCAGACAAAGCTTCGTTTACTTGACGCTTTACAGAAAGATAATCAAGTTTGGCGGCTGCTCCGTTATAAAATTCTGACTCATTTGTATCCCGAAACGCAACGCTATATTCTTTCCGTAAGTCATCAAGTGTTGTTGGCATGCTCGATACGTTTTTGGCGGTGCGCTTGGCGTGGCGCTCGGCGGCGATGCCGGTATACTTGGCATTGTCGCGAATGAAGTACGGCACGGATGAGGCGTGTTTGATGCGGTCGCGCTTATCTTCCACCCAGTCCTTGAATGCTTCGGGCGTATCGGTGACGGCGTTTGTGCTGTCCGCCGACGGCTGCCTGCCGTCAAGGATGCGTTTGGTGTCGCGTGCCATCTCCTCCTCGGTCTTGAGGATGGTGACGGCGTGGCAGCGGCAATGTGGATGCCAGCCCGTAAACTTGAAGTCCTTGGGGTATCGTCCTGCGAGTGTGTCGCAAATGTCCGTGAGCGTGCGCACCGCGTTGGCCTTGGGCGTTCCGTCTGCTCGCATTTGCCCCGGCAAGTCCGAGGTCTTTTCGCCCGGTTGGAGGCGGATGGTGTGGTTGTTGCTCAGCACGATTTCGATGCCGACAACGAAATCCATTTTTTGCCAGCGCAGGTGGTCGGCGGTGCGATACGCGATATTGGTTTCGGTTGCGGCGAGGCGGCGTGCGTTCATATACGAGCTTCGGTACACTCCGCGTCCCGGGTGGAAGTCTTTGGCTGCTTGGGAAAGCTTGAGCAAGCCGTGTTCGTCTCGCACTCGGCGGAACAGCTTATCGGGATGCTGCAAATATTGGCGCAGGTCGCGCGTCATGACTGCGGCGCTTTTGCCTGAACGGATGCCGAGGTCGAGCCCCAGTTCGATTTCGTTCTTGAACTCGGTGGTGTATCGCCATACGCGGTCGGAAAGCCCGAGGCCTTGCGTCTTGCGTGCGAGGAATGCTTCGAGCGCCTGCGCGTTGTTATTGAAATAGCGGCGGCGTCGGGCTTGCTCTTGATGTCAAACTTACAGCAGCACAATATCGGCTTACCATCGTGAACGAGGTATCCTGAAAATTTACCTAAGTATTGTTTTAGGAAATTATAAGTAAAAAAATAAGCCAATCCGACCATGTCTCGAAAAAAAATGCTAAATTTGTAAACTTATATGCCGCAAGGACGTTTGGCCTAAGCCAAAATATACTGACGGCCATACGGCAGAAAAATTACTAATCAGATAATTTCATGGAAATTACAGGAAAAATCATTATCGACCTCCAAGAACAATCCGGAGTCAGCAAGGCCGGCAACAATTGGAAGAAACACGAGTATGTCCTTGAGACACAGGAGACATATCCACGAAAAGTGAAGTTTGACTTCTTCGGAGACAAGGCCGACCAGTACAAGTTGAGCGTAGGCAAGGTATATACCGTAAGTTTTGACCTTGAGAGTCGTGAATTTAACGGCCGCTGGTATACTGATGCACACGCATGGAAAGCCGAAGAAGGACAAGGTGCCGAACCTGCCGCGGCAGCTCCCGTGCCCCCTATGGCTCAGCAGGCGCCCATCGAAGCGCCCGTGCCCCCCGCTCCGGGCGCTGCCGGTGCATCGGACGACTTGCCATTCTGACGCAAAAGCAGGACATGCCTTGTGCGCGCTTGCCGGAGCCTTGTTGCATCCATGGGCAGGCGCGTGCTCGTTTACACAAAATAATAGATCAAAACATCCAACCACGCTAATGAAAACATTGACAGCACTGGTGACGGTGCTTTTTATGGCTCAACCGCTTATGTCACTTTCAGCTCCTGTGGCGGCATCTACGGCCAAGAAGGCCGAGACCGCCAATCCGCTGTTGCGCCCATTCAAGAACACCGAGCACAACACACCTCCATTTAACGCTATAGATAACAGTATGTGGCTTAAGGCTATACAAGAAGGCATAACATGTGCCAATAAGGACATTGATGCCATAGCTTCCCAAAAGGCCAAGCCCACCTTTAAGAATACCATAGAAGCTTTCGACTGTGCCGGCGAAGATCTCAGCCGTGTCCTTGGCGTATTCTACGCACTGCTTTCGGCCGAAGCCGATGATCAAATGATGGAGGTCTCGGTAGTGGCTTCGCGACTGCTGAGCGAATATTCGACCTCCATCACCCTTAACGAGAAATTGTGGCAGCGTGTCCGTCAAGTTTACGACAATCGCGATGCACTCAAGCTGGCCTCCGAAGATAGTATGCTGTTGCAACGAACCTACGAGTCCTTTGCCCGCAATGGTGCCACCCTTGAAGGCGAGGCTCGCCAACAGTATAAAAATCTCAGCTCCGAGTTGTCCGAACTGACCACACTCTTTGGACAGAACGTTCTCAAGGAGGTCAACACCTATGAGGTATGGCTCTCAGAGGAAGACTTACAGGGACTGCCTGAAAGTTCGATAGAAGCTGCTGCTAAGGCTGCTTCGGACAAAGGTCGTGCCGGGGAGTTTCTCTTCACTCTCGACCAGCCTGTGTACATTGCCTTTATGAAATATAGCAGTCGTGCCGACTTGCGCGAGCGTATGTATCGGCTATATACGGGACGTAACACTTCGGGCAAATACAACAATATAGACGTGATGACACGTATCGCCGATTTGCGCCATCGTTTGGCCAACCTCTTGGGTTACAAGACATATGCTGCCTATAACCTGACCAATACAATGGCTGGGACCCCTGAGGCTGTGTATGACCTGCTGGGACGTCTGCGTCAAGCCTATACCCCGGCGCTTGAAAAAGAGATGGCTTCGCTGACGGCTTTTGCCTCTAAATACGAAGGCAAGCCGGTGACCATACATCCATGGGATTATAGTTACTACTCCAACAAGCAACGTGCTGCCGAATATGCTTTCGATGAGGAAGCCATGCGTCCTTATTTCGAGCTTTCAAATGTCATCAAGGGCGTTTTCGGCTTGGCCACTCGCCTTTACGGAGTGACCTTTACACCCAATCCCAGGGTGCAGGTTTACCATCCCGATGTAACAGCTTATGATGTTAAGGACGAAAAAGGCAAATTCCTCGGAGTTTTTTACACTGATTTCTTTCCACGTGCTGGCAAACGTCCCGGAGCTTGGATGACCAATTTTAAGGAGCAGTGGAAAGATGCTAAGGGTAAGGAGTCACGTCCCCAGGTGACCATTGTGATGAATTTCACGAAACCGACGGCCGATAAACCCTCGCTGTTGACACCCTACGAGGTGGAGACGTTTTTGCACGAATTCGGTCACGCATTGCATGGTTTGCTTGCCGACACCAAGTATCGCAGCCTGAGCGGCACCAATGTATTCCGTGATTTCGTTGAACTGCCTTCGCAGTTCAACGAAAACTTCCTGACCGAGCGCCAATTCCTCGACACTTTTGCTCGCCATTACATCACGGGAGAGGCAATACCCGATTCGCTGGTTGACGGTCTGATACGCTCGTCGCGCTATGGCGCTGCTTACTCATGCATGCGCCAGTTAGCTTTCGGATACCTCGACATGGCATGGCATACCATCGAAAAGCCGGTGGACGACCCTGTGGAATTTGAGATTGAAGCCGTCAAGCCGGTACGCATCTTCCCGACTGTGTGCGGTTCGATGACTTCTCCACAGTTCAGCCACATCTTCTCCGGAGGCTATGCAGCGGGATATTACAGCTACAAATGGTCTGAAGTATTGGATGCAGATGCTTTCAGTGTATTCAAAAAGAATGGTATATTCGATGCTGAAACGGCTCACTCTTTCCGCGACAACATACTCAAGCGCGGCGGCACCGAGAATCCGGCTGAGCTCTATCGCCGATTCCGGGGCGGTGACCCTACCATTGATGCATTGCTGCATCGTGATGGCATAAAGTAACAATAGGAATTATCCTCCGCATACGGCGGCGCCATGTATTCCACAGCGGATATGGCGCCGCCGCTGTGTCTTGTCCATGTGCGAACTTTTTGATAATCGAAAGTGTTTCTTAAGAAAAGAATTTAGACTATGAAGATACAGCAAACACACCAAACACTTTTGAGCGTGATGGCAATTTTCGCCGTTACGTTGTCTGTCAATCCGAAGGCTGCTGCATGCACTCGCGTGGTGTATGCCGGACTCGGAAATACGGCGATTACCGGACGCAACTTGGACTGGAAGACGCCCATACCGACCAACCTATATGTACAGCCTCGAGGCATCGACCGCGTTTCCGCGCAAGGGCCTGATGCCTTGCAATGGCGGTCGCTGTACGGCAGTGTGGTCGCCGTTGGTTACGACATGGGAGTCTCCGAGGGTATGAACGAGCGGGCTCTTGTATGTAACCTCTTATACCTGCCGGGCACCGAATATAAACTGCCAAAGGAAACGCGCCGCCCTATGTCCTCGTCACTATGGGCACAGTACATTTTGGACAATTATGCTACGGTTGCCGAGGCTGTCGAAGGACTGACGCACGATGTTTTTTACATAGATGCTCCGGATATGCCTGGTGGCGCGTCCACGACACTACATGCCGCATTGAGTGATGCATCAGGAGACTGTGCTATCATAGAATATACAGATGGGCGTATTTCGATATACCATGGGCGCGAGTATCGAGTGTTGACAAACGCCCCTATGTATGACAGCCAGAAGGCCATTGTACAATACTGGGAACGTATTGGTGGTATGAAAATGCTGCCCGGCACCAACAGTAGCAGCGACCGCTTTGTGCGGGCGTCGTTTTATGTGGGATGTATTCAGGACACGGTAAGGCATGAAGTGGCTCTGGCAGGAGTTTTTGGTGTGCTTTTCAATTGTGCCGTTCCGGTTGGCATTTCGGTACCCGGCAGTCCCGAGGTATCGCAGACACAGTGGCGTTCGGTTGCTGACCATTCAAACCTTGTATATTACTATGCCACCACATACAATCCATCGGTGATGTGGGTGGATTTGCGAGAATTTGATCTTGGCGAAGGCGCTCCTATAATGAAGTTGAACGTTATCAACCAGCAGAAACCTTATATTGGCAATGTCCGTGACGACATGCACCCGGACAAGGGTTTTGTTCCGATGTTCACAATGGAACAGTGGCGTAGCTCTCAAAAGTGAGTATAAGCGTTAGATATCGCGGTTCGAAGTTGTGCCGCTATCGTATGGTAGGGCATAACGCCCAAATTTGCGGAAGCAAGGCGGAGTCTTCGTTGTTGTGTATCACCTCAGGTGTGATGGAACATGCTTTTGGTATGGTTTCGTTGTTTTGACTATTGATACGTTGCAGCACTTGTTGGCGCGTGATATTGTCGCGTGCCGATACGCGCGATATGCGAGTCTCGATGTCAGCCGTAACCACCCAAATACGGTCGACACATTTCCATAGGCCGGAGGAATATAATATTGCACTTTCGACAAAGAACATTCCTGACGTTCGACGTGCACATGCTTGAACATCACGTATGACAATACTATGCACGATGGCATTTAGCATGGCTAATTTGGCCTTGTCTTCGAATACTATTTGCGCCAAGCGAGGACGGTTGATACTTCCATCGCGGTTAATTGTAGACGAGTCTATCATTTCGGCTAATTTGCGGCGAATTTCCTGGTCTCTATCCATGATGGCTTTGGCGTTACTGTCGCAGTCGTAAACTGTGTGGCCGCATGTGCGTAAAATGCGGCAGATAACACTTTTCCCCGAGCCTATGCCTCCGGTGATACCAATGGTTTGTATGGCCATAATTACTGTTTAGGATATCTTGCGTTTTCTGATTGATGTGTTATCCTTGCAACGATTGATATATCTCAAAACAAGGCATGGACACCGGACCGGCAGGAGGGAGAATTTCAGCGTTCGACCATGTATTCCACCGAATCGGTGCTGAGGCGTATGTTGCGCAGTTCCGGAACTTTTGAGTTGTCTGCTTTGATGCATATACGGCGTGTCGGATGCGACATGTCGATGCTGCGATAGTCAGCGGTAATGACTAGTGGAGGCAATTGCTCGTTGTAAATATTGGCCGGCACCATATATGAGACATTTACTGTGGTTGGTAGTAGTATAAGCCGTACACTATCGGGGACATTGATTGCGGTAATGGGCAACTTTATAGAGCGTGCAATCAGCGGCTCGACGCGGAAGGTTACGCTGACGCTGTCCGGGAATGCTCTGCATCCGGGCGGGACGATTACGCGTGTGCGTATTGTTTGAGTCTCGGAGATATCTGTGTACTGTATGACAGGGGTGACTACTCTGTCCGCCGTAGGGCTCAAAGGACGTGTCGAGTAAACGACCACCGATGCGGGCACACATTTCGGGGCACCTGCCAGAGCAAAGTCCGAACGTGTGGACACTTGCGAGGCCACATTTACCGGCATAGACACTCCGGGTCTCGAGGTAAATATTATGTTGAGGGTGTCCGGACTGAAGGATAGTATTTGGGAGTTTTGACCGAAGACATTTCGCAGTAAAGCACGCATTTCCGAAGTTCCTACGGAAATGCGATTATCATGCATCATGTACTTATAGTCAATAGATATTGTCGGTGGGGTGCCAAAGTTGAATTTTATAAGTTGGGAACCACGCGACTTGACGCTGACACTGATGTCGTCAGGCAGGTATGAAATCATGGTGACCGAGTCCGGCTTGTTGACAATTTCGACACGACACCGGATATCTTGTTGCATTTCCTGGTTCAGTGACATTACCACCCATAGGGCGGATGAAATTGCCAGAAAGACACAAAACGTCAACACGCTCTTCCCGCGTGGCGAGAAGACGTATTGACGTATAATGTTTGCGGCGCGTCGGGCCTTGTCTTGCAGGGCACCCACGGTTTACTTTTATTTCTTCTGTTGTATTGCCTCGTTAGCTTGGACTGCGGAGGGGTATACCGAGTTGCGGTCTACGCGTATTTTGACATCTTTGTCCACTTCGATGAGCATCGAGTTGGTGTTCTCGTCAATCTCGCGGATGCGTCCATATATTCCGCCGGCTGTAACAACGTTGTCGCCCTTGGACATGGCTTCGCGCTGTTTGCGCAGTTCTTTCTGCTTTTTTTGCTGCGGACGAATCATGAAGAAATAGAAAATGGCAATCAGTGCCACAATCATGATGATGTTCATCATTCCGGCACTTGCTCCGGCACTTGCACCTGCACCTGCGGGAGCTGCATCGAGTAATATTGCGTTTTCAATCATAGCTTGGTCTTGTTTGGCTGTGAATTTTTGTGAGTATGATGTTTACTTGTATATTACGTTGTTGTTTTTGAGGTACGTGGCAACGGAATGCAGTATGCCGTTGACGAATTGACCACTCTTGGGTGTCGAGTAATTATTGGCCAATTCGACATACTCGTTCATGGTCACTGCCACTGGAATTCCGGGGTAGGTCACCAGTTCGGTGATAGCCGTAATCATGATGACGATATCCATGACTGGTATGCGCTCGATTTCCCAGTTTTGGTTGTTTATGAAGCGTTCGATAAGTTCGCGATACTCGTAGCGGTGTCCTATGGCTGCATCGAATAGCTCGGCACCAAAGGTCGCATCTTCTTCATCCTTGTATTTCTCCAAAAGGGATATCGGCTCGTCCGGATGTGACTGCGCGTAGCGTATTGTCTTGAGCACGAAGGTGCCCATAATATTGAGGTCATCGTTCCAAAATACCGATTCGTTTTCGATGGCCTCTTCGAGAGCATCGCTACGGAATAGTACGTTGCGCAGCAGGTTGCGCCATACTTCGCAGTCAAGTTCGAAATCGGTACTTTCGGCTTCCATGTAGTCGGCGTAGTATTGCGACGCGGTTATTTCCTTGAGTAAATCTTGGATAAGCGAGAAGTCGGAAGTCCAACCCATTGCGTTTTTTTCGTAATAGGGCGCGAAGGATGGCGACTCGAGCAACTTGGCAACGAAGGAGTTGTCTGCAAATCGCATATTCGGATTAAGCTCGTCCTGCGTAGCCAAAAATTTGGCTTTGGCATTTTCGATGTTCTCGGCTTGGGCTTTTGTAAGGTTGGCCATAAGGCAAAATATGTCGCAGTATAGGTTATATGCCTTGTCCAGCGACAGAGCTAAGTCCTTTTTTGCTGTGGCATAGCCCAAAGAGGCATCGCGATACGATGTCAAAGTCTTTTCGAAAAGGGTGAAAGCCTGCTCGTAGCCTTTATTGGTGAAGCCTTCGAGCGAGCGTATAGCTGCTACGAAGGCGCGGTCGCGCTTGACTGTGGTGGCAAAGACCGAGATCCACATTGACACCTCAAGTGCTATTTCGGGCGAGCGTTTTTTGCTGTAGTCTTTGTATACGGCTGATTGGGCAATGTTGTCGGCCAGACGTTGCATCTCCGGGGCGATGACCGGAAGGTCGTTGTCGCCACTGAAGAGCATGCCCTTGATTGTGTCGTCAGCGGCCAAAGCGGCGCCAGCGCGGCTGCGCAGCATTTTTTTGTCCACGGTTATAGCTACGGGCATCTTGGGCGTCTTCTTGCCGTTGGTAAGCTGTACCAGCATTAGCAGCAAGTCTTTATAGACTTTGTATGCAAACACAGCGTCCTGTGACGTTGATTCCGGTTGTTGGAGTATCTTGAAATCAGTACGTGTCAAAAGGTATGAGTACAGCATCTGTACTACCTTGGTTCGTATAAGTATACGGTTGATCATGCTTGAATATGTGCGTCTATAGTTGAACGCCGCTTTTGGCTTGCTTGCCGTTCGGCCATGCAAAGTTAATACTTTTTTTCAAGATGGCTGTCATATAGCCTGATTTTCGGCAGGAGTTTTTACAGCATGAGTGCGGATATAACCATAGCTCTTGCGCATTCTGAATGTCAGTGGCCGAGGTGATTCCATCCTTGGGCTTTTATGGCAATTTCGCTTTCACCATCGCGCGTAATCATTGCACATCCCAAAGTTTGGTCTGTGATATGCCCGATGATTCGTATTCCGGAAATGTCTTTGATTCTGTCGTGATCGGCCAGTGGAACAGTGAACAGTAATTCGTAGTCTTCGCCGCCGTTCATGGCGGCTGTTACAAGGTTCATGTTCAGCTCTTGAGCCATTACCGCAGTCTGGTAGTCGATTGGTATACGTTCCTCGTAGATACGGCATCCGGTCTTTGACTTTTGGCAAATGTGTAGTAGCTCGGAAGATAGTCCGTCCGAGATGTCGATCATGGAAGTTGGCACTATGCCGGCTCTGTCCAATTGGCTTACGATATCGCGCCGTGCTTCGGGCTTGAGCTGGCGCTCGACGAGGTATTCTTTACCGGCGAATTGCGGTTCGAAGTCCTTGATGCCTACCGAGGCGGCTTTTTCGCGTTCGAGTACTTGGAGTCCCATGTATGCGGCGCCAAGGTCCCCGCTTACGCATATCAAGTCGTTGGGTCGGGCGCCATCGCGTCCTACAACTTTTGAGGCGGGCGCATCGCCTATGACGGTGACGGAGATGACCAGACCTTGGCGAGAGGATGTCGTGTCGCCGCCCACGAGGTCTACGCCGTAGACTTCGCAGGCCAACCGCAGGCCTTCGTAGAGTTGTTGGATGTGCTCGACGGTGAAGCGGCGCGATATGCCTAGAGATACCACAATCTGCCGCGGTGTGCCGTTCATAGCGTAGATGTCGCTGAAATTGACTACGGCTGATTTATACCCGAGGTGTTTGAGAGGCACGTATGTCAGGTCAAAGTGTATACCTTCCATAAGGATGTCTGTGGATACGAGCACGCGTGTGTCCGGATAAGACAATTCGGCGGCGTCATCACCTATGCCGCGTATTGTGGAGACATTTTTGTGGACGATGCCTTCGGTGATTTTGTCTATTAGACCGAATTCGCCTAAAGTTGCTATTTCTGTCTGCTTTTCTTCCATGATGCCGGGTATTTATGTTTGTGGTGTAACGTTTACTTTCAAAGAAAAGAGGGGCTATTGTGTAAGGCGCTTTGCGCGGTTATAATGTTGTGGTGACACGTCCGCCGCGTGAGCCGGGGCGTGTCACCACAATATATGTTTGATCGGAATCGTGTGTTAGTTGGCGGACACAAGTTCCTTGATGATGGCGAGCATCTTGGGCTGGGCGTTCTCTGCTGCCATCTGCACTTCTTCGTGAGTAGGAACTTGACGGACGTCTTTGCCTCCGAGGTCGGTGATGACGGAGATGCCGTAGACGCGCATTCCGGCGTGGCGTGCCACGATGACTTCGGGAACGGTGGACATACCTACAGCATCGCCGCCGATTACGCGGAAGTACTCGTATTCGGCCGGGGTCTCGAAGGTGGGGCCGGTAGTGCCTACATATACACCATGCATCAGACGAATGCCAAGGCGTTTGGCTATTTCGTCAGCCTTGCGGATGAGTTCGTGGTCGTAAGCTTCTGTCATTGCGGGGAAGCGCGGTCCCAGTTCTTCGTAGTTTTTGCCACGTAGCGGGTTTTCGGGGAAGAGGTTGATTTGGTCGGTAATTGTCATGATGTCGCCTACGCGGAAGTCCTTGTTCATGCCGCCCGCAGCATTGGATACATACAATGTATCAACGCCGAGTGCGCGGAAAACACGCACGGGGAAGGTGACGGTCTTCATGTCATAACCCTCGTAGTAGTGGAAACGGCCTTGCATAGCAATAACGCGTTTCCCGTTGAGGTCGCCGAAGATAAGGTTGCCGCTGTGTCCTTGTACGGTAGATACGGGCATATTCGGTATTTGGCTGTAGGGGATGACAATCTTATTGTCGATATGGTCTACAAGTGCGCCGAGGCCGCTGCCGAGGATGATGGCGGTCTTTGGCATGTTGTTTACACGTTCGCTAAGAAAAAGCGCTGTTTCTTTGATTTTTTCGAGCATTGTGAATAATGGTTTTATGGGTTATATTGTGTTGCTTGAATATGTGTATTATCTCCTGCATGGCAGCATTTATTACGCTTCTGTTGTCAGGTGTACCTCGAAGGGCTGAGCAACCCCTTGAGTTTCATCAAACGTAGTATCTCGTCACGCAGTGTCTCGCCGCGCAGTGTCTCACCGGGCTCGGTGTGCATAATATCGACGTGCACCGGCACGTACATCAGAGCTCCTTTGAGTGCCTTTGGGAAATACGGATTGTTGAGCAATCGCACAGCATCTTTCTCTGTGGTGACTATGATTTTGCGTGCGCCTTGCAGGCTGTTGTATCTTTCGGTGATAAGTTCGAGGTCGTGGCGTGTATAGTTGTGGTGGTCGTCAAAGATGTTGACTTTAACATGTGCGTCAAAACTCTTGACGTAGCGGACAAAAGGCTTTGGATTGGCTATACCTGCAATGACAAGAACAGCATCGTTGGTTGTGAGTTGGTCCAGCCGTATAGGTGTGCCGCCGAAGACAGGACGTGTTTGCTCGTAGGCAAGGCGCGAATAAAACAGACCTTGGTCCGGAATCAGGTTGAGGTTTTTGCCAAAGGTCCTAATGTCAATAGGCCGTATGTTGTTAGGACATTTAGTAACAATTACGATGTCGGCACGTGTGATGTTTTTTGCCGACTCGCGTAAGCGCCCGTAGGGCAACATTTTGTCATTGAAATAGGGACGATTGTATTCGGTGAGCACTATCGCTATGTCAGGCTTGACGCGACGGTGTTGGAAAGCATCATCCAAGACAATCATGCTGAGCGATGGATCATCGGCAAGCATTCGCTTTATCCCCGCCACGCGATCCTCACATACACATACAGTGATTTTACGACCGAATTTGTGGTATATTTGGTATGGTTCATCGCCTATGTCGTTAGGGGTCGATTGGGGAGTAGCGGCCACAAATCCTGATGTGTGGCGCTTGTATCCACGGCTGAGTATCCCGATGTTGAAACGGTCACGTAATGCGGCTACGACGTATTCGGTATGGGGTGTCTTGCCGGTGCCGCCTACGGCGAGGTTGCCGATGCAGATCACAGGGACGTCAAAGGAGTACGACTTGAAGATGTTGCAGTTGTAGCATAGGTTGCGCACAGCCGTTACTACGCCGTATATTTTAGACAGCGGGAGCAGGATGAGTTTGGCTAATGTGGATCTGTGCATCTTGCGTTGTCGTTTTGTGGTGTCCTGTTCTTAGGTGTGGCTTCGTTGTTTTGGATATCGCCTGTTTCTGTTGGAGGTGGTTTTGTCGCTTTTCTGTTCGGGTGTGCTCAGTGAGGCCATGGGCTTTGTGCCAACGTTAACTTATTGAAGGGTTATGCTTTCCATACGTGCCTGTATAGGCGACATGTTGACGATTTGTCCCAGCATACGCAGGGCTTTGTCTGCTTCGGCCGGTGGTATCGCGGCCCAAGCTGCTTTAGCTTTCAATGCTTCAGGTATGGCGTCTTTCCCGGCAATACCTGCAGAGAGCAGTTGCTGTAGCGGGGAGATTTCCATGGCCGGATATGTGGCGTATGCAGTGGGGGCTATGCCTATTTGACGTGCCAAGTCGGCAATGGCGTTGTGCAGTGAGCCTATGCGGTCTACGAGCCCTATGCGTAGGGCTGTATTACCATCCCACACACGGCCTTGAGCGATAGTATTGACACTGTCTTTGGAGATATGGCGGCCTTCGGCCACGCGCCCCACAAAAGTTTCGTATCCGCGCTGTATGGCACGTTGCATCTCGGCTTTTTGTCTTGGGGTCATATCCTTGATTACAGAAATGTCAATGGCGTCCGGGCTTGTGCTGACACTGGAGAAGTGTATGCCCAGATGCTTGTCCAATGTTCCCTCGATGGACGGAACGATTCCGAATATGCCTATGGAGCCGGTGAGGGTTTGCGGCATTGCGTATATGCGGTCGGCGCCGCAGGAGATATAGTATCCTCCGGAGGCGGCATAGTCGCCCATGGAGACGTATACAGGCTTGTTTTGTGCCTTGAAATGACGCACGGCGTCCCATATCTGTTCGCTGGCAAAAGCGCTGCCGCCACTGGAATTGACGCGTAGTACCATTCCGACAATCTTGTCGTCTTTGGCAAGACTAAGTATTTCGGGCACGAGTGAAGATGCCACGATGCCTTTGTCCCCATTCTCGGTGATATCGCCGTCTGCAAAGACTACTGCTATATGTGTGTCATCTGCCGTGGCCAAGGTTGCCGTGGCATAATCGGACATATATTCGGCCGGTGATACAAGCTCAAGATCTTTAGGATCCTCGGTTTCGGTGAGTGCGCACAAGACGTCTTCGGCTTGTCGTCGATATGCAATTTTGTCTATCAGTTTGTGATTGAGGCACCATTGGGCACTGCGGCTCATGGTGAGCGAATCGGCCAAGGCACAGACATCGGCAGTCGGAATTTTGCGTGACATACCGATGCCTTCTGAGATGCCGGCCCATATCGAGTCGAGGAACAACTGTGTCTGCATGCGTGCGGGTTCGCTCATGCTGTTGAGCAGAAATGGTTCGACGGCACTTTTGTAGGTCCCCACTTTGAAAACCTGGATGTTGACGTCCAACTTGTCCAAGGCGTCTTTGAAGTAAGGAACGGAGGAGGATAGGCCGTGGATATCAAGGGTGCCCATAGGATTTAGATATACCGTATCGGCGGCAGAGGCCACGTAGTAGTCGCCTTGGCTGAACTTATCGCCATAGGCCAATATCCATTTGTCTGTGCCTTTTTTGAAACGGGCGAGCGCTTCGCGTAGTTCTGCACGTGAGGCGTAACCAAGTGTACTGCCTGTGCAGTCGATGTATACTCCGTCAATGCGGCCGTCTGTGGCGGCGTATTCCAGCGAGCGCAAGATATCCTCGAAGGTGGTGGCATCGGATTGCCCGTTGAGGATGAGGTCCGGAATGTCTTGCGGCGTCCGGTGTTCGCTGATGACTCCGTCAAGCTGTATGTGTAATATGCTGTGATCCGCTATCTTGACACTCTTGAGGCTTGATCCGATAAGGCCGGCAACGAATACGATTGTGAGAACGAACAATAACATCACCGACAGCCAAATGGCGGCTATCGAGCCGAGGAATGACATGAAAAAATTTTTTAGCATAGTCGTCCGTATCGTTTATTTGAAGCCGTGCCGCGTGAAGACGTGTCCGCGCGGCACTGGTTCTCTGTTGTGCAAAGGTACTAATAAATCCTCGGCCCTCCAAAGTTTTACATTATTTTGTTGCATGGGTTCGGAAACCAAAATGATTGCTATTGCAATCGCGCTGCCGTCTTGTTGGGTTCGAGGTGTATGACGCCGTGTTCGCGGGTCGGAAAGCTACTTGTTGTTGTAGTTGCACATGGCGTGCTGCAGTCCGGCGAGGATTGCGTCTTGTGCGGCTTCGACGGCAATGTTTACGCGGGCTGAAAGTGCGTCCTCTTGCTCCGGCGTGAAATGTCCGAGGACATAGTCGACTTGGCAACCGCGCGGAAAGTCGTTTCCTATGCCGAAACGAAGTCGTGCGTAGTTTTGCGTGCCGAGCATATCCGCAATGTTTTTCAGTCCGTTGTGTCCTGCATCACTACCGGAGGGCTTGAGGCGTATGGTGCCGAAGGGTAGGGCTATGTCATCTACTAGCACAAGGATGTTCTCGATGGCGATGTTCTCCTTTTCTTTCCAGTAGCGGACGGCATTGCCGCTGAGGTTCATGTATGTGGAGGGCTTGAGCAGGACCACTTGTTGGTTTTTAAGGCGTGTGTGCGCGATGTCGCCATAACGTCCGGTTTCAAAAGAAATATTGGACGCCTGGGCCCAGGCGTCCAATATTCTGAAACCGATGTTATGTCTGGTGTCACGGTATTCATCGCCGATATTGCCCAAGCCAACAATGAGATGTTTCATCGTTGCTGTGTCGAGTATCGGTTATGAATGTGTTATTCAGCAGCGGCAGCCTGTGCACCGCGAGCGGCGCGGGTCAGTTGTACTGCACATACTACGGCGTTCTTGGCGTTGACCAATTCAAGGCCTTCAAAGTGGAGGTCACCTACTTGAAGCGCTTTGCCAAGACCGAGGTTGTCGACGTTGATGACAAGACGTTCGGGGACGTTGGTGTAGATGGCTTTAACTTTGAGTTTCTTCATTGAGAGGCTGAGTTTGCCGCCGGCTTTGACACCTTCAGCATGGCCTTCAAGTTTGACGGGCACTTGGATGACCACGGGTTTTTTGTCGTCAACTTCGAGGAAATCCATGTGGAGGATAGTGTCCTTGACGGGGTGGAATTGGATGTCCTTGAGAATGGCCATCTTTTTGCCGCCGTTAAAGTCGAGTTCGATAGCGAAGATGTCGGGGGTGTAGACGAGTTTGCGTACATCGTCCTGTGCCACGACAAGGTCGGTGGTAATAAGCGCTTTGTTGTCGCCGATTTCAACGAGTTTCTGGCCGGGAGCAAGAGTGCCGGTGAAGGGCAGTTCGACAGCGGCGCCGCCATTGAGAACTACGGGGATTTTTCCTTCAGCACGCAGTGCTTTGGTAGCCTTCTTGCCCAGATCGGTACGGGGCTCGGCTTGAAGTTGGAATGTCTTCATTGGTGTTTTTGTGTTGTTTTGTGTTACTAAAAATTAAGTTGCTCTTAATTTCCCATCACACGAGGGAGGGCTATGAAAAGCGGTTGCAAAGGTATGATTTTTTTTGCTAATGTGCAATAGCTTGAGGTTTTTGCCTCCTTTTTTATGCGTAGATATGCGTGTTTTTTGACGTGCTTGTGTCTTCGCTTTATTCTCCGTGGCTGTATTTGCCTGGTTTTTGCTGTTGCTTACGCTGTGTTGTGGTGGGTTGACGAAAAAAACCGGACTGCATTGAGTCCGGAAATTATGTGAGTCTCTGCTAAGTGGCAGGGATATGACACAGCTACTCTTGGCCGCTTATTGGCCGAGGTATGTTTTGAGAAGGCGCGAGCGCTGTCCTTTGAGGCGGCGTATGGCTTTTTCCTTGATTTGGCGTACACGTTCGCGTGTCAAGTCGAATTTGGCGCCGATTTCTTCGAGTGTCATTTCCTGGCAACCTATGCCGAAAAACATTTTGAGGATTTCTCGTTCACGCTCATGGAGCTGATGCAAGGCGCGGTCTACTTCCTTGGAAAGTGATTCCTGGGTTAGAGTGGCGTCTGCCATGGGCGAGTCGTCGTTGGTGAGCACGTCGAGCAACGAGTTGTCTTCGCCTTCGACAAAGGGGGCGTCCACGGAGATGTGTCGTCCGGACACCTTGAGGGTATCTGCTACTTTTTCGACAGGTATGTCGAGCTGTGCAGCCAATTCTTCAGGCGAGGGGCGGCGTTCGTTTTCTTGCTCAAACTTGGAGAGTGCTTTGGTGATTTTGTTGAGCGAACCTACCTGGTTGAGAGGAAGACGTACGATACGCGATTGCTCGGCAAGAGCCTGTAGGATGGATTGGCGTATCCACCATACAGCATAGGATATGAATTTGAAGCCTCGTGTTTCATCGAATTTTTCGGCGGCTTTGATGAGCCCGAGGTTTCCTTCGTTGATAAGGTCCGGTAGCGAAAGTCCCTGATTTTGATACTGTTTTGCGACAGAGACAACGAATCTGAGGTTGGCACGCGTGAGCTTTTCTAGGGCTTTTCGGTCGCCTTGCTTGATGCGTTGAGCCAGTTCTACTTCTTCTTCTACTGTAATGAGTTCCTCGCGACCTATCTCTTGAAGATATTTGTCGAGGGAGGCGCTTTCGCGGTTGGTAATGGATTTTGTAATCTTGAGTTGTCTCATAACTGTGTACTTCAGTCCAAAGATTGTGCAAAGGTACGGACTTTTGTCGAGTTTTCAAAGGCAAAAAAGCCGTTTGCGCGGTTAAATTATGCTAAACATTTAGTCGGCAGATTAGGTTTAATCCGGTTTTATCTTTTTAAATAACCGAGGTAATCTTGTCGGCCAACTTTATCTGCTGTAGATATGCATTATTGATGCACCCCGGTTCGCAAGCATTTTGTATGTCGCCCGGGAGCGTGTTGACTTAGTTGATGGACAAGTAAAAAATGAGATTGTCCATTACTTCCCGATATTATCAACGATGTTTAGGACTTCTCAATGCTAATCCAAGCAGATGAAAGTAATGTCTCTCAGGTGTTCGCTTCCTACTTCTTCCCCTTTAAGAATGGCAGGCATTTGTACAACTTTGTCGGATTCAAGCTTTGAGAATATATACCACATTATCTCGTGATAAAATATAACTGCGGCTTCATTTGGGTTAAGGATGTGAAGTTGCGGAGCTACCGCCGCAGCCTTTTTATTGACTTCGGCACACAATTCAGTTGTAATTTCATCGGCAATGGTATTGATAGGGCTTGTTTCGTTCATCGTCATAACCGGAATGATGATTTTTCCCTTATCATCACATATGCCCCATTTAAGAGCTCTATTGGTAAGTGTAGCAGGGAGATAAAGACTGTCGGGATGTGCCTTGATATGGTCGGCGATATTAATCATTAACTTATCATTCGCCCAATATCCAAGGTCGTCAGACCAATTTATTGCGATTGGACCATATTTATTTGTGCCCAATATTGCTAAGGGGTTCTTGCTGAAAGTTGCCCAATAAACACCGCGCCATGTCGGATGTTCAGGCATTTGGGAATAGCTTGGAAGTTTATCTCCATTCCACACAATACCGTCAAGCAACCATGAGAAAATCAAAGAATAGGTTTGTGCTGTATATCCTTGTTTTTTAAAAAGCTTAGTAAGTTTGACAAATCTGGGCTTTAGAGAGGGATAGATGCTGTCTGCTAATGTTTTGCTTTGTAGACGCAGTAGGTCTGTCTGTTCTCGATTAAGAATGGGCATTAGAGTTTGGGCACTGTCTTTATAGCATTTCAAAAGTCCGCCTACCTGTAATAGTTGAAGTTGGCTTTTATTGTATGAGATTCCGAGAGAGTCAAGTTTGTTGATTTTCCCCGGTTCCGTAAAGGCGCAGAGAATTTGCCAATTATTATCGGTTAAGAACTGGGACGGATGATAATCCTGATATTTTACGAATGCGCCTTTAGTGAATTCTTGAAAGGGGCGGTTAAGGAGTTCAGTCTTTTGAGCCATAGCGTGTAGTATAATGGCGAAACTGAAGAGCGAGATAATTATGCGTCGTGTCATGTCTTTGGTTGGTTTATTTGCAGCAAATTTAGCAAAATAAATAAGAAAAGCCATAAGAATCAACTGTGAATTATAAAATTCCTTTGAATTTGTCAGTTTCTGAAAATAGTTGACTCTGTTTCGGGGAATTAATATAGCGGGACACGGACATTTGTCCGTGCCCCGTTTAGTAGAATACTCAGCTTTTATCGGAGATATCTCCAATCTTTACATATGGCTGAGTGTGCGGATTATGCTTGTATGTCGCTTGTAGACTCCTATATTATTAGGTGTAAATTGCAGCGTCTTGATTTATCACTGGTTGAGCGGTACGGCGTAGAACGCTTGCTTACCGGTGGGATATACGCCTTTGATAAAGAGAACTTTGTCTGCGTCTGTCTTTATGATATTGTCGTAGATGCGTTCGATGTCTTCGGGTGTGGAAACATCGTTGCCGTTGATGCTGAGGATGATGAAACCTTGACGGATGCCGGCGTCTTTTACCGGGCCGTCAGATAACTCGCTCACTTGTACGCCGTGGCTTATCTCGAGTTGCTCACGGGTGTCTTTGTCGGCTTTGGCAAATATACATCCGAGGTCGGTGACACTTCCGGCACGAGTGAGGGTGGTATCACCTTGGTTGTTGCGCAGCGTTACTTGTGCATTATGCTTTTTCCCGTCACGATAGTAGGTGATGGTAACCGTGTCTCCGGGGCTGCATTTGGCCATGGCTTCCTGCATCTGAGCTGTGGAGAGAGTGGGGTGTTCGGCCAAAGCGGTGATGATATCGCCTTCCTGTAATCCGGCACGGCGTGCGGCCGAGCGGTCTTCAACGGACTGAACGTAGATGCCGGACGTAGTACCTTGAATTTTCTTTTCTTTGACCAATTCAGGCGTTACTTCGGAGAATGATATGCCGAGGTAGGCACGTTGTACGGCTCCATATTGGCGTATATCACTTATTACTTTTTGGACGATGGAGGTGGGGATGGCGAAAGAACATCCGACATATGCGCCGTTTTGCGAGTATATGGCGGTGTTGATGCCCACGAGTTGTCCTGCGAGGTTGACGAGTGCTCCGCCTGAATTGCCTTGGTTGACGGCGGCGTCAGTCTGTATGTATGATTCGATACCGGTGGAACGTATGCCGGTGGTGGCCGAGATATTGCGTGCCTTTGCACTCACGATGCCGGCGGTGACGGTGGAGGTAAATCCGAAGGGGTTGCCTACGGCGAGAACCCATTCACCGACTTTTAGCTTTTCGGAGTCGCCCATGGGGATTACGTGGAGATCGGGGGCATCGATTTTGATGAGTGCCAGGTCTGTGGTGGCATCTGTCCCAACAACGGTGGCATTGAAGTTTCGGTTGTCGTTGAGGGTGACTTCGAGGCGTTCGGCGCCGTCAACGACGTGATTGTTGGTGACAATATATCCGTCTTTGGATATGATGACGCCCGAACCGAGTCCTATTTGTCGTTGCTTGGGCTCTTCGCGCGGAGTCTGCTGTCGGCGTGGGTTTTGTTGTCCGTAGGGGTTTCCGAAGAAAAAATCAAAGAATGGGTCGGAGAAGAAGTCCGAGCCTGACTGCATTTGTCGCTGAGCGCGCGGAGTGGCGTAGCTTTTGACTGATACAACGCCGTTGACGGTGGACTGGGCAGTGCCGGTGAAGTCGTCCCATGTAAGGATGCGCGAGCTTGTCGCGTTTTGTGCTGACACGGCGCCGGCGCATGCCAGCGCCATGGCTGTAACGATGCTTATTGGTTTCATAGTGTCGTGTTGGGCTTGTTTTTCTGTTTATATGTTTTGTTTTGGTTCGTCCTAAGTGTTTTGTGAGTGCGAATTTACTGATTTTATTGATATGTGGTACTATATGTGTGCGATGTTTATACTTATTTGGCTATGTATGGGTGGGGTTTCACAATTGTTAAAAAAAACGGAGGCATGAGCCATAAAGCAAGGAGGGAGCGCCGCATGTCGCGGCACTCCCTCCTGCAGGTATGTTGTAAGTGTCTTAGATGCCGAGGTCTTTCTTGACGGCTTCTACCTTAGCTTCGGCTTCGCGGCCGCAGCGGTCATAGTCGGCGACAGAATCCATCTTGCCGTTGACTTCGATGTAGAATTTAATTTTGGGTTCGGTGCCGCTGGGTCGTACCGAGACTTTGGTGCCGTCTTCGGTGTAGTATTGGAGGACGTTGCTTGTGTCGGGGAATACCATTTTGGTGATGACACCTGTGCGGAGGCCCTTGTTTTCGAGCGTGGTGTAGTCTTTTATTGCTACGACAACGCTGCCTCCTATGCTTTTGGGTGGATTGGCGCGGAAGTTAACCATCATGGCTTTGATTTCGTCAGCTCCGGTCTTGCCGGGACGCACTACCGACACTCCTACTTCGTGGCTGTATCCGTAGGTGAGGTAGATGTCTTTGAGCATGTCCATGTAGGTCATGCCGCGATCTTTGGCCCATGCAGCGATTTCGGCCATAAGGGATATAGCGGATACGGAGTCCTTGTCGCGACAGAATGTCTCGGCCATAAACCCGTAGCTTTCTTCGCCGCCGCCGAGGTATCGTCCATCTTTTTCGTGTTCGCGAATAACGTTGGCAATCCACTTGAATCCTGTGTAGCTGTCGTAGAGCTTGATGCCTTGACGATCGGCTATGCGGCGGATGGTCTCGGTGGTGACGATGGTCTTGACAACGTATTCGTTGCCTTTGAGTAGTCCGAGTTCGCGGTTGCGCTGCATGATATAGTTGAGTAGAATCATGACTATCTGGTTGCCGTTGATGAGGACGTATTCACCGGAGGCATCGCGTGCTACACAGCCTATGCGGTCGGCATCGGGGTCGGAGGCAAAGATGACATCAGCACCTGTTTCCTTGGCTTTGGCTATGGCTAATGTCATTGCGGAGGGCACTTCCGGGTTGGGCGAAACCACGGTGGGGAAGTCGCCGGAGGGTATGTCTTGCTCGGGGACATGGATTATATTTGTAAATCCGTAGTTGCGCAGCGATGCGGGTACGAGCTTGACGCCTGTTCCGTGTATGGGTGTGTAGACGATTTTGAGGTCGTGATGGCGCTTGATGACTTCCGGGTCCAGCGAGAGGCTCTTGACGGCGGCCAGGAAGGCTTCATCGATGTCAGCTCCGATGTGCTGTATCAGTTTGGGATTGCCTTCGAACTTGATGTCGCGTACATCGGTGATTTTGTTGACGTGGTTGATGATGTTGACATCATGTGGGGCAAGTACTTGTGCACCATCGGCCCAGTAAGCCTTGTATCCGTTGTATTCTTTGGGATTATGAGATGCGGTAATGTTGACGCCGCTCTGGCATCCGAGATGACGTATGGCGAAGGACAGCTCGGGGGTGGGCTGGAAGGTCTCGAAGAGATATACCTTGATGCCGTTGGCAGAGAAGATGTCGGCGACGGTCTGGGCAAAGTATTCGGAGTTGTTACGCACATCGTGGCCTACGACAACCGAAATCTGAGGCAGGTCGGCAAAAGCCTCTTTGAGGTAGTTGGCCAGACCTTGTGTGGCAGCTCCTACGGTATAGATGTTCATGCGATTGGAGCCCGCGCCCATGACGCCGCGCAGACCGCCTGTCCCGAATTCTAGGTCTTTGTAGAATGACTCGATGAGCTCGGTCGGGTCTTCGGCATCGAGCATTCGGCGTACGTCATCTTGTGTCTTCTGGTCGTATCCATCGCGCAGCCATGTCTTGGCTTTGGCTGTCACTTGGTCGATGAGTTGTTGATCTTTCATTGTGTATGGTTGTTGGTTGATTGTTGTAGCGTGGAAAACATGGTGCGGCGCCGTTGTGGCGGCGCCTTTTCGATGCAAAGGTACGGCGTATTTGCCGAATTTCCAAATTGTGCGATAATGTGTCTGTGCGCTGCCGCACGACGTGGCATTCGGGTGGTCCGATGCTGTCCGCTTCAGCACACTTGTGCCAGAAGGCGGGCCAAGGCGAAAAGTGCGGCAGCGGGTGCAGCCATCAACAGCGAGTCGATGCGGTCAAGCACTCCTCCGTGGCCGGGAATGAGGTTGCCTGAGTCTTTAACATTGGCAGCACGTTTCATCATTGATTCAAAGAGGTCGCCGGCTGTGGATGCCAGGCAGATGATGATGCCGAAAGTAGCCCATGTCAGGAATTCGTTGTGGGCAAAGGCGGAGGCATATACAGCTCCGGCGAGTATGCAGAATGCCATTCCTCCCCAAAAACCTTCTTGGCTTTTCTTGGGGGATAGACGTTTGCACAAGGGATGGCGTCCAAGGGCCGAGCCCACGAGATATGCTCCCGTGTCGTTAAGCCAAATCATGACGAACATCAGCAGCACCAATGCCGAGCCTGTATGCGCCATCAGTGCGTTGAGTAGTGCCACTGGCACGCCGATGTAGAGCACTCCAAGGTACGAGCGTCCGGCCATGGAAAAGGCTGCGGGGCCACTTTGGAGCAGAGCCAATGCCATGCGTATAATAAGGTAAAGTACCATGATGGCGGTTACGGCTATGAGCGTGGCGACAATGGCCTTGCCTTCGTATCCGGGATAAGCGGCGGCGGTGTAAACGTATGCCGGGACTGCGAGCCATAGTAGCATAGTGGCTGCAAAATCGGTCATGCGTATAGCCAAAGGAATGTCGTGGCCTTCAGCTTGCGCAACCATGCGTTGGTATTCAAAGGCGGCAGTGGCTGCGAGTATGCCGGTAAGGGCAAAAAACCAGTATCCGCCTGCGATGGTGGCTGAAACGATGACGGCTACGTATATTGTGCCGGAGACGGCGCGTGTAACTATATTCTTCATTTTGGAATGGTGTCTGTATGGTGTTTACCTGTGTATTGCTCTACTGCTCAGCATTGTTCGTGCGGCGTAATCGTAAGACGGATGCCGCGTCAGATGCTTTATCATACAAAGGTAACTATTTTTCGGCAAACGGAAGCGGTAATACAAGGCTTAAAACAGCCGAGCCGCGTTCGGCGTATGAAGAAGCGTAGCTGCTCGGCTGTATGGATTATGTTTTCGTTTATTTGTAGCGCGCCCAGCGCAGCATTTGGGCTATTGTAGGTTTCTTGCCATACATGAAGATGCCTACGCGGTATATTTTGGCGGCAAACCATATCATGGCAATTGTTGAAATGTAGAGTATGGCCAGCGAGATGATGCACTGCAATGTATCAATGCCGAAGGGTAGTCGAGCCATCATTACCATAGGTGAGGTAAAGGGTACTATGGACATTGTGAAGGCCATGCCCGAGTTTGGATCGGAGACAGCGCTCATGCTGAATACGAGTCCAAGGATGATAGGAACCATAGCCAAGGATTGGAGTTGTGAGGCGTCTTGGATATTATCCACAGCCGAGCCTATGGCGGCATAGATGGCCGAGTAGAAAAGGTATCCACCGATGAGGAATAGGGCCAAGTATGTAAATAGTGAGATGATAAACCCGGTGTTGCCGAGCATGTTTATGGCGTTGAGCAGGTCGATGTCGGCAGAGGAGTTGAGGAGTGAAGCCGTCAGCGAGGGCATAGCAAAAGTGGTGAAGGACGCTATGAGTATAAACCATATTGCTATTTGGGTTAGTGCCACGGCGCCAATACCGAGTATCTTGCCAAGCATAAGGGATGTGGGCTTGACACACGATACGACAACTTCGAGGACGCGGTTGGTCTTTTCTTCAATGATTGATGTCATGACCATTTGGCCGTAGAGCATGATAAACATGTACAACATCAGGGACATCACCATACCCACCAGATAGGATGTCACAGAGGATGTGGTTTGTTCCTCTTCGGTGTCTATGCGCATGGTGTCCATAGCAATGTTCGGCTCTATTTGCTTTATGATATTGTCGATTTCGGGAACTTGCGCCTTTATGTCCTCTATGCGTATGGAACGTACGGCCTGTGTAATGGCCTGAGCAATGGCGCTTTCAGTCTGCATAGCGGCGGCGCCGCGAGTATATAAATGTATGTGCGTTGGGTCGGCTATAACGTCTTGTCCAAGGTCGAGAACGGCATCGTAGCGTTGGTCGGCTTTGGCCAAGTCGGCAGATAAGTCCGTGGGCACAAATGTAATGGTGCTTGTGTTATCGGTGGAAGCGGCGAGCAACTGTGCAACTTGAAATTGTGGGTCGATGACAGCGATGACTTTTTCTTCAGGGCCGGAGAATGCAGCTACGAGCGCGGGCGCTGCTATGATTCCGAGCATTAGCACCGGCATCAGTAGGGTGGATATTATGAAACTTTTGCGGCGCACTCGCTGCAAGTATTCGCGTGCAATGACTATGGAAAGGTTGGACATAGTGTTAGTGTAGATTGGCGTGAATTGGGAATAATCGGAAGAAAATAGACAGTGACGAAATCCGGTATGCCATTGTCAGCCCATGGCGCTCTGTGAAGATTTGACGGCTGTGATGAATATGTCGTCCATGGATGGCATGTATGTGCCCATGGCACGCATGGACACTGCCGGATTGACTGCGGCGATGATTGCCTTACGGATGTCGTCCGTGTTCACGCCTGTGATGATGGCGCGTGCATCGGCGCCGTTGAGGTGTGCCGCTTCGAGGCCTTGGACATTGCTTTCCAGTTGTATATTGTCAATGGTGTCTATGGCGCGGTGCATCGCATCGCTATCGCCGTTGTAATCGATATACAGGCGACCACCGCCGTATTCGCGGCGTATGGCGTTGACCTCGCCATCGAGGATGACGCGCGAATGGTTGATTAGGGTGATGTCATCGCATATTTCCTCAACGCTGGACATGTTATGTGTCGAGAAGATGACAGTGGCACCTTGGTCGCGTAGCCGCAGTATCTCGCGGCGTAGGATGTCGGCATTTATAGGATCAAAGCCGCTGAAGGGCTCGTCGAAAATCAGTAGTGTCGGGCGGTGGAGAACGGTGATTACAAATTGTACTTTCTGTGCCATGCCTTTGCTGAGTTCCTCAACTTTTTTGTCGTACCAGGAGGTGATGCCCAGTTTTTCGAACCATTCGTGGACGGCGGTGCGGGCATCGTTACGGCTCATACCTTTGAGGCGGGCAAAGAATATGGCTTGTTCGCCAACGCGCATTTTTTTGTAGAGTCCGCGTTCTTCGGGTAGATAGCCGATGCGTGAAACATCGGCTGCAGTTAGGCGGTGTCCGTCCAAAAGCACCTCGCCGCTATCAGGGGCGGTGATATGATTGATGATGCGTATCAGTGTGGTCTTTCCGGCTCCGTTGGGCCCGAGCAGTCCATGGACTTTGCCTTGGGCGGCATGCATTGAAACATTGTCCAGCGCAAGGTGCCCGGTGTATTCTTTTTTGATATTGTTGGCTTCGAGCAGGTACATATTGCTTGGTTGTAATTCTTTTTTATTGTTAGACGCAGCGTCTTGTTATTAATTACGCGTTTAACTCAATTTAACGCGTGTGCGGCGCTTTTTCCTCTTGGCCAGATATAGACAGCTGTGGCCGGAGCAAAAATGCTCTCCTGTGTATTCAGGACGTTTTAGAATGGGAATATCAGCGGCAATAGCAGTATCATGGCGATGCCCACAACAATTTGAAGCGGTAGCCCTACGCGCACGTAGTCCATAAAAGTATATCCACCGGCTTTCATTACAAGAGCGTTTGGCGGTGTGGAGAATGGCGAGGCAAAGCACATGCTGGCACCAAGGGTGACGGCAAAAAGGTAGGGGTATGGGCTGGCGGCGGTTTGTGTGGCAGCGGCCATGGCTATTGGGGCCATAAGTACGGCCGTGGCGGTGTTGCTGATAAACATCGTGAGCAGAGATGTGGCAATATACAATCCGGCAAGCATGGCTGTAGGACCGGCCGAGCCGAGACTGTCTGCCAATGTCTGGGAGACAGCGGATGATACACCGGTTTTTTGGAGTGCCGTGGATAGAGGCATCATAGCGGCTATGAGCACAATGCTTTCCCAATTGATGGTCTTGTATGCAGCTTCAACATTGCGGAAGCATCCTGTGAAGATGGTAAGCAGTGCGGCAATGATAACGGCTGTAACCGGAGCTACGGGAACAAAATCGAATACCATCATGGCAATCATAAGCAGCATTATTGCCGCCGCTACCGGAGCCTTGTAGTCTAAGAGTACGCGGTCGGCTGCGTGTTCGGGCCGTCCAATGACTACCCAATTGTCCGCTTCGGAATTGAGGCTTTGAATATCGTCCCAACGGCCTTGGACGAGTAGGACATCGCCGCAGTGCATCTTTGTGTCGGCTATCTGGTCGGTGATATAGCTGTTGCCTCGTCTAATCCCGATGACGTTGATGTGGTGGGCCTTTCGCAATCCGGAATTGCGTATGCGTAGTCCTTCAAGACGCGAATCGGGCATTACGACTATTTCGGCAAGTCCCACATCGTAGAATTCAAGGCTGCTATCGCCGTCATCGCAGCGGTGCAGCCCCAGCTCGGCGGCCATGGTGTCCAAATCTTGACTCTCACCTCCGGCGTAGATTGTGTCCCCGGGCGCAAGTACGGTGGCGGCTTCGGCAATATCTTGTGTGATGTCGCGTAGCAGCCCTAAGGAAGAGCGGCGCTCGTTGCGTATTTCGAATATGGCCACGCCGTAGCGACCCTGTGTATCCAGGTCGCGTATCGATGCACCGGCTGCTGCTGTGCCGGCCTCAACGGTGTAACGACGTATGCGTCCGGGTAGATTGTATTCACGTGCAAGGTCTTGGGGCGTCTTGTGTACGTCTTCGTCTTGATGCTTGCTGCGGTTTTTGGATACCAGCATACGGCTTAGAGGCAATAGTACGGCGATGCCTATTGCCAGACAGACAGCACCCACGGGCAGAAATTCGAAGAATCCGAGGCCTTGGTATCCGTTTTCGACAAGCACCTCATCTATAACAAGGTTTGGGGGGGTACCTATAAGGGTGAGCATTCCGCCGAGACTTCCGGCAAAGGCCAGCGGCATGAGCAGACGCGAGCTTTGAAACCCGGCTTGAGTGGCCATGCTTATGACTATAGGCATCATCAGGGCTACAGTGCCGGTATTGCTGACAAATGCGCCTATAAATGCGGTAGCAGCCATGACCAGTAGAAACGTGGGCGTTTCCTTGCCGTGTGCCACGCGTACCAATCCCGAGCCTACGGCACGTGCCAAACCGGTGCGTAGAACAGCGCCGCCTACGACAAATAATCCGGCCATCATAATTACTATGGGTGAGGCAAATCCGGCGAGTGCTTCGGTGGGGGTGAGTATTCCGCTCACGAGGAGAACGGCGAGTGCTGTCAGGGCAACAACGTCTGAACGTATGCGGCCCCAAACGAACATGGCCACGGTAAGGGCCAGGACTGTGAGTGTAACGGTCATTTATTGTCGTTGTTAGTGGCTGCCGGTGGTGTGTATGGTGGCTATTATGTACCATCGTTAACGGATTCGGCGAGCCCGCAGTGGAGTCGTTTTTCTGTGCAAAGTTACGAAAAATACATGATACTACCGTATCTGCCCTTGTCGCCTAATGTGTATGCGACAAGACAAAGGGCTGAACCAATTTGAGGTGCAGCCCCTTGGTATGAGAAGAAAACTGTATTTATTGCAAGGTTTATTGTAGGTTGACGTATTGTTTCAGTGCATCAACATAATCTTCGAATGCCTTTCGGCCTTCTTCGGTAATTTGGCACGTAGTGCGAGTTTTCTTCCCGACAAAACCCTTCTCTACGGATATATATCCGGCTGAAGAAAGTTTGTCGAGTTGCACACTCAAGTTGCCCGCTGTCGATTCGGTTTTCTCACGAAGATAGACAAAATCGGCTTCTTCGACGTTCATCAGAATCGACATTACGGCAAGCCTCAGTTGAGAGTGCAGCAATGGATTCAGTTCCTTCATTTGCGGTTGGCTTTATGGTTGAGGATATGACCCGGGATAATCATCATGGCTGCAAAAGCAATAATGAACATCGGCATGAACCATGTTGCGACCAATTTCACATGGGCGGCAATGCAGCAGAGGGTAAAGAGTCCGAGCAAAAGACCGATAGATCCTCCGGTTATAAGGCATTTCTCCCTGATAACAAGACCTTGCATGATTTCAGCCATAGGAACGATGACAAGCGCAAGGGCAAACATCATGCTCCATGCGTCCTTTCCTCCGAAGAGTAAAAAGCCAAGGCAGAGGAAAGTTGAAGCTATCGCGGCATAGCCAACAATCGACCATATTTGGGAGGAAAGACGATCCGTGTAACTTTTCGTTCCCGTTTCAACACGCTGTTTTTTCGCCATGATCGGCGTGGCTATGCCGCCGATTATCCAGATGAGGAACCAGAACCAGTTGTATGCGGCATTGTGGGTGGTGACGAGAAGCACCCAGATGAGAGCCGTTACGGCCACTATGAGATATCCCCACATAAGTAGGATGTTGCCGCTCCCCTTGACGAGTCGGTCTTTGGTTCGCGATATCATCGAGGTTATGATTTCGATGCTCTCAAATTCTGTTATTTTTCTTTCTTCCATATTTGGAGGTTTTATTGTTTCACAAAGCGGTTTATACCGTAAAACATGTCGAGAAAAATAAAAGAGCAAACTCGCGCGTTGTCGCTCCAATCACTTTTCGACTGCAAAGATAAAGCGGTTTATATTATAAACCAAATTTTATTTAAATAAAAAATGTTAAAGTTTTCGTTGTCGGGATAGGCGGTTGAATTCCAACCGTTCTATATGAACGGTTAGTGGCAATGAATAGAAAGCCGCACTCCTTTGAATCGGGGTGCGGCTTTCGCTATGGATGAAAATCGTGGCCGGATTCCCCGGCTTTGAAATTGCGCAGATTATGCCTCGGCTTCGGCGGCGTTGAGAATCTCGAGCATCTTGATTGCCGAAGCGGGAATGCGTGTACCGGGGCCGAAGATGGCTGCGACACCTGCCTTATAGAGGAAGTCATAGTCCTGTGCAGGTATTACGCCGCCGGCGGTGACGAGGATGTCTTCGCGACCGAGTTTTTTAAGTTCGGCGATAACCTGAGGTATGAGTGTCTTGTGACCTGCGGCAAGGGAGGACACGCCCAGGATATGCACATCGTTTTCGACGGCTTGGCGTGCGGCTTCTGCCGGGGTTTGGAACAAGGGACCCATGTCGACATCGAACCCGCAGTCGGCGTAGCCTGTTGCTACGACTTTAGCTCCGCGGTCGTGACCGTCCTGTCCCATCTTGGCTATCATGATACGTGGCTGGCGACCTTCGCGTCGTGCGAAGTCGGCACACATTTCCTGGGCTTTCTTGAAGTCCGGGTCGTTCTTTGTTTCGCTTGAATACACTCCTGAGATGGTTCTGATGATTGCTTTGTAACGTCCTACGACTTCTTCGCAGGCATCGGAGATTTCGCCGAGGGTTGCACGCAGTCCGGCAGCTTTAACTGCAAGGTCAAGCAGGTTGCCTTTCTTGGTACGTACACATTCGGTGATTGCTGCAAGGGCTTCTTTGACCTTGGCTTCGTCGCGATGAGCCTTGAGGTCGTTGAGGCGTTCGATTTGCTCTTTTCGCACCTCGGTGTTGTCGATTTCGAGGATGTCGATGGGGTCTTCGTGATCAAGGCGATATTTATTGATACCAACGATGGTCTGGCGACCGCTGTCAATGCGTGCCTGTGTGCGTGCGGCAGCTTCTTCGATGCGTAGTTTGGGAAGACCGGTTTCAATGGCTTTGGCCATGCCGCCGAGCTTCTCGATTTCTTGGATATGCTCCCATGCGCGGTGTGCAATCTCGTTGGTGAGCGCTTCGATGTAGTACGATCCGCCCCAAGGGTCAATCTGCTTGGTGACCATGGTTTCTTCCTGGATATAGATCTGCGTGTTACGAGCGATACGGGCGCTGAAATCGGTGGGAAGGGCGATGGCTTCATCGAGGGCGTTGGTGTGCAGTGACTGGGTGTGACCAAGAGCGGCGCCCATGGCTTCAATACAGGTACGTCCTACGTTGTTGAAGGGGTCTTGCTCGGTGAGCGACCATCCGGATGTTTGGGAGTGGGTACGCAGCGCGAGAGATTTGGGATTTTTGGGATTGAATTGCTTGACAATCTTGGCCCAAAGCATACGAGCTGCACGCATTTTGGCTACTTCCATGAAGTAGTTCATGCCGATGGCCCAGAAGAAGGACAGACGGGGCGCGAAGGCATCGATATCCATGCCTGCGTTTACTCCGGCACGGAGGTATTCGAGACCATCTGCGAGGGTATATGCCAGCTCGATGTCGCAGGTGGCACCGGCTTCTTGCATGTGGTAGCCTGAGATGGATATCGAGTTGAATTTGGGCATGTTCTGCGAGGTGTACTCGAAGATGTCAGCGATGATACGCATCGAGAATTCGGGTGGGTAGATGTAGGTGTTGCGCACCATGAATTCTTTGAGGATGTCGTTCTGGATTGTACCGGCCATTTCATCAAGCTTGGCGCCTTGTTCGAGGCCTGCATTGATGTAGAATGCGAGTACAGGAAGTACTGCGCCGTTCATGGTCATGGACACGGACATTTTGTTCAGAGGAATGCCGTCGAAGAGGACCTTCATGTCTTCGACAGAGCAGATGGATACACCGGCTTTGCCGACGTCACCCACTACGCGAGGGTGGTCAGCATCATATCCGCGGTGCGTTGCAAGGTCAAATGCCACAGAAAGACCTTTCTGACCGGCGGCAAGGTTGCGGCGGTAGAAGGCGTTGGACTCGGCGGCGGTGGAGAAGCCGGCATATTGGCGGATGGTCCAAGGACGCAGGGGATACATTGCGCTATACGGGCCACGCAGGAAGGGGGGTATGCCGGATACGTAATGCAGGTGTTCGAGGCCTTGGAGGTCTTCTTTGGTGTATATGGGTTTGACGGGAATGAGTTCCGGTGTAAGCCACTTGTCTTCGTCGGCTACTGCAGGTGCCGGGGTGGCGACGGGACCAAAGCCGTCTTTGGTAATGTCTATTGTTTTGAAATCAGGTTTCATACGGCACGTGGGTTATTTGAGAAGACGGTTGTTGAAGTCGCGGAGGGTGTCCAGAACATTGACGCGTACGTGTACGTAGTCGTTAATGCCAAGGGCTTTGAGGTCGTCCATGCAGGCGGGGGCGCCGGCAACGACGAATTGTGCGCGGCCGTTGAGGTATTTGAAGGCCTCGGGAGCGAGGGTGGCGTACTCATCATCGGAGGAACATAGCACGATTACATCGGCTTTTTTCTCGAGGGCGGTATCGATGCCTTGCTCTACGGTGTCAAATCCGAGGTTGTCGATGATTTCGTATCCGGCGCATCCGAAGAAGTTGCTGGAGAACTGTGCACGAGCCAAGCGCATGGCCAGGTTGCCTATGGTGAGCATGAACACCTTGGGGCGGTTGGCTGCGTCTTCGGTGGCCAGGCGGAGTTGCTCGAAGTCAGAGGCGGCACGTTTGGTGGGCAGAGCTTTGGAGAGGTCTCCTTCGGCAGCGCATCCGCAACGACATTCGCTATCTTTGATTTCGATTTTGTCAGCGGCCATTTCGTTGATATTGGGGTACTGGTTGGTGCCCAGTAGTATTTCCTTGCGGCGAGCGACATCGGTGTGGCGCTTTTTGGAGGCTTCGGTTACGGCCTGCTGTACGGTTCCGTCAGCGACTTTGGCGAAGAATCCGCCGGCTTCGTCTATAGACAGGAAGAGTTTCCAGGCCTCGCGGGCTATGGATATGGTGAGTGTCTCTACGTAGTAGGAGCCGCCTGCCGGGTCGATAACCTTGTCCATGTGTGATTCTTCCTTGAGAAGGAATTGCTGGTTGCGAGCGATACGTTCCGAGAATTCATCCGGTTTTTTGTATGGCGCATCGAAGGGGGTGACGGTGATGGAGTCAACACCTGCAACGGCTGCGGACATTGTCTCGGTCTGACTGCGCAGAAGATTGACGTGAGCATCAAAGATTGTTTGGTTGTAGCGTGATGTGGAGGCGTGTACCATCATCTTGGCTGCGGCTTCGTCTGCTGGCTTGTATTGTTTGATAATGTCGGCCCAAAGCATTCGCCCGGCGCGGAATTTGGCGATTTCCATGAAGAAGTTGGAGGATACGCCCATGTCGAACTTGATGCGACGGGCGGCTTCGTCAACGCTGACACCGGCTTCGGTGAGTGCGGTCATCCATTGTGCGCCCCAGGCCAATGCGTATCCGAGTTCTTCGTAGATAAATGCGCCGGCGTTGCAGAACATAGCGCTGTCAACATCTATGACGCGAATCGCGGGAATGTCTTTGACAGCCTCGATGAGGGCTACGGCCTTAGATACCACGCTGTCGCACAGGGGAGTTCCGTGGCGAAGAGCCTTGCGTAGAGGGTTGAAGGCAATGCTCCCGCGGAAAGTTTCAGTGGCACCTTGCGCCCTGATGTACTCTACAAGAGCCTTGGCTACGTCTACGGCTTTGCCGGGGCAGCAGTCGATGTTGATTTCGACTTTGGTCAGGTCTATGCCTTTGAGTAGTGTGGGAACGTCGGCAGCCTCAGCGACCTTAAATCCAAGGGATGTGATGCCGCGAGTGAGCACATCGCGTGCATCGGCATTGGCCAGCTTGGGATCTTCGGCGAGGATCTCCTGACGGGCATACCAATCGTTGTCGGTGCGTGTGCCGCGCACATAAGGGAATTGACCCGGAAGCGAGTTAGTTGTTTTTAAGTCTTCGATGTCCTCTATGCGATAGATGGGCTGGACATTGAATCCTTCGTTGGTTCTCCATACCAGTTTTTTGTCGAAATCGGCACCTTTGAGGTCCGTCTCGACTTTCTTCCGCCACTCATCATAGCTGACGGGAGGGAACTGGTCGAATAGTTTTTCTTTGTTTTCTGCCATAACTGGTCTACAATAATATATAGGGTGTTATTTGGTTGCGTATAGGGTGATATCGCGGGCACGCTCGTGCGCCCGCAAAATCTGCCACAAAGTTATACAATTGTAAATGACGCCCAAAATTTTTTAGCGAAAAAATTCCTTAATTGTGCGCGTATCGGGTGTTTTTCGCCTTTCGGGCTGTCAAATTTGTATTTTGATGAAATATATGCGTAATTTGTACGCTGAAAATTTGGAGGCTTCAAACATATTGCGTAATTTTGCGTTATAAATACACAAAAAGATTAATTACTATGATAGGAGCAATTATCGGAGATATTGTAGGGTCTGCCTACGAATTCAATCCCACAAATGATTATGACTTTGAATTTTTCCCGAATGAAGCAAGTTTCACTGACGATACAATCTGTACTATTGCTATAGCCGATGCTTTGCTACGCGATCGTGATTTTGGCGAAAGCTTGCATGACTGGTGCCGTCGCTATCCTAATCCCAAGGGCGGTTACGGAGGCCGATTTGCTGCATGGGTGCGCAGTGACAACCCTCAGCCGTACAACTCTTTCGGCAATGGCTCGGCAATGAGAGTAAGCCCTGTCGGCTGGTGGTTCTTTGAGACATCGGAGGTCTACAATGCTGCTGCTCAAAGCGCTATATGTACTCATAATCATGAAATGGGTGTAAAAGGTGCCACATGTATAGCCATCGCAATTTTCGGCGCCTTACAGCGGCGTATTGACGGTCAAAAGCCGGATGAAATAAAGCAAGCCCTAATAGAGCTTGGTGCCAATATGGACTACAATATGGATGTCAATATCAATCAAGTCAAAAACCACTTTGATGAAACTTGCCAAGGGACAGTACCTGTGGCTCTTTGGATTATCGGACAGAGCCATTCCTTTGAAGATGCCATTCATCGTGCTGTCAGCCTTGGTGCTGATGCAGATACGCTGGGTGCTATAGTTGGCAGTATAGCCGAAGCTATCTGGGAAATTCCCGAATGGATGAAGGAAAAGGCTATGTCTTATCTTTCCGAGGAGATGGGGAAGGTGGTGCGAGATTTTTTTAAGGAAGTCAAGATGCGCCGCGAGGAGCATCTTGATATTGTCACATAGCTTTTTATACTGCCCGACACTAAAGACCCTATCTTCGCCTTGAGCGCCCCCATCGAGTTTGCCAA
>OLVY01000375.1_pt1 | contig 34572 bp, 29 predicted proteins | sample 1674261 | NCBI WGS metagenome assembly OLVY01 (sample SAMEA103958155, study PRJEB25191) | human gut metagenome | biome: human-associated habitat [ENVO:00009003]; feature: intestine environment [ENVO:2100002]; material: feces | place: Germany | collected 2013/2015
AGTGTACTGGAGGTACACGACTGATGAGAAAATAAATATAGACCGAAAAGAATGAAAAAGATGATGCATGTTATTTTTTGAAGGTTTCTTAATAATTTATTTTTGAAAAAGTTCCATTTCCGGGTCAAGATTGGCCCTGTAGCGCATTGACGGATCCATTTCGAGAGCCTCAACGAACTCGTGCCTTGCCTTTTCCCGCTGTCCGAGACGGGACAGGACCAGAGCCTTGAGATAGCAGACCTTCGCTGAATTGCCCGGAATGTCTTTCAGCACGTCCCAAGAAGAATGGTCATAGCCGGCAGAGGCGAAGGCGAGCGCGGAATTGTAGTCGCGGTAGGGGCGCAGGAGCGCTACCGCCGCCGGATAATCAAGCTGCTTCAGCGCCTCGACACCGTGCATATATGCCGTGTCGATTTCCGCAGTGTGGACCGTATCCTTGACCATTCCCTTTCGGTGGAGATGAAAGTCGAACTTTACGGTCCTCAGTTTGGGGTAAATGCGTTCCCGCACATATCCATATTCCGGCATCTTTCGCAGTCGCTGTTCTCTCAAGTCAGGGTCTGCAACCGGAAGAACCGTCTCCTGATAGAAACGCCGTGACGAGTTCGAGACAAGGCTGTCAGAGCAAATCATGGCCGTGAGCCTGTCCCAGTCTTCAGGAATACACGAAGTGCGCAGCAGGGAGTCCGCGCCATACTCGAACAGCTCCGAGATACAGTCGCGCACGGCCTCTGACCTTGCCCGGGAAAGAGATGCATTCGACTTCCAACGGCCCTCCGGAGAGCAGGCTGCAATCACAACCAGCGAGTCCAATTCGAGTTCGTCACGCTCGAACACGTCCCCTATGCACCTGCGCACCCGGGCGAGTTCCTCCGAATTGCAGCCGAGAGAAGTGTCAACAGCAGATTTCCCGACAGCAAAATCAATGAACGCCAGTGTGTTATCCCTCACGACACGCTCACGTATCACCATTCTGTAATGCGGCGAGTCGTCGGCAAGGGATGACAGGGAGCTTATGTAGAACTCAAGGCTGTCAGGAGACGGGAAGTCACAGATGTATTCACCGAAACGCCAGACACTTCCAGTCATGTTCACGACAACTTTCTTCAGCTGCGGAAGGGAACGGAATGACTGCGTGTAGCGGTATATGAAGTCTCCGTTCGATGCGCGGAGGACAGTGTCAAGGCGAAGTTCGGACGAATCTATGGGAGACTTCACATACTTGCGGAACATCTTGTCGCGGTTACGCTTTTTCCTGTCGTTGATATAATGTTTCAGTGTCTTGGAATAATGGGCCACAGCATCTCGTTGCGTCACGCCGAACAAGTTCTCCGCATCAGGAGCCGGGACGATGGACGAGTCTCTTCTCATCGCGTATGTCTCGGGATAGTACCTTGCGATAAACAGTTCAAGCTGGCGCATCATTATAAGATCAGTCGTGTCGGTGACTATCGAAGCAAGGAATTCACGATAGCGCTGGTAGCCGCGCAGTTGGCGGTCTCGGTAGCCGGCACCCGTGACATTGACGGTCTCCAGACAACGATGCTCGCCGGCAATCTCCATCACCGGAGAGAACCTCAGCTGCCAGTCCGAGTCAAGAAGCGCCGCCGGCACCATTAGGTCGAAACTGATGCTTACGTTTCCAAGTCTCTCGGGAACATGATTGAACCGTGCCACGACCTTCGATGCGGAAATAATGTCCGTTGCGACCATCTCGCCGGTTTCGTCATCCCTTATCGCGTTCATTATCAACGGCTCTCCCGCTTCCCTTTCAGACTCCCTTGAAACCGTAGGATTCTGCTCCAGAGTGTCAGGTCCGTCAACGGACCGGTCAGGGATGCTGATGTCTGCCACCACACCCCGCTCAAACAGAGTCCGTGCCTTTCGTGCCGGAGAACACGACAGAGCGAGCACAACGGAAGCCACGAGCGCAGCCACAGACAGCCCAAGCCAGCCTATACACATCTTATTCATCTTGAGATATTTTTCAGAACACATAGACAAGAGCTATCATCACATCGTCCGGAAGTATAAACATCTTGTTCCCCTCCCCTACGGTGATTCCGCAGACAGGGCACGAGTAGCTCCTGTAGCTGCCGCCCCCGCCCCACATGCCGAGTCCGAACTCGATGTTGAAATGCGGGAATATCATGTAGGAATAGCCGGCATACATCCCTACTCCGTAGCGGTTTCCCTCTTCGGAACCGTCCGAGAACACGCCACCGGAGCTGTATTCCTGAAAACGCAGCTTGCTCCCGAACCACCAACCGGTGTTTATGTGCCAGAGCCAATAGCGTGCGCCGACAGAATATGACTGCTGCCGGTTGAAGAACACGCCTCTCCGCTCGGACTCGAACTTGAACGGGTTGCAGCGCACGCCTGCCCCTACAGACCAGTTCCTGGCCACACCGTATGACACGTCAAGATTGAGCGTGCCGAGGTTGGCATATTCCATCAGGTTAGTCGATATGTTGAAGCGCTGTGCCGGAGCCGCAAGAGAAGTTAATGCAGAGAGCAGGACAGCCGCGGCGGCACAACGAAAGACTTGTCCGACAGTGATGTTCATAGCGTTATTCCTTTGAATATCTGGAGAATGCCTGTTCTATCACCGCGCGTTTGTCCGGGCGGGCCTTTATCAGGGATGTCTTGAATGCCGCAAGCGATGCCGTGCCACCGTCAAGAGCCTTGAATATATCCCCGCGGCTAACTCCGCGCTCTCCTATGTATTTCAGAATCTGAGGCCTGAACCATTCATATTCACCCGAGTCGGACAGTTTTCCGCCATAGCGGTCCTTTTCCATCACACACTGAAGATAGTAGGCCCACATCTCACCCACCTCACAGTAGCCGGCGCCGTCCTCCTTCCCTGAGCCGTATGCCGTGCCGCTCGACACGAAAGAAGTAAGGATGTATTCGACATATTTGTTCCAATAGTCGTTTCCGACCTTGGCATAATGGCTTGCATGGGCAAGTTCGTGATTCACTGTGCTATATATGGATTTATAATCGTTTTTTCCAGACATGCCGAGAGTAATGTCCGGAGCAAACAGCTTGACCAAAAGCGCATACGGCCCGAGGAATCCGGCGATGAGAGGATGGCTGACCACAGCCCCCTGATGAATCATCGGGGTGCTGCTCGGCTCAAGCTTAGACAGAAGCCATATCCGCAGATCCTTCGGCGGCTCGCCTATGTTCATATCCTTCTTGTCGCAACGCCCTATGTAGTCGTAGACCGCATTGTTCACGACACACCTTCTGAACAGTTTTTCATCAGAATCCCTGGTGATGGTCATGCTTATGCCGTCAGGTTCAGCCTTGCCGAGAGTGGACACGGATGCGGGAACAAGTATCAGATTGAGACCCAAGGCAAAGTTTCTCTCATTCTTGAACACTATTCGGTAGCGAATCTTTGAAGAGAACTCCTTGTTCATCGTGTAGTAGCCGTCCCTGTCCGTATAGGCAGTCGCAAATTTCACGAAGGCATTGCAGCTGACCATCACACCCGAAACGCCGAAAGGCTTGCCTCCGTTGGCGGCGTCGTCCACAATCGTCAGTCTCCCGGACGGAGTGACACGGCCTCCCCTGGTGAGAGTCCCGGCTTCCGCGAGCAGACTTCCGTTGCCCGTCAGCTCGTAGGATTTGCGCTCCACCTCAGCCCAGTCGATTTCATCCGCAGCCTTCGTCGAGGAATCATGAGAAGCTATGTAGCATTCATGCAAAATCTGGTACGTCACTTCCGGAAAGCTGAAGTCCTTCGGCACCACAGCATACTGCCAGGTGATGTTCTCCTCTTCAACGGAAGGGTCATGGTACCAGTCACCTTCCTTCACAATCTCATAATCAACCGGATGGTCAAGAAGTTCGATGCCTAATGACTTCAAGAAGTCAAATTCCTCCTGATCGGCAGGAAGGAAGCGGACATAATAGTCAGTGGTCTCTACATTGACGCGGTCTGCCTTTGTTGGGTAGAGGGCAGCGAGTGCCCTGGTCACATTTTCGGTTCTGTACGGGTCATCCAGCTGACGCCCGAGGACTATGGCATCATGGGACAGGTCATCACCATATCGGCCGGCGGAGCTGTCGCCGGTCCCGAGGTCAACTCTTTCGCAGGACAAGAATGTCACAGCAGCCCCGAAAAATAAAAGAAAGCGTTTCATAGCATGTCGTTTTTAAATTTCGGGGCAAATCTAAATGCAATTAGCCGTTGAATGAAATATTCAGCGGCTAATCTTCAAAAACGGCTACTGACACGCGCCAGCAGCCGTTTTTTATATCGATTTTTACAAAAGTTTGCGCTAACTTTCAGTTAAAAGTACGCAATTGTTTTCTGCTGCGCAACGGACAAAATGCTGTTTGCAACGCGGCTGACGCCAAATCTGAACAGGTCTTTGTTGAGCCATTCCTTGCCAAGAGCCGCTGACACTATCAAATAATAACAAATAGCGTCTTTTGCTGAAGAAACTCCGCCCGCCGGCTTGAATCCTATCTTTTTTCCGGTCTTCTCATAGAACTTTGCGATGCACTGGCACATCACGAAAGCCGCCATAGGAGTCGCGTTCACCTCCACCTTTCCGGTAGACGTCTTTATGAAGTCGGCACCGGCCTCCATTGCGAGAAACGAGGCATTGGCAATGTTCTCGGCAGAGACGAGCAGCCCTGTCTCGAGGATGACCTTCAGATGCACATTGCGACCCTGCTTTGCCGCAACTTCGTCAATGCACTTTCTCACGGCACGTATCTCCTCGGATGCCTTTTCATAGTCGCCCGCAAGGAAATAATTGAGTGCCAGCACGATATCCACCTCGTCAGCGCCATTCTCAACAGCCTTGGCACATTCGAGAAGCTTCACGTCAAGAAAACTCTGCGATGACGGAAAGCATGCCGACACCACAGTTATGTGGAAGTCTCCCTTTCGTGTACCGCGCACAGTGGACGCGAAATTAGGGTACACGCAGACTGATGCCGGATATGGCCATCCAGGGTAGTCTGCCGGGAAGGCGTTGACCTTCTCCACGAGCGCCGCGATTGAAGCTTCAGTGTCATTTGTCTTCAGAGATGTGAGGTCAAGCATGGAGAAACATGCCTTGAGGACGTCCTCTGTCATGAATCCGTCAACATTCGCGGAAATATTGGCGATAGCCCCGTCAATTTCCGACGTCTTCGGATAATATCCGTATTTTTCGAGATAGTTTACCATTATATTTTAGTTTATGAGTTTTTTCTTTTATTGAGCGTTATATAAGATGCACAGTTGCGTGCAGATGTTTCAGGCCTTTACTTGAATGGTGAATCCTTCATCGACGAGAGGTTTCACAAACGAGGATATTTCGTCATAGGTATATTTGCGAAGAGATTTTTGCGGAGTCTCACGATCTATGGAATAGGCCATGATTTCACGAGGGTGGAGTTTACGGACAATATCCATCCACTTACCGAGGATCTCCGGAGAGGCCGAGTCGAAGGCATCGGAACGCAGGAACATAGTCTGGAGAATGAAATTGCCGTCGAACGCACGAAGATTGTCCACGACAGTCTGCACATTATATATGCAGGACGGTTTGTTTATACACTCCGCCAGTTCGTCTGTCGGAGCATCTATCTTCATCACCGGATTATCAACCTTTTTAAGCGCGGCAAGAACCGCAGGCTTTCCGCAGGTCGTAGCGTTCGAAAACACGGTGACTTTCGCCTCGGGAGCGAACTTATCCCGAAGAGCAAGTGTAACGTCAACTATTTCAGAGAAATGAGGATTCAGAGTCGGCTCGCCGTTGCCGGAAAACGTTATGGAATCCAAAGGAGTTCCGTCCTTCGCAATTTTCTCCAAAGCGGCACGCAATGCAGACTCACAATCCTTCGCGGACGGGAACACTCCATCGGATATGCCGTCTCTATTCCAACCGCATTCACAGTAGATGCAGTCGAAATTGCACAGCTTGCCGACAGCCGGAAGTATATTCACTCCAAGCGAAGAGCCGAGACGTCGGCTGTGTATCGGTCCATATACTATATTGTCGAAATGCAGCATCACTTAATCTTTATCAATGTGTCACGCGTTGGAACAAGTCTTCTTCTAATTGCACTGCCGTAGGAGGGTTGCGTCCCATCAATGGCCGTATTTTGCGGATTATTCTTCTCCGGGAGAGTGTCCGTCAAAACGGTGAGGCTGTCGGCCACCACAGCAAGCGAATCTCTCCTGATGACCATTGCAGGACCATCGTAGGTCGTGTCACTTGTCTGCACGAAACGGAAATCCACAAACCCGAGAGAATCGAGCACTGTGACAAGGCTGTCGGACGGAGCAGTCCGGACCATGGAGTTCATAAGCGAATCCACGTTCAGATGAATGAGATTCCTCAGCGAATCCAGCCGCCTGCTCTCCTTCAGGGCATCTTCCTGTGCCTTCTTCTCGGCCTTAAGCTCAGTCAGACGGGAGCCGAGAATCTCGGAAGTCCTGCGCAGAATCCTTGAATAACGGGTCGGATCCTTCATGTAGACGTTCACGCTGTTCAGGTAGTCGTCGTAGGTGTAGCCATATTTATCAAGCACAGGCGCATACACCAACGAAGTGTCAGCCTCACGTCTCAGCGAGCGGTTTTCATCAAGCCACTGATCCAGCACATACATCTCGGCATATATCTCCGCCATCTTCTCCCTCGGGATGACACGCTCTTTCTTCCCGCAGGAAGCGAGCGAAAGCCCGACGGCAAGCGCCAGAACAACAAGATATGCCGGAAACCTCTTCACCGCAGACTATCTCAACGTCGCGCCGTTCTCGTTCTGGAACGAAGACAGCAGTTTCTGCATGATTCTCTCGACATCAGCATCAGTGAGGGTCTTGTCAAGATCCTGAAGTACAAAACTCAGCGCATACTGCTTCTTGCCCTGAGGAATCTTGTCGCCCTTATAGACATCGAAGAGAGAAACACTCTTCAAAATCTTCTTGCCGGCCTTGTAGGCTGTTCGGCGAAGATCGGCAAAACTTACACCCTCATCGAGCAGAAGCGCGAGGTCGCGGTGAACCTCCGGATACTTAGGAAGTTCCTTATAGCTAATCTTGTCCCGTTTCACAAGTTCAAAGAGTGCCTGCCAGTTGATTTCGGCCGCGAACACCGGTTGCCTGATGCCCGCCTTACGGAGAAGCGGCTGTGCCACAACACCGAGAACGGCGAGCTGACGGTGGCTGCCAGGAAGAAGATATGTCTGTCCGTCAGAGAAGATGTCGGCAGGCGCCTCGGACGTCTCCATTTGGTAGAGATCCGCCCCAAAGCGCTTCAAAAGCGCTTCCACATAACCCTTAAGCTGGAAGAAACTGCCCTTTCCTGCATCGGTACGCCACGATTTTTCCGGAGCCCCGGAGATGAACATCGCATAGCACTGATGCTCGTCAATATCGTCCAGAGACGGGGTTCCGGTGATGTTCTTCAGAGAATAGACAGAGCCATATTCAAAGATGCGAAGATTCGTCATCTGCCGGTTTATATTGTAGGCAATCACCTCCAGACCATTGAGTATCAGCGTTTGGCGCATCACGTTAAGGTCAGAGCTGAGCGGATTGAGCACACGGACACAACGTTCCTCAGGGAAAGTCGTGAGCCTTGAATAATACTCGCCCTTCGTAAGCGAATTGTTCATCGTCTCAACGAAACCGTTGGCTGCGAGCCAGTCAGAAATGGTGTTGCGGACAAGCTCCGGCTCAGGCTTCTCTCCAGGGTTTACAGACATCCTCATAGCCTTGGGAAGCTCCACGTTGTTATATCCGTAGATTCGGAGGATTTCCTCCACGACGTCGCATTCCCTATAGACGTCTATCATGTAGGTCGGCACGCCAACGAGTGCCCCGTTTTCTCTTTTCTCAATGAAGTCGTAATTGAGATCCTCAAGTATCTCCTCAATCGTGCCACTACCTATCTTCTTGCCGATGAAGCTCTCAATGCGGCTGTAGTCCAATTCCACCTGCTTGCGGGCGAACTGCGCAGACTCCACACGCCGGATCTTTCCGTCAAGATGCGCTCCGGTGAGCTCCTGAAGGAGGAGCACGGCCCTCTTGGCGGCATATTCAAGGGCGAGAGGATCGCATCCGCGCTCATAGCGGAACGACGCATCGGTCTTTAGGGTATGGCGCTTCGAGGTTTTTCTGATTGTCACCGGATTGAAGTATGCGATTTCGAGGAATATGTCCTTCGTCGTCTCCGAAATTCCTGAATCCGCACCGCCGAACACACCCGCGAGGCACATGGCTCCCTTCTCGTCCGCAATCACGAGATCTGCAGGATTGAGTTCACGTTCAACGCCGTCAAGCGTGACGAGTTTCTCGCCAGCCTCTGCGTCACGGACAATCACCTTGCCTCCAGAAATCTTGTCGGCGTCAAAAGTATGGAGCGGCTGTCCGAGTTCCATGAGTATGAAATTGCTGACATCCACAACGTTGTCAATCGGGCGGAGTCCGACGGAGAGGAGTTTTTTCTGCAGCCACTCCGGCGACGGGCCTACTTTTGCACCACGAAGCGTCGCGCCGAAATACCTCGGTGCATCAGTCTTCGCGACGACTTCGACAGGGATTGAACCTTCGTCTGATACCGGTTCGGTGAATGCGGATACGTCCGGGATGCAGAGTTCACATGGTATATTGTTGTGCTTCAGATATGCGTAGAGGTCACGGGCGACACCGATGTGCGATGCAGCGTCGACACGGTTGGCCGTAAGTCCGATTTCTATGACAGTGTCGGTAGCGAGATGAAGATAATCTTTGGCAGGAGTTCCCGGGACTGCCGCAGGGTCAAGAATCATGATGCCGTCGTGTGACTCTCCGATTCCGAGTTCATCCTCAGCGCAGAGCATTCCGAAAGACTCCACACCGCGAATCTTTGACTTCTTTATCTTGAAATCTTCGCCGAGAACTGTTCCGATGGTGGCAAGGAGTACCTTCTCTCCAGCAGCCACATTCGGAGCTCCACAGACAACCTGAAGGAGCTCCGGGCCACCGGCATTCACCTTCGTTATATGAAGATGGTCGGAATCCGGATGCTCGACGCACTCGACAACTTCCGCCACAACAACTCCCGCAAGCCCGCCGGGGATTTCCTCCACAGTCTCAACGGAATCAACTTCAAGTCCGATGGAAGTAAGCGCTGCAGCAACCTCTTCCGGTGAAAGACTGCACTTGATGTAATCCTTCAGCCAATTATACGAAACAGTCATATCAGTTTATTTTTTTTCATTTTTTTATCCTCTGCCGGCTCACTTTATCGATGATATGTCGAACAGCGACTCCGCAAATTCCTTTCTGTCGAACAGTTTCAAGTCATCAACCCCCTCACCGATTCCGATATACTTAAGCGGGACCCCGAGCTGATCGACGATGCCGACCACGACTCCGCCCTTCGCCGAGCCGTCCAACTTTGTCAACGCCAGGGCAGTGACCTTCGTTGCACGGGAGAATTCCTTTGCCTGCTGGAAAGCATTCTGGCCGGTGGAGGCGTCAAGCACAAGCAGGACCTCATGAGGAGCATCCGGGACAACCTTTGAAATCACGTTACGGATCTTGGTCAGCTCGTTCATCAGGTCAATTCTGTTGTGAAGACGTCCGGCCGTGTCAATTATCACAGCATCGGCCCCCTTTGCCACGGCCGACTTCACCGCATCGTAGGCAACCGAAGCCGGATCCGAGCCCATCTCCTGACGCACGATGTCAACCCCAGCCCGCTGCGACCAAATCACAAGCTGGTCAACGGCAGCGGCCCTGAACGTATCCGCGGCCCCGAGCACGACCTTTTTCCCGGAAGCAGCGAGTTTAGCGGCAATCTTTCCTATTGTGGTGGTTTTGCCGACACCGTTCACACCCACGACGAGAATGACATACGGCTTCTTGGTTGTGTCTATCATCCGCTCGATATCCGGGCGTCCGTCAGAAACAGGTGCCCCGTCAACGTCAAGAAGCTTGGAAATCTCATCCCTAAGCATCTCTGTAAGCTCTTCAAGGGAAACATACCTGTCCCGGCTGACACGCTCCTCAAGGTTGTCGATAATCTTCAAGGTTGTGTCTACGCCCATATCCGTCTCCACCAGAGCCTCCTCCATGGCGTCCAGTATGCCGTCGTCAACGCGGGACTTTCCGACTATAGCCCTCGAAAGCTTGTCGAAGAAACTCCTATTCGTGCTTTTTACTCCCTTGTCAAAAATGCCCATAAGCCTGATGATTCGTTTTCAAACTTGCAAATATAATGATTTTAGCGCACTTCGTCAAATGTGATTCATGACTTAAAAGTGGGAAAACCAAGTTTTCATATACCCAAAAAGGATGGTGACCAAAAAGTATTTTGTTCACCATCCTTCGGACCTTCGGGTCAGTCTTCAATCCTATCATATCACCCTTTGACGGGCGTCTGACTTACTTCTTTCAGGACTATTTCTTTGCGAAAAATTCCTTAACCTGAGAGTCCTCAACGAGAAGTTCGTTGAAAGCATAAGCGCCAGTCTTCGGAGACTTGTCCATACGGATGCACTTAACCATTTTCTTACCGCCTTTGCCGGCAGCGAAGGTTGCGACCGATTTCTTTGCCATAGTTTAATCCTCCTTCGTTATTTAATCTCACGGTGAAGCGTAACTTTCTTGAGGAAAGGATTGTACTTCATCCTCTCAAGACGCTGAGTCGTGTTCTTCTTGTTCTTTGTAGTAATGTATCTTGAGATACCCGGTACACCGCTTTCTCTCTGCTCTGTGCACTCAAGGATGACTTGCACCCTGTTACCTTTAGCTTTCTTTGCCATAATTCAAAAAACAATTAAACAAGGTTAATAAATCCTTTCTTCTGAGCTTCTCTGATAGTAGCGTCGAGACCATTCTTCTCGATATGCCTCATACCCTTGCAGGACACCTTGAGGGTGATGAACCTCTGCTCTTCCTCTGACCAGAACTTCTTGGTCTTGAGGTTCAGGGCGAACACGCGCTTAGTGCGCAGTTTGGAGTGAGCGACATTATTGCCGACCATTCTCTTTCTTCCTGTAACTTGACAAACCTTTGCCATTTTATATACTTTTTAATATTATCAAATTTTTGCGGGCTGCAAATATCGTGTAAAAAATGCTAAATTGCAAGTGTTTAGACGATTTTGAAGAATCTCCGCCATCTAATGTTTCCCGGAAACTTCCTGTTTCCGTCGATTGAGAGCCATATAAGCGCAGGCTTTCCGACTATGTGGTCTTCGGGAACGAATCCCCAATAACGCGAGTCGAGAGAGTTGTGCCTGTTGTCTCCCATCATAAAGTAATAATCCTGTCGGAAAGTATATTCCGTAACCGTTTCTCCGTTGATCCTTATCGTCCCGTCGTCTTCCACAGAGAGTTCATTTCCCTCATACGAGGTGATGATCCTTTCATAAAGAGGAAGATTTTCGAGGTTCAGCTTCACCGTCACGCCTTTCTGCGGAATCCACAGCGGTCCGAAATTGTCCCTGGTCCATTCGAAGTTTTCCGAGAACGGGAAGATGGTCTTCCACGAATCCGGATAGTCCGGAGGATAGTTGTCGATGTTCGGCTCTATGGAAACGACGCTTGAGAAACTCTTGAGTTCTTTCAGCATCTCATCCGTAAGCGGCATTGCCGGGTAACCGGGGAGACTTTGATCAAACCAAAGTTCAGCCTTGTTAAGTCCGAGTCTCTCAAGACTGCGCGGATTGAGTTTCTGTCCTGTTGTTACGACCGTGTAGCTATTCTGCATACCAGGAAGAACCGGTGCCATTTCAGAATTGACGTAAACCACGCCTTCTCTGATGCTGAGAGTGTCACCTGCAACAGCAACGCACCTCTTGACATAATGGTCCTTCTTGTCGGAAGGCCGAACCTTCACAGGTCCGTAATTTCTTGTGGTGAAGTCCCTTCCATACATTCGGCAGAGCATATAATAGTCGTCTGCCGGAGCTTTGACAAGGACTGAATCACCGTTCGGGAAACCGAAAACTACGCAATCGCCTCTTTTGACACTGCCAAACCCTTTGAGTCTCTTGTATTTGCAATGAATCAGTTCGGAATAGGATTCCTTGCCGCCTATTGTGTTGTGAGTGAAAGGAATTGTCAGCGGAGTCTCGGGCATCCGGGGGCCATAAGCGAGCTTGCTCACAAAAAGGTGGTCTCCGGTGTACAGAGTACTTTCCATTGAGGATGAAGGAATCTTGAATGCCTGAAAAAAGAAAATATTGATGAACGTCACGACAATGACGGCGAAGATGATGGCGTCGAGCCAATCGAGAGCCGCATTATGTTTTTCTCCTTCCTTGTATTCTTTTTTCCAGAAAAGCCATTTGACTTTTTTGGTGACGCAGAGGTCAAAAAGGATGGCAAGGCCGAAAAGCCACCAATAATTTCCGAGCCATATCACCCACAAGATATAGAGTAAAGCCCAGAAACCGAACTTCACCCAACGGTTGTGGAAGAATTCCTTCAGGCTCATATCATCAGACTATTTTACAGAGTTGACGATTGCTTCGAAAGCCTTCGGATTATTCATGGCGAGGTCAGCAAGAACCTTGCGGTTGAGACCAATGTTCTGCTTTGCAATCTTACCCATAAACTGAGAGTAAGTCATACCGTACTGACGTGCAGCAGCGTTGATTCTCTGAATCCAAAGTGCGCGGAATTCGCGTTTCTTGTTCTTGCGGTCACGATAGGCGTAAGTCAAACCTTTCTCGTAGGTGTTCTTCGCTACCGTCCAGACATTTTTTCTTGACAGAAAGTTACCGCGGGTTCTCTTGAGAATCTTTTTGCGGCGAGCCCTTGAGGCTACTGAGTTTACCGATCTTGGCATAATTTAACTGTTTTATGGAGGCAGTGTCCAATCTTTCAGGAGCTTTTATACTGCAATCCAAGTTTAACATAATAAGTAATGATTACAATCCCAATAAAGCCTTGACTCTCTTCTGGTCCGGAGCTGCAACGAGTCCGATGTGAGTCAGATTTCTCTTCTGCTTCTTGGTCTTCTTGGTGAGGATGTGGCTCTTGAAGGCATGCTTCCTCTTGATTTTTCCCGTTCCGGTAAGCGTAAAACGCTTTTTTGAACCGGAGTTGGTCTTGATTTTTGGCATAGTTAAATCATTTAACTTGTTAATAATAATATAGTATCCTTCACGGATATTCAAACTGTTGAAGAAATCACTATTTCTTCTTTGCAATCGGTGCGATCATCATGATCATCCTCTTGCCCTCAAGCTTAGGCATCTGCTCGGCACGTCCGTACTCCTCAAGTTCCAGAGCGAAACGAAGGAGAAGTTTCTCTCCCTGCTCCGCGTAGATGATGGAGCGTCCCTTGAAGAAGACTGAAGACTTGACCTTCGAGCCTTCCTGCAGGAACTCCTGCGCATGCTTGAGCTTGAACTGGAAGTCATGCTCGTCCGTGTTCGGACCGAACCTGATTTCCTTTATGACCACCTTAGCCGCATTCGACTTCATCTCCTTGGCCTTTTTCTTCTGCTGATAGAGATATTTCTGGTAGTCAATAATCTTGCACACCGGAGGATCCGCTTTTGCACTTATCTCCACCAGGTCAAGTTCGAGTTCATCAGCGAGTTTGAGTGCTTTTGACGTAGGGTAAATTCCTGGTTCAGGGATATTGTCCCCAACGAGTCTTACCTGCGGTACTCTGATCTCGTTATTGATTCTCAGGCTGCCTTCGTCCTTTTTCTGATTCTGAACAGGACGGCCCTGCTGTGGTCTTGGACCTTGCGGGCGCGGCTTCGGTTTAAATGGTGCTGCGATAAAATTATCCTCCTAAAAAAATAAGTTGTTAATAATATTTCATGAGGTCAGGCCAGTTGTGCCTTCACCTCATTGCTTACCAATGTAATGAAGTCCTCAACTGACATTGAACCCTCGTCTTTTCCACCCTGACGGCGCACTGAAACATGTCCCTCGGCTGCTTCCTTCTCACCTACGATGACAAGGAAAGGAATCCTTTTGAGCTCTGACTCACGGATTCTCTTGCCGAGCGTCTCATTACGATCGTCTATTGAAGCGCGAATATCGGAATTATTCATCAAACTGCAAACTTTTTTTGCATAATCCGCGAATTTTTCGCTCACAGGAACGATATTCACCTGATCTGGAGTCAGCCACAGAGGAAGTTTGCCGGCCGTGTGCTCAAGAAGCACTGCCACAAAACGTTCGAGAGATCCGAATGGCGCACGATGAATCATCACCGGACGATGTTTTTGTCCGTCAGCCCCGACATATTCGAGTCCGAAGCGCTCAGGAAGGTTGTAATCTACCTGAATCGTTCCGAGCTGCCACTTCCTTCCGATGGCGTCCTTTACCATGAAGTCGAGTTTAGGGCCGTAGAATGCGGCTTCTCCGAGCTCGACGACGGTCGGAAGACCCTTTTCCTTAGAAGCCTCGATGATGGCTGACTCGGCCTTCGCCCAATTCTCGTCAGAGCCGATGTACTTGGACGGATTCTTCGGGTCACGAAGTGAAATCTGGGCGGTGTACTCTTTGAAGTTCAAGGTCTTGAACACATAGAGAATAATGTCTATGACCTTCTCGAACTCTTCCTTGAGTTGGTCCGGACGCACGAAGAGGTGGGCGTCGTCCTGAGTGAAGCAGCGGACACGGGTAAGTCCGTGAAGCTCACCGCTCTGCTCGTAGCGGTAAACGGTGCCGAACTCCGCGAAACGCAGAGGCAGGTCCTTGTATGAACGCGGCTTGCTGCGGTAAATCTCGCAGTGGTGAGGACAATTCATCGGCTTGAGCAGATATTCCTCACCCTCCTGTGGGGTGTGAATCGGCTGAAACGAGTCCTTACCATATTTTGCATAGTGACCTGAAGTCACATAGAGTTCCTTATTTCCGATGTGAGGAGTGATGACCGGAAGGTAGCCATAGGACTTCTGGATCTTCTTCAAGAACTCCTCAAGACGAGAACGCAGGTCGGCGCCCTTTGGCAGCCAAAGAGGTAGTCCCATTCCGACTTTAGATGAGAATGTGAAAAGCTCCATCTCCTTGCCTATCTTCCTGTGATCACGCTTCTTGGCCTCTTCCATAAGGGCGAGATACTCGTCGAGCATCGACTTTTTCGGGAAAGATATTCCGTAGATTCGGGTGAGCTGCTGACGGTTCTGGTCGCCGCGCCAGTAGGCACCGGCTATTGCAGTGAGTTTCACGGCCTTGATAACCGACGTATCCCTCAAATGAGGTCCGCGGCAAAGGTCCGTAAAGCTGCCGTTGGTGTAGAATGAAATGTGACCGTCCTCAAGTTCCCCGATGAGTTCGACCTTATATTCGTCACCCTTTTCGGTGAAAGTCTTGAGCGCCTCTTCTTTGGAAACTTCCTTCCTGACAAAAGCTTCCTTCGTGCGAGCGAACTCCATCATTTTATCCTCGATGGCCTTGAGGTCTGCCTCGGTAATCTGACGTCCCTGAAGGTCCACATCGTAGTAGAAACCATTCTCGATAGCCGGTCCGATGCCGAACTTGACCCCAGGATAGAGAGCCTCAAGCGCTTGTGCCAAAAGATGTGAGGAGGAGTGCCAGAACACATGTTTCGCCTCATCGTCATCCCATTTGTGGAATGTGATCGCACAATCCTCGTTTATCGGACGATCGAGGTCATATAACGTACCTTTCCCTGCTGTGTCATCGTCCGCCGTCTTCACGGTCATTGCCAAAACTTCTGATGCGAGCCTCGGGCTTATGCCCTCCGCAATCTGATAACCTGTGACACCTTTTTCAAAGGGTTTCACGCTACCGTCGGGAAATGTGATGTTAATCATAATCTTACTGTTTTTTGCTCCACCGCTTCAACACAAAAGAAACTGCTGCAGAGCTTGAATTTAACTTCGCCGTCTACAAACACGGCACCTTGTTCAAAATAAGCGGACAAAGGTAGGAATTTTTTTCTATCTTTGCACACCTGAATAGAATAAATGACAAGATTATGAACGATAACATACCATCCGGAGCACTGCTTAACCGCGCAGCAATCGCGGGACTTGCCCTCGGAGCGGCATCAACGGCATATCTGTTTGCTGTACAATATCTTCCACAACTAATATCATCTTCCGTCGCGGTCAGTCTCATCACGACTCTCCTGTGGATTGCAAAGTTCGTGGGATGCATATACATTCTGAAGGCTTTCATGCAGAGTCTCGTGGACTCATACGACGGGGTGCAGCACGGACAGACCCTCAGGCTCGGAGTGTTCGCATCGCTGTTCTCGGCACTGATATTTTCGGCCGCAAACCTTGCCGACGTGCTCTATATCAACCCTGACGCCATCGAACAGGCGTTCAACATCGCACTGAGCCAGTACTCGTCAATGCTCGACTCCAATTCACTGACGATAATAGAGAATTTTAAGGACAATATGCCGATGATATCGTTCTTCTCGAACTTCATCTACTGCTTCCTCTACGGAACGATTCTCTCGTCGATTCTGTCAAGATATATCCCGAAGACCGATCCGTTCGCAGGATTTCACAACAAGGAAGAAAACTCATCCGACATTGAAGAACAATAGCCATGAAAGAATACGCAAAGGACCTGTCCATCGTCATATCCATTTTCAATGAGGAGGAGTCTCTTCCTGAACTCATCGATTGGATACATTCTGTCTTGGAAAAGCAGGGCTGGAAATATGAGATCATAATGATCGATGACGGAAGTACCGATGGCTCGTGGGCTGTGATTCAGAAGCTTGCGGGGAAAGACAGCAACATCAGAGGAATATCTTTCAGACGGAACTATGGGAAATCGGCGGCGCTATACTGCGGATTCAAGGCTGCGGAGGGAAGAGTCGTGGTGACGATGGATGCGGACCTTCAGGACTCGCCGGAAGAAATCCCCGAAATGTACAGGATGATTGTCGAGGACGGTTGGGACATTGTTTCGGGATGGAAACAGCATCGCCAAGACAACAAACTGACTAAAAACATCCCTTCCAAACTCTACAATGCCACCGCACGCAGAATTACGGGGATACGCCTTCACGATATGAACTGCGGACTCAAGGCATACAAGAACGAGGTCGTAAAGAACATCGAGGTCTATGGGGAGATGCACAGATATATTCCTTATCTTGCGAAAAATGCGGGATATACAAGAATCACCGAAAAGCCTGTGCACCACCAAAAGCGTAAATACGGAAAGAGTAAATTCGGACTGAACCGCTTTGTGAACGGATTTCTCGACCTGCTGTCGCTATGGTTCCTGAGCACATTCGGAAAAAAACCGATGCATTTCTTCGGATTCACGGGGCTCACGACATTCTTTATCGGAGGGGTGATTGCGCTCTGGGTGATTATCGAAAAACTGGTTCAGCAGGCCCACAACGAGGTTTTCAGACCGGTGACCGACCAGCCGCTATTCTATCTCGCGCTGGTGGCTCTGATTATCGGCGTGCAAATGTTCCTCGCCGGTTTTATCTGCGAGATGATTTCCCGAAACAGCAGCGAACGCAACAGCTACAACGTCCGGGAGACATTGTAGCTGTTGCGTTCCTCCGGACTTCCCATATTATTCCACGACAGGGAGGTAGATTACAGAACGGCGGATGCGGTCGTGATAGATTTTGACCTCGCACTCCTTATAGTCTTCTTTTTTAGCATAGTAGGGATTGTCCAGCCAAGTCTGCGGATTGCGGTCCAGCAGAGGGAAGAGGCTGCTCTGAATCTGAAGCACGAGACGATGGCCTGGCCTTATGTGGTGGGCAATGTCGTCAAAAAGGATTTCGAGCCGGTTCACATCGCCGCGAGTGAGTTTTCGAGGAACCGAAAGGCTGTTACGGAACCTTGCACGAACCACCTGCGAACGGATGAGCAATTGGGAATTTTCGTGGTTTTCGCCCGGCATCATATCCGGGCCCTCGTCTATGAGTTTGACTATCAAATCGACATCTTCGGCATTGGCGCTCATATAAAGCACCGCTCTCACCGGTCCTTCAAGTTTCAAGGTTTCGGACTGACGGATGCCGTTGAAACAGATGACATCCTCACGTTTAGACGCAAAAGACTGGTCTGATGCCATAAAGAGTTTGTAGGAGTATTTCTCCTCGGGATTCATATATGGAACGGGGTTGAGAGGATCGGAGATGTAGGAGCTGTAGCTGATTCTCTCTTTGGGGGATATATTGCGCTGGAGGCTGCCCAGATTGTCCGAACGGTTTTTGCTGTAGCCCTGCGCAAGATAGAAGGGAACTTTCTTCATCGTTTTGGAAGGCCAACTCTCCTGGAACTGCCAGGTGGATGAGGCGTAAGGACGAAGGCTCACCTTTGCCGGTGCATCTCCCTCTCCCTCAAGATAGTGACGGAAGAAAGGATATTCAATTTCATCGAGAAAGTAGGAGGATATGTCCGAACCCGCCCACATTTTCCCAAGGCTTTCATAGGAACGGTTTCTCCAAGCCCCGTGAGACCAGGGAGCAAGTGCGAAGTAGAGCTCGGTCTTGGGGGATTTTTCCTTGATTGCCCGGTAGGTCTGGAATGCTCCGTAGCAATCTTCCGCATCGACAGTGCCGCCGACAACAAGAATCGCCGGTTTTACCTCCCTCACATAATGGCCGACGCAGCTTTCCCTCCAAAATTCATCGTAATCGGGATGTTCGATGACATCATTCCAAAACGGGATTGTGCCACCGAAAGTAGGAGAGAGTTCTGAAGCGGAGTAGAAATTGCTGAAATATTCGTATTCGTCGCTATAGCCGAGTTTGGGAGAGGCCGGAGCCGTGGTGAAAGGAGATTTTGCCGGACGCATAAATCCGTTGCTGAATTTGTATGCGGCAGCAAGTGCAAGAACTCCGTTTCGGTGGTAGTCGTCACCGACAAACCAGTCGAAAACCGGCGCCTGAGGGGAGACTGCGACAATGGCCGGGTGGGCGCATAGTGCTGCGATGGTTGCATAGTAGCCAGGGTAGGAGACACCAACGAAACCAACGCGGGAATTTGACTCAAGATGACCGACAAGCCACTCGACAGTGTCGTATGTGTCAGTTGCCTCATCGACAATGACTTCGGGGAGTTTCTCGCGGCGTTTTTTGCTGAGTCGTCCCTGTTGTTCGAGCAAACTGTAGAGTGGAGGGATGTTAGTAAAGTTGCCCTCACTCAGGTAGCGCCCTCGTACATCCTGAAAAACAATGACATAACCCGCCTTCACAAAGTTTGACCAGGAGCGGTCTTCGTAGAGGTCGCGCCTGAAACCCTCACCGTAAGGCCCCACGCCATAAGGAGTGCGGGTGATGATGATTGGAGAATCGGGATGCGCCTCTTTTGGCTGATATACGGAGGTGAAAAGTTTGACTCCGTCACGCATCGGGATTTGAATCTCAAGTTTTTCGTAATCCGAGAGTGTATATGTTTTTCCGCTACCGGCAAAGGCGCTGAGCGAAACAAGAAGTATTAAAAAAGTGGTTACCAGACGTTTCATGTTTCATTCCTACAATAAGGGAGTCATGTAAAGTGGCAGGAAAACAATGCCGTCTTCAATCTTCAGGTCCTTATCATGCAACACATAAGGAGTCGACAAATCCTTGGCATATTTGGTCATACATTTCGTCAAAGATGTCAATGCATATCGGGCACCTGACTTGACTTCTATCGGAGATATATTATGACGGCTCGTCGTGGTCGGTTTGGCGATAAGGAAATCTATCTCCATGCGGTCTTCAGCAGATGTTCGAGAGCTGTTGCTGAAAAAGAACAAATTATGGCCTGACGCCTTAAGCATTTGGGAAACAATGTTTTCCACTAACATTCCTTGATTAACCTCAAGCTTGTCGAACATCAGTTTGCGGTACAAATCCTCCGTCACAATGCCTCTCTCATCAAATGCATGGCTTATCAGGAGTCCGGTATCGTTCAAATAGCATTTGAGCGTGGTCCTGCCTTCATTTAATTTCAATCCGATACTAGGCTCTGTAGAATTATAGCAACAGTTGATGACTTTCGCATCACTTAACCAGAAAAAGGCCTGCGAATAATCACGCATACGGGCATCTTCCCGCAATGCAGACAGGCGGAATGTCTTTTCATGTTTCTGCAACTGGCCGGGTATCTCTTCAAATATGGCCGAAACATTAGTTTCCTGATTGTCGGCGTATTTTTTAATGTCATTGCTGTAAAGCGCCAGAATATCCCTCTTGACCTCGTCCACTTTCACAAAATCCCGTGTTTCAATGTATTTCTTCACTGCCTGCGGCATTCCCCCGACAATCATATACCGACGAAAATAATCCATTGCCCTGCGATGGAACGCGCCCATCGGCTTTTTCTTTTCAAACTGTGAACGGATATACGGCATTATCATTTCATCCCCCATAGCCCATAGGAATTCCTCAAAATCCATCGGATACATCTGAACCGGATGTTCTTCCGATGGTATCATGATGTCTTTCACGTTCTTCTTTATTGAAACCAACGAGCCTGTCTCGATATAGTCGAACCTATTGTCCTTCACGAAGTGTTTGATTCCGGAACGTGCACGGGGGCAGAATTGCACTTCATCGAATATTATCAATGAGCGGGCCTCCTCGCCACGGCTCTGTCGAGGGAAAAGTTTACACCTGAAATATAATTCAAGATTCTGGAAGAGGGTGTCAAGGTCATCAAGATAGAGATCGAAAAATTCCATGACTTGTGGACTCACTTTGCTGAAATCCACAAGAATATATGATTCATATTCATCGCGTCCAAACTCTTCGACGATATGGCTTTTGCCAATTCGCCTTGCTCCTTCTATCAAGAGAGCGACTTCTCCTTTGCGTTCCTTCTTCCATTTCAGAAGCGTCTGATAAATCTTCCTTTTCATATTTCCACCTTTTCAAGACTTAGCGCGCCCTCGGATTTACACCTTTTCAAGGTTAAGGGACACCGCAAAAATACACCTTTTCAAGGTTAATTGAAAGAAATCGGGAAAATATTTAGGTTTTAATGATTTTTTTACAAGCCCGGTGGGTGGTAACGCCGTACTTTTGCGCCAAATCGAAAAAACATCAGGATGAAAGGCGTATTGAAAGTATCGAAAGAGCAGGTAATCGAGACTGAGCGTTACTGTGACGAGCACGGGGAAACCGATACGTGTCTGGCCGGACGCTTTCATTGAGTTAGCTTTCCAGTCGCAGTTTGTCATGCCTTCATTTTTGAGTATGTCAAGGAGTATGGTTATAGCTATGAGCATAGTTCCGTTGATGCCTGTTCGGGAATACACTGTATTCAGATGGGTAGCAGAAGTGACGTAGGCGTCTCCGTGGAAGTATTCTCAACATTTCTTCCAACGTAAGCCCCCGTCTTGAACGAAATTTTCAAGTAACTTCTGACTGTTATCAGGTAGGGCGGCATTTTTTTATTATATTTGCGGCCCTAAATCTTCGTAGAGTTGCGAAGATAGGTTAGTTTAGTAGTGTATGAAAAGTGGTAATGGTATGCCGCTTAGAGTATGGCTTCCTCTGGTAGGACTCACTCTCTCGACTTTTATTTTTAACACGTCCGAATTTATTCCCATCGGACTGTTGACGGACATAGCATCTGACTTCAATATGACTGAGGCCGGTGTCGGAATGTTGATTTCCGTCTATGCTTGGGTGGTGATGCTCTTGTCTCTTCCTCTGATGATTCTAGCTTCAAAGGTAGAGCCGAGAAAGTTGCTGTTGGTCTTGGTCGCAGCATTTTCTGCGTTTCAGGTGATGTCGTTCAGCTCCGTTAATTATGCCATGCTGATGGCTTCCAGAATAGGCGTGGCTTGCACTCACGCCATATTTTGGTCGATAATCTCCCCGATAGCAGTGAAAATCGCACCCGAAGAACATAGGGCATTGGCATTGAGTATGGTTGTGACCGGCTCATCGATAGCGATGATTCTGGGAATGCCAATTGGCAGGATGATTGGCCTGCATATAGGGTGGAGGATGACCTTTTTAAGTATAGGCATCTTTTCATTTGCCACTTTCCTATATCTGCTTGCGACTCTGCCATCTATTGCTCCGAGCGGAAAGTTCTCGGTAAGGGATTTGCCCGAAATGTTTCATAATAAGGCGCTGGTCGGGCTATATCTGTTCGTGCTACTCTTTTCTGGGGCTTATTATATATGCTACAGCTATATAGAGCCTTTCTTGAAGCAGGTCGTGGGTATGCCGGATTCGCTTGTGACCCGAGTGTTGATGATTTTCGGATGTGCGGGAATAGTGGGCAGTATCTTGTTCTCCAAGTTCTATCCGAAGAACAAGTATTTCTTTACGACTTGCATTATGGTAACCTTTGCGACTTGTATGCTTCTCATTTTCCCGGTTTCGAAGAGCATATTTGCTATCATAGTGCTGTGCGTGTTCTGGGGATTGACGTCCACTACCTTTAATGTGTCTATGCAAAACGAGGTCATAAACCTTACCACGCCGGCACAGAGTGCGGTGGCTATGTCCATATCTTCCGGGATTTTCAATATGGGAATTGGCTGCGGAACTTATATAGGAGGACTGGTATGCACGCATTCTTCTATAGCCAATATAGGCTTCGTGGCGGGAATAGTAGCCATAGGGGGCGTATTGTATTGGGTTTTTAGACTGTCCGGCCTATATAAGGTGGCGGAGCTGCGACGGGGTCAGTAGTTTGGAAGATAGAGTGTGCCGGCGACACTTGACTGATGAGAAAAACATACGGACCGGAAAGATAATTAAAAGTTATTTTGAATGAAGAAGTTCAAGGCGATTTTTAGCGACATAGACGGGACACTGGTGAGTTTTACGACTCATCGGGTGCCGGAGAGTACATTTAAGGCGATCGAACAGGCTCGAAGCCAGGGTGTAAAGGTGATCATAGCAACCGGCAGGCCTTTCGGAGATTTCGATGTGATAGGGGATGTGCCTTACGATGCCGTAATCTCTTTGAACGGATCGGATTGCCGATGGAAAGACGGCCAAGTGATTCGCCGGCATTTTATCGACTACGACGAATTCAAGAAGATGTCGGAACTGTCCGACGAGTACGGTTTCGCGCTATGCCTTGAACTAAGCGAAGGCTTCTTCATAAACCGCATAACCCCTCCTGTCCTGAACGTCGCTAATACCCTTAATCATTCAGTTCCGGTTCCGGCCGATATTGAAGAGGTGTTCAGAACCTATGGCTGCGGGCAGTTGTCCGCTTATTTCGATGCTGAAACCGAACGGAAGGTGATGCCTCAAGTTCCCGGTCTTTACGCAAGCAGGTGGCATCCCGGGTTCGTTAATATAGATGTCGCGGGCATCGACAAGGGGACCGCCTTAAAGGAAATGGCCGGGCTTATGGGAATTGGCATAGATGAGACCATCTCCTTCGGCGATGGGGGAAATGACATCCCTCTCATTAAAGCTGCCGGTCTAGGTGTGGCGATGGGAAATGCCGGAGAGGAGCTGAAGGCCGTGGCCGGCTATGTCACAGCTTCGGTCGACGAGGACGGGTTCGCTGCCGCCCTGCATAAATTTGTGCTGTAGCTCCGCCTATCCTTTTTTCCACCCGGCTAGTTTTCGCCTTGTCTACATAGTGACTTTTTGGTGTCGCTCGCAGCAAAGACGCCCCTCGGACGGGTTCTTTTCACTATATTGTTTTCGCAGATTGCTAAAAATGTGTCTTTCCCTGAAAAAAGTAGTTCTTCCGCAATTTAGTTGAAGCACAGGTCGCTGAAGACCATTTTTCGTTTGAGCAGGCCAAGAGATGCTCGCCCAAACATTACTCGCTTTACATCGCGCGTATACATGATAGGTGCGCATATCTTCGAGCTCCACTTGTTCAAGCGTGGCGACCCCTCTTTAAAATCCCCCTTCCGTCCCCCTTTTGTGGGGGAAGTCGTGCTCCGTGCGCACTATCGCACAGGCTCTCGCTTCGCTGTTCTCCGCACGGCGCTTAAGCGCCTTTCTTCGTCGATGAGGAGTTCGACGTCGATGAATAAAATGAAAGAACCTCGACTGATTTTCATCAATCGAGGTTCTCGAAGCGTGGCGACGACCTACTCTTCCACATGGTAGTGCAGTACCATCGGCGCGGCCGGGCTTAACTTCTCAGTTCGGAATGGGAGGAGGCTACGACACCTATCCCGTGTGGAGTCCTGACGGCAGCAGAATCTGCTGGATATCCATGGAGCGGCAAGGTTATGAAGCTGACAAGCAAAGACTTATGGTGGCAGACGTCACAATCGGGGAGGACGGCAGCTGTGCAGTGGGAAAAGTCAGGGAACTCAGCGGCTCTTTCAAATACAACGTGGCGGACCCGGTATGGGACAAAGACAGCAGGCACATTTGGTTCAACTCTCTTGCTGAAGGCATACAGGGCATATTCAAGGCTGATCTGGACGGACAGATTGAAAGGCTCACGTCCGAAGACTGGCTTTACGACTTCGGCAGCCCCTACCACATCGCTGACGGGACCGTATATGCCCCTTACCAGAGCATGGACTTCCCGACCGAACTTGTGGCTATTTCCGCTGACGGACTCACTCCCGTGACTTCCGAAAACGCTGACATACTCGCACGGCTTGCCCCGCACAAGACAGAAAAACGCTTCATCAGGACAGGCGCACCGTGGGACAGCAACCCAACAGCCCGCCGGCACTACGCCAACTCTCCGCACAAACTCATCCACAACTGGCACACCCCTCTCCTCGTCATCCACGGCGGCAGCGATTTCCGTGTCCCGTATGACCAGGGCATGGCAGCCTTCAACTGCGCCCAGATGATGGGAGTCCCGTCAGAAATCATAGTATTCCCGGACGAAAACCACTGGATTCTCAAACCGCAGAACGTCATCTACTGGCACCGCAGCTACTTTGAGTGGCTTGACCGCTGGCTGTAACGATGTAGATGAACTTCAAAAGCGAATACTCCTTATTTGATTGTCAAAGATTTCTTTAAGATGATATCCGCAGACGAAGTCCCTATGTAGAACGTGTATTTTCCGGAATTGAGACGCCAGTCGTGAGTGACGTCATCCCAATATGACAAATCGCTGACGTTCAGTTCAAAAACGGCCGTGCCGCTCATTCCCGGCGCGAGACTGAGTTTTGACGTTCCCTTCAGTTCCTTGAGCGGACGGAGCACAATCGGCTTGTCCTCCCCCACATAGAGCTGCACGACCTGGGCTCCTTCACGGTCTCCTGTGTTCCGGACTTCAACACTCACGTATATTTTCCTGCCGTCCATCCTGACTTCAGGTTTTGACAGCGAAAATGTCGTATAGCTCAGTCCATGGCCGAAAGGATACAGAGGAATCGTTCCTTTGGCATCATACCACCGGTGTCCCACAAGCACCGACTCGTGATATGGTATATCGTAGGTCCTCGGACAACCGTAAGTACGTTCTCCCAAGTGCTTATACAAATCTCCGGAACAACTTGCGATGATGCCAGACGGCGATTCGCTGTATTCTCTGTCTATTGTCATGGGAAGTTTACCTGACGGATTCACGTCACCGGCAAGAATGTCAGCCACGGCTTTCATTCCAGTTTGTCCCGGATACCAGCAGTAGAGTATTGCTGCTGTCTTGTCGTTCCAGCCAGTCATCCGCACACCGGAACCGGATATGACCAGAACTATGGTGTTGGCATTGTGAGTCACAGCACGCATCGCACGCCTCTCGTCATTTTCCGGCAGCGCGAACGGACGTTCCACAGCCTCAAGGTCAATCGTCCCAACAGTCACGATTACGGCATCAGCTGCCTCAAGCTGCTCGTCTGTAGGTTCGTCAATGAATGTGATTCCGGAACCGAATTTATCACTGAGAGCTTGACGCAGAGACAGCCAGTCGTATCCCTCGACATCGCCACAGGAAGTCGGATTCCAACCGTCAAGACGCGGATCACCGTCAAGAAAGCGTCCTGTCACGAGAATATTCCCGCCGTCAGCAAGAGGAAGTATGCCGTTGTTGCGTAACAGCACTGTGCCCTCGGCGGCCGTGCGATAGGCGACCTCCACATGTTCCTGATAGTTTTCAAGCAGTTCAGGCTTATACTTTGGCCTGTCATAAAACCCGTAGAATATCCCCGTTGCGATTACCGGGCGAATCATCCTGTCTATCTCCTCTTCCGACACTGCGCCGGCAACGAACAGTTTCTCCATTTCCTCCCTTTCCCTCCGGTCTCCGGGAAAGATTGTGTTTTGTCCACTGTCTATCACTTTACGGGAATCATTTGTCCCGCCCCAGTCGGACATGACGCTGCCCCTGAAACCCAAATCGCGGCGGAGCAGGGTGTCGATGACATACGTACTCTGGCTCGCCCATTCGCCGTTGACAAGATTGTAGCCTGTCATAATATAGCCTGCCCCTGCATCTATGCCTGCCCGGAACGGTGCCATATACACTTCGTGCAGCGCACGTTCGTCAATCAGGGCGTTTGCCCCCTGACGGTACAGTTCACTTTCGTTGCCCACAAAATGCTTCATGCAGGCAGCCGTACCTGTTGACTGCAGTCCCTTGACATAATTGGAAGCCATGACTGACGACAGGTACGGGTCTTCCCCGAGATATTCGTAGTTGCGGCCGTTCTGGGCATTCTTGGCCATATTCACGCCGGGCCCGAGAAGAATTTCAATGCCGCCAGCACGACATTCCTCGCCAATGGCCCTGGCATAATCATAGGCAAGCGAAGGATTGAATGTCGCTGCAAGGGTCACCGCTGTCGGAAATGCCGTCGAACTGTCGAGCTGCCTGACCAATGTCGTGTCAGGAAGATTCCGCCTTATATGCACACCCTGTGTGCCATCCGCTGCATAAAGATATGGAATACCTTTATGAGGGACTCCGTAATAGTAGAATGTGCTGTGGCCGAACATGAATCCCTTTTTCTCATCAAGAGTCAGTTCTGACAATTTTTCATCAGCCATAGTATATGCCCTATCCCATGTCATAGGGCTTATTTTGGCAGCGAATCCGCCTCCCGGCGCCATGTGCAGTTTGCGTGACTTGCCTGCGGATTCCGTTATATGCCTGTAATCGGATGCATGGCGATGAGCGTTAGGCCCGTCCAAATACCATTCAGCGACATATTTTGTATCCTCCCGGAGAAACGACAGGTCTACGACAATGTCACGTGGAGTCCAGTCCGTGATTCCTCCGATGTACCAGTCGTCACCGCTGCGGCGTGCCGTCACACAGTATTCGCCCATCCTGCCGTCAAGTATTATGGTCTCGTCCCATATGGTCGGGATGTCTGCGATGAAATCAGTACATTCCTGCTCCCGGATGTAGTTGGACGGGGAGTCGCAGAGCATGTTGAGCGGTGAATCCAGTATCGGATAGAGTCCGAGCTGGTGACAGCGTGTTCCCTGGCTCATCGGACGGGAATTGCACGCACGGTAGGTTTCCCGCGTACCGTTGAGCATTGCTCCCTGGGTATAGTCCATAGGACCGGCTGCCTGACGTATGAAAGGTATATAGGTGTCATACTTCACCTGATTGAGACTTATGTCACAGCCTTTCAGGCGTTCCAGACCGTTCACGCCCTCAGTGTTGAGCACATTGGGCCATTTCCTGTTGATGCCGGCGGGTATGTGGAAGCCGTGAAGGTCGAGCACGAGATGATAGCGGGCAGCAGTCTCCGCAGCCCTGTCCACAAACTCTTCCACGACCTGGTCGTTGCGGTCGAAGAAATCGACTTTGAATCCTTTGACTCCCATTTCCGAATAATGGCGGCAGACATCTTCAAGGTCTTTTTCAAAAGGAGCGAATCCGGCCCAGAGAATTATGCCAACACCCTTGTCTGCAGCATATTTCACAATGCCCGGCATGTCTATTTCGGGCACGACGCTGAAAAGTTCCCCGCAGCCCGGCACGCTCCAGCCGTCATCCATAATCACGTACTCGATGCCGTTTTCAGCCGCGAAGTCTATGTAGTATTCGTATGTCTTCTGGTTCACTCCAGCCTCAAAGTCCACTCCGTAAATGTTCCAGTTGTTCCACCAGTCCCAGGCCACTTTGCCCGGTTTTATCCAGGAAGTGTCGCTTATACGGCAGGGAGAGGCCAGCTGGTAGCTTAGCTGGCTCATTGCGAGATCCCTGTCCTCGTCACCGATGATTGCGATGCGCCACGGAAGGCTACGGGGACCGTCAAGCCTTGCGATGCAGTCCTCCCTCTCTTCGACTATCCTCTGGATGTTGATATAGCCGCCCAGTCTCTCCTTCGACGGCCGGCGCGGAAATACTCCCTGAAGTTCAAGCCCGTTGCCTCCGAGCAGGTACAACCCCGGATAGCAGCTCAGATCACTCTCTGTAAAAAGGATTTTGACATCCTCTGCCGGCTCAGCCGCCAAAGGAAGAAAAACCATACGGGAGGGATTCATTTCAGACAGTTTCAACTGCTCGTAATCGTTCTCGAATGAACTGAAGAACTGCGACTCCATGTCAGAGCACCGGTCGGCGCGTATATAGCCCGCAGTCATAGTAGCATCATCCGAAAGCCTGAACGACACTTTCTCATCGACAATCTTCACCGGGGCTTTCCCTGTGTAGATCCAACGGTATGCAACACCGTCATCGTAGGCGCGGAACTCCACTTTCCAATCCTTTCCAGCTTTGAAAATCAGGCTGTTGCAACGGTCCTCAATTGATGTGTTGCGGTAGAAAGGAGAGGGAATGACATGGTCGATGCCTGACTTCTGTGGAGAACCCACAACAGAGACACTCCTGCCGTTTTCGAGTTCAATGGCGGCAGAACCGCTGAAGACGGCTTTGTCTTTGAATGTCACGGCATAATCGAGATTGTCAGAGATGGAAACGGAAATCTTCCCGTCTGGAGAATTGAGCGGATATTCACGAGAGTTGGCCTGCAGACAGATGACAGAAAGCAGCAGGAGAAGTGTTATTCTTTTCATATATGAAGGACAGTCAGTTGTTTATCTTTTTTACTTCGCCGTCAAAGCTGACATTTATGTGTCTGGACAGCAAATTGGTGTATAATGTTGCAATCTGAGGCTCGGAAGCGGTGACTTTCAGTCCGCCGTCATGCAGCCGCTCCGCAGTGCAATTGTAGGCTCCGATGCTTCCGTCCGGGCGTTCAACCACGAAGGCATTGGTGAACACGGCCTCGGCTATGAACTTGAAACATTCGTGCACATCGTTGTCGGACGACACAATGGTCTGCCAGTCGGCAATCATCGGCACATACTGCTCTCCCACGACAAGCCGCTGGTTGGGATAAGCCTCAGGATGCGGATTGCCATAGGTGTCATCGTCAGCAGTATGCGAAGAGTCGGGTTCACACACCTGCAGGGCCTGCACGAACGGATCCACCACAAAGGCCCAGTTCAGATTTCCATTTTTGTAGTCTATCAGAGCCGCAAAAGCCGATGCCGCATCGAAGGTTTCCCGTAACCAGCGTTCCTCACCGGTCAGCAGGTAGGCGTAATAAGTGGCGTATGCACGCCATGCGCTCCAGCCGTGTGGAGAAGAAATCATATTCGGCAGCATGAACACATCGTACTGTGCCTCCCAGAACCGCATCGTGCCGCCACGGCGGCGTCCGTCCGGTACACGAAGCTGAGTAAGACAATCGTGTCCCTGCAACAGTTTGAGCATGGCTTCGGTGTAACGTTGCCGCTCTTTTGTGTTTTTCGTACGCAATGCAAGTTCGCCCAGCTGGAGAGCCGAACAGCTTATCATGCCGTCTTCATATGTAATCTCTCCTTCTGTCGCCAGGTCGCCGTCTACAGCCGCAAGGTGGTCTATCGCGCGGCCGGCAGAAGCTTCATGAATCGCAGCCTGTCTTCGGCGTCCTGCCGTCCGCTCGGCATCTGAGAGTTCAAGCATGCTTTTGGCAGGATAGATTACTGACGTAAAATCGGTGTTCCCGTTCATATATGCCCCGTCTTCACGCTGGCAGCTCATAAGGTATGAAGCCATGCGCTCCGCGAGGTCAAGGTCTTCCACATTGCCGTACGCAAGATAGCGGTCTGCGAGAATGCCCATAGTCGAAGACACGTTCTGGATTCTGTTCCTGTATTTGTAGGGAATACCCGTAGAGCGGTCATAGACCTTGTCAAAAAGCATGTCGAAACGGGCGTTCAACACGCTGTCAAGCGAAGGCTCAGGCATGACACGAGCCACCTCGAATGCCGTGTGGAAGCCATACCAGCTTTCCACATGGGAAGTAGCCTTCTGTTTGTAGCGGTCGGCCGCCCGACGGGCGAGCGACATGGCGGTGCGCCACGGATGGCGCACCACCACAGTGCCGGAGGCACTGCGACCGCGGTCCAGCACTTTCACCGGCTTGATTCCCGGCTCCACCGCGCAGTAGGTTCCACGCCACAAGTCACCGACCACCTTCTGCAGTGCAATCTTTCTGCCCTCCACCGTCATCTCCGGAGCATTGCCCCAGACATCAATCACCAGTGAATCTCCGGCTGCACAGGAAGTGTTCTCCATGGAAATCACGGGAGCTCCTGTCTGCCTCCAGACAGTTTCCTCAAAAGAGTCTATGCTGTCAAGATCAATGATCCGTACCGTCCACGAACGTTCCTCACCCGGCGCGAGCTGCCACAGGCCCTGTGGATGATGTTCCGGCAGAGGACCCCGGCAGAGCATATCAAGATTGAAACACTCGATTCTGTGCCCATAGAACCAATATTCAGGGGTCTGGTATCCTAAATTGTAGTCAATGCTCCACGATGCCACAGGGTCTGCAGACACAACCGCCTTGACCTTCCCGGAAGGCGACTGGAAATAGCCGTAGAAGTGGTCCGCCTCGCAGACCGCAAGGGTCGGGAAATACTTGTCATACCACTCCGGATAATGGTCCATATAGGTGTCGATGCCAAGCTTCAGACCGGCTTTGACCGGCTGGAACGGCAGATGCCTGTGGTTGCGCAGAGTGATAGTCACAGTCTCGACCCCTCCGGCAGTGTCAATACTGACTGTATGTTCTATGCCAGGAGCACTGCCATCGCCACCTTCCTCGACTGCATAGAAGCGGTGTGGCGACCCGAATGCTGTCATACCGGCCAAAAGAACAATGATGGAGATAAAATATTTCATCTGATGCCGTTTAAGAAGTTACAGCGGACGGTAGTCATATCCCTCCGCCTCATAGATTTTCAGAAGCCCCTCAAGACGATGCCGGAAACCCTCAAAATCTTTAGGGGCATCGCACCACTGAAGTTCGGACACGGCAGCCATACGTGGCAGAGCCTTGCCCTCGACATCTTTGAATGTCGGCAGATACTCCGTCCACAGACAGCACTGCACCCCGATTACGTCGGCAGCCTGGTCCGGCGTATAGTCCGGCAGTACAGGCGTATAGTTGTAAGTGGAGTCGAGCGGCGTGACACGGCCGTACGGCGGTCCGACCACATCGTCCCAGTCCTCCTTGTAGTCCAGATAGAGATACCAGTTGGACGCCTTGATGACCTTATAGCCCATACGGGCCCCGTCATAACCGCCGTGCGGACCTCTCCAGCCCATGACAACCGTGCTTTTGTCGGCACCGTTGCCTATCACCTCGTCCCAGCCGATGATCTTGCGGCCTTTAGAGACAAGTCTGTCGGCGGCATACTGCATCACATAGTTCTGAAGCTTCTGCTCCGCCGAACTCCTGCCGTCTGACTCAAGACCCAGTTCCCGGATTTTCCTCTGGCACTTAGGGCATTTCTCCCACTGGTCGTAATGAGCCTCATCCCCGCCGAGATGAACGTACTCCGAAGGGAAAAGTTCAACGACCTCATCAAGAACATCATTGATGAAGGCATACACGCTGTCGCTGCCCGCGCAGAGTATGTCTGCGCTTCCGCCCCAGCGGCACATGACCTCATAGGGGCCTCCTGTACATCCGAGCTGCGGATAGCTCGCAAGGGCCGCCAGCATGTGACCAGGCAGGTCGATCTCAGGGACTACCGATATATGACGGGCGGCCGCATACGCAACGATGTCTCGCACCTGCTCCTGAGAGTAGTAGCCGCAATGCGGAATGCTGTCATATTCTTCAGTTGTTCCTATGATAGTGCATGGACGCTCCGAACCGATTTCAGTCAGTTTCGGACGGCTCTTGATTTCAAGCCTCCAGCCCTGGTCGTCGGTCAGGTGCCAATGGAAAGTGTTGATGTTGTGAAGAGCAAGCATATCTATCCAGATCTTCACGGAATCCACAGGGAAGAAATGCCTGGCGCAGTCTAAAAGGGCTCCTCTGTAGGAAAAGAGAGGCGAGCCTTTGATGACTGCGGCCGGATAGAGCACATCCTCTCCCTTTGAGCCACGGATGGCTTTACGCAGTGTCTGAAGACCATAAAATGTACCGGCAGGGTCAGCCCCACAGACTACGACGCTGTCGGAGTTCACATTGATCCGATAGCTTTCAGCCTGCGGCATCTGTCTGTCCGCAACAAGTCTTATATAATTCTCTGCAGGGGCATCTTCCGTAATTTCCGGTCTGAAGCCGGTCATAGTCTTCACATAGTCCGCAAAAAGCCCGGCGTTAACGAGTTGTGCGCTGTCCGAAGCCACCACACAGGTCTTCGGTGAAAAATGGAAAGGCTTGCCGGCGTCCAGTTCAATCTCGTCAGGAAGAGGCACGACATTGTATTCTGCTTCAACGGCCCGGCGAGGCGAACAGGATAACGCGGCAAAAAGCATTACCACAGCACGAAGGGATGAGGTTCTCATACTCATTATCATTATTTGGAGAGTTTTACAATCTTGCAGCCATGGGCAGGCACTCTTGGATGCAGGGAAGTTGCTGTTCCCTCGTCCCTGTGCCTCCACAGGTCCCTGACTTTGTATTCGCCTTCGAGACCCAGTTCGGAAAAATCGAGGTCGAAACTCTGATCCTCATCATCACGGTTGAAGAAACCTATAATGTAGTCACCATTGCTCAGTGCGCCGTGCCAGATATTGCTACCCGGGCTGTTGAGCCTGTCATCCATAGGCTTGCCGACAAAATGGTCGTAATTGAGTGCAAGCATTTCGCGGTTCTGGTAGAAACGCAGATTGTCGCCCATTGTGGAAGGTCTGTCGCTTGCCGCAATCGGGCCTCCGGCAAGAAGCTGGATGGAAATCGTGAACTCCTTCTCGTCATCGGTCTCCAAAGTGTTGAGCCTTGTGGCGTCACCGTCTGGAATGAGTCTGTCCTTTCCTGTCAAATGACTCCAGTACGTAAAGCCGTCGAACATATTGATACAGTTCGGCCAGTTCTTCCATGAACTGCCGCGACCGTCAGAAGAGGTGTGTTTCCATGTCCCGATGTATGTGTCGGAGACGATACGGGCCATGTGTCCGTAGCGGGCTTCAAGTTCCGCATCATTGTACATATTCGGCATAACGAGAGAAAGGAATATTCCGTACTTCTTCGCTGACTCTGCACACCAGCCGAGAAGCCGCGCATAATTGGCCCTTCCGTATCCCCTGCTGCAATAGTCTTTCTCGACACGGCTCCAGCCCTCTTCATACCAGCAGAGGAAGTCCATACGTATCATATCCACTCCCAGATCGTGGTAGTATTTGAAGAAACCGTCAATGAGTTCGCGTCCTCCCGGATGGCTCGCGATGTACCAGTTGAACCACCAGTCCTGCTCCACATTCGGATAATAGACCTTGTCAACAGCCGGATCGTATTTCAGCGAGCCCAAAGTGTGGACAGTGCCCGGCACGAGCATATCTTCACTCGTGCCGTTGTTCAGCTGCCACATCGGATTGTCGTAGATTCCTACCTTGATGCCCCTTTCATGGGCAAGACGCACCAGTTCTCTGGTCACGGTCGCAGACCTTCTGGTCATATAGACGCCTCCGTCATCGGCATAAGTCGCGCCCGCACCGTCGGTGCAGACCATGTCATAGCCGTAGGGAAGGAGATTCAACTTTATCCAGTCCAGAGTCTCGACCCACTCGTCCATATTCATGATGGGTTCCGTGCCCGCCATCTGGTTTGTTATCATGTACTCATATACAGTCCAGTACAGCGGAGCCTTGTATGTGTGGATATTTCCGACATCGGGCAGACCTTCAGGCAAAGGCTCGGACGCGACATCTGTCGGATATATCATCTCATAATAACTTTTGTTCGCGCATCCGGCTGTCGAGACAAGAGCAAGCAGGAGAGCAGCAAGACACGCCATTACATAATATTTTTTCATTATCGTCGGATTTAGACAGACTATTCTACGACCTCGAATTTGACGGTGCGGGCCTTCCAGTTAAGGGTGATTCTGAAATTTCCGCCCGGCCATATATACCATTGAGTGTCAATAGCACGGAAATCAAGATTGTCAGTGAAGACTTTTGGTTCCTGTACATTCACCGTCTTCTCCGGTCTCAGCATAAAGTCATACGTTTTATTGAGAAGGAACCAGACACCGCCTTCACCCAGAGTTCCCTGCCAGATGTATTCATCCGAACCCTCAGCGCGGGCTATCGTGACAGCTTCATCCCAGTTCCAAGAGTTAAAGTCACCCCACATGAGGAAAGCGTCAGGGGCAATCATTTCACTGCTTAAGGTGAGAGTGGACATATTCACGGTAAGTTTGTAAGTGCCGGCAACTGTAACCAGCCAGTGAGTGTCTCCGGTGAGATCGACAGCATCGAATTTGTCATCAGCAACGGCCGTCGGTAAGCATTCGAGGAAGTACGTGCGTATAAAGTTTGACTGCAACTTGCATTAGTG
>OLVY01000394.1_pt1 | contig 33532 bp, 27 predicted proteins | sample 1674261 | NCBI WGS metagenome assembly OLVY01 (sample SAMEA103958155, study PRJEB25191) | human gut metagenome | biome: human-associated habitat [ENVO:00009003]; feature: intestine environment [ENVO:2100002]; material: feces | place: Germany | collected 2013/2015
TAGAGAAGTAAGCATCTGCAACTATGAGGGTTGAGAGTTTGAGAAGTTCCTTGCGATAACGCTTAATGACGCCGATATAGAAATCTACCATAGTCTTGTTTCTAAGACTCAGTTCTTTATTACTTAGCGACTGGTGTGCTTTTAACATCATGCAGTCTTTGGCATCAATATCAATGAGGCCAATACCCATGATTTCGAGACCATGTTTAACAGACTGTGCACATCCCGACCAAAAACGACCGATATGTGGAGTCTTCTTGCCAGCTTTGCTGATGTAGCTGGGATCAATGGCAATAGCCCATCTTCCCTGTTTACCAAAGAAGCGCTTGGCAAGTGAGGCATTAAGTTTGAGCCAGTCAATGCTTTTCGACTTTTTTAAGCCGAATGCGTTGCGATAGGTTTGCTCAACATGCGAGCCATACCTCCCCATTTGGGTGAAATTTATCTTTCTTGGTATTACCATGAACAAAATTATCACCTCGATGAGTATTTTCTCGAAACTTTTTGTTAACTTTGCAGCCGAATCTTCAACTGCATCTTTAAAGATATCCATATATTGGTCAAGTCCTGTATTCATATAATTTTGCGTTTGTCGTGATTTGCAAAGTTACTGAAAATCAGCGACTTGACCAACTTTTTATAGTTAAGTTTTCATAAGCATTTCTTAATATAAGTTATTGATTTACAGACGATTAAATATTAATTTAACGCAGTATTGTAGTAATAACAATTAAATTTTACGCAAATGAGCAATTATCACACTTGTACCACTGTTTCGCTTTTGAAGCGACCTATCACTAACGGACGCATGTCCTTGTATCTTGACTTCTATCCAGCTATCCGGAATCCTGAGACAATGCAGATGACACGACGTGAATATCTGGGCATTTACATCTTCGCCAAGCCACGCAACGATTTCGAGCGTGACTTCAACCAGCAGATGTTAGACAAGGCAGAAGCAATTCGGTGCCTTCGTGTCACCTCTCTTATTAATGAACAGTTCGGCTTCTTAGATCATGAGAAGATGAAAGGTGATTTCTTGACGTACTTCAAGAAGAAATGCAAGAACAAGGACGAAAAATGGGATGTAGTTTATAAGCACTTTGAGGCATTTGTTAAAGGACAATGTTCTTTTGGAGATGTAACGGTCGACTTATGCAAGAAATTCAGAGAGTATCTACTTAACGCTAGCAACCTGCGTTTGAGCCATCGCAAGATAAGCCAAAACTCGGCAGCTGGGTACTATTCTACTTTCAGAGGTCTGCTAAAAACAGCCTATCGTGAAAAGTTTCTTCGAGAAAACATCAACGATTATCTCGAAAAGATTGAGACCAAACAAGTTAAGCGAGAGTTCCTTACTTCTAACGAACTGAAGAAATTAGCATCTACACCTTGCAAGATAGAAGTTTTGAAAAGAGCTTCTTTATTTTCTTGCCTCACAGGACTACGAATCAGCGATATCATTCAATTGGAATGGAAGCATCTTCAGATGGCACCAGATGGTGGTATGTGCATCCGAAAGACCATTGAAAAGACCGATTCTGACTCCAATAATTTGCCAATCAGCAACGAGGCACTTGAACTTTGTGGGAAACGTTCTGACGGCAAGGTTTTTAAAGGTCTAACACGAAGTATGACAAATATTCCTCTCAAAGAGTGGATAAAAACGGCAGGCATAGATAAGAGTATCTCATTCCATTGCTTCCGTCATACTTATGCGACCCTTCAGATTGCATCTGGTACAGACATATATACAGTTTCCAAGATGCTAGTCCATAAGAATGTGACTACCACTCAAATCTATGCTGACATGGTGAGCGAAAAGAAGCGAGAGACCGTCAATAAGATTTCGCTTAAATAACTGATCCTATATTACTATTTTATCAAATTCAGCCCAAAAATTTGTCATTAAGCAAGTTTTTGGGCTTTTTGCTTGATTTTCTGGCATTTAATTATTATCTTTGCACCATAAATAACTATATCATATTCATAAATCATAAATATTCTGAATAACAACTATGTTAGAGAAAGGTCTTAAATTTGTACTCCCTGTCATCATAGGTTTGATGGCATTCGCAATGTCCTACGTACTCTATGTAGAAAAATTTCAACTCAACGCTGTTTTTAGCCTAAGTTTTTCTTTGGTTATTGCCATCACAGCAGGTGTGATATATAGTTTTTATCTGTTCATGTTTCCTTCGTTTCTTCTAATAGTATGGAAGAAAGTAAGCTGGTCCATTAATCGACTTCTTCATCAAGCTCAAGTGAAAAGTGAAGAAGCGACTTCAAACGAAGACAATGAATCCACATCTATCTCCTGTCAAATTTCGGAGGTTACAGACGTTACCGAAAATTTTACTAAAACATGGGCAAAGACAAAGGAGGAACTTCTCGCATATACGCAACAGAGCGTGTTTCCATATTTTCCAGAACAGTACCATCCTGCCCTATTACAAATTGTCGAGGACTTTGCAAGCAACAACATTGCCTGTAGTTCACCTATCAAATGCACATTAAAAGAGACCGCGGGATTAAAATCTCGTGACATTTGCCATTTTATAGGTAACTTATATTTAAAGTTCATGCAAGTAGACAAGAATAAGGTAATGAAAAGAAACAATACTTACCAGTTTGTTAAAAATGCGTTTCCTAATATTATCACTCAGGAAGAATCTTTTATAAAAACGCATCTAGTAGAATATAAAGAACATAGCATAATTCGTACTTTCCCAAAAAATAAGTTATAGGTTATGGTTATTTCTCATAATCAAGCAGTTATTTTTGAAATAACCAAATAACCTAGAAATAACCAACTACCTTTGCGGTCACAATTCATTATTAATAATTAAATGATTTTGAATATGACCGAAAGAAAAATTTCTTTTGAGGCAATGCCTCAAGCAATCTTAGAATTGCTCCAGAAAGTAGATTCTCTTCATGAGAAAGTGAGCGAATTGAGTAACCGTTATCCCAAGCAGGCAGAAGAGGCTATGATTGGGATAGAGGAAGCATGTACCATATTGGGATGTGCAAAATCTACCATCTATGCCCTCACACAGGCGCACAAAATTCAATATTATCAACCTGGGAAAATGCTCCAGTTCAAACGCTCGGAGTTGATGGCTTGGATGGAAAATGCAAAGCATGAAACCTCCATCCAAACGAAGGAACGCATCTGTGAAGAGATGCAAAAAACAGTGCGCCATCGTCCTAAATCTAATTGGGGAATATAATATGAAGTACCTTGACTTAATCAACCGTTTCTGGGAAGAGAATCGTTCCAATCGCTTCACAACTTCGGAATGCGCCCTCTACTTCTATCTTCTCAACGAAGGAAACCGCAAGTATTGGAAGATGCCGTTTTCTTGCTCGTCCGTGCTTGTTATCGCCGAGACAGGGCTTACCAAGTCAACCTTGGTAAGAGCAAGAGAAGGGTTACGAGCTCGTAAACTTATTTCCTTCACCGAAGGTATACAGAACTCACGTGCTCCAACCTATGTTATCAACGATGCTGATACTTATGTTGACCCTACTTGTGAAACCGCTCATATGACTAAAGGCGAGAGTGCTTGCAAGAAGAAGCTTGAAACCGCATGTAAGGTGGAAGATAAAACTGGTAAGGACATCAAACATGAAACTTCCTCCGACTCCTTTTCTAAAGATAAAGACAAAAACAAAGAAAAGAGAGAGGTGAATAAAGACTACATGCCAATCGAAGAAATCGAGAAAAGGATGTTAGAAGACGAAAACTGGCAAAGATTAGTCTTGTCTCAGTTAAGTCAAATGGGATATGATGCGCCCAAAGATAACAATCTTGCTCCTTACATCCATCAGTTTTTCAACTTTCAACGTATCAGCAATGTATGTGAACGAGAAGAAGGCGATTGTCGCCAACATTTTTTTAACAAACTAAAAAAGGAGTATCTCTCCAATAACAGTCATGGAAGTAATCAATATGAAAGAAATAATAGACGTGGAAGCCTTGAAGTCTCGCCTACGTCAAAAGAAAACTATGAGTCGACGTTTTAGACTACCACTAACTAAGGAAGAAGCAGCAGACCTCTTGCTTGTAGCAGTTCAGAACGAAGTAGAGTATCGTCAGCGTCAATTCATCATAAGCGACGACTTGATGGAACAAGTAACAAAGATGGTTTCTTGGCTTACGGGTGAATCCTCAAAGTTTGGCATTATGTTATTGGGAACATGTGGTAACGGAAAGAGCACTTTGGTCAAGGCATTCGACAAGCTTCTTACCCAGTTAGCCATTCCCCTGTATCGCAACTGCAGCATAGAAAGATATGACCTGAAAATGGTAGATGCAAAGTATGTGGCGAATCTTTGCAAATCGTATCCCAAAGACTATATCAGTCTTTCTAAAACTGAGATGCTGGCAATCGACGACTTAGGAACAGAGCCGACAATAGTAATGGACTATGGTAACATTTCTTACCCATTGATAGACCTACTTACTCAACGATATGAGCTACAGCTGTTCACCATCATCACTACAAATCTGACCGGTCAAGCCATCAGAGAAAAATATGGAGATCGTATCGCCGATCGCCTCAACGAGATGATGGAGAAAGTAGGTTTTACCAATCCTTCGTACAGAACTAACTAACGGAATGCGAGCTAAAGACAATTGATGGTGTTATGCAAGAAATACCAATGTGGAACAAATTAGCCTCAGCTTTTTGTTCAATCATTGGCTTCTTGCAGCACTCGCAAGCTCGCACTCTATCAGTCATAACAAATGAACATTTATACAATGAGCAAACATAAAACTAGCAATAGTTCGGTCAAAAATTTGCGTTCTCGTTATATAAGATCTAGAGTGACCGAATCAGAATACACAAAGATTTCTTACCTTTCCAAACAGTGCGGTTTATCTCTCAGCAACTACTTTCGTAAGTGTGTGCTTGAGCAGCATCCAAAGAATCGCTTAACAGAAAAAGAAGTGGAGGCACTTAACAGTTTGGCTGATGCAAGAGGGGATGTAGTAAAGATAGCAAATGCCCTGAATGGCAGAAGCCAGGAAGAACGAAAGCGATATTTTGGCAACCCACGTTTCATGGAACAATGGATAATTGCAATCAACAAAATCATAACAAGATGGTATGAGATACAGAAGAACATCATGGAATAAATTTAGATTTACAATCATCAAAAAAACAATCATGATAGCAAAGGCAAAAGCAATACAGCATGGACATAATGCCATCAACTACGCAGTCAATAAAGAACAAGCAGAAATTATTAGGCTCAACTTCTTGCCACAAAACATTACACCCGATACCATGTGGCTTAGAATGATAGTCCATCAAAAACTTCACGAAAATAGAAGTAGCTCTCGTCGTTCTCTAAAGAATAACATGATTCGAATTGAGGTTTCACCAAGACCCGAAGAAAGTCTAGGATGGACGATTGAAGACTGGAATAAACTAGCTAAAGAATTTATTGAAGTATTTGATGCTATAGACTTATCACTTAGGTCAAAACGCAAGAGCGCTAAAAGTACTAGTTTAAGTAATTCTCAATATGTAGTAGCGTTACATCACGACAGTAAGAGTGGCATTCCACACCTCCATATCGATGCCAATCGTATCGACATGGAAGGCAACATAAATGATGCTCATTTCATCTATGAGAGAGCCATGGAAGCAGCTAAAATCATCAATCAAAAGCGAGGTTGGAGACAGGCAACTCACTATAGCATCAGAAACAAGATGAAACTTTCAATGGATTGCAATGCTGTTTTAAGCAGCATGAAGGCATTCTCTATAGATGACTTTTTCAAGCTTTTAGCAGAAAAGGGGTATGAGATACGTCAGCAACGGGATAGCCTCAATACGGTAAGAGGTTACTCTGTGAAGATGAAAAATTCTATCTATAAGTCATCCGAGATAGGCACAGGAAGAAGATACATGCCGTCAAAATTGGAAACTACCTGGAAAGAACTTCATTCTGTTTTGGAGCACGAACCTGTCAAGCAATCGGTTTCGAAACCGCTAACATCATCAGACTCATTCTATGCTAGGAATGACATGTCTAGCACGAATGAAAGTGTCGGCAATTCAAGCTCAATATCTTCACAATCGCCAAGTACCCAAATAGAACTTATATGTAAATATAACTTCATTATTGACAAAAAATTACATACTGCTGAGATTTCTAAAAAGATGGATGATATCATTCACTCAGAAATCGTATCTAGTCAAGGTGCATTAACTTCAACAGAGGAAACTATAGACAGAATCCAGCGAGTAGCTATAGCCTTATTTGTCGGATATATAGATGCAGCCCTCACAATGTCTGAGTCATATGGTGGTGGCGGAAGTATTAGTTCCAACTGGGGCAAAAATGAAGATGACGATTGGCTTTGGGCAAGAAAGTGTGCCACGAAAGCTATGTGGCTTTGCAAACCTCGCATGAGATATGGCAGAGGTCGTTAATGTGGAACTAAAATTCAAGAACAAATGAATATAAGAAAAAGTAAAACAGAAGAATTCGATGTCAACGTTTTTTTGGATGCCATCGATAAGGAAGAGAATCTGAAAGAAGCCTCTATACAGGTGGACATGCAGATTGATGAACTTCGCAACATCAGTAAGGATTTGACCGATTATTTCCGGCGACTAGACAATGCCCGTAAGAGTGTCGAGCAATATTGTACCATAAGCAACAAGATAATGATTGATGGTAGGACTGCAGCCAACACAATTACGGATAGCATCAATCAGGCAATTGAGGATACCAAGCACATTACGGTAAAAGCCAATCTTTGTTCCGAGGCCCTAAAGAGTATTTCTGATTTTAGTCAAGCATTAGCAGAATCTGAGAAAGCGGTATTGCAGGCTCATGGAGAAAAACAAAAGTCTCTCTTCCAAAAATACCATTATGAATTCTGCCACATGCTCGACGAAAACCAGGGAGTATGGTTATCCCCCTCCATGTGCAAAGTGCTACTCTGGATATTCCTGCCGTGTGTAGTAATCACTGTTGTTGTAATAGTATTGGCTATATCTATGGCTTTGGGAAAGTAAAATCTAGAAAAAGCAGCCATTTATGCGATTTTCCGCCATCAAAATTTGCCCATCTTCTACATTTTTATTAAATTTGCACGAAAAAGCTTAAAATATACAAGAATATGACTGCATTCTCATCAGGACAAAGAATCTGTGTCAGAGGCGAAGAGTTCCGAATCACTCGTGTTGAAAGAAACTACGATGGCAAGGAAATTCTATATGCTGATGGCCTCAGCGAACTTGTCGCAAACAAACGCTATATCTTCGACACCAAAATCGAAGAAGAAAACTACAACAAAATCATGATTGTCTCTGCCACCAACACCCAGTTAGTAGCAGATGACAGTCCGCAATGTCGTGCCACCCGATTGTTGATTGAATCAACCATCCGTGGCAACGACTATTATTCCAAGAAGATTTGCGTTGCTCAAAAGGGTGCCTTCAATGTAGCCGACTATCAGATGGAACCTACATTGAAAGCGCTTGAACTGCCACGCTCTCGCCTACTCATTGCAGATGGCGTAGGTCTGGGAAAGACCATAGAGGTGGGAATCTTCCTCAGCGAAATGATACGCCGAGGAAGAGGCCGCCGTATCCTTGTATGTGCTTTGAAAAGTATTCTTGCCCAATTCCAGGAAGAACTGTGGAATCGCTTTGCCATCCCACTGATGCGTCTCGACAGTACCGGCGTGGATCATATCCGCATGAATATTCCGATGAACAAGAATCCTTTCGACTACTATGACAAGACCATTATCTCTATCGATACGTTGAAGAATAACGGTAAGTTCCGTGCCTGGCTGGAAAAGACCCGCTGGGACATCATCGTCATTGATGAATGCCATACGGTAGCCAATGAAGGAAGTCTTCGTGGCCAATTGGCTCAGTTCCTTGCCAACCATTGCGACAGTCTGATTCTCACGTCAGCCACACCTCATAATGGTTCGGCAGAATCATTTGCCAATCTGATGCGCATGCTTGAACCTACTTCCATTCCTCGTGATGGAGAATATACCAAGGAAGATGTGGAGAAGTATTACGTGCGCCGTTTCAAAAACGATATAGAAGACGAGAACATCCGCCAGAACTTCCAGGAACGAAAGGTGATTTCTGTTGATGTGGAACTGGCTCCTCAGGAAGAGGCGCTGCTTGCCCTGCAACAGAAGATTAAATTCCGCTCCCTGAAGGATGAGACCGATGAGGAGCATCGGGATCTTCTCTTTGCCTTCTCCCTGTTCAAGACCTTCCTTTCCAGTCCTGCGGCTGCTTTGAAGGCTGTCAACAACCGACTGGCAAAGGACCACAACAATACCGAGGAACTGGAGAATCTGAAAGGAATCCTGGAAGAGATGAACCAGCTGCAGATTGACTCCCGCTATGAAGCCTTCAGAAACAAGTTGAAGGAACTCAAGTGGAAAGGTACCAAGAAAGATGAGCGTATCGTGGTGTTCACCGAACGCATCGAGACCATGAACTATCTGGCTGCTCGCCTGAAAGAAGACTTCAAGATGAAAGATGACCAGATTGTACTCTTCAACGGCAGTCTGTCGGATACCGAACAGGAAGAACTGGTGGCTGACTTCGGCAAGGAAGACAGCAAGATACGTGTGTTCCTGTCTTCTGACTCCGGTTCACAAGGTGTCAATCTGCATTATTACTGCCACTTGATGTTCAACTACGATATTCCTTGGAGTCTGATTACCCTGGAACAGCGAAACGGACGCATCGACCGCTATGGTCAGAAAGAGACTCCATACATCTATTATCTGATAGCCAAGAGTACGAGCGACAGTGTTCGCAGCGACATGGCTATTCTCAAGAAACTGGTAGATAAGGAAGAGGAAGTACACAAGACCCTGGGCGATGCCCTCAGCGTCATGAACCTGTATAGCGCAGAGAAGGAAGCTGTAGCCGTAACCAAGGCCATCAAGACCCACGACACCCATTTTCTGGAAACCAACCAGGAAGGCGAAGAGCAAAAGACCCGCCGTCGCCGGGGCGGTTTCTTTTCTCTCGGCAAGAACACGACACCAGCCAAAGAGCACAAAGTGCTGTACGAGCCTCAACTTAGCCTCTATCACGACGATATGCAGTTCTACCGTGACCTCTTTGCCGAACTGGAAAGCAAGGGGCGCAACGAACATGGAGAGATACAGGTGGTAGATGCTGAAATTCCATACGTGGAGGCGATGGAAAGCAAAGACCTGAAAGAGGTGCTCTATGATATTCCTCGTGAGGCTTTGCCTACCGATCGTGTCTTCCGTCTCTGCAACAACCGAAAGGTGGTTATGGATGCCATTGCAGATTCCCGAAAGGAAAACAATAACAACTGGGCAAAGTTCCAGCCGCTCTACGATCTGCACCCTATCATCCAGTATCAGCTCACCAAGTTGGCTGCATCCGTTCCTAAGGAACAGGCATTCGTAGTCAAGCATAAGATGTTCCCTCAGGATACAGCCCTCTTCCTAATGTATGGAAGTGTGGCCAACGGATTGGGACAGACACTCGTGAGCAAGTTCTTCATAGTTCCGATGAATATCCAGAAGGGTACCCTCTGCGAGGCGCCTTATTCTTTGGATGATATGCTGAAAAAGTATCCCGATATGATGAACACCATCTATCAGGAGTCTGTGAGCGAGGAAGAACTGGCTCTACTCCAGGACTTACTCTCTGATGCCCTCGAAAATGGAGAGACTCAATATATGTATAGCCGACAGAACGAGGAGAGCCACAAGATGAGCCAGCAACTCGAGATCTACAGACAGAAACTTGCCCACTGGGCAAACCAGGCCAAGCAGCAGCTCAGTATCCAGTTTGGTGAGGATGTCGTCCAGTTCCGCCAGAAGGCATACAGCAAGGCAGAAGAAGAAATAGAAACCATCGTCAGCAAGCAAAGCCAGTTTAACAACGACTTGTTTACGCTCGACAACAACGAACCTTACATCAAGGTTCTAGCCGTATTCTTTAACAGATAAACTAAAACGTTATGGCAGAAAACGTAAAATATAAATTCATCCAGAATGTGGGAGACTATTTCCCTTCAGGATATTTCTCAGAGGACTTTATCGATAAGGTCCAGAAAGCATCAGGCTTGAACTCCGACCAGATGACGGAGCTGTGCAAGCCATACGTAAAACTTCGTGGCGAGTACGAGAAGTACAAGAACTACATCCTCAACACCCATCCGCGTGTCAAGGATGCCATCAAGCATACCCACGACTTCCACACCCAGCTGCTCAATATCCTGGGCTACGATACTACCTGCGCCTACCAGCAGTTCATCACCATCAACGAGGACGACCATTCCGTGGTTCCCGTGCGCCACATCCTTACCCGCAACGGCAAGACCACGATGCTCGTGATGGAGATGCAGCATCTCATCAAGACCGATGAGCAGGAACCAGCCGGATTGTTCGAGCAGCAGTATAATGTGGTGGAAGATGGACAGACCTCCTCTGTTATCATCCGCCACCAGCAGTACTATGCCGGTCAATGGAGCGAACTCTTCACATTGCCTAAAGACGAAGAGGCTCATATCTCTCCTGCCGTCATCAACAAGGCGATAGATGCTATCTTCCTTTTGCCGGAAGAGCACCGTCCTCATTTCATCCTGATGATGGCAGGCAACACGATGTTCCTGCTCGACTCCGACAAGTGGAATCGTGGAAGCTACCTGGAGTTCTCCATGGATGAACTCTTCTCGCAGGCAAGTATCTCTGCATTCCGCAAATACTACGCCCTCTTCCATCTGCTCATCTGCAAGGATACGCTGGCAGCAGACAGCGAATCGGTATTGATGGACAAACTCGTAGAAGAAAGCTACAAGAGTGCCTACGAGGTTACCAAGGACCTGAAGGAAGGTGTGATTCTCTCTGTAGAGACCCTTGCCAACGAAGCCTTGTGGTATTGGAAGAAAGAATTAACCAATCCTGATACCGCATTGAAGAGCAATCCGTTAAGCAGTATTGATTATACAGATGATACATTCGAGGCAGAAGTAAAGGACGACTGCCTTAACATCATCTACCGTCTGCTCTTCATCTTCTATGCCGAGAGCCGTGATGAACTGGATATCCTGCCTACCAAGGACGAGGTTTATAAGGATGGTTACTCGCTGGAGATGCTCCGTGACCTGGAGAAAGCACCGATGAGAACGGATGAAAGCCGTAACGGTTACTTCTTCCACGACAGCCTCAACGACCTCTTCTGGCTCCTTGCCAACGGCTACCGCCAGGGGCAGCAGGATAACAAGAGCTTCTCGGTAAGAAAGATTGATTCTCCTCTTTTCGACAACAGACGATTGCATCACCTCAAGGATGTAAAGATCCGCAATATTGAATGGCAGAAGATTATCCGTGCCCTCTCTCTGAGCAACCGCGATAAGCAGGTGGGCAGAATCAGCTACGCCAACCTCGGCGTCAACCAGTTGGGTAGCGTATATGAGAGTCTTCTCGCCTACCGCGGTTTCTATGCCGAACAGGATTATATCGAAGTACACAAGGTGGGCAAACCTGAGGAAGGAACTTTCCTGGTACCTTACAGCCGAATGGATGATTTCGAAGCTGACGAGATTCTATGCGATGAACAGGGTGAACCTAAGATTCTGCCACAGGGCACTTTTGTCTATCGTCTGAATGGTCGTGACCGCCAGAAGTCTGCCAGCTACTATACGCCTGAGGTTCTGACCCGAAGCACCGTGAAATATACCTTGAAGAGCATCCTCGACGAGGTGGCTGAGGGCAAGCGCAAGGCGCAGGACCTCCTCGATTTGAAAATCCTTGAACCTGCTATGGGTGCTGCCGCCTTCCAGAACGAGGTAATCAACCAGCTGGCTGAGGCTTATCTCACCTATCAGCAACAGCAACGCCACGAAGCTGGTTTCAAGGAGTGGCGCATCGCCCCAGACCACTATCGTGATGAACTTCAGAAGGTTAAGGCGTACATCGCCACACACAATGTTTATGGAGTCGATTTAAACCCAACTGCCATTGAGCTGGGTAAGCTATCGCTGTGGCTGAACGTAATCCATAAGGACATGGAGACTCCGTTCTTCTCCAACCGTCTGGCTTTAGGCAATGCCGTGATTGGCGCCTGGCTGAAAGTCTATGACAAGAAGGATATTATAGGTCATTCTGTTACCGTTAAGGGCAAATACAAATTGCTTCCTAACGAATGGTGGACCAAAGCACCTCATAAGATTCACTTCAATAAGGTGAACTTCGAGAATGGAAAGGTAAAGAGTGCCGTGAAGCGTTCGGTGAATGAGATTTACCACTTCCTGTTGCCTGACAGGAACATGCTTGCCGTGCGCAGCATCAAGGATGTATTCATCCCTGCTGATGCTACGGAAGAAGAGCGATTGAAACTGAAAGAGACCCGCAAGGCGCAGATCAAGGGCATGAAGGAGATGTTGGACGACTGGACAGCCCCTATCAGCAGTGAGGAGTTCCAGATTCTGCAACGCATCTCTGCCAAGATTGACAAGCGACTGCTGGAGTACTTCACCTTCCAATGGGACATTGAGCGACTGACCAACAACAAGACCGACCTTTGGGGAATCTATGGTCAGACTACGCTGGAGTTTGGATCTCTTGCCGAAAACTATGCTGAGAAAGAGCGACTGAATGATACCCGCTACCGCCATAACAACGCATACTTCATTCTGAAGAATGTGATGGACTATTGGTGTGCCCTTTGGTTCTGGGAGTTTGATGATGCCCACGAGCTCCCTACCCGCCGTGAGTTCTGGAGTGACATCGAGGCGATTCTCCAGGTAAAGGACGAGGATTTGAATGCCCGTACCGAACGTGCCCTACAAACTTATGTGGAGAAGGACGGCCAGCTTGGCTTCTTTGGAGAGAACCATCAGAACGACCTGTTTGCACAAGCCCAGTATGAGAACACGGTGCACGAAGACCCTCATCATGATGAGGATACAGACTTGGAAGACAACGATGAGGTAAGCGAACTGAAGACACAGTCGAAGGAAGAAATCTTAGGCGACACCCAGGGTGCCGTCCGCACCTTCTTTGATGATAGTATGCGCTTCATGACCGTGAAGAAGTATGCCGACCGCTACCATTTCTTCCACCCGATGCTGGAGTTTATAGAAGTATTCTGGCTGAGAGATGGATTCGATATCATCTGCGGTAATCCGCCATGGATCAAGTTGGAGTTTAACGAGGCTAACATCATTTCAGATAAGTACCCTGAGGTCGCTATCCGAAAGGTATCAGCTCCTGACGTACGCCAGCGCATCAACGACTTCTTGGGCAATCCAGCCATGAGAGACCTTTATACTTCAGAACAATATGAGAACGTGGGAAGTATTGCGTTCTTAAACGCTTATTGTAATTATCCGTTACTGGTTGGTCAGCAGACTAACCTGTATAAGTGCGTGCTCGAAAATACAATGGATTTGGCTTCTGAAGAAAGAGGTTTCATTGGTTTGCTTACTCCAGAAAGTATCTATGATGATCCTAAGGGACAGCCACTTAGACGTGAGCTATACAAACGTTTGCGCTACCATTTCCAGTATCAAAATGAACTTCGGCTCTTCGCCGAAGTTCATCACCATACGGTGTATGGTGATCAACTTCTCGGCCCTCGCCGAAGTTCATCACCGCGCTTCGCTTCGCTCAGCAATTTATTCCATCCTAATACCGTCGATGCTTGTTTTGCTCATGATGGACATGGCTCGTGTGGCGGAATAAAGGATGAAAATGGAAATTGGAATACTGCAGCGCACAAAGATCGTATTGTTGAAATTACAGATAAAGAATTACAGGTACTGTCGGATACTTTTGAGGATGGTACTACGGGGGATTGTGCCAAGTTGGTAAGCTTACACTCAAAAGAGATTATTTCCGTTCTTGACAAAATATCCAAATATCCAAAACATTTAGATGATATTCAAAATATTACATCCATGTGTTTTGACGAAACAAATGCTCCTAAAGCGGGAATTATTAAAAGAAATACATGTTATCCTGTTTTAAGTCAATATGAGATGATATATAGTGGTCCACACTTCTATATTAGCAATCCTCTTTATAAGACACCTAGAACAAAATGTATTCTTAATTCTGATTACGATATCATTGATTTAGGTACAATTAATAAAGATTATATTCAACGAACCAACTATATTCCTAACATTCCTTTGGAAGAGTATAACAAGCAAGTAAAAGGATTCCTAGTTAAGAATGAATATGGAATAGAGGAATATGAGAATTATTTTGACTACTATAAAATTGGAATAAGAGCAATGGTAAGTCAAGCTGGCGAAAGATCGTTGATATGTGCTGTTCTGCCTCGCAGAACAGCCATATCCACGGCATTATATCTATCTCGTTCCTCAATAGATATAATGCCGTGGATATGGCTGCGCTTTGTGCTTCTTTAGTTATAGACTTCTATATTAAAACAATTGCTGCACAGAATTTACGTTACAGTAGATTAGCAACATTTCCAATAGGAGTTTCAGAAAAGTACCAGTCAGCCATGTACTCTCGTACCCTCCTCCTCAACTGCCTCACGGTCCACTACGCTGACCTCTGGCAGAGTTGCTGGCGTCCAGAGTACGCTCATGAAGGATGGTCACTCTCCGACCCTCGCCTCAAGCCATTCACTGGCTTGACCGAGGAATGGACATGGGATACACCTTTGCGCAATTACTTCGAGCGCCGCCAGGCTTTGGTGGAAATCGATGTATTGGCAGCGATGGCATTAGGCTTGTCTTTAAAAGACCTGGAGCTTATCTATACCATCCAGTTCCCAGTGCTCCAGCAGAACGAGAACGACACCTGGTATGATGCTAAGGGCAACATCGTCTTCACCTGCTCAAAGGGTTTGAATGGTGTAGGCTGTGAACGCAAGGAATGGGAAGCCATCCGTGGCAGCCTCAGCGAAGACGGCATGACCTATGAGGGTACAGCCCCAACCTACGTCCACACCATCGACCCAAAGAAGAGCGAGATGTATGGCGGTGAGGAAGTAACCTATTATGCACCCTATAACAAGTGCGACCGCATCGCCGACTATCGCCGTGCCTGGGCATTCTTCGAGAACAAATATAATAATAAGAAGTAAAATATGGAAAAGAACATAATTATATCAAATAATGCATTGAATAGTATGGTTAACGACATAAAGTCTATCTTGAATAAGGCAAGAGAGAATGCTTATGCCTCCATTAACCAAAATATTCTTTATTCTAATTGGCAAATTGGAAAACGCATTGTTGAGGAAGAGCAAAACGGTAAAGAGCGTGCAGATTATGGAGCCCAACTGCTTAAAGCTCTCTCTCAACAACTTGTCTCAGATATAGGAAAGGAATACAATGTACGAAACTTGTGGTATTACAAGCAATTCTATCTTTCTTTTCCTGATTGGCAAATTGTGAACGCGCGCGTTCACAATTTGAAATGGACTCATATTCGTAGCATATTAAGAGTAAATGACTCTGAGGCTCGTCTATGGTACCTGAAAGAGGCTTCAGAGCAAATGTGGAGCACAAGAACCCTCGACCGCAATGTTGCCTCCCAATACTATTATCGTCTTCTGCAAACCAGCAATGAGCACAAAGATGAGGTTGAGAACGAGATGAAAACCCTTACAAAAGGATACGCAGACTCACCAGCCATGTTCATCAAGTCGCCAATGGTGACAGAATTCCTGGGCTTATCCCGTGACATGAGCTTCTCGGAAAGCGAACTGGAGAGTGCCATTATCACCCATCTTCAGAAGTTTCTGATGGAGATGGGTAAAGGCTATGCCTTCGTAGAGCGTCAGCAGCACATCATCACCGATACCCAGGACTACTACATAGACCTGGTATTCTACAATTACCTGATGAAATGCTTCGTACTGATCGACCTGAAGACGACCAAAATCACCCATCAGGACGTAGGACAAATGGATATGTATGTAAGAATGTATGATGAACTGAAGCGCACGGAAGGCGACAACCCGACCATCGGCATACTGCTCTGTTCGGAAACCAGCCAGGACATCGCAAGATTTTCCATCCTGCACGACAGCAAGCAATTATTTGCTTCAAAATATCTCACCTATCTCCCTACAGAGCAGCAGCTTAAGGAAGAGATAGAAAAGCAGAAGGAGATATTCAGACTACAACATATCAGATAAGTCAATAGCCTATGTTACCACTACAACAAGCTTATGAAGTACGCTCCGCCGTACTCGAATATATCAAAGCCACTTTCCACTTCAAGGACAATGAAGTGGGAAAGGCTTTCTACCAGTTTATTGAGGATTCCAGAAACGGACTCTTCAAGGGTCCTTATGTCTCCCTGAAAACTCCCTTTGTAAAGGCAAAGGAAGAAGAGCAGATTCCCTTGGATATCCGTCCGCCGTTCACTCCTCACCTGCACCAGATACAGGCATTCCGCCGTCTGACCACCCACGATGGGCATCAGCCGGAACCTACCCTGCTCACCACAGGTACTGGTTCGGGAAAGACCGAATGTTTCCTCTTCCCGGTACTCGACTATGTATATCAAATGAACCGGGAGAAGGTTTGCCCAGGTATGAAAGTCATCATCCTCTACCCTATGAACGCCCTGGCAAGCGACCAGGCAAAGCGTCTTGCCGAAGCCATTTGGGGAACGGAAGAAGATCACCCGTTGAGAGGTAAGGTAACAGCCGGACTCTTTATCGGTGAAGGCACGAACCCCAAGGAACACCCTACCCAGATGGGGAAAGACCATATCATAGAAAACCGAGACAGCATCGTACATGGCGAAGTTCCCGACATCCTGCTTACCAACTTCAAGATGCTCGACTATGCCCTGATACAGCAGAAATATACTTCCTTGTGGCGAGGCAACCTGGGAGCCAGAGAACCGATGCTCAAGTTCCTGGTATTGGATGAGTTGCACACCTACGATGGCGCACAGGGCACGGATGTAGCCAACCTCATCCGACGCCTGAAGCTGAAACTGAATCTGCCGGAACACAGACTTACCCCAGTAGGAACGAGTGCTACCATCGGCAACAAGGAAGACTCCAAGCAACTGCTGTGCGAATATGCCAGCAGCGTATTCGGCGAAGAGTTTACAGCCGAAAGCATCATAGAAGAGCACCGTATCAGTGTGGAAGATTTCTTTGCAGACATCACGGAAGATGGACTGCCGGAGAAGTATAACCTGAAGCAATGCACCCTGAAAGAAACCAAGACCGTGGAAGCCTACCTGCGTACCATCCGACAGATCTGGTTGCCAGGCTGCAAAGCCGACCGGGCAGAAATAGGCGCAAGACTCAGAAAACTACAGATATTCAAGGACCTGCTGAGCGTTACTACCCAAGGCATCATCACCATGGAACAGCTGGGCAAACAGTTGGGAAGAAAGAACGCCGGTTTTCAGCGAATACTCCTCAACTACCCCGCCTATGCCCATATAGCTTTGGAGAATATGCTTGCCCTGATATCAGAGGCAAAGATGCCAGGCGGAAAGTTTCCGCTGCTCTATCTCCAGGTGCAACTGTGGCAGAGAGAGTTGAGTGGCATTCAGCGGTTTGTACAGAATGAGCCGGAATTCACATGGAGAGACAGCATCCCTATGGACGACCGCATCTCCCTGCCTATCTACTTCTGCAGAGACTGTGGAAGCAGTGGTTGGATTACCACCAAGAAGGCAACCGAGCGGAAGTTTGCTACAGATGCATCAGCCATCAATACTGCATTCATGGATGGGGACAAGGATGTAATACTCATGAATACAGAAAACAGGAAGAATGAGCCTATCGAGGATTACATCAACCAAAACGGAGTAAACCAAACTCTCTATATCCATCCTGACGACCTGACCATCGGTGCCAAGACCGACCCGGAGGTGCTCAGAGTAAGAGTACTGAGCCGCAGAATATTTGCCCAGAATGGCAAGTCGCTGTTCCTGGACAAGAAGTGCCCGCTCTGCATGAGCGATTCACTCACCATCGTGGGCGGCAGAACCACCACACTATCGTCGGTTGGCGTGAGTCAAATCATGGCAAGCGACATAGACAGCGAGGATGCGAGCAAGCGAAAGATGCTGAATTTCAGCAACTCGGTACAGGATTCAGCCTATCTGGCTGGTTACTATGAAATCAGAACCTACCGCTTCCTCTTCCGCCAAAGCATCCAGCAATATCTCAAGACGATAGACAAGCCCGTCAGTCTGGAAGAGTTGCAGGAGGGTTTTAAGAAATACTGGAAAGCAAGGCTGGAGGGCGATGAGTACTACTATCGCTTCATACCGGATGACCAGATAGAGAAAATCGATTTGAAAAAGAACTATCGCAACCCTGCTACAGGCGAGCTGACCGATAAGTTCAAGAAAGAGTTTGACCTGAGGGTGGATTGGGAAATCTGCTCTGAGTTTGGTATGATGTCAACCCGAGGTCGTACTTTGGAAAAGATGGGTTCCAGTGCTACCCTGTTCAGGGAGAACGACCTGCGCCTGGTATTCCACAAAATGGAAACATGGCTGAAAGAAAACCATCTTGACTTTATATGCAAGGAAGAACAAGCCTTCCTTCACTTTGCCAATGGCATATTGCATCGTCTGCGCCAGCGTGGTGGCATAGACCATGAATTCCTGCGTCTGTACCGCACGCAGCAGTTGAAACCCGTGACGCTCAACTGGCCTCGCCAGAGCAACATCCACTTTCTGTATCGTGGATTCCGCTCAACCCGTGTGCCACACATGATAGGCTATCAGCCAGTGAAGACCAAAGATGAAGTACTGGATGTGACGACTGTAAGAAACAATCGCCGCAACTGGTTCTTCAACTATTTCATCAAGTGCCTGATACCACAGGATATGATGCTCCAGCCCAACGTAGAACAGATCAACGACTTCTACGTGATGCTGCTCAACACCATGACCGACTGCATGATTCTGGATAAGAAGGAAGCTCATGGCATGGTGAACTATGCCATCCGCCCGGATGCTATCTATGTGGAGGCAGGAGTCAGAAACCTGAAGTGTGACGAATGCGAATCACACCTGTTTGTTGGTAAAAGTGATACTTTGAGCGAAGGCACCCATTGCCTTGACTTCAAGTGCGATAAGGGAATTTACGAAGAAGGAGAATCAATGTCAGATAACTACTATCGTCAGGTATATGACAGAGAATCTTCTCCTCGTATCTATGCACACGAACATACGGGACTTCTAGACAGAGAGGTTAGAGAAAGGATTGAGCATGAGTTCAAAGACCATACCGACGAAAACGGCAAGCCACTGCAGCATGCCATCAATGTACTGACCGCCACCTCTACCCTGGAGATGGGTATTGACATCGGTGACCTGAACGTAGTAGCCAACACAGGCATTCCGCCCAAGCCAGGCAACTTCCTGCAGCGCATCGGACGTGCGGGGCGTAAGGAAGGTTCGGCTCTGGTGCTCAACTATGCCAAGGCAGGCAAGCACGACATGTTCTACTTTGCCTCCCCACTGGAGATGATGGAGGGTGAAGTGAACACACCGGGATGTTTCCTGGAGGCTAGAGACATCTTGCGCCGCCACTTCCTAGCCTATTGCATTGATTCATGGGTAAGTGCAGACAGCAACAACGAGATTCCGAACGTGCTCAGGGAACTGCATCTCAACCATACTCTGCTGACTGATCCGAACTTCTTCATCAACCGAATATTCGAATACATCAAGGGAAATCTCATCCAGCTGGAAGAGAAATTCAGAGAGCAGTATCCCCAAAATACGCAACACGTATTGGATGAACTCTTTGCTACGCTCGACTCCACCAAGTTCTATGAGCATGTGATCGTAGAGTTTGAAAACCTGATAGAGCGCATCAACCAGATACGAACAGAAAAGACCCATATTGGAAAGATGCTCAAGGAGATTCCTATGAACGATACGATGCGCCGGACAGAACTGCTAGATCAGAACAGAAGCCTGAGAGCCCAGGAAGATATGATCAACAAGGAGATTGTTGTGGAGTTTATGACCAATGCCGGTCTGCTGCCAAACTACGCCTTCCCGGAAACAGGTGTCAAGTTGACCGCTACTATCTTCTCCAAGAAGGCATTGGGCGATGAGGCAGAAAATACGCCAGAACCAACTACCCTGGAACTGGTAAGACCAGCCTCGCAAGGAATCAGGGAGCTGGCTCCCGACAACAAGTTCTACACCCAGAAACTGAAGTTGCCAATCAACGGTTTGTCGCTGAAAGACAGAGCCGATTCCGTAAAGATGCTGAGATTCTGCAGCGACTGCGATGCACTTGCCACCGAAGACATGCCAGAATACAACCTGAATACCTGCCCTAAATGTGGCAGCGATTCCTGGCACGCCAACAAGCATAAGTTCCTGAAGTTTACGGCTGCACTATCCAGCTGTTACCGCGACAAGGCTGCCATCAACGACAGCAAGGAAGAGCGTGAGGAGGAGTTCTACAAGACCATGAAGCATTTCCGTTTCGACCATAATGGAGCCATCCATTCGTATGGTCTGAAAAAGGTGGGCTTCGGTATAGAGTTCTGCAAGGACGTAACCCTGACAGAGGTGAACTATGGCAGCAGAAAGCAGCTTGCCGACCAGGTAACCATCAACAAGCAGCAGCACATATCGGGACTGGGCTTCGTTACCTGCCGGTATTGCGGAAAATCTACCCCAGTGCTCTATGGCACAATGGACGCCAAGGAGATGCATCATCCTTACTGCAACCATAAGGAAATAGGTTATCCTGCCGATGCTGCCCATGCAGATACATTCGACAGTCTGTATCTTTACCGAAGCATGCATACGGAGGCTATCAAGGTATTGCTCCCTGTACAGCTCTTTGAAACAGAGGCTTCATCACAACTGTTCAAGGCTGGCATCGAACTGGGTATGCGCCATTACTACAAGAGTAATCCGGAGCACCTGCGCATAGACACCTACCAGGAATACAACAAGGCTACGCAGAACTTCGACAACTATCTGGTTATCTACGATACGATACCAGGTGGTACGGGCTATCTGTCGAAGCTATATAATAAGGTGGAGTTCTCCAGACTGATAGAAATCAGCTATGAGCATATCCGCAACTGTGAATGTCAGCGAGAAGGCAAGGACGGCTGCTACCATTGTATCCTGAGCTATGGAAACCAATGGCAACGCCAGAACCTGAGCCGTGCAAGAGCTGAAGAACTGTTTAAGAAGATTGTTGACCAATTGGATCATTGGGAAGACATCAACGGTTCTGTGGGCAATATCACGAGCAGCGGTGTCATTGAGGATAGCGAGTTGGAGATTCTCTTCGTCAAGACAATGGAGAATGTCTGCAAGAAAAAGCACTGGAATTGGAAGAAAGAGGTGGATGCCGTGGACGAGACATATAACTATCAGCTCATCATCAAGGATGATGAACGGGAGATTAAATATATTGTCCTTCCACAATATAAACTGGGTCCATCGCTGGGCGTAGAGAAAACCACCGTTCCGGATTTTCAGTTTATCTGTGCCTATGCTCAGGTAAAGGGTCAGGAAGTGGATGTACAGAGCATCCCGCAATGGTCTGTATTCATGGACGGCTACGATTACCATGCCAGCAAGCAGAACCTTCGTTTCTACAGTGATGTTCAGAAACGAGAAGCCATCAGTCACTCTTCAGGACTTCCAAAACTCTCATGGACATTGACCTGGGAAGACATCAAGCCTTACATCTCACCCGATGAGAATATGGATGAAGCTACAGATGAACTGTTCGTCAGTTCTCCTAACCGCGAATTGTTGGCAGATTTCCCTAATGAACTCTGGAGAATGAAGGACTCTGTAATGCGTTTCGTCTTCATGCTGTCCCACCCTGATCTGTGCAGTCTGAGAGAAGAAGCATTCTCATATCTTGCATCATGTTGGACAGAAGAGAATCAGTACTTAGCATCGTATAGCCATATAGACCAGGCTGTGGAAGAAAACGCAAGGACACAATACGCGGACTTCTCAGAGAAAGAAGCTGACGAGTGCCATTTCTTCGTGAAGACCACATTCATTCCACGAAACACGCTGCTGGCTGGTTCAGCCTGGTATCCATACGATTGCGAAGAAGACTACCTCAACAGCGTGAGATATAAATGGGACATCAAGGAAGGACTTTCGGAAATCAACAAAGCCGACTGGACAGACTTCTGGCACCGATTCAATATCCTGCAATTCTTCAGCAACAAGGCACAGGAAGAGCCAACGGAACAGATAAACCTGGATGAAGTGCTGCTCTACTTCCCTGGACTGGAGAATATCGTAACGGAACTTGTGATCAACAAGATTCCATTCGATACCGATGGCGGTTTCTCTGTTATGGATGAAAACGGGCAGGTAGCTATGGAGGCTGCCATCAAGATAGAAGGTAAGGACATCGTGATAGATGATTTCTCTGACCGCCCCGAAGCTTACGACTACTTCGTGGCGCATGGCTATCAGGTCTATACGCCAGAGACCTTCAACATTGTAGAACTTAAAAAGAATTGATAGATATGAGACTATTCTTAAGTGATTCATTTTTCGATAAATTCACGGAGTTGCCACGCAACGTCCAACAAAACGTGAGGGACTTCCAGAAGAAGTTCCGTCAGAATTCTCAGTCTTCTGCCATACACCTGGAATCCATCACCCAGTTTAAGGATTCTTCCTTGAAAACTGCCCGTGTGAACCAGGAGTATCGTGCCGTTGTGGGTGCATTGGGACAAGACAACTATATGCTGCTCTATGTAGATAAGCACGACAAGGCATACCTCTGGGCACAGAACAAGAAGTTCGTATGGAATGAGCATACACAAACCTGCCAGATCATTCCTATTGATATTCAGCAAAAAGAGGCATACGTAGAAGAAAGCGGGAACTCGAATGAAACAACTGCCGAGAGTCCGTTCTACGATATTACTGACGCTCAGCTGTTATCGGTAGGCGTACCAGAAGAACTGATCGGTATCGTCAGAAATATCAGAAACTTTGATGACCTGGACAAGGCAGAGAAGAAGCTTCCGCAGGATGCTTTCGAGAATATCTTTGACGTGATGGACGGTAACGATATCAGCTCCATCATTGCCAATATAGAAGAAGGCAAGGCAAAGGAGGGTGAAGATACATTACTGTCGAGCAACAACCGCCGCCGCTTCATCGAGATTACAACCGATGAAGAACTCGCCCGCATCATGGACGAAGGTATGGAGAAATGGCAACTTTTTCTCCATCCTTCACAGCGCAAGCTGGTAGATAGCGATTACAATGGCTCAACCAAAGTGAGCGGTTCGGCTGGCACCGGAAAGACCATCGCAGCCATTCACCGTCTGAAATATCTCTGCCAGAGCAATATGTTCGGGAAAGTTCTCTTCACAACCTATACCACAGCTCTGGTAGAAAACCTGAGAGTACTTGTAGAGAAAATGAGCATTGACAAGCAGAAGTATGCCCTCAACAACATTGATAAGGTGCTTTTGGAAGTAGCCAAGGAGTATAAGATTCTTCCTGAAGATTTCCATGTATTGGATTACTCCGGTGACAAGGAATCCCTGGCTCTCTGGAGTGAGGTGCTTGACCAGAATATCTCTGAATTCGATGAACAGTTCCTTTATTCGGAATATATAGATGTAATCATCTATAATAACAACAAGGATATGAAATCGTACTTGCTGCAGGCTAGAACGGGCAGAACGAAGCCTATTACCCGCAAACAGCGTGTGGAGATATGGAAACTGAAAGAGCAGTATGAAGCCCTCAAGCAGGAACGTAAGAAAGTAGATCGCCTTGAGTTGTTCAATATGGCAGCTAACTATATGAAGGAGCACCAGATTCATCCATACAGTCATGTGATAGCTGATGAGTTTCAGGATTTCTCGAACCCGGAACTCCGATTCCTGCGCCAGCTTGTAGCAGAAGGAAGAAACGATCTGTTCCTGACGGGTGATCCATACCAGCGCATCTATAGTGGAAGAAAGATTAACTTTACTGCTGCCGGAATCAATATCCGTGGCAAGAAGAGCAAGAAACTGAAAGTAAACTACCGCACCACGGAAGAAATCAAGCGCATGGCTGTTGCCGTAGTGAAAGGTGAGAAATACGACGACATGGATGGCGGCGAAGAGAACAACAAGGGATATATCTCCTTAGTTCATGGCGAAAAGCCTTGCTACAGGATATTTGCATCAAGTAATGAAGAGGTAGAATATGTAATGAAGGTAGTGGCTGAATGTGAAAATAATGGCATCAGTCTCAACCATATCTGCATAGCTGCCAGAACCCGGGCATTATACAAAGATGTAGTTGACGGATTGCATCAGAATGATATTCCTTATCAGGAGTTGAAAGGTGGAAACGCTACGGGTAATAAAGAAGGAATCTCACTCTGCACTTTTCACTCGTTGAAAGGTTTGGAATTCCGCATAGTTATTCTGGTTGGTGTAACAGAGCGAAGTATGCCATCAAAGGAGACTTCCGGTAAACCATTCTCTATGATGGATGTTCCGGAACGCAAAGAGTATCTGATGGGTATCCGCTCCCTACTCTATGTAGCCATCACCCGTTCCAGACAGATGGTATTCATCAGCGGATGGGGAGAAGCAACAGGATTGCTGGAAGTGATGGAATAATAATTCTTAGGTTGGACTATGAATATAGTCCAACCTATTTATCTTTTTTTACACTTCTCTCAATAAAAATTTTTCTAGTTGCTTTTGCTAATCGAAGTATAGACATGAAAACTAATAGAGCCCTATAAGGAGTGTATTCTTCTGGCATCAAGAGACCATGTGCAACATCATTTCTTATGTTATAACCTTCATTAGTAAATGTTTGTTTGAATAATAAAAGGTCATCTTGATCAAAAACCTGAGTCAATACTTTCTGATTTAAGAGCTGATCCAACAGCATCAAACTTGAGTTCAAATTATCATTTTTACTTTTAATATTAGTCACAGGACTACCTAACAAACTTATTATATCACGAATCAAGCCCTCGAACTTTGGTGTTAAAAAATCTATGCAAAATCGCCAATCTACGTTTTTATGTTCAACAAAGTCCTTATGACAATTTATAAAAGCAGATAACCCGATGTTTACCTTATCATAAAAAGAACTTTCATATTTACATCCATTTTTGGATACAGGATACTTCGTCATAAATCCATACTCCTTCAAATTCTTAACTAATATATCAAAATTAAACAATTCATTCTCCATAGCTATTTGTATTAATCGTGAAACAAGACGAAAGCCAATCTGACAATAAAACACAGAAAAGTTTTGATGCACAAGACTAGCTTTTGTGTCAATCTTTCTAACATTATTATACCCATCACTTCTTTTCATTTCCATCTGTTTATAGCAGAAATTTACATCAATACTTTTTTCTGCGAAATCATTGAGAGATTCTGATTTAATCCACGGCATACAATTAAATTCGTTAATCAGACAGCAAAATACATATTCCCTATTATTAGAAGAAATAATACTTTCAATTAATTTGTTAATTTTTTTATCTAAACAATCATAAAAATCCCTGTCAAAAGTTAGTGGAAACAAAATAAACCTGTGATGGCATTTAACTTTTTCATATTGCATAAGAGCTTCACTTTGTTTGTCGATTTTCTTTGCCAATCTATAATAATTAGCAATCTGCATCAAAATATTCGAATTATGATGCGACCACGCTATGTTGTTTTCATCGGGTTCCAATAATCTATTATGCAATCTATCTCCTATTTTCTCATAAGCAAACTTTTCTGATTCTAAATCATTTGTTTTTTTTGCAAGTTTAGCTATCTTTTGCAAAACGGAAATAGCCTGTTCATTATTTTTAAAATTGTCTACACGTTCTAATAAAAGTTTAGGAAGTCCTCTTATTTCCTTACTTTTTATAAATGATTTTTCTAAAGCTATCTCTAATTTCCACAAATTTTGCAACAAATAGCTATCAGAACTTTCAAACAAATCTAAAAGTTCTTTTTGGTAAGATAATAATTCGTCTAATCTATACTTTATTAATACATCTAGCAATGTTGTAAAAGCATATTTAGCCTCAAAACTATAGCCAGGTTTATTTTTTTCTGCATCTAACAATGCTTTACGTAAGGATAATACGTAATCGTGCAAAAAGTCAACATCTACCACCTCAAAATCTAATAAAACTTTATGATATTTAAGTTTTAACTGAATATTATTCACTTGCGAAATTCGTTTTCTACAATAAGCAATAAGAACCTTCTTTTCACAAGGTAGTTTAATGTCAGTGTTCATAAAAGGATTGAGCAATACGAGCTCATAACTGAACATTTCAGCATCATATTTTTCTTCGAAAGAAAAATTCTTATTAAAATTTACAGAATTAAGTTTATATTTATCCTCTAAGGAACAATAAAAGTCTTCAATTTTAGCCATAAATAAAATACTAATTATCCAATAACCCCTGTTTCTATTTCATTCTCTAAATAAGAGAAAATATAAACGGCTCCCTCGTAATACACAAGCCACAAAAAAAATACAAAGACACAAAAAAGTCTCTTATGAATACAGTTCATCAAGAGCCGTCTTCATATCCCACCAATAGGGGCTTAAAACGACTAACAAAAGCACCTATACTGCTATTTACGTATTTTATAATATTATGCGTTAAATCCATTATCTTTAAATTTAATATCTGAGTGCAAATATACGGCAATATTCCGAAACCACAAACTTTTGGGGTGCATTTCTTCACTTTTGAAGAAATATTTTCGAAAATATGATTTTCTCAACAGATATTTGCTCGTTTTCGAGATTTTTTATTACCTTTGCACCCATATACCGAGCAGAAAAAAGCAGCAAAGAGAAGCGTGGTACAAAGATTACAGAAAACATTCTGATAATCAACAACTTGAATTTGTTTCTCTATAAGATTGAAAAAGCAAAGCCAAGCCTCGTACCGATTAAAACGCAAAGTGCTGACTATGAGATATGTGAGGAAAGTGCATCGGGAAATGAAATTAGTTTGCAAAGATTACTATATGGTAAAATTACAAAGAAATCCGCAATCTGGTTATACCCAAATTACGGATTCGTTTATCCTTTCTTAATGATTCCAACGGATTTTGTCATCTGATTTATTAGTCAGTTGGATTGAATTGTGAGAACCATTTCACCTGGTCTTCATACGACATATTGAAGTAGCGTTTCTCCTTGTTCAACTGGTGGATGCGCTCCATCTCGTGGTTGGAAAGGGCGAAGTCGAAGGTCTCGATGTTTTCTTGGATATAGTCAGGATTCGAGGCACCAGGGATGACCGAGAAGCCCATCTGCATGTGCCACCGAATGATGATCTGTGCGGGACTCTTGCCATGAGCCTTGGCAATCTCGCAGATGACGGGGTCGCGCAACAGTTCACCCTTTGATTCACGTCCGCCCAGTGGGAACCAGCACTCTATCTGGATGTTGTGCTTGGCAGCCATCTTCTGCCAGTGCTCGCGCTGAGCATAGGGGTGACATTCAATCTGTACAATCTGCGGCACGATACGGCAGTTCTCGACGATGGAGTTCCAGATGCTATCATTCACGTCGAAATTCGAAATGCCGATGGCACGAACCTTTCCGCTTTCTAGCGCCTTTTCCATTTCTTTCCAGCCTCCAACGAAGTCGCCAACAGGCTGATGGAAATACACGAGGTCAATATAGTCAACACCCAAGCGTCCGCACATGCGGTCGATGGCCTTCAGTGTCTTACCCTCACCGTACTCATTAGGCCACAGCTTGCTTGTAATCCAAAGCTCGGAGCGGTCAATGCCGCTGTCCTTCACAGCGCGTCCCACACTACGTTCGTTCTGATAGGCATGTGCCGTGTCGATATGGCGGTAGCCGCACTTCAACGCTGTCATCACAGAATTGTAGGTCTCGTCACCGTCGGGAATGCTATACACTCCGAGTCCGAATTGTGGCATCTGTACTCCATTGTTCAACGTCAGATACGTCTGCTTCACTTGTCCGTTCATAACCATTGCTGTCATCAATGCGATTAAACTAAATATTAGCTTTTTCATTGTTGTCTTTGTTTTTTATCCTAATTGATATTCACCCATGCGGATAGCAGCGATGACACCACCGTCGATGAGCAGGTCGGTACCTGTAATAAACTTGGCATGCTCTCCCAGCAGGAAGGCTGCTGCCTCGGCAATCTCGTCGCTGGTGCCTGTGCGCTGGGCGGCAGAGGCATCAATCATGCGCTGATAGCCCTCACCATTGGCATTGAACTCATCGTAAGCCAGCGGGGTAACGATGACACCAGGGCTGATGGTGTTGATACGGGCACGACGTTTCTTCCAACTTGTAGCTGCGGCGCGTTGTGCCTGCAGATGGTTCATGCGCTTGGCAATCATGTAGGCAAAGCCTGAGTTCTGCATGGCCACCTCCTGAACGAACTTCACGTCCTTCAGCTGAGCGGTCGGAGTGTTCACAAGTTGCAGTTCGATGTCGTTGGGGATGGGGTACATATAGGCTGCCTGACTCGAAATGATTAGTCCTGCACCACCCTCGGCCATTACCTCTCCGAAGGCGTCTACGGCATAGCCAGTACCCAGCATATCGAGATTAACGATGTGTTCAGGATTGGCCTGATTGGGCGATGCACCTGCTGTATCAATGAAGTACATCACGGGCCCCAATTCTGCTGCCTTCCTTGCTAATGCCTCCACGCTTTCCTTCTGCAAAGCATTTACCTGCAAAGTCTCTACATCATAGCCACAGCGGCGGAAATCCTCACCGACACGTTCCAATGCCTTCTCGCTGATGTCGCCCAACAGAATCTTCTTACCGGCACCAATACGGCGCACAATGGCTGTTCCCATACTACCGGCACCCAATAGTGCCACTACCTGTTTCTGTTCATTTCTGTCGAAAATCATAATTTGTTCTCCTTTTATTCTTTTAATCGTGAATCTTTGTCGTTCCTAGTTTCCTAACATAGTTGTTTTTTTTATTATCCGTAATTCTCAATTAAGTATTTCACGAACTGTGGGTCGCCGAAATCTATGGTACCAGCGTCATGCTGGTTCATCTTGGCAATCTGAGCCATATCATCGTCACTCAGCGAGAAGTCAAAGATGTCGATATTCTGCGCCATGCGCTCCTTATGGCTCGACTTAGGAATAGCCACGATGCCACGCTGGGTGAGCCAACGGAGAGCGACCTGAGCGGCAGTCTTACTATACTTGGCACCGATAGTAGTCAGCAGTTCGTTCTTCACAATGCCGTCTGTTCCTTGTCCACCGAGTGGATACCATGCCATCATTTTAGTGCCAGACTCGCCAAGAATCAGCTCAATTCCAGTCTGCTGAGAAAGCATGTTGCACTCCAGCTGGTTCACCATAGGCTTCAACTCTACATAGTGGACAAAGTCGAAGAAACGGCCTGCCTGGAAGTTGCTCACACCGATGGCACGCACCTTGCCTGCACGATAAGCCTTTTCCATAGCCCGCCAAGTGCCGAACACGTCGCCGTAGGCCTGATGGATGAGTAACAAATCAATGTACTCCGTCTGCAACTTACGCAGACTCTCATCTATGCTCTTAGCAGCCTGTTCTTCACCAGCATTGGATATCCAGACCTTTGTTACAAGGAACAAATCTTCGCGCTTGATGCCACTCTTGCGCCAGGCATTGCCAACGCCCTCCTCATTCTGGTAGGCCTGTGCCGTATCAATCAGGCGATAGCCTACACTTAATGCTTCACTCACGCAACGCTCACACTCTTCAGGGCTTACGAGAAACACACCGTAGCCCAATGTCGGCATCTGAACTCCATTGTATAGTTTTATGTATTCCATATTATTCGTCGTTAATATCCTAAACCATTCAACCACTTCTCGACCTTTTTCTTTTCCGTACGCACTTCGTGGCCATAGATGCTGAATCCCTTTGTAACATCTGCACCAGGGAATGCATCCTTCACATCCTCTACACAGTTGGCCAATCCAGAACCTTCGTGAGTGGTAAAAGGAATGACGGTCTTGCCCTTCAGGTCATTAACATGCTTCTTGAAGAAGGTAAACATTACTTGAGGATAAGTGCCCCACCATACGGGGCCACCGATAAACACAGTGTCGTATTTATTTAGGTCGATGTCGCCTTCATATTCAGGCAACTCACCGTTTTTAACTTCTTCCTTTGCCAGATTGATGAGTGGTGTATAAGCCATGCCGTCGTACTTGTGGGTAACGATTTCAAACTGCTCTGCACCTGTCACTTCTGTGATGTAGTCTGCCACAATCTTCGTGTTACCTACCTCAATGTTTCCTACTGCGTAGTTGTCTCCCGCATGCGAGAAGAACACTACAATTGCCTTTCCGTCTTTTGCCATAACTGTTTTCCCGTTTGTCGTTGTCTGTTCATTCGCAGCAATCTCTTTCTTGCTGTTTCCACCGCATGCAGTGGAAACCAGCATACACAGAGCTGATGCAAGTATCAGTTTCAATGATTTACCCATATTATCGTTTTTAAATTTCACGGTGCAAAGTTACGACGTTTTTCTGGTACTTTACTTTCATAAATTGCGTCACAATTTTCACTTTTTACGCAAATTGTTCGTTTATTTATAAAATAAAGTGTATTTTTGCAGCAAAAAACAAGATATGAGTACAGATTTTCAATATTCTACAGACTTCTACGGGATGAATTCCCGTGAGTTGAGCCACACCTGCATGCACCTGCTTTGCTTGGCAGGTGAGGCAAGTTTTGTGTTCAACGAGCATTGCTACCACATTATCAAAAACGACATGGTGGTGATACCGATGCCTGACCGTATCAGCAATCTGGCGGCACATGATGACTTGCAGGTAGAATGGTTTGCTGCTGATTATAAGTTTCTTCAGAACCTGCTGCCGTCGAACAACTACAGCATCGGTGGCAGTATCTCGCTGAACCAAGACCCCGTTATCAAACTGACAAATGAACAAGCACGACATCTGCTTGATGACTTCCATCGTCTTCGTGACCGCAAGGACGACAGCCATGTACAGTTCTATCGCGAACTGATGGGCAGTCTCTGCCTGACGATGATGTACGACATATTCGAAGCCCATGCCCAACAAGAATCCACAGTTCCCCATACCGACCGCACAGCTTACATCGTGAAACAGCTGATGACACTACTTTCTACCGGCATTAGCCGAACGGAACGTAATGTGAACTACTATGCAGAGCGACTAAACGTATCGCCAAAGTATCTCTCCGCCACCATCAAACGCGTGACAGGACACAGTGTCACCTCATACATCGACCGACACACCATACCTATATTGAAAGACTATCTGAATGATGAACGTCTGTCCCTCACCCAAATAGCCGACCTGATGAACTTCACGTCACTCTCTTACTTCAGCCGCTACTGCACCAAGCATCTTGGCCAGTCCCCCAGCGAATACCGACAGAGTCTTCAACCGAAATAATACGAGATCTTATTTGTTTGCTGTTTATTTAGCACATATGTTATCGTATTGTCCTTGCCTAGTGGCAGCAAGGTGAATGTTAATGGAGCTAAAGGTAAAGTATCCGCAACTTCTTCTGATGACTTACCATAACTGACAGTGAAGGAAATATACGTATGGAGGAAGTTCTTAACATCCAACAAAATGCTGATAATTCTGAAGTTTGGCATTTGTTGCCTTTCGAAGATTATAGAGAAGTTGTCTTGGCTACATTCTTTAGTGACGGTGAGAGTATCTTTAAAGATGTGACAGATAATTATAAGAAGACTTATCCTCACATTAAAAAGGTCGAGCTACAAGCCATTTGCGCAATAGAGGAATTGGAGCCGGACAAATAATTGATAGAAGTAAGGATTACATTTATATCTGAATAAACTGCAACATGAAGATACATGAAGTGGTGCGATTAAAATTATCGAAAAAGCAACTGTGGAATAATCTTTTTAAAGATTTCACATTAAAGCAGGGACAGGCTTTGTTGGCAAATTCATTATGACCATGAATCGTGGCTAATGGATATTCCTCCTTCAGCTGCTCAATGAGGGCATGAATTAAAGGGCAAAATCGGCTATTCATGGGCTAAAAAGGGGTTTATGTAATCAGGAAACTCTAATTTTTCCGTTTTTCATCGCTGAAAACAGGTATTGGGAGAATGCATAAAAAGCGAGCGCTATGATTTAAAAAGTAAATATATATTCCATTCGTAACCCAACATACAGACTTCACTTTACACACGAAATATACATACTAAATAGCTATATAACAATAGATTACCCATTTCCGTCTCAGCATTGTTGTTATGTAGTTTCTAGCTTTCCGAACTATTGATACGTCAATAATTTGTCAATTATTAGCAAAGATAATAAAAAGCAGGCAAACCAAAGAATTTTATCACGTTATTTAACGGAAAAATGCAAAATATGGGGGATAGGAAGATGTTTTACCCCCTCTCCTAAGGGTGAAAAATGCCCCTCCTCAGACATAAATCTGTCTCAGACTTGACGTATTTTTGACAAATTCTAGGGGTAAATAAGGGGTAGAATGAGGTAAAGAGAGGAGAAAAAGCAATGCAAGAACTCATTTCCGGCACTAGAGAATGTAGGTAAGCGGCTCCGCGTTTATACCTTGCCCTTTATCGTAAAAGTTCTTACCTTTGCACCATAATTTTAAAAGCAACGCAATTATGAGAGCAACAGAACGTTATGAGAGGGCATGGAATGCCTTCCAGATTCATTTGAATCATAATCCAAAAGCCAGTTTGATTCCTTTTTTAAAGGAACGGCATGTAAACCATCGCTCGATGCATAGATGGATGTCAGAGAAAGGTTATTCTGTTAGGTTAGCCAAACAGCAGATTCGTCTGCTTCAGGCCGAAGCCCGTAAGGAATGTTCCGAGGCAATAGCCAAGGACACTGGGATGATGTTTCTTCCCATGGAAATGCCATCCGACCCCGTCTGTCCAGAGAACTATCTTTTTGGCATAACCCTAACCTTCCCAAATGGAACGATAGTCACCATCAGGAAAGGTAGCGTCAAATCTGTCATGCATCTGATGAAACTTTACGAAAAGGAGGATATGCTATGTTTGGACTAAACGAAAATACCCAGTATTACGTCTGCCAGCGATATGTCCGAATGAACATGGGCATAAACGGTTTGTATCAGATAGTGAGAACCGAGATGGAACTTCCGCCACTTGGTGGTGCGGTATTCATCTTCTTCTCCAAGAACCGCCAGCAGGTAAAAATGCTCAAATGGGATGGCGATGGTTTCTTGCTGTACCAGAAGCGATTGGAGCGGGGAACCTTTGAATTGCCATTCTTTGACCCCAAGAACAAACAATGCAAAATGCCGTACAGGACACTATCGGCCATCATGAGCGGAATTTGCCTAAAAAGCATGAAATATAGAAAGAGGCTTAACTTATAGCTTTGCTATGCTATATTTAACGTATTGTATATCAGTAAGATAATAAGAATAAATATCTGAAAACGCTTGCATGTCTCGATATTTTTTCGTACCTTTGCACTATGAAAAAGGACGAAATTATAGTACTT
>OLVY01000397.1_pt1 | contig 33341 bp, 29 predicted proteins | sample 1674261 | NCBI WGS metagenome assembly OLVY01 (sample SAMEA103958155, study PRJEB25191) | human gut metagenome | biome: human-associated habitat [ENVO:00009003]; feature: intestine environment [ENVO:2100002]; material: feces | place: Germany | collected 2013/2015
GTATTATTGCCCATGGTAAGTTGTTTATAAAAATATTCAGTTAGGAGTCTGAACATGAATATAAAAGTTGATTTAAAAAAGCTTTTTGCTGCCGCAGTATCAGCGATAATGTGCCTCTCCGCAGGGGGTTGCTATCTGCTTCCTGACGAGGAGGAAGTCCTCGATGCGCCGACCGTGAAGGCAAGCGATGTTACATATTCCACAGTGACGGCAAAGAAAAAAGACCTTGAAAAGAAGATAGTCGCAACAGGCACTGTCACAGCGGAAAATCAGTATACTCTTTCTTATGAAAAGCAGAGCGGCACAGTGTCAAAATTTTATGTAAAAGCAGGCGATAAGGTCAAAAAGGGTGATGTTATCTGTGACCTTGATACATATGACCTTGACTATCAGATAGAAGAAAAACAGCTTTATCTCGAAAAAGCAAAGCTTAATGTTGATATAATTTATGAAGGCGGCGGCTCCCAGGCAGAGATAGACTCTGCTTATGTTGACGTACAGCTCCTTGAAAAAGAGCTTGAAAAATTGCAGGCTCAGAAGGAGGATTCAAGCCTGAAATCACCTATAGACGGCGTTGTTTCGTCACTCTCTGACGTAAGAGCAGGCGACAACGTAAATCCGGGTCAGACTATCGCAACTGTTATAGATACTTCGGCTCTTTATATCGCAATACAGCCTGACGACCTCACCCAGTATGATATCGACACAGAAGTGCAGATAAGGATAGGTGAGGATTATTATGACGGTGTTGTTTTTATGACTCCTAAAAAGCTTGCGGATTATCAGGAAGAGCAGAATGAGGATCACAATAATGTTGACGATACAGGTATAGATTATCAGGCGGATACTATCTATGTTCGTTTCAAGGATACTGCCCCTGCGGAAGCAGTGGGTCAGCTTGCAGATACGATACTTGTTCTTGACAGCGTAAAGGACGCTATCGTTATCTCAAATAATCTGATAAAAAAGGTTGACGGCACAAAGGTAGTTTATGTGCTGAAAAACGGTGAAAAAACTGCCGTTGAAGTGGAAACAGGACTTTCTACAGGCTCTCAGACCGAGATAAAATCGGGTCTTAAAGAGGGCGACGAAATTGTTATCAGATAGGTTTGAAAGGATAAGCTTATGTTCACCTTATTGTTCCGTAAAATGCGAAACACCAAATGGATGGTGCTTTGCCTGCTGATAGGCTTTGTTATGGCGTCTGCCATGATGAGCACTATCCCTATTTATATGAACGCTTCTCTGCAAAGAATGCTTGTAAAGGATCTTGAGTCGTTCCAGACAGAATATGAGATCTATCCAGGTGCGTATAATACCAGCTATGGATTGAAAATGGATATCTCAGGCAGTGAGCAGCAGAAAGCTGTTGAGAATTATAATAACAAAGTGGAGGCTAAGTTCAAGGAGCTTGGTCTGCCTGAAAAGCTTGATAAGAAGTATATAAGTGACGAGTATCTCTATGTGCGTTCACTTGCCGTTTCAGATGGCAATTCGCAGGCAAGATTCACTCTCGGCGGTATGACGGATATCTCCGACCATATCAGCATAAAGCAGGGCAGAATGTTCACTGCAGGCAAGCGTTCAGACGGCGTTTACGAGTGCGTTGCCACAGAAAAAGCCCTGAAAAGCACAGAGCTTGCTATAAACACAGTATATGAGATAGCCGACGTGTTTGATGATAACAAGTCAATAAAAATAGAGATCGTGGGCGTTTTTGACGTTAAGGACGAAAATGACGCATATTGGGCAGAGGGTCTTGATTCTCAGTATACAGCCGTTGTCTTTACAGATTATGACACAATGCTCGGGGATTGCGTTGATACTGGCGTTGTGAATATCACAAAGGCTGTCCATAACTATGCGGTGGATTATGCTTCCATGAATATGACTGACCTTGCAAGCACAAATGAAATGATAGCAAAGCAAAAGACCTATTTTGGTGAAAATTCCATAGGCTTTTCGATGCCTGCCTCAGATATCCTCAAGGACTATGAGAGCCGTTCATCACAGCTCCAGCTTGTATTGTGGCTTTTGCAGATACCTGTCATACTTATGATAATATTCTATCTCTTTATGGTGTCACAGCTCAACGTTGAGCAGGAGCGTAACGAGATAGCGGTGTTCAAAAGCCGTGGAGCAAGCCGCTTGCAGATAATGGGCATTTATGCTCTGGAATCCCTCGTACTTGGCGTTCTGACCGTTATAATAGGACCTTTCGCAGGTCTTGGACTTTGCAAGGTGCTTGGTGCGTCAAACGGATTCTTAGAGTTTGTCAACAGGCGTTCGCTCCCTGTGCATATGACAATAGAAGCTGTCGCCTATGCGGCAATAGCCGTGGCAGTGTTCTTTGTCACAACTATGATACCGATCTTCCCTGCTACAAAAACAACTATCGTTGAGCATAAGCAGTCAAAAGCCAAAAAGAAAAAGCACGCTCTGTGGGAAAAGGTCTGCCTTGATTTTATCCTTGTGGGCGGTTCAGTTGGCTGGCTTTATTATTATAACAAAACTCAGGGAAAGCTTGTTGCAGAGGGTGTAACAGATACCACCGCAACAGTAAACCCTATAATGTTCGTGGCTTCCACTGCCTTTATACTTGGCCTTGGTCTGTTTCTTATAAGGATATATCCATATATAATAAGGCTTCTCGCAAGAATAGGCAGAAGAGTGTGGTCGCCTGCACAGTATGTTTCACTGACTAATATCGGTCGCTCCTCAACGGGCAGGGAAAGATTTTTGATGCTGTTCCTTGTTCTTACTGTATCATTGGGCGTGTTCTTTGCCAATACCGCAAGAGCCTTGAACAGAAATGCCGAGGAAAGCGTTGCCTATGGGGTTGGCTGCGACGCTGTTCTTACAGAGCAGTGGTATAGCAGTAAAATAGAATCTGCACAGCAGACCACTCCTCAAAGCGCATCTCAGGCAGCTCAATCAGGCACAAAGCAGACTTCCGAAGAAAGCGATGAAGAAGACACAGAAACTACCATACAGTATGTAGAGCCTGTTTTTGAGCGATTTGAAAAGCTCGCAGGAGTGGAAAATGTCACAAAGGTTTTCAGAAAAGACGACGTGACCATATCTTCAAACAAAATGAACGTTCCAAGACAGCAGACAAAGTCTGACGATGAAGAAAAGACACGTGACGATTTCCTTGACCAAAGCGTTGACACAAGCTCAGGCAAAAGCTCAACAAGCAATGTCCAGCTTATGACCATAGTGCCAAGCGATTTCTCAAAGGTCTGCAAATTTGAGGACAGACTTCTGCCAGTTCAGTTAAATAACTACCTGAACGCCCTCGCAGAGTACACACCGGGAGTTATCCTCTCTTCAAGCTTCAAGAGCTACGGTCTGGAGCTAGGTGATACTGTAGAGTGTAAGTGGGGCGGAAACGAGCCCTTTGAAGTGACCGTCCTTGCCTTTGTTGACTACTGGCCGGGACTAAGCCCTTATAAAGAGGCGAAAAACGGCGGTTATATGGACTTTGCCGTTATGAACTACGATTATGTGAACGTTCAGACAAGCATGGAGCCTTATGAGGTATGGTTCAAGCTCAAAGACGGAGCTTCCGTTCAGGAGTTTTATGACTCAATAGACAAAGCAGGCATTAAACCCCTCACCCTTGAATCTGCAAGCCAGCAGACCATAGAAAAGAAAAACGACCCTATGCTCCAGGGCATGAACGGCGCTCTCACTCTCGGCTTTATCATCATCATGGTGATGTGCATAATAGGTTTCCTTATCTATTGGATACTCTCCATAAAGAGCAGGACTTTGCAGTTTGGTATCCTAAGAGCAATGGGAATGAAGTTCAGAGAGATAATAATGATGATAGTCTATGAACAGCTTTTGGTGTCAGGCGTTGCAATATTCGCCGCTATCTTTATCGGTGGCGTAACGAGCGACCTTTTCGTACCGCTGTTCCAGAGCATATTCGACGCAAGCCAGTCAGTGCCGCCGTTTGCAGTGATACCTGAACGCAGCGACTATCTGAAGCTTTATGCAGTTATAGGAGTAATGCTGCTCACAGCCTTTGTGGTGCTTGGCAGACTTATAAAGAAGATAAAGATAAGTCAGGCGCTGAAGCTTGGTGAGGATTGATAGGAGGAAATTTTATGACAGCTTATGAAAAGCTTACAAAATGTTATGAGTGCGTAAAAAGCAAAATAGACTTTGAGCCAAAGGTAGCCCTTGTGCTTGGCTCAGGTCTTGGCGATTATGCAAATTCCATAGACGTGAAATACACCCTCAGCTATAAGGATATAGAGGGCTTCCCTACATCAACGGTAGAGGGTCATAAGGGTCAGTTCGTTTTCGGATATGTTGGCGAAGTGCCTGTTGTTATAATGCAGGGCAGAGTGCATTATTATGAGGGCTATGCAATGGAGGACGTTGTGCTTCCTGCAAGACTTATGAGAATGTTGGGCGCACAGGTGCTTTTCCTTACAAACGCATCGGGCGGAGTGAATGCAGGCTTCAAGGCAGGCGACTTCATGCTTATAACCGACCATATCTCAAGCTTTGTTCCTAATCCTCTTATTGGCAAGAATATCGACGAGCTTGGAACAAGATTTCCTGATATGAGCGAGATATATAACAAAAAGCTCAGGGATATCATCTCAGGTGCGGCAGAAGATCTTGACATAACCCTCCGCCATGGCGTTTATCTCCAGCTCACCGGACCGTCTTTCGAGTCCCCTGCGGAAATAAGAATGGCAAGAACTATCGGTGCTGACGCAGTGGGAATGTCAACAGCCTGCGAGGCTATCGCCGCAAATCATGCAGGCATGAAAGTCTGCGGAATATCCTGCGTTGCAAATCTTGCAGCAGGCATGACGGATAATCCTCTCACTCATGCTGAAGTTCAGGAATGTGCAGACAAGGCTGCTCCCCTTTTCAAAAAGCTTATCACTGAAAGCATCATAAGAATAGGTAAACAGCTTTAAGGTTTTGTAACAGCTTTTTCAAAATAATATGTAACAAATGTGCGAAAAGGGCTGATGATGTGTACTTTTTTGCTAAACTTTGTGAAAAACTATTGACAAATCAAACACTTTAGTTTAATATATTATTATGAAGTAAGTATCTTCAAAAAATATATCAAGAATATGGAGAGATAATCATATGGCAAAATTTTGTGGACAGTGCGGAGCTCAGCTTAATGACAATGCGACTTTCTGCACTCAGTGCGGTGCAACAATAGCACCTCAGCAGCCTGCACAGCAGACCGCTTCACCAATGGCAAATCTTCAGCAGGCAGCCAAGAATATCGACATGAACGCTATAAAGGACGCTGTTTCTGTTGAAAACATCAAAAATCTGAAAAACAAGCCTAATAAGCTCACTATCGCAGTTCTGGCGGTTCTGCTCGTGCTTGTTATTCTGGTAGTTGTTATCCTTTGCATGATATTCGGCGGCGGAAGCTGGAAAACTCCTATCAATAACGTTATGGACGTTCTCAATGACGGTGACGGTAAGGCTTATGAAGAGCTTATGCCTCCTTATTATAAAGATATGGCAGACGCTCTGGACGGTATCATTGAGATAAGCGACGAGGATTTTGATGAAGAGGCTGAAAAGCAGAGAGATAGACTTACAAAGAAATACGGCGATGACGCTGAGATAAGCTATGAGGTCGTTAAAAAGACTGAGGTAGACTCAGACGATATCGACAGCTACAACGATATGTCAGATCTTGCCTCTGTGCTTAGTGTTAAAAAGGCTAAGAAGTATAAGCTCACAAAGGCTTACAAGGTAAAGATCAAGTACACTATCGAAGGCGAAGACGCTGACAAGACCGACAAGACAACTGTTATTGTTGGCAAGATGGACGGCACATGGGTACTTCTCGACGAGGGCGACCTTCCAATAAGCACAGGTTTCTAAGATATATAAACTATCAGTAACGGGCGGAGAATTTTCCGCCCGTTTTTGAAAAAATACGGTGTTTGCACAATGAAAAAAATATCAGTTCTGTGTATGCTTTTGTGTGTGGCAATGCTCTTTTGCTCCTGCGGAAAGGAAGAAAGAGCGGTCCTTGGATATGAACAGCCCGTGGCGACACTTGTCACAGCAGCACAGTATAGCGATACACAGTCATATCTTTCCTGCTTTACCCCGGAAGCGGAGGCGGAGTATAAAAACAGCGACAGCTATAACGAAGCTCTTGCGGAAACTTTGCTCACAAGGGGCGAGGATAAAACAGAGCTTTCTTATAAGCTCAGCAATAAAAAAGAGCTTGACAGCGACGGCTTGAAAGACCTTGAAAAAAGCTATAAGGAAAGCTATCACAAAAATGTGACTATAAAAAAAGCTGTTAAAATGACAGCAAAGCTCACAGAGACCACCGACAGCGGCGAGCTGTCTGCCAGCCGTGAGATAACAGTGGTCAAAATAGAAAACAACTGGTATATTTTTGGAAAAGTTATCGAGAAATTTGATCTCAGTCAAAAGGGCTGAGGGGATCAATAATAATATGAAAAGAGGGTATTAATATGGAAAATTGTCCAAAATGCGGTCTGCCTGTTGCCGACGGCGCAAAGTTCTGTGCTGCCTGCGGAACAAGAATGCCGCAGAAGCTTATAAAGAGCAAGATCTGCTCAGTGTGCGGAAACACACTTAACGCAGGGGCTAAGTTCTGTAACGTCTGCGGAACAGCTGTGCCGCAGGACGAAGCGCCTGCCGACGAGCCTGTAGTGGACGAAAGAAATCCTGAAATGGAGTCTATCGAAGTGCCTGAGCTGCATTTTGACGATACTCCTGTGCAAAATCAGACTATTCCGCCAACGACTCCTGATATGCCGACTATGGACAGCGTTTATCTGCCAGGGCAAGAGCCTGCAAAGCCTGTTCAGCCTGCACAGCCGACAGCCGAGGAAGTTGCAATGGCTTCAAGAACTGTGGAAATACCCCAGACGCCAACAATTGCGGAAACACCAAACGTTGCACCGCAGCCTCAGCAGCCTGAGAGAGTTCTTACACCAGAGGGCTATCAGCAGCCTGCTCAGCCTGTGAACAATGCAATGCCACAGATGCAGATGAATCAGCCAAATCGGATGAATCAAATGAACGGCGTTACTCCGGGCAAGGGTGCAGGCGCACTTGTGCCGATAATACTTATCATTCTTATACTTGCTGTTATCTGCGTTGACGTTTTCTGGCTTTTCAGAGATCAGATATTCGGCAAAAAGGACGAAAGCTCAAATGGCTGTGCAGTGATAACACTGGCAGACGAGGCTGACGATACAGCTGACGAAGCATTTTTCTTTGAAGAATAGAATATAATGTAAAAAGGGACGTTTCAAAGCGTCCCTTTTTTGTGTGTCAATACTGTGATCTGCGTAAAAGATAAAGGCGGCACAAGGTCGCCCCTGCACTTTAATCTTTCATGCTCTCAATTATCTCGTTAGCTTTCTTGTAAATAACAGCAGGCTCTTCGCCTATCCTGAACTCGCCGTCCTCGTAAAGCACCTTGCCAGCGCACATCGTGAGCTTTACATTCTGCTTTGAGCCGCTGTAAACAAGGTTCTTGCCTATGTTGTTAAGAGGCTGCATATTAGGCTGAAAAAGGTCGATAACGATAAGGTCAGCCTGCTTGCCCTCTGCGATAATGTCGCAGTCTGAAAGCCCCATTGCCCTTGCAGAGCCTACCGTTGCCGCTTTCAGCACTGAGTCAGCAGGGCAGGCAGAAGCATCATCGCAAGCTATCTTCTGCAAGCCTGTCATAAGGAACATTTCTCTGAACATATCAAGACAGTTGTTGCTTGCAGGGCCGTCAGTACCTATAGCAATGTTTATGCCCATATCCTGCATTTTTACGATAGGCGCAATGCCGCTTGCAAGCTTTACGTTAGAGCCTGCACAGTGAACAGCCCATACGCTCTTGTTTTTGAATATCTCAAGATCCTTGTCGCTCATGTGAACGCAGTGGAAGCCTGCACCGCCAAAGTCGAAAATTCCGAGGCTGTCAAAAAGCTCAGTTGGCGTCATGCCGTATTTCTCTATGCACTCTCTGACTTCTTTTGCAGTTTCCGAGTTGTGCATTGCAACAGGCACTTTGTATTTTGCCGCAAGCTTGCCAACGCCCTCCATAAGCTCCTTTTCGCAGGTGTATTCTGCATGGAAGCCAAGCATAAAGCTTATAAGAGGGTCAACATTGTTGTATTTCAGATAGTTGTTTTCAAGCCTTTCAAGATTAGACTTGTCACCGCTCACCGCACCACAAAGCACAGAGCGGAAGCCGCTTTCTATGCAAGCTTTTACATAATCGTCAAGCTCAAAGTACATATCAAATGCCGCCGTACAGCCTGTTGTGAGATATTCAAGTACAGCAAGCTTCGTGAGCCAGTAAACTTTCTCTCCGTCAAGCTTTGCTTCCATTGGGAAGATCTGCTTAAAAAGCCAGTCCTGCAAAGGCATATCATCAGCATATGAACGCAGAAAAGTCATTGCAGAATGTGTGTGCGCATTTTTGAATGACGGCATAAGGAGATTTCCCTTGAGGTCATATTCACGTTCAAAAATCTTTCCGTCAAGCTCCTCAGCCGTAGGCTTGCCAACGAAAACTATCTTTGAGCCTTCCGTCCAGACCTCAATATCCTGCGTTTCTATGCCGTTGGCAAGGGTCATTACCCTGCCACCGAAAAATCTTATCATGTCTCTTTATCCTCCCTTACTCTATTTCAAGAACAGCCGTCTGCTCTCCATGGCGTGAGATAACTCTCGGCACTCTTGCAGATATTCCGCAAACTATCTCGTAGCCTATCGTTCCTGTCATTTTGCCGATATCGTCGGCGGTTATCTTTTCATTTCCCTGTGCGCCTATGAGAACAGCCTCGTCCCCTGCCTTTACGTCCTCTACCTCAGTTACATCACACATGAACTGATCCATACATATCCTGCCTGTGATAGGGCATTTCTTTCCGTTGATAAGCACATATCCCTTGTTTGAAAGCGCCCTTGGATATCCGTCTGCATAGCCTGCCGTAACAGTTGCGAGCTTCACTTTGCCATTTGCAGTGTAAGTCCTGCCGTAGCTTACGTCAGTGCCATTGTCTATGTATTTTACCTGCGCAACAGCCGCCTTAAATTCCATAGCAGGCTTTGGCTCAAAAGGCAGAGCCTTTGCAGGGTCAGGATAAAGTCCGTAAAGTATTATTCCAAGCCTTGCAAGAGAGCTTCTCTCATTATAATAGTATACTCCGCCAGCTGAGTTGAGAAAATGCACTTTTTCAAGGTGAAGCCCCTCTGCTTCGCACTTGTCAGCAACGGCAAGTATCTTCTCCGTCTGCGCCTTTGTGTATTTCTCGTCCTGCTCTCTCAGGCTGTCAGCCACCGCATAGTGGGTGAAAATGCCCTCCAGCGCAATGTTTTCAAGCTTCGATATCTCTTTAAGCTCACCGTATATCTTGTCGGTTTCCCCGTGAAGACCTATCCTCGTCATGCCCGTGTCGATAGCGGCGTGTATGCGTACCTTGCCGTCAGCGTTTTCTGAAAGTGCTTTAGCATAAGAAAGCTCTGTGCAAGCCTGAATGATGTCAAGCCTTGTGAGCCACTTAGCATTCTCAGGAGGTGTGTAGCCCAAAATGAGTATCTCGCCCTTTATGCCCATATCCCTGAGCCTGTGGGCTTCGTGTATGTTCGATACCGCAAACCAGCGAATGTCCATCTCGTTTTCAAGAAACGGAACTACTCCGTTGTCAAAATGTCCGTAGCAGCTCGCCTTTACAACGCACATTATCTCTGTTTTTTCCCCTATGAGCCTGCGGTATTCTTTCAGATTGTATTCAATGCTGTCAAGATCTACCTCAGCCCATGCTCTCTTCAAAAAATCCATTTTATTTTTCTTCCCTTTCGGTTTTATAATTGTGCCTTTGCAATTGTGCCTTTGCACAAAATATTTGTCATTTTCTATTGAAAAAGATAAATCAATGTGTTATAATGTTCTTATCATGGGCATTGTGTCGCCAAATCTTTCAGGAGGCTTTGATGTGAGTAATATCGTCCCCGCAGAAGAATTTTTCTGCAACCGAGATACCTCTTGCTGCTTTACAGGTCATAGGGACAGGGATCTGCCTTTCGGCGGCGATGTCCATAAGCAGGGTATGAAAAATCTCCTGAGTATGCTCGTTCTTATGATAAAGGAAGCATATAGCGAAGGCTGCTGTACTTTTATATCAGGTATGTCAAAAGGTATCGACCTGCGCTGTGCTGAGATAGTCCACAGCCTTTCGGCTCAGCCCGAATATAAGGATATGAAGCTCGTGTGCGTTCTGCCCTATGCAGGTCAGCGTACAGAGATGAAAACACCCTTGGACAGCTATACATATTCGCTTATTCTGAACTCTTGCAGTGCGGTCGTGATAACAAGCCCCAAGTATGAAAACGGCTGTTATAAAAAGCGAAACAGCTTTATGGTTGAACATTCCTCTCGTCTGATCGGGGTCATAAAAGAGAAAGCCAAAGGCTCAGGCACTTTGCAGACCATAAACATGGCAAAGCGTGCAGGCCTTACGCTGAACATCATATGCCTTGACGATAATCCTGTTTTTTATATCGACTCAGACTCAGACAGCCGTCCTATTTAGTTTACACCTAAATTGCAAATTGTTCAATAGTTTTCGAGAATTTTTCCGAAAAAGTTTATATATGAAAATATGGCGGACAGTATGCCTGCCTGTATATATTTGAAAGTAAGGAGATCAATAACATGGCTCAGACGAAAGCTCACAAGAAAAAAAGAAGATCTCAGGCTCCTATCGCTCTGGTCTACTTCATAACGATGATAATATTCCTCTTTGTTATCGGCATGCTTGCACTGTATGCCCTCAGAGAGTTTGGTGTTATCGGCAATGATGACAGCGACAGCGACGCAGGCATAAAAAGCCCGGTTTATAATACCCTTTTTGCAAGAGTGAACAGCAAGGGCGTTCTTGCAGACGCAACAGTCATAAGAGTTGCACCGGACGCAAAGAAGATAATCATAATGCCTGTTTCAGCGTTCACAGTGAGCGGAAGCCAGACAATGCGTGAGATACACGAAGAGGGCGGCATGGTGAAGCTTGAAGCAGCCGTTGCAGATACTTTCGGTATCACTATAGACAATTACGTTTCTCTCACAAATGACGCATTCGAGAATGCGGCGGATATTGTGGGCGGAATTACATATACTCCTGATGAAGAGCTTTACTATCTCTCTCAGGATAATGACGAGAACGATATCGCTATCCCAAGCGGCGATCTGACTAACCTCAGCGGTCATCAGATAAGACTTATCTGTCAGTATCCTGTTTTCAAAGAGGGCAGGAACGGTAATATGAAGTTTCTTGGAACTGCGGTGACAATGCTTATAAACAACGCTTTCCAGCAGACGAATATCACTAAGGATAATCTTGATAACTTCTATAATATATTCACCGCAAACAGCGATACCGATTGGACAAGTGCACAGTATAAGGAAGAAAAGTCATATCTCAAGGATATGCTGGATCAGAACCTTACTCCTGCAGAAGCTCTTGTGCCAGAGGGCGAGTGGACGGACGATTCTCACTTTAAGGTGTCTGATAAGTTCAAGGAGAGCGTTCAGACAATGCTCAAAGATACTGCACCGTCAGCAGCGGAGAAGTAAAAACGTAAAGGCTGAAATTTTAACAGGGGGCGATATAACGTGAAACTTCTGGTCATAATCCTTAATAAAACAGACGTGCTTGACTATTTGCTGGAGGGACTTTCAGCAGCAGGCATAAAGGGTGCGACTATAATCGAGTCGTCAGGTATGGCAATGACCCTTTCAAGACTTGACAGCAGCTTTCTCAGCGCCTCTATCCGAGGACTTTTCAGCGGCGACGAGGATAACAGAACTATCCTCTCAGTAATAAAAAATAATCAGCTCGATACCGCACGAAAGATAGTTTATAATACTGTGGGCGATCTATCTCAGCCCAATACGGGAATAATGTTCACCGTTCCGCTGGATTTCGTCGAGGGAACAGTGAAGAAACCCGTGGATAAAGAAAAAGCAAAACCTAAGGATATCTCTGAGGAGAATGAAAAGAACGTCAGTTGACGAAATGTTTACAGACTATTAACATAATATTTAATTCTTTTCATTAAAAACTTTTGAATGTCCTTGCAAAAAATTGTTTTGTGTGGTATAATAATCACAATAGGCTTTTAATGAAAGACTGGAACTTGACTTCCGGTCTTTTGGTTTTGTATGGGGCTTTTTTTCATGGCAAAGCCTAATGGCTTTGCTTTGGGAAGCATTAACGGAGGTGCTGTATGGAAGTAAAGAAAACTACGGTAGAAAAAGTAAGAGAGCTTGCACAGCCTATCGCAGACGAGCTTGGCTTTTTCCTTTGGGACGTAAGGTTTGAAAAGGAGGGAGCAACGTGGTACCTCAGGGTGCTTATCGACAAGGACGGCGGCATAGATATGGACGATTGCGAGGCTTTCACAAGACCGATGAACAAGGTGCTTGACGAGGCAGACCCTATAGCTCAGAGCTATGTGCTGGAGTGCGGAAGTCCCGGACTTGGCAGAGAGCTTAGAAGACCCGAGCATTTTGAGGTCTGCATAGGCGACGTTATAAGAGTAAGGCTCATAAGACCTGACAAAAACGGTGAAAAAGAGTTCGTTGTGGGTCTTGTGGGATATGACAAGGATAAGATACTTTGTCAGAAGCTGGACGAGGACATGAACGGCGTGGAGAATGTAGAGTTCAAGCTTGCAGATTGTGCTTATGTAAAGCTCAATGATGACGCAGACCTGTTCTGAATGAAGAAATTTAATAAATATGGGCAAAGCCCGAATCAAGTGTGAAAGGATTGATCAGAAAATGAATAAGGAAATGACCAGCAAATTTTTTGAAGCTCTGACAGATTTGGAAAAGGAAAATAATATTGGCAGCGATATACTTATTGAGAAAATAAAATCAGGTATCGAAAAGGCTATCAAGAAGGATTATCCTTACTGTGAGAATATCAGAGTGGATATCGACCCTGTTACAGGAAAGCTCGATATAAGGATACTCAAGGAAGTTATGGACGTTATGTATGTTGACGACCCTGACAATGAGATCTTCCTTGACGAAGCAAAGGTCTATGACCCTAACATCAAGGTGGGCGATATGGTGGAGATACCTCTCGACCCTGCAAAGTTCGGCAGAGTTGCCGCTCAGAATGCAAAGCAGTCTATCAAGCACGATATCAAGGATTTTGAAAGAGCAAGACTTATCGAGCAGTATCACGATAAGGAGCATGAGTGCGTTTCTGCCACAGTTCAGAAGGTCGAGCCTGCTACTCAGAACGCTATACTTACTATCGACAAGAACGAAGTTTATCTTGTAAGAAACGAGCAGATACCAGGCGAAACACTCAAGGCAGGAGATATCATCAAGGTATATGTTGTGGGTATCGCAAATCCTGACAGAAAGCCTTCTATCAAGATATCAAGAACTCACAGAGAGCTTGTTAAAAGACTTTTTGAGCTTGAAGTTCCTGAGATAGCAGACGGCACTGTTGAAGTAAAGGCTATTTCAAGAGTTGCAGGTGCAAGAAGCAAGATAGCGGTTTATTCAAAGGACCCTAATGTTGACGCCGTAGGCGCTTGTATCGGTCCTAGAAAGTCAAGAATAACTTCTGTTGTGAACGAGCTTAAGGGCGAGAAGATAGACGTTATCAATTGGTGCGAAGACCCTGCACAGTTTATCGCAAAGGCTCTTGCTCCGGCTGAGGTAATAAACGTTGTTCTCAGCGAAGAGGAGGGCGTAAGAGAGTGCCGTGTTACTGTTCCAGATAACCAGCTCTCACTTGCTATCGGTAATAAGGGTCAGAACGCAAAGCTTGCCGCAGGTCTGACAGGCTATAAAATAGATATCGTATCCGAAAGCTCTGCAAAGGCTGAGGCTGCTGATGATGAAAACTAAGAAGATACCAATGAGAATGTGTCTTGGGTGCGGCGAAATGAAACCCAAGAGAGAGCTTATCAGAGTGGTGAAGTCAAAAGAGGGGGATATCTCCCTTGACCTCACAGGCAAAAAATCAGGCAGAGGCGCTTATATATGCAAAAGCGTCGAATGCTTTGAAAAAGCAAGAAAGGCAAGAAAGTTTGAAAGAAGCTTTTCCTGCATGATAAGCGAGGATATATATAACAGCATGGAGGGCGAGCTTAGGGAAAATGAATAATAAAATAGGGCTTGTTACAATGTGCAGAAAAGCAGGAAAGCTTGTAATGGGTATGGATATGGTGAAGGACGCCTGCAATACAGGCAAAGCCTGCGCAGTGTTTGCGGCAACGGATTTTTCACCTAAATCTCTTAAAGAGATAAAGTTCAACTGCTACAAAAACGGGATAAAGCTTTACAGTCTTGGCATGACAATGGACGATATCCATTTTGGTCTTGGCAAAAGAACAGGCGTTGTCGCTATTTGCGAGGGAGGCTTCGCAAAGGCTTGCGCCAAAGGGCTTGAGGAGATCCCTATAGACGAAAATGAGTTTTATAGCATTTAGCATTTATTGAGGAGGTATTTTACAGCCTATGAGTATGAAAACAACTAAATATAAGCTTAGCGATATGGCTAAGGATCTGAAAGTTACAAATAACGACCTTATCGAGTGTCTTGGCAAGCTCGGCGGAGAGCCAAAGAAAACACAGTCAGTGCTTACCCCTGAGGAGATCTCTTATGTTCTGGAGTATTATACACAGAACAATCAGGTGGACAGCTTTGATGCTTTCTATGCAAATAACGTAAAGCCTGTCAAGGAAGAAAAGAAGGCAGATAAGAAGCCTGTAAAGGCTGAGAAAAAGGAGAAAAAGGCTGAAAAGAAGCCTGAGCCTAAGCCGACTCCAAAGGCAGAAGCAAAGCCTGAGCCTAAGCCGGCTCCAAAGGCGGAAGCAAAGCCTGAGCCTAAGGCAGAGCCAAAGGTGGAAAAGAAGCCGGAGGTCAAGGTCGAAACAAAACAGCCTGCACCTGAACAGAAGAAAAAGCAGCCAGCTCCACAGAAACCTGCAAAGAAGAAAGAGCATGGCGTTCGTCAGCAGCTTGGCGGTTTTTCTGATAAGAAAGAAGCTTCAGGCGGATATACTATCTCTGAGGATAACGATTCGTTCGGCACACAGAGAACTATCGACACAAGAGGAAGCTATATAGAGCTTGATAAGTATAACGAGAAGTATGATAACCTTGCAAACTCAAAGCAGAACAAGAGCAAGGATAACTTCACAAAGAAGCAGAAGCTCACTCAGAAATCTCAGCAGAGAAAGAAACAGCAGTTCTCACATAAGAAGGAAACTGAGAGCGAAAAGCTCCGCAGACTGGAGCTTGAAAGAGCAAGAAAGCAGCAGCTCAAGGTCATGATACCTGACGAGATCGTTGTTTCAGAGCTTGCAAGCAGACTTAAAGTAACAGCTACCGAGGTCATCAAAAAGCTTATGGGTCTTGGCGTAATGGCTTCTATCAATGAGGTGGTCGACTTTGATACCGCCGCACTTGTTGCAGAAGAGCTTGGCGCAAAGGTTGAAAAGGAAGTACACGTTACAATAGAAGAAAGACTTATCGAAACTGACGAAGATCCAGAGGAGAGCCTGCAGGAAAGATGCCCTGTCGTTGTCGTTATGGGTCACGTTGACCATGGTAAGACATCTATCCTCGACAGAATAAGAAACGCTCACGTTACTGACACTGAGGCAGGCGGTATCACACAGCATATCGGTGCTTATCAGGTAGAGTATGAGGGCAAGAAGATAACGTTCCTGGATACTCCGGGTCATGAAGCTTTCACAGCCATGAGAGCAAGAGGTGCGAACGTTACAGATATCGCTATCCTCGTTGTTGCCGCTGATGACGGTATCATGCCGCAGACTATCGAGTCTATCAACCACGCAAAGGCAGCGGGCGTTTCTATAATCGTTGCTATCAATAAAATGGATAAAGAGGGTGCAGACCCTGACAGAGTTAAGCAGCAGCTCACAGAGCAGTCCCTCGTTGTTGAGGAATGGGGCGGCGATGTTATCGCAGTTCCTGTTTCCGCAAAGACCGGTATGGGTATCGACGAGCTTCTTGAAAACATTCTCCTCGTTGCAGAGGTCAAGGAGCTTAAAGCTAACCCTGACAGACTTGCAAGAGGTACTGTTGTCGAGGCCAGACTTGATAAGGGTAAAGGCCCTGTTGCTACACTCCTCGTTCAGAATGGTACTTTGAAGTCAGGCGACGTTATAATCGCAGGCACTTCTGTCGGACGTATAAGAACGATGACAAACGATAAGGGCAGAAGCATTAAGGAAGCCGGCCCGTCAACACCTGTTGAGATAACAGGTCTGGGTGAAGTTCCAAGTGCAGGCGACGTTTTCAACGCAGTTGCAGACGAAAAGCTTGCAAGAGAGCTTGTTGAGCAGAGAAAGCATGAAGCTAAGGAAGAACAGTTCCAGCAGCATCAGAAGGTAACTCTCGACAATCTGTTCAGCCAGATAGCTGAGGGAGAAATGAAAGAGCTTCCTATCATCGTCAAGGCTGACGTTCAAGGCTCAGTTGAAGCTGTTAAGCAGTCACTTGAAAAGCTTTCAAATGACGAGGTCAGAGTTAAGGTCATCCACGGCGGCGTAGGCGCTGTATCTGAAAGCGACGTTATGCTCGCAAACGCTTCAAACGCTATCATCGTTGGATTTAACGTTCGTCCTGACCCTGTTGCAAAGCAGAATGCAGAGCAGAGTGGCGTTGATATCAGACTTTACAGAATAATCTATGATGCAATAGAAGAAATAACAGACGCTATGAAGGGTATGCTCGCTCCTAAGTACAGAGAGGTGGAAACAGCTCGTATCGAGGTAAGACAGGTCTACAAGATATCCAATGTTGGTACTGTAGCCGGTTCTTACGTTCTTGACGGTAAGGTGGGCAGAAATAACGAGATAAGAGTCGTAAGAGACGGTATCGTTATCGCCGAGGATAAGATGTCAAGCCTTAAGAGATTTAAGGACGACGCCAAGGAAGTTGCCGCAGGCTTTGAGTGCGGTATCACTCTTGAAAAGTTCACCGATATCAAGGAGGGCGACATTTTCGAGGCGTTCTATATGGAAGAATACAGAGATTGATAATGATGCTTACGGGACGGACAGCCGCCCCGTAAGAGCATATTTAAGCAGGAGATAAAGATATTATGGCAGGTTACAGAGCAGGACGTATGTCCGAAGATATAAGAAGAATAATATCGGGCAAAATGAGAGACCTTAAAGACCCAAGGATACACGGAGGAGATATGCTCACTATCGTCCGCTGCGACGTGGCAGGCGACGGCTCATTCTGTAAAGTGTATGTTTCAAGCTTTGAGGGCTATGAAAAGGCAAAGGAAGCCGTTAAGGGCTTTGAGTCGGCAACAGGATTTCTCAAAAGAGAGATATCAAACGTGCTGAAGCTGAAAAAATGCCCTGAGCTTAAATTTATCGCAGATAATTCTATCGAGCATTCAGCAAAGATAAACAAGCTTCTTAAAGAAGTTCTGCCCGAAGAAGAAAAAGAAGAGAAAGACGGCGAAGAGTAATAGAGGAGAAAGGATATTATGACATTTCAGGATATTCTTAAAATATTTGAAGAAAATGACAATTTTCTTATTTTAACTCATAAAAGCCCCGACGGCGATACGCTTGGTTCAGGCTTTGCCCTGTGCGCTTTTCTGAGAGATATGGGGAAAAAGGCTAACGTTGTAAATTCCGACAACTTTCCCGAAAGATATGATCTTATCTATGAGAGCTATTACCCTCAGGAATTTGATGTGAAGTACGTTATCGCAGTGGATATCGCAGACACAAATCTTCTTGGCAGCAACCTTTCAAAGTATGCCGAGGAGGGTGCGATCGATCTTTGCATCGACCACCACATCTCAAACAAGTATTATGCAAAGCAGTCATATGTAGAAGCAGACGCTTCTGCCGCAGCACTTATAATGTATAAGATATTCAAAGCTTCAGGCAGAAAGATATCACGTCAGATAGCGAGATGCCTTTATACAGGCATTGCAACGGATACAGGCTGCTTTAAGTATGAAAACACAACTCCGCAGGCTCATATCGCCTGTGCAGAGCTTATGTCATATGGCATAGATTTTGCTTATATCAACAGAAAAATGTTTGATGTAAAAAGCAAGGGCAGACTTATGGTGGAGCAGTCCGTTACAGCGAATATGGAGTATTACTGCGGTGGCAAATGCTCTATGATAGTGCTTACAAAAGAGCTAATGGAGAAAAGCGGCGTTGACGCTGCCGAGTTCGAGGGACTTGCTTCTATACCATTGTCCGTTGAGGGCGTGAAAATAGGCATAACAGTTAAGCAAAGACACGAGAACGTCTTTAAAATATCAGTAAGAAGCGACGATGAGATAGACGCTTCTGCATTCTGCCGTGAGTTTGGCGGCGGAGGACACATAAGAGCCGCAGGCTGTGAGATAACAGGAAGCCTTGAAGAAGTAAAGGCTAAGCTTCTCAAGCAAGCGGAAAAGGTCTTGGGCTGATGAGCTTGGATAACAGCAAGGATAATATCTGCGGCATTTTGCCTGTAAAAAAGCCCGAGGGCTGGACTTCTTTTGACGTTATCGCAAAGCTCAGAGGCGTTCTAAGGATAAAAAGATTGGGTCATTCAGGGACCCTTGACCCTATGGCAACAGGCGTTCTGCCTGTTTTCGTGGGCAGAGCCACAAAAGCCTGCGATATTATCCCCGACAGACGAAAGGTCTATACCGCAGGCTTTCAGCTTGGGGTAAGCACCGATACCTTAGACAGCACAGGAAAGACGTTAAAAACAAGCGACAAGGCAGTTACCAGAGCCGACCTTGAATGTGCAAAAAGCAGTTTTGTAGGCGATATCATGCAGGTGCCGCCTATGTATTCTGCAATAAAAGTGAACGGCAAAAAGCTCTATGAGCTTGCAAGAGCAGGCAAAGAAATAGAGCGTGAGCCGAGAGCTGTCCATATCGACAGCATTGATATAATAGAATATGACGAAGCTTCACGCAGGGGCGTAATGAAAGTTGATTGCGAAAAAGGTACTTATATACGCTCCGTTATCAGCGACATAGGTGAAAAGCTTGGCTGCGGCGGAATGATGACTTCTCTTGAGCGTTCCTATTCAGGTGGCGTCGATATAAAGGATTGCTATACCATAGAGGAGATAGCCGAAATTTGTGAGCAGGATAAGCTGCCACAAATGCTTATCCCACTTGACAGAGCCTTTGAAAGCTACGAAAAAACTACCCTTGGACAGTGGGAAACAAAGCTTTATAGAAACGGAGTAAAGCTCAGACCTGAGCAGACAGGGATAAAAGATCTGTCAGAGGACAAGCTCTACCGTGTCTACGGCAGTGATAACAGCTTCCTCGGTATCGGCGCTTTTCATGAGGGCAGCTTCAGAAGCTTCAAAAATTTCTGATAATTTGTTTTATTCGGAGGGATATTTTGACGGATATAACAAACAGCGGGTTTATCCCCAAAAAAAGGACAGTTTGCGCTCTTGGACTTTTTGACGGAGTCCACAGAGGACATCAGCTCATAATAACAACGGCTGTGAAAAAGGCTCAGAGCCTTGACGGACATTCGGCAGTTTTCTGTTTCAAGACCGACACAGTGACCTCAAAAGGTCATGACGGCAGGATAGAAATGCTTATGAGCGACGAGGAAAAGCATAAAAAAATGGCAGAGCTTGGGGTCGAAGTGCTTTTCTCACCTGATTTTGCAGAGTTCAAAGGAATGTCACCGGAGGATTTTGTGAAAAAGGTGCTGAAAGAAAGGCTCAATTGCAGCGGTGCAGTGTGCGGAAACGATTTTACATTCGGCAAAGGCGCACAGGGCAAGGCTGTTGACCTTAAAAGGCTCGGTGAAAAATATGATATAGATGTGGAAATAGTAAGTCCACTGCTCATGGGCGGCGAGGTCATAAGTTCCACTGAGATAAGACGATGCGTCCGTGAGGGCGAGATAGCCAAAGCAAATGAAATGCTGGGTTATCATTTTGGATTCTGCCTTGAAGTGGAACACGGCTTTCAGCGTGGCAGAACGTGGGATTTCCCCACGATAAATCAGCAGATACCAAAGGGCAGGGTAATGCCGAAATTCGGCGTTTATTGCTCCGCTGTTGAAATAGACGAAAATAAGTATGCAGGCGTGACAAATATAGGCGTAAAGCCTACCGTCCATGTTGAAACAGCTCCCCTTGCAGAAACCTTCATCATGGATTATCATGGGGATCTTTACGGCAGAAAGCTAAAACTTGAACTGCATGAATTTCTCCGCCCCGAAAAAATGTTTGACAGCTTCGACAGCCTCCGTGAGGAGATAGCAAAAAACAAAGAGCAGGCGGTCAGATATTTTGAGGAAAATAAAATATGACAAGTGAAGATTTGCCAAGACGAAAGAAAATACGTCTTGAGGGTTATGATTATTCTGCGAACGGCTTGTATTTTGTGACGATATGTGTTACTGAAAAATACCAAGTCCTGTGGGAGAATGTAGGGGCGAACAGTGTTCGCCCGCTGACTTCAAATGAAATTCTGCACCCAAAACTTTCTGTTACAGGAAAACTTGTAAAGAGAAAACTCACAGAGATAGCTGAACACTATCCCGACGTTTTTGTAGAGATGTCTTGTATCATGCCTGACCATGTGCATATTATAATCAAAATTGAAAAACAGCCGAAAAACGGGCTGTTCGCCCCTACAAGTGAAACACCGACACTTTCAAGGGTCATAAAACATTTCAAAGAGGCTGTCACAAAAGAACTAGGTTATTCCATATGGCAAAAATCTTTTTATGATACGATAATCAAAAACAGAAAGCAACACGCAGAAATAAGGCAGTATATTGCAAATAATCCTGCGAAATATGTAAAAATTGCATTTGATGAGCAGGATATGAAATAAGACTCTAATTTTGAAAGGAAGATATAAATGAACAAGGTAAGAACAAGATTTGCACCTTCACCAACAGGTTATATGCACATAGGTAACCTGAGAACAGCACTCTTTACCTATCTTATTGCAAAGCAGAACGGAGGAGACTTTATTCTCCGTATCGAGGATACAGACCAGGAGCGTTATGTTGACGGTGCTGTTGAGGTCATCTATAAGACACTTAAGGACGTTGGTCTTAATTGGGACGAAGGTCCTGATATCGGCGGACCTGTAGGTCCGTATATCCAGTCACAGAGAATGGGTATGTTCAAGAAATATGCCGAGGAGCTTGTTGAAAAGGGTGAAGCTTATTATTGCTTCTGCGACAAGGAAAGACTTGAGGAAGTAAGAGCCATTCAGGAAGCAAGCGGTATCGCTCCAATGTATGACAGACATTGCCGTAACCTCTCACCTGAAGAGATAAAGGAAAAGCTTGACGCAGGTGTTCCTTATGTTATCAGACAGAAAATACCTACAGAGGGCGAAGTTACTTTCCATGACGAGCTTTACGGCGATATCACTGTTGACTGCTCTACCCTCGACGACCAGATACTTATAAAGACAGACGGTATGCCTACCTATAACTTTGCAAACGTCGTTGACGACCACCTTATGGGTATCACCCACGTTGTTAGAGGTAACGAGTACCTTGCTTCTGCACCTAAGTATAACCTGCTCTATAAGGCTTTCGGCTGGGAGATACCAACCTATATCCATGTTGAGCATATCATGAAAGATAAGCAGCATAAGCTCTCAAAGAGAGACGGCGACGCATCTTATGAGGATCTTATGAAAAAGGGCTATCTTAAAGAAGCCGTTATAAACTATATCGCTCTGCTTGGCTGGGCGCCAAAGGGCGAGAACGAGATATTCTCACTTGAAGAGCTTGTTAAGGAATTTGATATCCACGGACTTTCTAAGTCCCCTGCTATCTTTGACCCTGCTAAGCTTAAAGCTATCAACGGCAAGTATATAAAGGCTATGACCCCTGAAAAGTTTGCTGAGTATGCTATCCCTTATATCAAGCAGTCCGTTCATAGAGAGGACGTTGACCTTAACGAGATAGCAAAGCTCTTGCAGGCAAGAACAGAGCTTTTCACAGAGATACCTGAAATGGTAGACTTTATCGACGCTCTCCCTGAGTATGATATAGCTCTTTATACACATAAGAAGATGAAAACGAACCCTGAAAATTCTCTGGAATCTCTCAAAGAAGTTCTCCCTGTTCTCGAGGGCGTTGAGGACTGGACAGAGGAAAATATCCATGACGCACTCTTTGACCTTATCGGCAAGCTTGGCGTAAAGAACGGCATCGTTCTGTGGCCTCTTAGAGTTGCAGTTTCAGGTAAGGCGTTCACTCCGGGCGGCGGTGTTGAGATATCATATCTCATCGGCAAGGAGGATACTCTTGCAAGAATAAGAAAGGGCATTGAGAAGCTGTCATAATAAAAACTACGAAAATGTTGAATATGTGTAGGGGCGAAATAATTTCCAAACAAGTGGGATGTCGGATCTCTGCAAAGCAGAAATTGCACCGCTCCCCTACAATAACATTGATAGTATTTATCAATACTTTATTTTCAGGGTCTTGCCCGGAACGCTCACGCCGTCTGACAGAGTGATAGGGAGCTTTTGCTCCTCAGAGAAGCCGATAGTTTCACCGTCTTTAAGCTCAACGCCCTCAGAAAGCACATACTCGGAGATAGAAAGCAAAAATCCAAGCAGGTCGTTAGGCTGTTTTGGAGAGTCAACTATCTCCATTTCCTCATATCCGAAAAATCTCATACCTGATGTGAAAGCGCAAAGACCTGTTTTAGCAAGATACATACCTGTGTAGATAAGAATAGGCATCGGATACTCGCCGTCTTTGATAGTTTCGGCAAAGTTCACATAGAAATTCTTCTCATAAACTGTCGGGTCTTTATAGATACCGATAGCGTTATCGAGCTTGAGCAGAGAGCTTGCCACCTTTGCGAAGAGGATAGCCTGCTCAACAGCGCTTGTTTTATTCATTACAGCGAGCATAACGTGCGCCTGATGCTTAGCGACCTCGTTTGCGCCCTCTTTCCAGAGAATATTATACTTTGCCGCATTTTCAGCTTCCTTGTTAGGAACTGGGTTAGGCATAAGTGAGCAAGCGACCACCATATCGCCAACCTTGAATACCATAGCGTTGTCTTTTACATCGTCCTGCGGAACGATGTTCCAATCGTCTTTCAGAAACTTTTTAAATCTGAGCCAATCCATGTTAGCGTCTGTGTAGAGAACGAAGCCTGCAAGGACGTTGCCTTCCTTTTTATCGTCCTTGGTTTCCTGAACGTTTTTGTTTTCTTCTGACATTTTGTTACCTCCATAAGATAAAGTCTGTTGAGGTCATTATAGCACACTTGGGGAGAAAATGCAACAGGGGGAGGTAAATGAGGAATGAGGAGTGAGGAATGAGGAATTATGGTATCGCCTGCGGCGATGATTTTTTGACCATGCTTTATCACACATTTGTATACCATGTACCTGCACAAAAACGCCGTTCCGACTTCTCGTCAGAACGGCGTGGTTATTATTCTGTTACCGCTGTTTCCTCAGCCTGCTGTGTTTCAGGCTCGTTGAAAGGCAGCTTCACTGTTATGGTAGTTCCCTTTTCAAGCTCGCTTTCAAGGGATATCTCACCGCTGTGATATGCGACTATATGCTTTACTATAGAAAGCCCTAAGCCTGTGCCGCCTATCTTCTTGGAACGGCTTTTATCAACTCGGTAAAAACGTTCAAAGATTCGGCTTTGATGTTCGTCGGATATACCTATGCCTGTGTCGCTGAACACTGCAAAAGCTTTGCCGTCCTCTATGCCGACCGTTACTTTCAGGCTTCCGCCCTCATGATTGTACTTTATGGCGTTGTCCATGAGATTCAAAAACAGTTCTGTGATATAGCTCTGATTGCCGTATATCTGAACAGGTTCGCCCTCAATGGTCATTGTGACCTCTCTATTATCTGCCTTGTGACGGAGTATCTCCTCTACGTCATGGGCGGTTTTCAGCAGGTCTATCTTATCGTTTAAAACGTGTTCCTGCTCCTCTATCTGGGAAAGCCTGATAATATCGTTTATAAGATACAAAAGTCTTTCGCTTTCACGATATATCATACCGCCGTATTTCTTCACGTCCTCTTCCTTGGTGAAAATGCCGTTTTCAAGAAGCTCGCCAAAGCCTTTTATGGTGGTAAGCGGAGTTTTAAGCTCGTGAGATACGTTGGCCGAGAAGTCACGGCGTATCTGCTCACTTTGTATCTCCTCTGTTACGTCAACAAAGAAGATTATGATACCAAAATCAAGGGTATTCTCGCTGTAGACCTTATTTGCAAAGGTACGGTAAAAACGGCTTTTTTCTGTGATGATACCTTTTGCTGCACCGCTTTCCTTGGCTTCTTCAAGCAGACCTATTATCTGCTGATCGTTTGTCATATGGTCTATCTTGGTATGCTCAGTAGGGTCAAAGCTGTTGCCGAGAATTTTCAAGGCGCTCTTATTTACCGAAAGCACTGTCATGTCCTCGTCAAGAAGTATCATGCCCTCAACCATATTTTCAGTGATAAGTGATATTTTTTCTCTCTCTGCCTTTATTTTATTCATGTTCTTATGTATTCGTCCCATAAGAACGTCCGCATTTTTTATGATAGGTTCAAGTTCTTCATAAGGCGTTTCAAACTGACCGATATTCTCGTTCCTCAGATCAAGCTGTTTTACAAGGGAATTTATCGGCTTTATCATGCTTTCTGAAAGCTTTATGGAGATTATGGTGGTGATAAAGATTATTCCTCCTGCGAACACCACCAGCATTGGTATCACTGCAAGGAACACCCCTGCAAGGTTTTCCTTATCTGTAGAAAATCTCAGCACACCGCCGTCATATTTTATGGCATAATAATATGTAGTATATCCAAGGGTTTTGGAAAATCTTGTGGATTCGCCCTCGCCATTTGCCATAGCCTCTTTGAACTCTTCACGGTCGGAGTGGTTTTCCATTTTGGCGGGATCTGCTTCAGAGTCATATTTTACATTGCCCTGTGCGTCGATAAAGGTGACACGGACATCATATTCTACTGATCTTTCCAAAATATCAGCCATTTCTGAGGGTTTATTGTTTCCTGCGGCAACGAGCTTTGCAGCGGATTTAAGCTCATTTTTAGTGAAACGCTGATAGGTAGAATATCCAAGAGAGCCTGCTACTAAAAGGAAAAACAGCACTGTACATGAAACAAGTATCGTCATGACTTTATAGAGTTTTTTCTGCATATGCTGTTCCTCCTTATCTGAAAATTTTTATATTTTGTAGCCTATGCCACGGACTGTTTTGATAAGATCCGTACAGCCTGCGGCTTCAAGCTTTTGTCTGAGGGTCTTGATGTGCATATCAACAGTTCTTGTTTCCCCTGCAAACTCATAGCCCCAGACCATTTCCATAAGCTTATCACGGCTCACGGCTATGGACTTATGGCGCATAAGATACATCAAAAGCTCAAATTCCTTATAGGTCAAAACGACCTCCTGACCGTTATATGTACAGATACGTCTTGATGCGTCAAGGGATACGCCCTGTTCTTCTATGACATCGGCTTCGGCATTCTGCTTGCCTGCACGTCTTAAAACGGCTTTTATTCTTGAAAGCAGTTCCATTACGCCGAACGGCTTTGTTATATAGTCGTCTGCGCCCATTTCAAGACCTGACACCTTATCAAGCTCGCTTGATTTTGCGGTGAGCATTATAACAGGGACGTCCTGAGTATGGCTGTCTTTTTTGAGCTTTGAAAGTATGGAATAGCCGTCCTCGTCAGGAAGCATTATGTCAAGAAGCACCAGCGAAGGCTCTTTGTTTCTTATCTCTTCATAAAACGGTTTTGCTTTTGGAAATGCTTTCACCTCATATCCACCCGATTTAAGTGCGCAGGATATAAGCTCTCTTATTCCGTCATCGTCTTCTACACAATATATAAGTGCCATAGATCTTACCCCTTTTCGTTAAAACTCTTTAGCAGGCAGAGCGTATTTCTCGCTGTAGCGCTTGACCTGTCCGTCAAAGCCCTCGCCTGAATTTTTAAGCATCTGAACATACTCGTGGACGTCAAAGCTTTCGTCGTTTTCCTGTATAAGGCAGACCGCTATATTTGAGCAATGGTCTGAAACTCTTTCCAAATTTGTGAGCAGATCGGAGAACACAAAGCCCATTTCTATGGTACACTCGCCTGTCTGAAGCCTTTTTACATGGCGGTTTTTAAGCTTTGTTCTTATCTTATCCACCACTTCCTCAAGCGGTTCAACTCTTGTGGCAAGCTCCAGATCGTGCTTTTCAAAGGCTTCCATGGCGATATCCAAAACATCTCTTACGGCACTGCACATGACTTTTACTTCGGCTGTTGCCTGTGATGTGAAATTCAGATCCTTCTGCTGTTTTTCCTCGGCAACGGACACCATATTCATGGCGTGGTCGGAGATACGCTCAAAGTCCCCTATAACATGAAGTATAGTTGAAACTGACTGAGAATCCTTTGCAGAAAGATCTCGGCTGGAAAGCTTTACAAGATATGTGCCGAGTCTATCCTCATAGAGGTCGACGGCGGCTTCATTTGCGGCTATCTGCTCTGCCTTTTCCTTATCGTACTTATCGACGCAGATGCTCATTGCCATGTCTATGCTTTCTTTTGCTATCTCGCCCATGCGGTTTGTAAGCTCTCTGCACTTTTCAACTGCAAAAGACGGTGACTGGAGAAATCTCTCGTCAAGAAGCTTGAACTGCTCTTCGATATTGTCCTTATTTCCCTCACCCTCTTTGTCTTTGACAGTGAGGTAGGCAAGCTTTTCAAGGACTTTGATAAATGGCAGAAGTATGATAGATGTTGACAGGTTGAATATAGTATGCACAATAGCTATCTCCTTTGCGCCCACAACTCCGTCAACGAACGAGAAGCCGATAAAGGCATTGAGCAGATAGAACACTGTAAGGAAAAGCACTGTTCCTATTATATTAAAATAGAGATGTACGACTGCCACACGCTTTGCGTTTTTGCTTGTGCCTATTGATGAAAGCAGTGCTGTTACGCAAGTGCCTATATTCTGTCCTAAAATTATAGGAAGCGCTGAACCGAAGGTTATTGCACCTGTGGCTGAGAGAGCCTGAAGGATACCAACGGAAGCAGATGAGGACTGAATGATAGCGGTAAGGAGTGCGCCAGCCAGAACGCCCAGAATAGGGTTTTTGAACCAGAGAAGCATTTCTGCGAACTCAGGAACGTCTTTAAGAGGTGCGACTGCACCGCTCATTGAGTCCATTCCGAACATGAGCACTGCAAAGCCTACGAGTATAGATGCGATATCCTTTTTCTTATCGTTTTTTGAGAACGTCAGCATTGCAACGCCTATTATCGCAAGGACAGGCGAGAACGAGGACGGCTTGAGCATATTGATAATAAAGCTGTCGCCGTTAAGTCCTGACAAAGACAATATCCACGCTGTTACGGTAGTACCGATATTTGCGCCCATTATAACGCCTATGGCGGAATGGAGCTTCATGATGCCTGCGTTTACAAAGCCCACCAGCATTACTGTGGTGGCTGAGGAGGACTGAATGACCGCTGTTACAGAAAGTCCAAGCAACATTGCCTTGATAGGGTTTGAGGTGAGCCTTTCAAATATTTTTTCAAGCTTTCCTCCTGCGAGTTTTTCCAGCCCGTTACCCATTACATTCATTCCGTAAAGGAACATTGCAAGACCGCCTATAAGGGTCAGAACATTAAAAATCGTCATACTGACACTCCCTGATAATAATTTTACACTATTGTTACAATGTTTACAATGAACATTATACAACATAATTGTAAAATAACAAATCAGGCTGAGTAAAATCTGAGTAAAATCGTACAAGAAGAGCAAAAAGGCGGTATTTCCGCCTTTTATAATGATATTTTACATGATTCTTTCTGTTTTATGGACGCCTGTTACGGAGAATACCACCCATTCTGCGATATTTACCGCATGGTCACCGATACGTTCGAAGTATTTTGCCACCATAAGGGTATCTATGGCTTTTTCACCGTTTGCTTTATCAGCTGCTATCTCGTCGATTATCTTATCCTTGGTCTTTACAAAAAGCTCGTCTATTTTATCGTCAGAGCTTATGACCTTTCGGGCGAGGTTCTCGTCGTCGTTCACATAGGCGTCGATAGCGTCGTTCACCATTTGTGTGGCGGCTCTTGCCATTTCACTGATGTCGCTAAGATCCCATTTCTGCTTTTTCTTTATAAGCTGGATATTCAGATCTGCAATATCTGCTGACTGATCGCCAACACGCTCGATATCGGTTATCATTTTAAGTGCAGCAGACACACGTCTGAGATCCTCGGCAAAAACAGGCTGCTGCTGCAAGAGCAGGTTAAGACAGATCCTCTCTACCTCACGCTCCGCCTCGTTTATCTTGGCGTCAAACTCCACCGTTTCACGGGCAAGCTTTGTATTCTGCTCTTCAAGAGATTTTATTGACATTGCGATTATCTGCTCTGTCATTGCTGCCATAGAAAGCAGCTTTTTGTTAAGCTCGCTGAGCTTATTGTCAAAATTCGCACGCATAGATATTTCTTCCTTTCACCTATATTTCCAAAGCGTTTATCCGAAACGTCCTGTGATATACTCGAGAGTTTTCTGTTCCTTAGGATTGGAGAAGATACGCTGAGTTTCGTCGAACTCGACTATCTCGCCATGGAGGAAAAAGGCTGTTTTATCGGATATACGGGTCGCCTGCTGCATATTATGGGTGACGATAACGATAGTGTAATTCTTTTTAAGCTCTGTGGCAAGCTCCTCTATTTTGATAGTGGAGATAGGGTCAAGGGCTGATGTAGGCTCGTCCATAAGAAGCACCTCCGGCTTTACGGCAAGTGCTCTTGCGATACAGATACGCTGCTGCTGTCCGCCTGACATACCCAGGGCTGACTTTTTAAGTCTGTCCTTTGTTTCGTCCCACACGGAAGCCTGACGGAGAGTTGTTTCGACTATCTCGTCAAGGTCGGCTTTTTTCTTTATGCCGTGAGTTCTTGGGCCGTATGCGATATTATCATATATGGACATCGGGAAGAGGTTTGGTTTCTGGAAAACCATTCCCACACGCTTTCTAAGCTCGGTTATTTCCATATCTTTATAGATATTCTCCCCGTCAAGGGTAAAATCGCCTGTTATCTTACAGCCCTCCACGAGATCGTTCATACGGTTGAGGGATTTAAGAAGAGTAGATTTTCCGCAGCCTGAAGGGCCTATGAATGCGGTTATTTCCTTTTCGGCTATGGACAAGTTTATATTTTTGAGAGCCTGAAAATCTCCGTAAAAGAGATCGCAGTTTTTCACCTGCAGTTTTGGCTGTGTCATTTATCAGTTTCCTCCTTTGGAAAGCTTTCTGGCAACAAGGGACGCAAGTCCGTTAAGAAGCAGGACTACTGCCAGCAGGACAACTGCTGTAGCGCTTGCTTCGTTCATATAAAGTCCCTCGTTGGAAAGTGAATACATATGGATAGAAAGGGTACGTCCTGAGTCTGTAAGGCCTGCATACTTGGCGATAGTTCCTGCGGTATAGATAAGGGCGGCTGTTTCGCCGAAAATTCTTCCCATTGCAAGGATAACGCCTGAGAGGATACCGCTTATTGCAGGAGGCAGAACGATAACGAAGATAGTTCTGAGCTTTCCTGCGCCAAGTCCGTAGCTGCCCTCACGGAAGCTGTCGTCTACAGATTTCAGCGCTTCCTCGGTAGAACGGATTATAAGCGGAAGCACCATTATCGCCAATGTGCAAGCGCCTGAGAGCATTGAGAGCTTCCAGTTAAGGGCAAGCACAAAGAACATATTTCCGAAAAGTCCGTACACTATGGACGGGATACCTGAAAGAGTTTCAGTAGTAAGTCTTATGACTCTGACGAATTTATTGCCTTTCTTTGCATACTCAACGAGATATATTGCGCAGAATATGCCCAGAGGTGCGGCTATTGCCAAGGACACCAGAAGCATTTCAAAGGTGTTCACGATAGCGGGGAGCATTGACACGTTCTCGGTGGTATAGGTCTTTGCGAAGAGGGACGGTTTCAGATAAGGAACGCCCTTTATCACCACATAGCCCACGATAAGAACGAACACGCTTATGGTAAGCACAACTGCTATTTTGGTTAGGATATTGAACACCAATGACATGGGGTGTGTTTTATAGGTTTTCATTCTGTCTGACATTTTTATCACCCTTTATCCTTTCTGTTTGTGACAAGGTTAAAGCAAAGGTTCAGAAGAAGAATGAACACGAACAGCACAACGCCTGTTCCGATAAGAGCGTCATAGTGAAGTCCCTCGGCGTAGCTCATTTCGATTACGATATTGCCCGTGAGGGTACGAACGCTGTCCAGGAGGGAGTGTGGAATGATAGTGGAGTTTCCTGCTATCATGATAACTGCCATTGTTTCGCCTATTGCTCTGCCCACTGCGAGGATAACGCTTGCGAGTATGCCTGACTTTGCGGCAGGAAAAACAACTGTTGCCACTGCTCTTTCGTGTGTTGCGCCAAGGGCGACTGCGCCCTCATAGTAACTGTCAGGAACGGCTTTAAGTGCGCTCACGCTCATGCCCACGATAGTAGGAAGTATCATGATACCGAGGATAATGGAAACTGTAAGCACGCTGTTTCCTGTTCCGCCGAAAAGGTTTCTTATGATAGGAACTACAACTACCATGCCGAAAAAGCCGTATACAATGGACGGTATGCCTGCAAGAAGATTTATTGGAGGCATGAGCCACTTGAAAAGCTTTTTAGGACAGAATTTTGCCATAAATATCGCTGTTAAAAGTCCGATCGGCACACCAATCATTATTGCTCCTGCGGTGCAGTAGAGAGAGCCGACTATCATAGGGAAGATACCATATGAAGCTGGGACGTTTCTAGGACTCCAGTCTGTTCCGAAGAGGAAGTTTCCCACGCCTATTTTTGCGATCGCAGGACAGCCTTTAGCGAACATGAAGATACATATTACTATTACTGCCGCAACTGAAACGCAAGCGCAAAGGAAAAACAATGCTTTCATCGCTTTCTCAAGCAGGTGGGAACTTTGTTTTGCTGTTGGCTTCTGAGCGGCTGTATTCGCTGCCACCGCTGTGTTTTCCGTCAACGTAATTATCACCTCTGAAAATTTTTCACTTGTTTTTTGCTTAGACAAACGGGGCGACAATTTGCTGTGCCGCCCAAAGTTTTGTCTTGTGCAAATCTTTATGGAGAATTAACTTGATAGCTTATTTGCTTTCGTCAGACCATGTTGTCTTTGAGCCTGTATAGATAGCCTTTATCTCGTCCATTGTGATATCTTCAACTGTGTTATCCTTATTTACGATAACTGCGATAGCGTCCTGAGCGATAGTTACAGACTTGATACCCTGTGAAAGCTCGTCGTCTGAGATATCTCTTGAAGCCATACCGATATCAGATGTGCCGTTGATAGCATCCTTGATACCTGTTGAGGAGTCTGACTGCTGAACGTCTACTGTTACGTTTGTGTTTGCCTTCTGATAAGACTCGGCGAGCTTTTCCATAACCGGTGTTACTGATGATGAACCGCTGACTACTACCTTACCGGAAGCGTTGTTTGAAGCGTAAGCTGCTGCGCTCTTGTCGATCTTTATGTAGCCTGCCTTTTCGATGATATCCTGACCCTCGGAGCTGAGGATATAGTTCTCAAAGTCCTGAGCGGCGTCTGACAGCCCGTCTTTAACAGCGATATTGAAAGGTCTTACTATTTTATAATCACCGCTTTCGATAGTTGCTGTTGAAGGCTCAACGCCCTCTACTTTAAGAGCCTTTACTGTATCGTTCAGTGAGCCGAATGAAATGTAGCCGATAGCGTTCTTATCTCCTGACACCTGAGTAAGCACAACGTCTGTTGACTTACAGATAAGGGCGTCTTTCTTTGTGTTATCGGTCTTGTTGCCGTTAGAGTCTTTTTCCTCGATACCTGTCAGCTCGATGAATGCGCCTCTTGTTCCTGAGCCGTCCTCACGGGAGATAACTGTGATCTTATCTGAGCTTCCTCCACAGCTTGCGAGCATTGTGGCTGCAAGTGCAACTGATGTAAAGATCGCTGCCAGTTTTGATGTTCTTGTTTTCATAAAATAATACCTCTTTCTTATACTTGCCCTTTGGGCTTTTTGATTTGCACCTTTTCTCTCTGCACCCTGTGTGCAGGTCTTCATGTTATTTCTATTCAGGTGATATACTTATGATACATCAGCATTGTAAAATCAGTAACCGAAGTAAAGTAAAGTCATTGTAAGATGTTTGCAAAGGAATTTACACACAAAAACGGGCTTTACAATGCTATGCACAATGTAAAATACGTTTGTATAAACAAAAAAAGTGCGTTCTCACAAGGAAAACGCACTTTGTAAAATCGGTGATATTCTATTTAAAATCAGTAGCTCTGTACAAGTACAACTGAGCCGTCTGCCTTATTATATGCGGCGCTGTAGCCGTGGCCGTCTTCTGTAAAGACGTAATAGTACATGAAGCCTGCGTCCTCAGTTCTGTATTCATATGAAGACACCTTGCCGTCTATCTGAGCTGTGATAGCGGCGACAGCCTTTGCAGAATCTCCGCTCTCGGCTGATGTAGTTGTTGTAGTTTCGTCAGGCTTTGAGTCTGCTTTAGTTGTGGTAGTTGTTGTAGTTTCTGTATCTGAGGCAGTTGTTGTGGTAGTTGTCGTTGTTTCTGTATCAGGTGCAGAGGTTTCGGTGGCTGGTGTTGAGCTTTCGTCAGCCGGCTGTGAGGTAGTGGTATTTGTGTCAGTAGAAACTGCACTGCTCTCGGTATCGACGAACACTCCTCCCTTACTGTCGTCATCAGCGGAAACAGTTGTTTTTGGCTTTGTAGTAGTGGTCTTATTATTTGTTCCGCCAAAGCCGAAGATCTTATATCCTGCAACTATAGCAAGAATGACCACCACAAGTATACCCACTGTGATAGTGGCAGTAATTGCAAAGAGCTTCTTTCTGGAAGCGTCATCGTTATCCTCTGTATCATCATCGGAATAATCGTTTTCATCGTCAGAATAGCCGCCATTATCATAATTATCCTGATAATTCTCACAGCCGTCATTATTATCATGGCTATCAGCTATTGGTGTGGAGAAAAACTCTGTAGGCTCTTCCGGCTGTTTAGGCACGGTAAAAGCTCTTGTTTTCTCTTCATACTCCTGTGCCTCCTGCTTTGTGAACACTCTTGTTCTGTCAGCATCGTCAGCAGAGGTGAAATTCTGCTCCTCCTGCTTGCTGTCTTCCGTAACAGGCGTGCTTTCGTCTATAAGCAGGTTATGGCAATACTTACAGAGTATTGCTTCTTCGGATATTTCCT
>OLVY01000401.1_pt1 | contig 33246 bp, 21 predicted proteins | sample 1674261 | NCBI WGS metagenome assembly OLVY01 (sample SAMEA103958155, study PRJEB25191) | human gut metagenome | biome: human-associated habitat [ENVO:00009003]; feature: intestine environment [ENVO:2100002]; material: feces | place: Germany | collected 2013/2015
AAGTGACGGCCTGTATGTCCCGAATTGCCGGCTACTGCAAAAAAGTGTTGCATAAACAGCAAAAAACTTTGGTGGATTGAGGGAAAAAGACTACCTTTGCAGTCCGTTTTGTGGAAACTATATTCAGAAACGAAGGAAATACAGGAAAATATAAAAAATAAATACAATGAAGAGAACATTTCAACCATCTGAGCGCAAGCGCCGTAACAAGCACGGCTTCCGCGAGCGTATGTCCACACCGAACGGACGCAGGGTTCTTGCATCCCGTCGCCGTCACGGACGTAAGAAATTGACAGTATCATCTGAGGATAGGTTCTAGTATCATCCTCTTTCGGTACGGATAAAGCTGATGTCCAAACGGTTTGTTTGGGCATCTTTTTTGTTTATATTTGAGCGTCTTTTGGGGCATATTCTCCCGTTTTGTTCGTCGTTTAGGGAGACTAAACTTCCTCTCAAAACAGAAGAATCTGCCTCCAAAATCCATCTCAAAATGGATAAGCGTTTTAATTGTCAACTATTTAGTCGTTGTCCATCAAAATAGAGCAGAGGTTATGGTTGATACTGAAAAGGTTAATGGACTGTTCGGAAAATACACCGACGAGGGACGCGTCCTGATAGCGAGGGCGTGGGAAATTGCGGAGACCAACCTTGAAGGACAACTCCGCGGAAATGGGCATCCGTTCATTGAGCATCCGATCAACGTCGCCCGCATAGTCAGCGACGAGATTGGTCTTCCTGCCGAATGCGTCGCCGCCGTGTTCCTCCATGAGGCGCACAGGTTTCGCGACTGCGTGGAACCTCTCACAGACTTTCCTGCCGACGTTCTCGCGATGGTAGACGGCCTTGACAAGATTGCCTCCATAAAGCCAAAGGACACAAAGCTTGAAGCTGAGAACTACAAACGGCTCATCGTTTCCTATTCCCGCGATCCCCGCGTGACCGTCATTAAGCTCGCCGACCGACTGGAAATAATGCGGTCGCTCGACATATTTCCGAAGTCTTCGCGTGAAAGGAAGACTCTCGAGACACTTCTGCTCTACATCCCGCTCGCACATCAGCTCGGACTCTACAATATGAAGAGCGAGATGGAGGACATCTACTTCCGCTATGCAGATCCGGAGCAGTACCGCGCCATCACCAACAAGCTTAAGGCTACGGAAAAGGACCGTCAGCGGCTTATGAGCCAGTTCATTGAGCCTTTGAAGCAGAAGCTTTCGGACGAGGGCATACAGTACAAATTGAAAATCCGCACCAAGACGGCATGGTCGATTTACAACAAGATGCGCAAGCAGAACGTTCCTTTCGAGGGAGTTTACGATGTGTTTGCCATCCGTTTCATCATAGACTGTGAGCCTGACCGAACCGTGGAGCAGGCGCTCTGCTGGAAAGTCTTCGGCTATGTGACAGAGGAGTATGAGCAGGACAGCGACCGTCTCAGGGACTGGCTGTCACATCCGAAGCCTAATGGCTACGAGTCGCTTCACATCACGGTCAAGAATCGTGACGGCGCCTACATTGAGGTTCAGATAAGGACGAAGCGAATGGACGAGACAGCGGAGAGCGGACTTGCCTCCCATTGGTCCTACAAAGGAATAAGCCATGAGGCTACGCTCGACAACTGGCTTAAATCTGTGCGTGGGATACTTGAGCATCACACAGACATGTCCGAGTTTTATGAGGATGACCTTCCGACCCCTCCGAGCAAGGAAATCTTTGTTTTCACCCCGAGCGGGGAACTGCGAAAGCTTCCTGCGGGGGCGACAGTTCTTGACTTCGCCTTCGACATCCACACCAATCTCGGCGTGCGCTGCTCCGGAGGAAAGGTCAACGGGAAGGCCGTGCCTATCCGGGAGCGTCTCAAGACTGGAGACATCGTGGAAATCATCAGCAACAAGAATCAGAAGCCGACGGCTGACTGGCTGAACTTCGTTGTCAGCTCAAAGGCGAGGACCAAGATTAAGCAGAAACTTTCCGAGGAGGAATTTGAGCAGGCGTCCGAAGGCAAGGAAATGCTTGCGAGGCGTCTGAAGAACTGGAAGATAGAGCTGAGTGACGAGATGCTTGCCGCACTGATGAAAAAGTACCAGCGCAAGACCATCAACGCATTCTATGCCTCTGTAGGCAAGGGAGAGATTGACGTCTTTGAAATCCGCGACTTCATCAATGCCGGCGGAGAGGCACCTAAGATACCGGACAACAAGGGGCAGAAAGCCTCTCTCGAACAGCAGCCATCCGGAAAGGGCGGTGACGATATACTTGTGATTGACGCAAAGAATGTCCGCGGCCTGGACTACAAGATGGCCAAATGCTGCAATCCTGTCTTCGGTGATGATGTCTTCGGCTTCGTGAGCCGTCTGGACGGAATCAAGATTCACCGCATGTCCTGTCCTAATGCCGCCCGCCTGATGACCCAGTACCCCTACAGGATTCAGAGAGTCCGCTGGAGCGACACTCCGTCATCTTCGAATTTCCAGGTAACCCTCCGGGTGAGCGCGGCGCACGAACCCTCTGTGGTGAACGAGATCATGGACGTCATCAATCAGTTCCGGGCTTCTATGCGCTCGTTCAATGTGACTGACAACTCCCGTTCCGGCACCTACGACATACTTCTGAAGGTCGCTGTTCCGAGCAATCTTGAGCTTGACAAGGTCATTTCTCAGATTCGCAGCCTGCGCAATGTGATAAAGGTCAGCCGAAGTTAAGAAACCTTCAAAAAATAAACTGCCTCTAAAATTTCTGCCGGTTGTTTGCTGCACAGATATAAAATCCCTATATTTGTTTCCCGTTTCAGAAAACCAGACCTGAAACCGGTAAATCTATGGACTACAGCAGCAAGTGCAAGTCGCACCCTTGGCACGGAATCAATCCCGGTTCCGCGGAGGAGGTTCGGGCCTTCATCGAGATAGTGCCGACCGACACCGTGAAATATGAGGTTGACAAAGAAACAGGCTATCTTTCCATCGACAGACCTCAGAAATTTTCCAATATAGTACCGTCTCTCTACGGCTTCATTCCGCGCACCTACTGCAGCGTGAAGATGGCTGAACTTACGAACAAGTCGCTTGCACGCTATGACATTGAGGGCGACGGCGACCCTCTCGACATCTGCGTGCTCACGGAAAAGGACGTCACGCATGGAGACGTGCTTGTCTGGGCCCGTCCGATCGGTGGTCTGAGACTTCTGGACAACAATCAGGCTGACGACAAAATCATCGCAGTACTCAAAAATGACGCTGTCTATGGCGAATACAGTGACTTGAACGAGCTTCCGGTCGAGATTGTCCGCCGTCTGATCCACTATTTCACGACCTACAAGGACATCCCCGGCGAGAACGGGCGCAGGATGCAGTTCGTCAGCATTTATGGCGCGGACGTGGCCCGTGACGTCATCAACCGCTCTTTTGAAGACTATCGCGATCTCATCGCCTCAAAGAAGTGAGGCTCTCTGATAGAAAATCTGCGATAATACGGCGAGTCTTTTTGTCCTGCTTCGTGTGCGGGTCATCAAACGTGCCCTTTGCCATCATTCCGGAGAGTCGCTCTACAATTCCTGCACATTCCGGTGACTTCGGATTGAAGTGCCTGATTTTCCGTGCAATGTGCTTGTAGATTGTCGGCCATTTGCAGTTTCGAGACCACATCTCCTTCTGATAGTCATTGCCGCGTTCAGTGTAGAGGTCGTGGGACTGCTCAAGCCCTATGCACCAATTAGTGACCTTCTTCATTCGGGAGGAACTCAAGTCGATGGAGCCGAAGTTGGGATAGTAGTAATAGAAAGGGAGATATGTAATCGTGACCGACGGATTTTTCAGCAGGACGGCACTCCACCACGGGAAGTCCTCGAACGTGATTCCCTTGATGAACTGGATGTCCTCAATGACGCTCTTGCGTATGAGATGGCGCCATACGTAAAAATGCTTCAGAGGCCAGGTGATTCCTTTCGGGTGCGACCATTCCGTCACGTGCTCGTATATGTCATTTGAAACGCAGCATCTTACTTTGCCGGCGTCAAACCTCTTCCGGAATCCTCGTGGTCTGAAATCTATCGTATCGAGTCCTAACTTGTGGCGTATCACCGTGATATTGCGATAGTTGGGAGCCTTGTACCACGAGACGATGTCTGTCCCGTTCCTTTCGGCGAGGGCGAGGGCAATCTCGACTGTCTGCGGGTGTATGAAATCGTCGGAGTCGAGGTAGATGATATACTCTCCCGACGCATTCTTCATACCCTCGTTTCTTGCATCGCTGAGCCCTCCGTTCGGCTTATCCACAATCTTGAACCGGTTGTCCCGTGATGCGTATTCTGCAAGAATAGCGCGGCTTCCATCGGGACTCCCGTCATTGACGCATACGGCTTCCCAGTCGGGGCAAGTCTGGTTCATGACGCTGTCGAGGCAGCGCCGGAGATATTTTTCCACATTATAGACGGGGATGATGAGGGAGACTTTGTTCATGGATTCAGTGTCTGTTTTGTTGCCTTGCGGGAAGGTATGAGGGTTATGATGTAGCCGATGACGGCGACTGTGATGCAAACCAGGGCTATGTCGACGGGACTCAGGAGCACCGGATAGGCCTCGACGAGGAAGCTGCCCGGCATTTTTATTATTCCGAATCGTTGCTGTACCAGCGCTGTCGCAGTTCCGATCACCGCACCACCGGCCAGTCCGCTCAAGGTAATCAGCCAACCTTCAAGGCGGAAGATTCTTCGGATGAGGCTGTTTTGGGCCCCTAGGCTGCGCAGGGTGCCGATGTCGTCCTTCTTCTCGATTATGAGCATCGAGAGGCTTCCGAAGATGTTGAATGATATGATTATTAGCATGAACACCAGAATCATGTAGATGGCTGCCTTCTCATATTTCATCATCTTGTGGAGCGACTCGTTTTGACGGAAGCGGTCCTTCACGATGAAACCGTCGCCGAGCCGCTGTTGGAGTTCGCGTATGATTGCGGATGTTGTGGATTTTGATGCGGAAGCCTCCGGAGTGAGTCGTATTTCCACGGCCGAGACTTCGTCTTCGAGTTCGAGCAGTTCGCGCATCGTTTCAATCGGGACAATCATTAACCTTCCGTCCACTTCGCTGTTGATGCTGAACACCCCTGACGGCCATACGGTCACGCTTTCAAGCGATGCTGCGGCGTTTATGGTTGACAGACGTCGCGTCCGTGAAGGGTAGTAAAGCTCTATTCCTGCGAGAAATGCAGGATTGATTCCGAGATTGTGGGCGAGGACCGTGCCGGCGCAGGCAAGCGGGATGTCACCTCTGTGAAGGCTGAACTCTCCGCGTACAATGTGCTCTCCGAGCCTGGACTCTTCTTCGTAAATCCCGTCCACGCCCTTGACAAGTGCCGTTGACTGACGGTTTTCGTAGAGCACGAACACGTTTTCCTGAAGGGTCCCGCAGATGCTCTCAACCTGTGGGTTTTCATAGAGCCAGTCGTAGACATCGCCCTCTGGAACAAAGTATTTTCCCCTGGCCGGGCTTATCATGATGTCCGGTTCAACTGTGCTCATCATTGATTTTACGAGAGAATCGAAACCGTTGTAGACCGACAGCACAATGATGAGTGCCGCTGTTCCTACCGCCATACCCACAGCGCTGATTGCAGAGATGATGTTGATTACATTCTGCGATTTTTTTGCAAACAGGTAGCGCCGTGCAATATAAAAATCTAATCTCATAAAACTGTCGCAGCGCAACGCCGCAATCCGCCTTTTAGCTGTTTTTTACTTTTTTAGCAGTTCTTCGATGTGTTCCACATAGTCGAGTGAAGAGTCGAGGTAGAAGATGATTTCCGGCACGATGCGGAGCTGTTTTCCCATCGCGTGTCCGAGTTCACCGCGCAGGCCGCGTGCATTCTCTTTGAGTTTACCCATAACGGCTCCCGCCTTTTCAGAAGGGAAGATGCTGACGTAAATCTTTGCGACAGAGAGGTCTGAGCTGATTTTCACTCCGCTCACGCTCACCAATGCCCCGTCGAAGGCCGCCATTCCCTTGCTGCGGAGAATCTCCGCCATTTCACGCTGTATTTCTCTGGCAACTTTAAGTTGTCTTGTGCTTTCCTGTGATTCCATATCCCGTTAGCTGCTGATTGTTTTTAACGATTACTGATTATCTGTTTTCGTATCAAAGACGACTTTTCGTCAATATCATACAAAGATGGCTGATAATTTTAGAATTTACAAAAATGAGCGAAAAAAAAGAGCGGCAAAATCGCTTCCGCCGCCCTTTGACAGTGATACTACAGTGTCAATCCGAGACTTATGTTTCTCTATTTTTTCTTAGAGTCTATTGTTTTTAGAGCCTGTTGTAGCCTGTTGTTTCTTAGACCCTGTTGTTTCTTAGAGCCGATAGGAAGACAGTTCGGCGAAAGCCTTTTGGTACTCCCTTTCAGCTTCGAGGTAGCGGTTCACCGCATCGTAGTAAAGCCCAAGGCTGATGAGGTATTCCGGAACTGAAATCTTACCCTCTTCTACTGCTTTTTTCAGAAGCGAACTGTTGTCGGAATCTTCCAGATATTCTCTGCTGTTTTCCGCCACGGCCCGTAGTGCGGCAGTGCGCGTGTACTGCTGCTCCAACTTGCTGTAGAACTGCTGTTTAGCATCAATTTCCCTGCTTTGAGCTGCCTGAACCGCAGCTTTGGCCTGACGAATTTTGCGGGCATTGGACCAAAGTGGAACGGATATTCCGAAAGAGATACCCTGGTAGCGTTCTCCTTGGGTGAATTCGCCCATATATCCGAGTGTCAGCGACGGCAGATTTGAGGTCTTTCTCAGGGAGAGTTCCTTGCGGTTCACTTCGATTTCCTGTCTCACGTAGGCAAGAACAGGACTGGACGACTCCGCTTCGGAATACCACAGATTGAAATCTTCCGGAAAGTTCTCGTCGGGGAACTGAGCCAGGGTGAAATCGATGCGCTTTCCTCCGTTGAGTCTTGAGAGTTCCGTGAGCAAGGCAGACTGTTCTGCGTGAGCCTTGAAATGAGCGTTCTGCACAGAAGCGAGGTCGAGCCGTGCATTGTTATATTCAATGCGGTTGCCTTCTCCCTGCTCAAGTTTTTTCCTCATTTCTTCTGCGATGATTTCAGCGTTCCGGAGCCTTGTGTCAAGAACATCTTCAACTGCATTCCAGTAAATTAAATCGATGCAGCAATTCTTGGCTTCCAGGAGCAGGTTCATCCTCTCTGTCTTGTATTGCCATTCAATCAGTTCGTTGCGTTCGTTTGCAACCTTGTTCTTGAGTCCTGTGATTGTCCCGAAGTCGAAACCTTGCGTGACGCTCACATCCTGGCGGTTTCCGATTGACGCAGGGCCGCCCCAGAGGTAGTTGAATCCGATTTCGGGGTCGTCGAGACTGATTCCTGTGCGGTTTTCAAGTTTTTCCGCCTCAGCGCTATGCCTGAGCGCCTCAAGTTTGGTGTTGTTGCTTTCAATCTCGCGGAGCACCGATTCCATTGTGTGGCTCTGTGCCGAGGCGATGCCCACTGCGGCAATCGAGACGGCGAATGTTGTAATTATAAACCTTTTCATTCTGCAATCTCCTTTTCTTTTCTGATTTGCGAATCTTCCTTATTTGTAAGCATATACATAATCGGAATTATGAATCCGTTGAGGAATGTCGACGACAGGAGGCCTCCGAGTATCACTTTGGCCATCGGGCTCTGAATTTCGTTACCCGGGAGGTCACTTCCCACCACAAGAGGAATCATCGCGAGGGCTGATGTGAGGGCTGTCATAAGAATTGGGTTGAGCCTGTCTTTTGAGCCAATCATCACACTCTCACGGAGTTTGTGTCCTTCGATTCTCAGGTCGTTGTAGCGTTCAATCAGCAACATTCCGTTTCGTGTCGCGATGCCGAAAAGGGAGATGAATCCGATGATGGCAGGGATGCTGAGCGCGTCGCCGCCCAAACGGATTGCGAGGACTCCTCCGATGAGTGCAAGCGGAAGGTTGAGAAGAATGACGACTGATTGGGTGAGATTGCGGAACTGATTGAAAATCAGAAGGAAAATCACGAGTATCGCAAAAATTGAGGTGATGAGCAGAGTTCTTGATGCGGCTTGCTCACTTTCGAACTGACCGCCATATTCAATGTGGTAGCCTTCCGGAAGTTCAATTTTTTCATCGATGATTTTCTGGACATCGTTCACAACGCCGCGCAAATCCCTTTCTGCAACATTAGCCGAAACCACAAGCTTTCTCGCGACATTTTCGCGGTTGATTGTGTTCGGCCCTGATGCGGAACGGACTGTGGCGATGTTTCCGAGCGGAATTTTCACTCCGCCTGCGTCAATCATCAAATCCCGGATATTCTCCGCACCCGTTCTGTGTTCGTCATCGACTTTGAGTGTGAGGTCGAAGGAGCGGTTGCCTTCATAAACGAGAGATACGCTTTCTCCGGCAAGCATAACGTTCACAATTTCAGCGAATTCGGGAAGTGTGATGCCATATTTTGCAAGCATTTCCCTTTTCGGGACAATCTGAAGCTGCGGGCGTTCCACAAGTTGCTCCACATTCAGGTCCGCAAGGCCTTCCACATCGCTGACGGCTTCTTTTATTTCATTTCCGATTGCATACATTCTGTTCAAGTCGGTTCCGAAGAGTTTGATTGCGATGTTGGCGCTGGTTCCGGAGAGCATAGCGTCAATTCTGTGGGTAATCGGAGCACCGACCTCGACATTGATTCCCGGGATGAGCCCGAGTTTTTCGCGTATGTCTGAAAGAAGTTCGTTTTTGCTGCGCTTGTCGAGAATGAACGGTGCCTCGATTTCGGATGTATTGACTCCGAGTGCGTGTTCATCCAGTTCGGCACGTCCGGTTTTGCGCCCAACTGTCTGAATCTCAGGTATGCTGAGCAGGATTTGTTCAACTTTGGCTCCGATTTTGTCGGACTCTTCAAGTGAAACTCCCGGCATTGTGCTGACATTGATTGTGAATGAACCTTCGTTGAATGGCGGCAGGAAGCTTCGTCCCAGTCCCGCAAAAACTACGAGTGTGGCTACAAATAGCGCGGCGGTGACGCCGAGCACGACGGCCTTATGCCCTAAGGCCCAATTGAGGGCTTTCCCATAGATCTCTTTGAGTTTGCGTGTGACAATCGGTTCCTTTTCTTCTTTGTCGTCATTATTTTTGTGATTGCCAAGCAGATAGCTGCAAAGTACAGGGGTGAGCGTGAGGGCGACGAGGGTCGAGGCACAAAGCGATGTTATGAATGCGATTCCGAGCGGCACCAGCAATCGGCCTTCCATTCCTGAGAGGAAAAACAGCGGGAGGAAACTTGCGATGATGATGAGAGTGGAGTTGAGAATCGGCATACGCACCTCTCTCGACGCCTCGAAAATGACATTGATTTTCGGCCTGCGCTGCTCCGGCGGGAGATTGTGATTTTCCCTTAGGCGTTTGAAAACATTTTCGACATCGACGATTGCGTCATCCACGAGCGAACCGATTGCGATTGCCATACCACCGAGGCTCATCGTGTTGATTGTGAGTCCCAAGGCGTTGAGTGTCAGGATGGATATGACAAGGGACAGAGGAATCGTCACAAGGGATATGACTGTCGTCCGGACGTTCATAAGGAAGAGGAACAGGACTATGATGACGAATATTCCTCCTTCTAAAAGGGATTTCTTGACATTGTCAATCGAATTGTTTATGAAGCGTTCCTGGCGGTAGATGTCGGTGGACATTTTTACATCCGCAGGAAGCGTTTTCTGCAATTCGGCGAGGGCGTTGTCGAGTTTTGCACTGAGTTCAATCGTGCTGGTGGCCGGCTGTTTGGTGACAGTCAGAATCACAGCTTCTTTTCCCCTGTGCGAAGCGACTCCGGTCTTGGGCGACTGATTGCCGATTTTCACTTCGGCGATATTGTTGAGTGTCACGGGATTGTTTCCGTTGACCTTCACAAGTGCCTTGCCGATTTCCTTGACATTGTCGGTGGAAATGACTCCGCGTACTATGTATTCGTTTCCATATTCGTAGAGTATTCCTCCGGATGCGTTCTGGTTCATATTGTCCACCGCAGCATAGACCTCGTCGAGCGAGATGCCGTAGTGTTTCATCCTTGAAGGATTCAGAAGTATCTGATATTCACGGATATCTCCTCCAAGCACTGCGACTTGTGCAACTCCTCCGGTGGCGAGAAGCCGTGGTCGTATGTTCCAGTCCGCGATGGTGCGGAGTTCCTGCATCGAGGTTTCATCGGCAGTGAGTGCGACGAACATCACTTCTCCGAGTATTGACGACTGGGGTCCGAGCACAGGATTTCCGACATTGGAAGGAAGGTCGTCACGCACGACGGCGATTTTCTCGGAGACAATCTGACGGGCATGGTAGATGTCTGTGCCCCAGTTGAATTCGACCCAGACAATTGAAAAACCTGTTGTTGAAGATGAGCGCACGCGGCGCACGTCAGTGGCTCCGTTGACAGCCGTTTCAATCGGGAAGGTGACAAGTCTCTCGACTTCTTCCGGAGCCATTCCCTTAGCCTCCGTCATAACGGCGACCGTAGGAGCATTCAAATCCGGAAATACGTCCACATCCATGGTTGTGGCCGTATGTATTCCCGCTACCATCAGCAGCACCGCCGCCACCAATATGACCAGCCGATTATTAAGCGAGAATCGTATAATCTTATCTAACATATATTTACATTTATTTCAGCAATTTATTTCAGCAATTTATTTCAGCAATTTATTTCAGCAATTTATTTCTGAGACCACTAAGCTTGGGTGAGAGGGGATGAAGAAAAGGATGGGATGCAAGGCGCTCAGTGCAGCCAAATACCGTAGCAACCTAGTGGTTGTGAGGATTTTGGCAAGCTGAGCAACGCGGCAGACCGCCTTTTCTTCGCCCCGTCTTTCTTCGCCCCGTCAATGATTATGTGTGTGACCGGGAATGGCAGTACTCGCAGAGGCCAACTTAACCTGATGGGTGCCACGAACGACAACCTCCTCGCCTCCCCGCAGCCCCGCCAAAATCTCCACTCGCTGCCCATTGCTGTGCCCGATTGTGACTTCCTGGCGTTTGAATATTTCCTCCTCAAGCCGCACAAAAACAGCAAAAACGCCCTTGTCTTCGGACAGCGCTCCGACAGGAAGACTCAAAGCATCCTCCCGGCTGTCGCTCAGCAGCCAAACTTCTGCAAACGAGCCCGGAATGAATCCTCCGCGATTCTCGAATTCAAATGTCATCGGGATATAGGCGGAACCCTCGGAAGCCACTCTTCCACAAGAGACCAGGCGCCCTTTGAGAGCCTTGACATTATAGACCTCGGAGTCATACGCCGCTTGAAAATTGGCGTCGTGGATTTTGCCGAGATCTTTGAAATGACCCTCCGGAAGGTCTGAAACCAATTGCATCTTGTTGTTGCTGACGAGTTTGGCAACAATCTGTCCGACGCTGACATATTCGCCCTGTCCCACAAGAATCCTGCTCACATATCCGGCAGCCTTGCTCTTGAGGCTCACTCCCTGCTCAGAAAGGTTTGCCGCCTGTCCTTCATAGGAGGCTTTGGCTGTCTCATAGTTCAATTTTGCCTGTTCGAAATCTTTTTCTGAAATAATTTTGTCTGCAACAAGTTTCTCTGCCCTATGAAACTCTTTTTCAGCAGTTTCAAATATGGCTTTAGCTTTCACGACAGGGTCTCCGTCCTGAAGGTGCCGTGCGCTGACCGAAGCGATTTTTTCGCCCTTTGAAATATACATTCCCTCTGATATTGAGGGATTTGAGTAGTAGAGTACTCCGGATGTTGTGGCAACGATGTTCTCCTCACTGCCCTGAAGGTTGCGGAATTGTCCGCCGGTGTGGATGACTCCTCGAAATGGAGCAGGCGTGACGATTTCTGTTTCAAGTCCGACCGCCTCTGCCTGAGCCTTGCTGAACTTGATTTCTCCGGCGTGCAGCCCTTCATCGTGTCCGTGAGCGTCGTGAGAGTGGGCACTATGATTATGCTCGTGCTCAGAATGATTGTGGGCTTCGTGTGAATGGGCGTCGTGACTGTGCCCTTCGTGTGAATGTCCTTCGTGTGAATGTGTGCAGGACTCCGAGTGAGTATGTCCCGCCGCCGAACTGTCGGTTGCTCCATTCTTGGATTTGCAGCCCACAATACAAAGGACCGCAAAGAAAAGAACGGTGATAATGTTCATCTTCATATATATAGTATATTTTTGTGATTCAATTATTTGCCTGTGGCTGAAAAGTCCCGAAGGGACCGCGCCTCAGGTGCGAGATTCCCCTATCAGAATTGCGCTGACATCATCAGGAAACAGGAATATATTCCCGATGCTTCAGGCACGGAAGAATGGGGGAGCGCGAAGGGAGAATGTCCCATCGACATTTGCTGATTTGTAAAGACAAGGCGGGAGGTCCCCGAAATCGTGTTCCTCGTCGTTGATTGCGATGTCATCGGCAAGATAGGCGATGACAACGGCTATGAAAAATTGCACAGGCTGCGGGAGCAGGTGCATCTGATAATTTTCTGTTCGAGAATTGAGAAAAGCCTCATCTTCAATGCAATATGACCGGTCGTCGTTATGTCCTGAGCCGTCACCGCAATGCCCTTCTTTCCCGTCACAAAGTCCGGAATAGCCGTCGCAGTGCCAATGATGGGCCGCTGCCGTGCAGGAATCTGCTTCTCCCGAAACATCTGCGACATCAGTCCCGTGTGAATCGGAGCAGGAATAATGCTCGTCCGCGAGGCACATAAACCCGTTATGATGATGGTGGGGCACAAAAGAAACCGCCAACAGTGCAATCACTGCGACAGCAACCATCAAAGCAGACCAAGCCCTTTTTGTCATATCCCCAGTTCAAGTAAAACGACCCTCCTCAATATCCAATCTCCCCAAGTATGCAAACTTACATAAAAATTACGAGAATATAATAACGACTCAATGAAAATCCGCACATTTCATCCCGACATCAATAAGTTTTGTCGTGCTTTATTCTCAGGAATGTCCTGTGGCGGCTTCTGCGGGACCTTTCGCAACCTCTGGCTCAATTACATAATAGGATAACTAAATTTGTCAAAAGCATAATCATGTAGCATGCTCCCGACGCCTTACCACTGAATTTCAGAGATGTAGGTTACACCGAATTTGTCGGTGACATGGACCTCGCCGGAGCGGGCATTGGCAGACGGCATGACCTCGAACATATTGTGACTTTTCTGCGGCGCGCAGTATTTTCGGGTCGTGGCGTTCTTCACTTCTGAAAAAATGTCCACATAGTCCGGGTCTTCCATTTCAGTCTGACGCATATCGGCGACTTTTTTGCCGTTCTCCCACCATTCTACACTGCTCCAGCCGTCGTCGTAGTTCCAGATGTTCGCAATGATTTTCGCCCCGTCGGTGCGGCGCGGAGGATAGACTTTCATCTGGTAGCTGCTGTCGCGGCCGAGAGACTTGTAGTACCAGCGCATGGACTTGCCTTCGACCTCTGCCACCATGTAGCCCTGAGGTGTGCCGTCGCTGTTCAGGTACTTGTTAAGACGGAGGGCTCCTGTGGCACGTGAGACAGTGATGCAGGATATGTTGTCCAATCCGAAACCCTTGCCGGCATAGTCGTAACTGTAGTTCTCGTGATTGTGCCCGGCCCAGGAATAGACTTTTGAATAGCGCGAGAAAAGTTCCCTGTAGCCTTTGTAGTTCAGACCTCGGGTCGAATGGCTCGAACGCTTCTTGAACAGTTGCGAGTGCGCGCAGACCACAAGGGGAGTGTCGTGAGGGATGAACGCGAGGTCCCCCTCCAGCCATTTCAATGTGTTGTCCTCCAAACCCGAACGATATGTTTCATTGGCTGACATTCTGTTGTAAACGATGTCGTCAAGAACGATGAAGTGCATCTTTCCGATGTTGAAGGAGTAGTGGAGCGGTCCGATGTATGTCTCGTAGTGCATTGTGCCGAGACGGGAGGCGTAGAGGGTGGTCTGGTCGTAATCGTGATTGCCTATAACGTTGAATGTCGGGCACTTGAGACCTTCGGTGATGTCAAGATAGTCGTCGTATGCAGTCAGATAGTTATACACGAGGTCGCCGAGGTCTATGGAATAGCAGTCACCGTTCACCCCGCTTCTGAACGCCTCTGCATCGGGAATCACTGAATTTTTATATGCCTCTGCGGAATTATCGACACCGAACGGACGCATCTGCGGGTCTGCAAGCATCAGCAGAGTGAATTTGTCCGATGCGCTCTTGCGAGGTTCAAGTTTAAAATTTGCCATAACTGCCTTCTGATAGCGTGCGATGCGTCTGTAATTGGACGGCCGGCCATTGACGGAAGAAATCTCATATTCCGAAGGAAATGAAATGTAGACAAATACGGCGTCTTCGAGATTGCTGCGCATGGAATAATAGCCATATCCATCGGTCTGGACGCTCTGGAGACCATCGCTGACCACAACGCCGGCGATTGCATTTCCTTCAGTGTCAGTGACCCTGCCAAACACATTGCTTCCGTCGGACATGAGTTCAGCAGCCTCAGCCCAATCATCGGGATATTCGCCTCCTGTCGTGACCTTGACACAGGCTCCGGAAATGTTTCCGCACCTCCCGCCGGCAGATGTCACCTTGCCATAGTTTGAGCAGTCCTTCAGCATAACTGTCGCCTGGTCCGAACCGGCCGTCCATCCTGCAATACCTCCGGTGTGTATCGCCTTGGCATTATTCTCAAACTTGTTGCCGCCCGCTCCGCTTGTTACATTCCCGTAATTGGCGCAGTTGCGGGCGTAGCCTCCGTCCTTCGCGTCTTTCTTGACCCCGACGGAGCCGACTATGCCGCCGCAGGCAGAGCGCCTGTCAGGGCTGAATCCGTCGAACGCGACATCACCCCGGTTTATGCAGCCGCGTATGTGGACGGGCCTGTTGACTGAACCTGCAATACCGCCGACGGAACCTGGAGAATCGTTGGTGATGCGCACTATGCCATAGTTGACGCAGTCTCCGAGAACTATCGCGGCGTGAGGCATACCGCAGATTCCTCCTGTCATAGGGGAGTGCGGGCCGGAGGAACTGACCTTTCCGAAGTTGTCGCAGCACATGATGTCGCCTTTTGTCATGCCGGCAATGCCTCCGACACGAGCTTGGGATATGAATGCGGCATTACGCGGCTCTCCCGCCGCCGTCTCGGCCATTATGTCGCCTCTGTTTACGCAGAATTTCACCGGCACCTTGAAGCCGTTTCCCTGAATGCCACCGACATTGCAAACTGGAGAGTCTCCGTTGAAATCAATGCTTCCGAGATTCTCGCACCAAGCGATGACAGGGCACATCTCCGTCTTCAGAAAGCCTCCTCCTGCTATGCCTCCGAGATTGACGGAGAGCTCACCGATCTGTTCCGCGCCGACTGTTTTCGACACTATCTGCCCGAAGTTACGGCAGTGCAACACCGAGGCCTTGTTGACACCTGCTATGCCGCCGACATAAATGTCTTTTTCTGTGTATCCGGAACGGTGGCTGATGTTTCCGTGGTTATCGCAGTTCTCTATTATGCCCTCGTTCACGTCGGCTATGAATCCGGCATAAAATTCGGTATTTCCGCTTGAGACCTTCATAGAGCAGGATTCTCCGATTTTTAGGTTGCGGACCGCTCCGCCGTCAAGAATCTTTCCGAAAAGTCCCCGCTGAGTCTTCCAGTTAAGGATAGAGAATCCGCAACCATCGAACACGCCTCCGAAAGACTGGACGCCGTTGAACTTCTTGACCTTGGACATGTCAATGTCAGCAGTCAGGCAGACGGAGCCGTCCTCCGACCTCCACTTTTCAATGCTCTGTCCGGAGTTGCACGCGGAGGCGAACTCCAACAAATCCTTATAAGTTCCGATGCCTTCTGCATAGGTGACAACCGCCAGAAGGAGAAGCAGGAAAATGGAAACTAATCTCTTCATAAACTTTAATTACCATGAAACAGTTGTGGAATATTCATTGCCGAAACGGTCCGTGACAGTGACGGTTCCCGAGTCGGACTCTGCGGACGAATAGCATCTGAAAAGATGCGTCACCGGAGTGGCTACATTGCCGGAATTGTCGAAAAGCTTGAAATCCGCAGATGAACTGAGCGCGGAGCCGGAGGCCTTGTAGAAATCGAAGACTTCCTTGTAGGCCGCGTCATATTTTCTGCTCTTTGCAGTCACTTTGCTCATGACAGCGGAGCCGTTCTTTGACGATGTGAATTTTACATCGCCCCATTTTTCGTCATACATGAAAACGTTGGCATAGACATATTTATCGTCGTATGTACCACGCGGATATGCCCGCAATTGGTATGTTGCATCCAGTTTCTTTCCGCCACGCATCGCGACTCCGTCGGCATTGAAGATGAAATCCCGCAGGGTATATGATGGAATCTCTCCGACGGCCGTTTTGCTCTGATATGCTATAGGCTTGAATTGCCATGACAGGTTCTCGCCATCTGCTTCCGCTACAATGTAGCCGCGCGGGGTGCCGTCTTCGCATAGCCACTCGTTAATCCATAGTGCCCCCGTCGCCCTTGAAACAGTGTGCACCTCGATGTTCGGGAACTTTGAGGCGGCGTCATAGACATAATTGAAGCTGTTGTGTACATGACCTGCCCACGCATAGACTTTCTTGTACTTTGAAAGAAGCAATGCGTAGTCCGCGCCGTGACGGGTCGTCGTGGTCTGCGAGCGGTCGGTGCCCGATGCAATCATGAACATCGGTGAATGTGCGCAGACGATGAGAGGAGTCGAATAGTCCACGTATGACAGGTCGTTCTGCAACCATTTCCAAATGTCGTCAGTAAGTCCTTGGTCGTAATCCTTGAGCTGTCCTGACGAATTAAGGCGCATTATCAGATTGTCGAGAACAACGACATGAAACTTCCCGACATTGAAGGAATAGTTCCTCGGGCCGAGATTGTTTTCGAAATATGCCGCGCCCGCATCGTCGTTGGCCGCAGTGGGGTCATTGTCATGATTGCCGATTACGCTGTAGAATGGGAAGTCCAGTTTCGCGAGGTCCTTGCAGTAGTTGTCATACAGCGACATATTCTCATGAACAATGTCGCCCAGCATCATTCCATAGACGGGGCGTCCGCTTATTGTGGAAGCATATTCACTTATATCCTTCCATAGATCGTAGCAGCAATCAAGCGAATGGTAGGCGAAATTGTCGTAAGTTGCCGATGCGGCGCGCGGCTGTGGGTCACCGGCGATAATCATTGAAAACCTTTCCGGGTCAGCCTTGATCTTGTTCAACGTGAACCGGAGCTGATAGCTTCCGTTGATTTGCTGGGCATCGCCTCTGCCGAGCCTTTTCCAGAACTGCGGTTTGCCGGATGTCACCGCCGCCTGATAGCCCGAAGGCTGGACAACTGACACGAATTTCACTTTGTCCAAGTCGCTTTCCATCGCAAATCGACCGTCGGCTCCGGTCTTGACGCATTGGTATCCGTCTGACACGATTACGCCCGCCATAGGCTTTGCGCTGTCGTCATAGATTATTCCTCGAATGTTTGTTTCACCCGAATCGTCCCCTGGAGTCTCCGATGGCTTGGCTGCAGGAGTGCATGACCAGAGACCGGCCAGCAGCAACAATAATATGGATATTTTCTTCATTTTAACGATTATTTCCCGTCCCAATAAGTGCATGAGGAGATGGTGGCATTGCTGTCTCCGGCGATGAAAGATGAGTAATTGGAGCCCGTGACGGCATTCCCGCGGACATTTCCTCCTGCCTTGCAGCCGCTTATAGTCGTTCCCGACGCTGTTGAACCGGCAATACTGCCGGCTGTTTCGCCTGACTTGGGCTTTTCAGTTTGACTGATGACGTCTCCGAAGAAAGAGCTCTCCTTGCAGCTTGAACCGGTCCAGAGTATTCCTGCTACGCCACCACCGCTGAAAATCTCGGAACCGGCGGACGTGCCGCTGACCTTGCAGGTTGCAGTGCAGTTTGTGATTGCAGTTTTGTCAGCGATGCCGATGATTCCTCCGACGTAAGCGCGGGTGCCGTTCGCCATTGTCCCGGTGTTGCTGCAATCGGAGATTTTGGCGTTGCGCAGATAGCCTGCTATTCCGCCGGCCATGCCCCTATAGGACTTGACGGAAGCGGAGTTGGTACATCCGGAAATCACCAGAGAGCCATTATAACTGTTGTTATATCCGTAAGCTCCGATGATTCCGGCTGCGGAGCCGCACTGCTGCCCGCTCACATTCCACGGATTGTTGTTGTAGTGCTCGTTGTCTATTTCTCCGGTGTTGTGGCAGTCCCTTATTTCCGAGTCGCCGCCCATGATGACTCCGGCTATTCCTCCGGCGTGCTGGGCATAGCCGTTAGACTTCGCACAATCTTGTGACTGTGTTATGTTTGTGCCGTTTGTGCATCTGAGAAGTGTGGCTCCGCCTATGGAGACGAATCCGACGATACCTCCAAGACCTGAGTATTTATGCTTCAGAGCATTGTTCTTGCTCGCCGTCAAGGTGATGTAGCCTTCCGTCGCGGCGTCCTCGACCGTAAGATGACCTCCTGATGGTTTGTCTCCGAAAACTCCGGCGCTGCCCACGACAGCTCCGACTCCGAGTGCAAAACTTCCGTATTCTTTGTTTTTCACATTCAGTGTTATCGTTGATTTCCACTGAGGATGCTTCACCGTAAGGTCGGATGACACGCAACCGCGTCCAATTAGTCCACCGACAAAGACGGTTGTGAAATTCGTGTTGTTTTCATATTCCGAAACATTGAGGACACCGGCAGAAACCTCCCCATCGTTGCTCAGGTCCAGCACGGCGTCGCAGACAAATTCACCATATAGCCCGCCCAATGACAACTGACGGACACCTCTCTGGTCGGTTGTGGCTCCGTTTATGTCGCACTTTCCGTTTTCTGTATTGGTGTTTCCGGAAAGATGCGCACCTTCAAGATAGCCCGCGACTCCGCCTATGCGCTGAATCTTGACGTCTGAACCCGATACCAGTCCGGCATCGTTGGTGCAGCCGCTGATTGCCCCGTCCGTCATATTCCATCCGACGATGCCGCCCATGCTGATGTAGCGTGATGCGTCATTTGTGTTGTCAACGAGTCTCAATGCGGAAGTTGTGACGCGACCGCAGTTTTTGGAGTCCTTAACGGTTCCGGCGTTTGAGCCGGTGACGCCACCGAGATAATGGTTGTATGACACCGCCGCATCCGACACTGTTCCGTTGTTGGAACACTTGTCAATGCTTCCGCCGTTCATGCCCGCGAGTCCTCCTACATGAAACTGCCCCTGTCCGCTGGCCGTCTTGCAGGCATCGGTGACATTGACGTAGCCGTAATTGTGGGAGTTGCTTATGATTGTACTGCCTTGTGAACGTCCCGCAAGCCCTCCGACAAACGCCGAGGTAGATGCATTCAGCGATGACGCACTCATCGTCACTTTCGCGTAGTTGTTGCATTCGGAAACCATGCAGTCCGTCAGTGAACCGGCAAGAGCCGCGACAAAGCATTCTGTCATATATTCCCCACTTGTGGAGAATGCCGATGATTCGTCGATTACGACATTTGAAATGGACGCGCCTTCGCATATTCCGAAAAGCGGAGAGGATGCTTTCAGGTTCAGAATCTTTCTGTACCGTCCGTCGAAAACACCCGTGAACGGATGTGCTGTTGTTCCGGCAGAAATCCATTCCCCTGACATTGACTGCATATCTATGTTATTCAGTAATACGACCTTGCCGTCTTTTTGCCATTCACTTATGTCTCCGCCCTCATTCACCGTCTGCGCGAACAGTTTCAGACCATCGGCGGACATAATTCCGTTCACCGTATAATATTCCTGCTTAATCGATGGAAGCACGACATCCGCATCCTTGTCCGCGACATCAAAAGTAATTTGCGGCCTGCGTACGGTCCGAGTGTCGCTTGGATTGTCGGCAACGACAAAACTATAGGTGTCGGTGTTGTTCTCATTTCTTTCCACGGAATAGGTAATCCATTCCGGCAGAGCTATTGCACTCACTCCGGATGCAGGTACGGTTATCTTTACGGAAGGACAGTCTTGAGCCGGCAGAACGATGTTGCCCTCGTTGTCATAGGTCATCTCGTTTCCGAACTGGAAGACACTGAACTGCGAATCCGGTTCGGTCAGGTCCGCCCGGCGGAAGCCTATGGAGCCGAACCGCGCTGCTGACTCGTTGGCGTTCCAGCTGACACTTACCTTTGTCTTGGTCACGCCGTTTTCAGAGACGGGAGTTCCAACTTTGGCGGCTGACATCCAGTCGTTTCCAACAATTTCCCATTCCACTCCATCCATTACAGAAACTTCAAGTTCTTCTGTTCCTGACGTTTTGGAACTTACGGCGAACAGCTTATTGACAATAAATACATTGCCTGTCTGGCTGACCTGAATTGCCAAACATTTATATTGCCCGGAGACGAAAGTGATGTTCGCGCTCTCGCGGTCTGAATACTCGCCATTTGCGAGAATGTTCAAGGTGAATCCGCCGTCTCCTTTGTGGGTCTCCTCCACGACCTGACACCAATCGGCATCCGATGCCATGTTCCAGTATATGTCCTGATTGTTGAGCGTTACTCCGACGCGTATGCTTCTGCTGGCCGAATTGAATTGCAGCGACTTGACTTCAGCGTCATTGTAGGTGCAACTGAACTCTATGGGCTTCAGTTCCTTCTTCTGATTGTCCTGAGGTTCCTTTGAACAGCCTGCTGCGATGATCGACAGAATCAGCGGCAATAGTATATTATATCCTTTCATATCAAAAACTTATCTTGTCTGTTATTTTCTTCCGCGCAGCCTGTTGCCTTGACTTTCCGCCGTTGACGCCCACCATAGGTCTGTCTGCATATTGTTCGTCCCGCCGAGCCAGCTGTCAAGCGCTTCCTGATAGGTGACAGGGTTGCGGTATTTCTCATCTGCAGGATACCTCAGGCGCGTGGGCAGAATGTAGTTGTTGCCGGCAGCAGGACCGTTTGTCTTGAGAATAGGGTAGCCCGTGCGCCTGTAGTCGCACCAAGATTCAATGCCTACCCAGAACATCGAAATCCATTTCTGGGTAAGAATAGTCTCAAGTGCATTGTCCGCCTCGATTTCAGAGGAAAGGATGCCGAGGAATGCCGTCATGGTCTCGCTGTCGTGCGTCTCTTCCGTGTTCCATTCGAGGACAGACTGCTCGACCGCCTCAAGATAGAGCCGCTTTACTTCCGGGTAGCTGATGTCTATGAGTCCGCGTTGTCCGGCTTCGGCGAATATGAACAGAAGTTCTGAATAGTTCATCAGAGCATAATGTTCAGCGTTCTGAAGATTGCCGATCGAATTGCCGGCACCGCGCGGGTACCTGCCCACCTGTGAATTGCCTGCTGCCGATACATGAGTTTCTAGAAACTCGTCAAGCTCGCTCTTGAAAAGCTGGGTTGGAGCACCGAGCGGGCGTGTGAAATAATAGTAATAACGTGGGTCGGAGAGACCTTTCTTCTTGTCATACATCTTGTTGACGAGGGTTTCACAGGCGATGACGCTGTTCCATATTCCCGAAGTCGTCGAATAGAACGGGGTGTAGAGAGCGGAGTTATATTTGCTGAAACCGACCAGTGCGGCGTCGCTCCGGCCTCGCATCAGCGCATAGTCCCCGCCTTCGGAAACGAAGCAGTCATAAAGTTCCGCAATCTTGTTTCTTACACTGAAATCCGGTCTGTCTGTGCCGCTCATGTCTATGATTCCGCCTTCTTCCTCGACTTTCAGCGAAGCCCTCATTAGCAGACGAAGGTAGAGCGAATTGCCAAGACGGCGCCATTTGTCGACGTTGCCCTCATACATGTAGTCGCACAGCGGGCTGAAATCAGTCTGTGAAAGTTCACCCGAATTCTTCATCTCATCTGCCTCAACGAATGCGGAGTTCGCGTCCTCCAAAAGGGCGAAAAGATCGGAATATATGAGTTTCATGTCGTCATATTTCATCGTGTAGCTGACGTCATCCTTCTGGAGCGCAATCTTCAGCGCGTCGAAGTAGGGGACATTGCCGTAGGCGTCCACGATGTTAGACATCACCAGTGCCTTCAGAACCATAGCAACCCCCTTCATCGCGGGGTTGCTCTCCTTTTTAGCCTGCGAGAGCATATATTCGGCATTACCGGCCTGGATGTACAGACCGAGCCAAATTGATGCGTCGGTGGATTCCGTGATGGAGTAGTTGTAGTTCATTTGCGACGTCACTTCGGTGTTGTAGTTGATGCTGTACTGCATCAGTTCGGCCATGAGGTCGTATGATCGTGTGACGAGGGTGTATTCAGTGTTGTAGAGAATCGGCTGAACGAAAGACTCCGCCGGCGCGTCCTTGAGCGCATACGGGTTTTTGTTCATCTCGTCAAACTTTGAACAGGACGATGCCACCGCAATAGCTGCCGCAACTATAGTATATCTTAAAAATCTGTTCATATTACTCTCTGTTAGAACGTTATTTTCAGGTTCGCTCCATACTGCGCTCCGGACGGCATCTGGAGGATTTCAAATCCAGGGATAATCGCGCTTCCCCTCATCGACACTCCTTCCGGATCCCAGCCCGGGAACTCGCTCCAGCAGAAGAGGTTGTTGCCATAGACGGCCACGGACAGACCGCGTATAACCCTGGTCCTTGCAAGGAGTTTCTTGGGGAACGAATATTCGATGCGTGCCTCGCGAAGCTTGAGAAACTGCGTGCTGACGAAGTTCGCCTCTGCATTGGTGTTGCTGAAAGCAGAATGGTAGTATTCAGAAATCTCGTTGCGCGGAATCGCATAGTCGTTGATTTTATAGTTCCCGTCATCCATCAGGACCACGCCCTCCGCAATCATTCCTCCTTCTCGTCCGGTGAGTGTGCCCTTTCCCTTTCCACGGTAGTTCAGCACCCAATTGGTGTAGGAGAACACATGACCGCCGTACTGACCATCAAAGCTTACCGATGCCTTGATGTCCTTCCAACGGAACGACAGGTTGAAGCCGCCGCGCCATTTTGGGCTGCAGTCGCCGATGTATTGCAGATCTTCATCGGTCTGTGGTTTGCCCTGCTTGTCCAGAACGACCATGCCGGAAACATCCTGCATCATGCCGTCGCTGCCTATTGCATAGGAACCTTCCGGCGCCCTCTTGTAACCCTTTCCGTACATAGACGTGAGCGAACTGCCTTCATAGGCGGTCATCAGCGCGTGGGAGGAATATCTGGCTACAATCCATGAGTCAATGCCCTCTCCGAGGGAAAGAACTCTGTTGCGGTTGAACGACCAGTTCAGGCCGAGTTCAAGCTGGATGTCATTGGTTTTCAATAGTGTTCCGGATGCCGTAAGCTCCATTCCCCAGTTGCGGATGGTTCCGGCGTTGGTATATACGCTGCTGGCTCCGGTTCCGTATGAAACGGGCATATCGGCAATCAGGTTCTTCGACGTTCCGTCATAATAGGCGATATCCATCTTCAGCCTGTTGCGGAACATCCTTATGTCCGCACCGACCTCCCATGAAGTGACGATTTCAGGTTTCAGAGAGCTGTTGGATTTCGCGGATGGGAGTGCAACGCCGCCCGGGAACTTGGTGCTTGCGAGATATTCCTCGATGCGGTAGGCCGAGGTGTCGTGTCCTACCTGCGCCCATGACGCGCGGACTTTCATCAGATTGACCAGCCCGTTTGTGCGTCCGAAGTCGAAGAGATCGTTGAGGGCGGCACTTGCTGAGACTGACGGGTAGAAATAGGAGCGGTTATCCGCAGGAAGTGTGCTGGACCAGTCGTTGCGGCCCGTCACATCGAGGAAAATCGCGTTCTTCCACGAGAACTGGAGAAGCGCATACAGTGAGTTGGTCTGGCGCTTGTAGCCGTAATTGTCGACTTTTATCTCCCCGAGGGAGTTGGCAAGAGAATAGACTCCCGGCTGCTTGAGTTTGTCCGCCGTCTGGAACTGCCTTCTGTAGTTCTGGCTGAGGATGTTGCCACCGACATTTCCTGTGAAATGGAAGTCAGCCCCGAGTTCCGTGTCATACTTCAGAAGAAAGTCTCCCGTGAACTGCATCGAAGTGATGTTCTGCTCGCGATACCATCCGTCTGGATTCGCCTGAGTGGATGTGGCTTGTCTCTGCGTGCGGAAGTCGTTGCTCATGTCAAGACCTCCGCGCAGCATGAGGGTAAGTCCCTTGCAGAAAGTGATGTCGAACTTGGTGTTGCCATAGACGCGGTTTTTCAACTGATCGTTTGTACATTCGTTGGCGATGAAATAGGCGTTGTTCTTGCCTCCGGACAGGTTGGTGTCCTGCGCAATGCCCTCCTGCCCTGCAAGCCAGTAGTTCTTTGCCCACGACATATCAACGTTGGGGGCGTAGGTCCAGAGGCTGTACATCACTGAGGTAGAGCCATATCCGGACGATGTCGGGATGTTGTCGCACTGCTGGCGCTTGAAATTTACCGAAGTCTCGGCGGACAGCCACTTAGCAAGATTATTCGCGGTCTTGAGCGATATGTACTGTTTGTTGTAGTTCGTGTTCGGAACCATCATGTCGCCGCGCGTGTCGCTGAATGTGACTCTTATGGAGTTCTTGTTGTTTATCTTTCCTGAGACGGAAAGAGAGTTGCTGACCACGTATGCTGTGCGGAAATAGTCCTTGAACCAGTCCCCGTGGCTCACGAAAGGGGTGGCGGCTCGCTGGAAGTCGCCCTCCTCATTCTTTGTGCCTCCGATGGAATAGCGGTCGTCATAGTATTGATACTGAAGCGAGCCGTCCATCATCGGTCCCCATGATTCCAGAGAGACAGTGCTCTTGTACTCCGGCACCGGATGGTAGCCCGAGCCTTTCAGAGCGTCGCCGCTTTTTAGGTAATAGTAATAGTCCGGATTCGAGCCTTGTCCATATTCGTACTGGAGGTCCGGTGATGTAGCCAACGTCTCGAACATCACGTTGGTGTTGTAGGAAACGCTAATCTTGGAGTCTTGGTTGCCACCCGATTTCGTGGTTATGATGATGGCTCCGTTGGCTGCGTTTGAACCATAGAGTGCGGTGGCGGCCGGTCCTTTCAAAACAGTGATGTTCTCTATGTCATCGGGATTGACGTCACCCGTTCCGTCGCCGTAGTCTATCGAGAATGTCGAATCATCTCCTCCAGCCGTTGATGATGTGGAGGTGTTGAACATCGGGACTCCGTCGATGACGAACAGCGCCGAGTTGTTCGCCAAATCCACTGACGATTCGCCCCTCAGAGTTACACGCATTGAGCCTCCCGGACCGGAGTTTGTCCTGTCAATCGCCAGACCCGCCACCTTGCCGGCAAGTCCTCCGAGCCAGTTGGAAGAGGCCGCAGCGTTGGAGAAATTTGCCCCATCTACCTTGGTGGTGGCGTAGCCGAGAGACTTCTCGTCGCGCTTCATTCCGAAGGCCGTGACGACTACGGACTCAAGCACCTGAACGTCGTCCATCATCCTGATGTTCAGCTCACTCCGACTCCCGACCTTGACTACTTCGTCCTTATAGCCCATTGAACTGAACCTGAGCTGTTGCTCAGGCAGGACGCTGATGGCGAAGGCACCATCATTGTCGGTAATCACTCCAGTTGCCGTTCCTTCGATGAGTACTCCCACGCCGGGCATCGGCTGCCCCTGTGAATCTTTCACTATTCCGGAGACGACATGCGCGGTCTGCCCGGAGTTTGCCGGGGCATCGTCCTTAGTCTGATTTCCTGAGTTGCCATTATCCGTTGTCGCGGACTTGACGTCGGTCTTTATGGCAATCTTGTTTCCGAGCACCTCAAACGTGCAGCCCGTTCCAGCCAATGCCTTTTCCAAAACTTCACTTACAGGAAGGTTCTCGGCTTCTACCGAAACGTTCCCGGCCTTTTCAAGAACCTGTACGCTGTAGAAGAAGGTGTAGCTGCATTTCTTTTCGATTGCCGCAATGAATTCCCGCAAAGGAAGGTTCTTCGCAGAGATGCTTATGACCGGCTCCTGCCGTACCTGCGTGGCGAACACGCAGGGCGACGACAGGATGGTGCATAATGTCATCATCACGGAAAAGGCGGCGATGCGCAATCTTTTCATGAAGAGATTCATATTTCGATGTTTTCGTATATATTCTTTGTGTTTTCTCCGGTCTGGAAACGCTTTTGGTTTTTTCCCTCCCTTAGAGTGTCCTTTAGAGTGTTCCGTTCCAGAGATAGAAAGTTCCGCGTTTGCCGGTGGTGCTGCCGATGGCGTGGGTGTTGAGGTTGTCTGTAGTGACTGGGGTACCGTTGATGGTTCCGCCGAATCCGCAGGTTGTCGTTACGCCGGCTGAACTTGCGTCGTCTGCCTTGCCTATGATGCCGCCGGTGCTTACCTTTGCTGCAGGTATCAGTTCTCCATAGTATCTGCAACCATCAACTGTAGAAGAAACGGCTTCACCGACTATACCACCACAGTCTGCATTTGTGCTTCCGGCAGCGGCAGTTTTTATACTGGCTTTGACATAACATTCGGAAATAACGCATGAATTAGCCACACCTGCTATTCCTCCACCAGGAGCAGAACGGGTAATGCCTCCAGTAAAACTGCAGCCTGTCATAGTGCCTTTGGACACATAGCCGACTATTCCACCACTGGCTCCACGGAGACTATAGACAGTACCGGAATTATGACAATCCTCAATAGTGGCAGGGAAAGTATTGCCTTCAGAATAGCCCACACTACCGACAATCCCACCAGCAACATTTCCATTATATGAACTCCACGATTTGTTATTAAAGTGCCGACTCTCAATTCTTGCTGAATTAGTGCATCTCTTTATATTAACATCTCCACCAACGATTCTGCCCGCAATGCCCCCTACATGCACGGAGTAGCCATTCGTTTTAGCCTTATTCTCTTTAACTGAGACCTTGGATGAATTTGAACAATCGGATATCGAAGTTCCTTTTGTACCTCCGCCTATAATGCCCCCTACGCCTGAGATCGTATGTTTTAATGTATCGATGGCAATAGTTCCTTCTGACTTCATCCCGGAAAGGCTCATAGATGCACCGTATGCACAACCGCAAATACCGCCAAAGAATGATTCAGCAGCAATGTTGTCCTCAGCCGTAGCCTTTACGACATAAGATAAGCTTGATTTCCAAGTGGCACTACCACTTACTTTGACGTCCGCTGTTGTCTGTCCGATAAGGCCACCACAATACAATTGTGCATACTTATTTGACTCTGTAGGCCCGATGTTGATAGTTCCCGTGAATGGTTCTCCACTGAGATTCAGTGTCTGCGTGGCACTGATGCGTCCAAACAGACCTCCGCAAAAGAGATTCCTGAGTGCCGCTGTAGTTGTGATGTTACCGGCGTTGGTGGTGTTAGTAAATTCTGCCTTATTTGTACTTAACTGAGCTGCAATTCCTCCTGCAATCAGCTGTTTGACATTGGAGTTGGAGGTTATATCTCCAGAATTTGAGCATTCTATAACCTTTAGATATTGTTCGTCACCTGATGCATCAACAACGCTAAACAGACCTCCGAGATAAATGAATTTGCAAGGGTCTCCGGATGTTCTTCCAGTGGAAACTGTTATTGCTCCGGAATTAATGCATCCTTTAATTGTTCCGGCAGATGTTCTGGCGCAGATACCGCCTACATAGATGTTCAGAGCCGTCGATGCCACGGAAATATTCCCGGTATTGGTACATCTCTCAAGTACACCGTTCGGATTTGAGCAATAGCCTGTGAATCCTCCGATATATAGACTGGTCTTGGCCGTTGCGTCCGTGACATAAGTTGCATCAGACACAATTGTTGCTGAACTTGTACAGCCGCTGATAGACGCTGCCCTATTTCTTCCAATAAGTCCTCCGATATAAAGCGGTACCTTGTTCGCTACGGCATTGCACTGTGAAACGGTTATGCTTGCTGCACTGGTGCAATTCTTTACAGTGCCCTCGGAACAATAACCGATTAGCGAACCGAATTCAAGTTGCTTTTCCCCGTCGTACCATGGTGCGAAACTGCAAGTTTTGTCGATGTTGATATCCTGCACCAAAGCGCCTGTTCCAATAGCTTGAATGAAAGGAACATCTGACTTAAGATTAATTATTTTTTTCCCGTTTCCGTTGAGTGTTTCGGCAAAATATTTAGCCGGTCCATTAGGGGACTGTTTCGCTCCGTCACGAAGTCCCAATGTGACAAATTTATCGGCGCTAACTGACGAGAAATCCAAGTCTGCAGTAATAGTTGCAATCTGTGAATCCGGATATTTCCCGGCGTTATAAGCAGTCGCGAAGGAGTTCCATTCCTCCGGTGTAGCAATCTCCACACCCTTCTCCTCGCCGTTAGGCACGAATGTCAATTCCGGCATAAGCATCAACTTTCCGGCTTCGAGTTCAAGGCTTCCTCCGATGTTCCTAATCATAGCCTGTCCGTTCTCGTCAACGACCTTGACGCTGAATCCTTGGGAATAGACCCCGGCCGGAAGAATGACATTGAATGCGCTTGCGGACTCCGTTGAAAGGGCTTCCTGAACCTCCATTCTAATCACATTCACACCTTGAGCTTCCGAAGATAGTTTGCAGTACTGACAATCCACGCTGAAATCTCCGCTCACCGGCTCGCCACCCGTTGCCGTGACTTCAATGTAGCGAATCAGGCCTGTCTGAGAACCTGCCTTGAGATGTATTCCCAAGATTCCGCATAGCTGTCCCATCTTTGCTGACAGCGTGTTGGAATATCCGGCCATAGGCAGCGAACCGGAAATGATGTTGTCACCGGATGTAGCTTTCTGCTGTGAGGGCAGGGTGATGACCGAGCTTCCATCCTTGACCATAGTGGCAGGATAAATGATGGAATACGGTGCTGTCAGTTCGGCATTGAGCGTGAAATCTGCCGAAGCTGCATTGCTCTCAATGTCAAGGGCTTGGGAAGCGACCCCATTGACTGAAATCTGGTCTCCCTTGCTCCAAAGTACCGGGCGGACATCGCCCTGTGCATCACCGAGGATGGTCTTGGTCTCTCCCGGAAGTTCCACTGTCAGAACCGTTCGCCCTTCATTGTTCTGAACGTTCTGAGAATCAAATTCATTCTTTGTGCAGGCTGCTGCCGCAATGAGGCTAAGCGCCGCCATAGGTAGTATGAACTTTTTCATAGGGCTATTCGTTTACAGGTTCATCTTCCCATATCCATCTTCTGTCAATCGTGACTTCCTCATTGGAAAGGCCGGAAATGCAGAAGCCCGCTTCAAGCGACATCGCGAAGCTGGTAATTGTCGGAGCCTCGTATCCGTCTTTTAATGTCTTAACTTGTGGTTTCATATTTTTGTTGGTTTTATTGTTTTTCAGATGATTTGCGCGAGATGTAGTATTCCCCCTTGAACTCCGTGACCGAAAGCTCAACAGGCGCGGTCATCGAAATCAGGCGGAGGGCATCCTGCAGTGACTCTTTGTCAAGCTGTCCGTCGTAGGCGATGTCTTCTATCGAACCATGCACGTTGATTTTTGCGTTGTACTTGTGCGATAGCTGGTTAGCAACATATTTCAGCGGAAGCGATGAGAATGTCAACTGTCCGCTGTCCCTCCATTTGGCGGAGTTGGAAATATCGACAGTCAGTTTGGAAATCTGGTTCATGCTCCTGTCTATTCTCAACTCGTCTCCAGGCTTGAGCATGATGACATCTTCATGTACGCGGGCTTCCAGCCGTCCAGTATGCAGGGTGACGATGGAAAAACGGTCATTTGCATAAGAGGAGATGTTGAACGATGTGCCCCTGACGATATATTCGTTGTCGCGACAACACACGATGAATGGTTTCTCGGGGTTTCTTGCGACATCAAAGAATGCCTCTCCGTCCAAGTCCACGCAGCGTTCAGTTTCGTTGAAGTCGTCCGCGAGAATCAGTTTTGCTCCACAATTGAGCATAACCTTGGTGCCGTCGGGCAGTATCACGGTTTTCCTCTCATCGCCGGATGCGGTGTAGATGACTGACTCTTTAGGCGCTACAAAAGATTTCTCGGATGTCTGAACCTGCACTTCGGCGAGTTTCCTTTCGGGCTCGTTTTGTCTGCCGAAATTGAGAATAAGCATCGACGCGCTGACTACGACGGCCACCGCTGCCGCTGCTGCTACGGCATATTTCCACCATATTTTCCTTGTCATCGGTTTTTTCTCCGCGAATTTTTCCTTCGCGACGCGGTTCCAGAAATCCACCGCATCCGAGGTCGTCGGCCGGTTTTCTTCAATCCTGCGCACTTCAGCCCTAAAAAGCGCGGAGTTTTCTTTCGACGCCTTTATCCACCCGGCGAGTCTTACCGCTTCTTCATCGGACAAGGTGCCGCTCACATATTTCCTTACAAGTATTCTGATATATTCATTCATTTCTCATCATGACCGGCATTTTTACCGGTTCATAATCATAGACACAATTTTTCCCAATCCCGAACCGGAAATCTTCAAAAACTTCTTGTGGCTTCATTTGGGGCTATATTTATTTCTCCGGACTTCGGATTCTTTCAAAAATTCATATATTTGCCGCGAAAAATCGGACTATGGACGACCGGATGTTTACATATTCTGAAAGTGAAGTGAGGGATCTTGTCCTCAAGATTCATCCTCGTATAGTGCCGTATATCAGGAGTTTATTGAGTAGGGGAGGGCAGAGGCCGGTGGTCATTAACAATGCCGAAGACATCTTCTACGACGTCCTCTGCAACTTTCTCGACAAGCGTATAGAAATCAGCAGCGACAAGGTTCCTGCCTATCTTTTCAAGGCTGTGAGGAACCGGTGCCACAACATCCTCAACCGTAACAAGGAAGAAAATTCAGCAGTAAGGCTCGATGATATGCCCCTATCCGCGCGGGAAATCATCGCGGCCGCCGATTTTGAAGAGGACAGCGATTTCGGATTTGAAGAGGACATCACCATAGGCTCGAAAAAGGCTACTCCATCCCTTGATATCAGTGCCATCCTCGACTTCTCGAACTACCTCCCGGAGCGCACCCGCGACATTTTCTATATGAGCCGCATCGAAGGCATGACGCATGCTGAAATCGCTGAAGCTCTCGGCATTTCCACACGCGCAGTGGAAAAGCACCTTCAAAATTCCGTTCAAGAATACCGCCGCCACTTCGGCAAACCTAACGGCCGCCACCATCCGTCGTAGTTCCGATTTCTATTATTTTGGCCTAAAACATAGGCAAAATAGACACAAGACTGGCCTAAACTATAATCAGAGGCTCGTGACGAAAGGTATCAATGTGTCAGTTCGAAGAAGTCGCTTACCCGCCTCATGCTTCATTAAAGAAGTCAGTGTCGATTCTCTTGACCTCATAGACCTGTTTTACGCTCACGCCTATGTTGAAGTCAATCATATAGTTGCATAGCTGTTGCCCGTCAATGAGGACAATCTTGATGTTTGACGCCGGACGATACTCCTTCGCTTCTTTCGTGAAGGTTGATGTCGTGATAAAAACGCCTTTTGTGGCTCCTTTTCCAGAAAGGGCGCCGACAAAACTCTGTATTTCCTTTCTCCCGACAGTGCCGGTGTCGAATCTTTTTGCCTGCACATATATATTGTCAAGACCGAGTTTGTCCTCCTTGATTATTCCGTCTATGCCTTCGTCATGACTATATTGCGTCACGCTTGCGGCATCTTCGAACGACCCGCCATACCCCATCGCTACGAGGAGATTAATCACGAGTGCCTCAAAAAACTGCGGGCTCTCCTTTTTGACGGCAGAGAGCAGTTCGTCTGCCAGATTGTTTCTGATTTCAGTGTAAGCCTCCTCAATCATATCCTGCGGTGTCTTTGTCATAGAACTGCACTCGGACTCCATTTCTTTCGACTTGGATTCCCGCGATCTAGACTTGAATTCCACGAATTCCGGATATTCGGAGAGCATCTTCTGATTGATGAATTCCGGATTCTTCTTCAACAGATTAAGTCCTGCCTCAGTTATCATTACCACACCTCGTTCACTTGACTGTGTCAGCCCTGCTTGTCTTAGATATGTCCCGGCCCATTGCGCCCTATCGCGATACTTCAAGATATTTCCTTTCTTGGTCTTTTCTGCCATGTCTTCATTTGTGAGTTTCAACGCAGTAGCACAATATTCCGCCATTTCAGCCGTAGTGTGCGGATTTCCGTCAGCAATGCCCTTCAAGTAAGGCAGCATAAAATGTTCAAAATTAGGAGTCATGTCTGTGTTACAATGGTTGGTAATAAATCTGTTCTGTCAGAGCGCCGCGACAAGATGCCTTATGCTGTCGAGGCGAGACATGAATGACTTGTCGCTCCGTATTTTCTGCATATTGAATTTGTGCTGCAGTGTCAGGAGCGAGTCTGCGGGAATGTCAAGCGCGGCCTCGAATAGCATCGCCGTCGATTCAGTAATGCTGCGTCGTCCGTTCAGTATGTCATTAAGAATGTTATATGACATACCCATCTGAGCCGCCAGTTCTTTTTGGGAAATTCTCCTGTATTCAATCTCTTCTTTCAGAACCTCGCCCGGATGAGTAGCCCTAAATCCGTACATTTTCGTCGTCATAAGCATAATCATTTATAGTGATTCGACAATTCCAATATGTTGCATACAGTCACAACAATCTCAGCTTCTACTCGTTTTGTCTGAAATTCAATGCGATATTGGTCATTAACCCTGACTGATTCTATTCCTGACTTATCACCGACAAGTTTCTCGTAATTCAGAGAATGGTATCATTCCCTAATCTATTGACCTAATTTCGATGTTGCTTACTTCAAGAAAACGAAGAAGACGGCGAGGATGAGGCAGCAGAATGCTACGAGGTGGTTCCACTGGAGCGCTTGGCCTTTGAAGAAAACAGTTACTATGACAGTGAAGACCGTAAGCGAGATGACTTCCTGGATAACTTTGAGTTGCATCAGGTTGAACGGTCCGCCGTTACCATCGAATCCGATTCGGTTGGCGGGAACTTGTGCGCAGTATTCGAAAAACGCCACGCCCCAAGAAAACAAGATTACCAGAATCAGTGGCCATCCGGTGGAAATCTTCATTTCCTGAAGTTTCAAATGTCCGTACCAGGCAAATGTCATAAAAACATTTGAGCAGACAAGCAGAAGAATTGTATAGAGAGCTTTCATAACTTGTATTTTTATAGTCCGTTGGTTAGGAACTCTCTCAACGACAGATGCTTGATGCCGTTGTTATCCCGTTTTTTCAGCAGAGGAGTGGCGCTTATGACATACTTCGGATGATTGTCGTTGATTCTTTCCAAAGTTCCGAACTCACGCTTATATGTGTCTTCGTCTGCGATTATGTAGCTTGCTTGTATGTATATTTTTTCTCCCGGTTTTTTGCAAACGAAATCTACCT
>OLVY01000402.1_pt1 | contig 33240 bp, 29 predicted proteins | sample 1674261 | NCBI WGS metagenome assembly OLVY01 (sample SAMEA103958155, study PRJEB25191) | human gut metagenome | biome: human-associated habitat [ENVO:00009003]; feature: intestine environment [ENVO:2100002]; material: feces | place: Germany | collected 2013/2015
ACTCGATAATCTCGTAGCCTGCGGGAGTACCTGTGTGCTTTACATAGCATGATCCGCAAGTAAGCGTGAGGAGGATGAGTATGATTGTTCTTTTCATGACCTTGGCATTAATATTTCGGCTTGATGATCTTGATGAAGTCCTGCCTCTGGCCGTCCTTCTCGCCGACGCAGTAGGAAACCATGAAGTCGTCATAACCGGCCATGAACCAGGCTTCGCCTACTGGAGTCCAAACCCGGTCATATTCTTTATCCATTGGGCCTTTCGTGTCAACCTGCGTCCAGGATTTTGCATGGTCCGTTGAAACGAACATTTTTATGTTGGACTCTACGCTTGGCACAAGGACAGAAGAGTAAACAATATCTCCATGTTGATATATTTCCATAGGGACATGGCTTGTCCAAATCATGTCGTACTTTATGCGTGACAAGAAAACGGCTGTGTCCTTGACAATCCTAAAATAGTCTGCCCTACGATCATTCCATATCCCTATGATATCTTCCCCAGCTATGACTTGCATCGGTGATCGGCATGGAGTTCGGATTGTGTCAAACTTTTGTGTTTGTGGATTAATGCTGATTATCCGGTAATCATTTTCTTTGTCCACATCGAGTACTATATTCTTAGAAAATGAGGATGTGAAGTTTTCTCCTTTAAATGCCGTCTTCCAGTTTTTGCAATTATCATCAGAATAAATGATTGAGCGTCTGTTGTCTGGCTTTACTGCTTTTTCATCGTGGTAGCTTGAATATAATTGGACAAAGGTGTTGTCGTTTGTAACCATGAACTTCTCGATTTCCTTAACGAAAGAACAGAGTTCATTCCAAGTCGCTCCGAGGTCATATGATGCCATAATCGTGTTCGTTTTATTCCATGAACTGTGATAAGACGAACAGAAGAGGATCCCCCGGTCAAAAACAAGATTCTCATAAATTTCTCCCCTGTCGGAATCACTGTTCTTCTTCCAGCTCTTGCCGCTATCATAGGTCACAAAAAGCCCCGTTTTGAATTCATCTTTGTTCCGTGCAGACAACACCCATGTCCTCTCGTCACAAAGAATAATTTCCGAGGGATGATATTCCGTTCCGATTCCATTCTCGACAGGATACTCGATAATCTCGTAGCCTGCGGGAGTACCTGTGTGCTTTACATAGCATGATCCACAAGTAAGCGTGAGGAGGATGAGTATGATTGTTCTTTTCATGACCTTGACATTAATCATTCAACTCGAATCCGTCCACTGTTTCGTAGAAGTAGCAGATGACTTCGCCAAAGACTAATTCCATGAAGTCATAGTATGGATACTCAGTCTCATCAAACTGTCCACTTCTTGTTACATTGTCTTTGAATACATAGTCATGCAGGATTTGTTGTATTTCGCTCCAATTCTCTTTCATGTACCTGGCATCACGTACTGCTTCGCTTGGATGCTTTATATAATATCCTATTTGGGCATTGACAACCTCTGCGACTTGTTCACGTTCTAATTTTGAGATAATATCCTTAAATTCAATAGTTGTAATGATTCTTATTTTGTCCAGTATTTCTAATTGTAGAATCCCACCCTCTATATATGCTTTGGGGTGTGTTTTAAAAGCAGCTGTCGTCAGGTTTTCTAAATTGTCTTCAATAGTCGGATTTTCTCTTATTAAGGCTTCCATTTCTTTTTGAAGAAGATTAGTGGTATTTTCGACCCATTCTTCTCCCTTGGATGAAAGAACGCCACTTTTTTTTCAATTCGTCAAATTTTTTACAATACTTGTATCCATAACTAATATAGTATATCTCGGGTTTACTCTTAATATTGTTTCTACGACAATAATCATCATGGCGTTTGATGTAGTAGTCAATGGTTCCAATATCCTTTAAGTAGTCCGCTGGAAGATTCGGGTCATGTGACGGATTGCTGTTTCCAGAGCCATGCTCAGCACCTGAACTTCCGGTGTTAGTAGGTGTGCCTCCACCGTTGCCTCCGGAATTGTTATCCTCAGGCCATGGGTAATCACCGGTGTAGGATGAATCCGGACAGAACTCCCATTTACCGGTGTCTTGGTTGTAGTACCAGTCATCCGAATCAAGCCACCACTGATCCGGAGAGCAATCGCCGATGCAGATTGACCCGGCGATGGTGTCGTTGATCTCTACGGTGTCGGTAGGGGCAGATCGCAGGGTGACAGACGGAACTCCAACCTTGAAGACAGTGATTCCCTCCATGATCTGATTGACAAGGATGAAATGTCTCTCGCCCGCTATCGCGGATTCTTTTTCCCCGAAGTAAACGCCATTGACGAGAGTTCCGTTCTCGTACCGCTCGATCTTTCTGAACTTTCCGTTGAGGTCGGTGTAAACCAGGAGTCCGGTGAAATGCGTGCGGTCATCATCTGGTCGCGTGTTGTCGGTCGGAATGTGGAACACTATGCGTGAGGTTGTCTTCCCTGACGCTTTCCTGCTGATGAGCAGTTCCTGACGGCATTTTATCAGATCGGCGTCATTGCGGGATTCACAGGTGGCGTAGTAGCGTCTGGAGGTCAGAATCGGGACTGAGAAATAGTCAGTGTTGACGTCTTCATGACGCTCGGCGAGTTTCCAAACAGGAAGGATGTCTCCGGACTCCCAGACGAACGGAGATTCGAAGTGTGTCTCATCCATTGGCACTTTCACGGCGCCGTCATATTCCGCTTCGAACGCTGATTTCGCCTTTTCGAGTGTGAACCCTCCGTTTCCGTCAGGTTGGATTCTTTCGATTGTCTGATCCGCGTCAAGTGAATCGCCGCATGATCCGCCTGCCAAAAGTGTGACACATGCAGTCAGCAGCACAGAAATGTAGTGTGTTGTTTTCCTGTTCATTGGTAGGTGAGTTAAAATTAGTAGTTATTAATATGTGTGAATATGTCTGTGGCCGCAAAGTTCGGAAGAATCCATGAAATTCCAATGAAAAATAGTCTTACTTTGCGCTTTTGCATTATGTTGAATATGAGGTGTTTATGATGGTGTTTAGATTCGGGGTCTAAATTTGTTGACCTAAATCGTTGTTTGTTAAGAGTATAGCGTTAGCAATAATTTGTACTAAATGTGTAATATGCACAATTAGAAAACGTTGCGGTCTTGATTATTTCACTTTATCACCAGGATTGTTCTTATCTTGTTTTGACTGTTCAAAATTAAGTTCGGTATTTTGTTCGTTGCCGAATAAGTTGGTAATATTTGTGAAAGGATTGTTATATTTGTGAAAATCGAACGTTATGAAAGGAGATTCATTATTCGCGTTTGTCGCGGGGGCGGCGGCAGGGCTGACCCTTGGACTATTGTTCGCTCCGGAAAAAGGCGAGGATACCCGAAGGAAACTGAAAGAGACTGTCGGTGATGCCGTTGACTCGGCCAGAGCTCGTGCAAGGTTGGCGAGAATGGAACTTGATGACCTGAAGGCTGAGTTGAAAGATCAGGCAGAGGACTTGAAGGATGATGTCAGGATGAAGATCTTCGAGCGATTGGAGAAATTGGAAAGTGCCCTTCAGAAAGACATTGAATATGCCGAAAGACAATCTGAAAACGCCTGATGATGAGTGAGTTCACAAAACCGATTGAGGATCTTGGCAAGAACACTGCGGATTATGTCGAAGCCCGGATCGATGACCTTAAATTGAGAACAGCTAAAGGGCTTTCCTTGACGCTCGGCAAGCTGCTGTACATGCTGCTTGTCCTTTTTATCGTGTCCGTCATTCTGACCGCGCTTGCCATCGGAGGAGTGATGTGGATAGGGGAGTTGATCGGAAGTTATGCGGCGGGGGCCGGGATAGTGGCCGCTGTCTTCGCGGTGATTCTTGCGGTTGTCGTCTTGCTGAGAAAGAGGCTGTTCCGCAACACTTTCGTGCCGATGTTCATCAAACTGTTCTTTGACGGAGACAAACTATGAGGTATTCAGAAATCAAGACGATGGATGAGCTGGAGTCGGCTCAGAAAGATGTACGTGAGCGTTTGGTCCGCAGAGAGTTTCTGATGCGCGAGTCTCTGTCCGATGTCAAGGATGCATTCACGCCATCCAACATGCTGTTCTCCAGCCTTAGAGGTCTTTCTGCGTTCGTTCCGGTCGAAAAGTTGCTTTTGCTGGCCATAAGAATATTCAAGCGCAAGTTATTCAAATGATCACGGTCATATTCATTTAATTACGACATGAGCATATTCAAGGAAAGGATTGAGTCGGTTCGGGCGATGATGCGCTCGAAGGGTTGGGATGCCGTCATTGTGACCGGGTGCGACCCTCACAACAGTGAGTATTCCGCCGCCCGCTGGCATCAGGTGGCTTGGCTCTCCGGCTACACGGGGGAGGGTGACCTGGTCATCACGGAGGATCATGTCGGCCTTTGGACAGACACACGCTATTTTATACAGGCTTCCCGGCAGCTTCCGGAGGCCGGGGCGGAGCTGCACAAGACCCGCGTGCCGGATCAAGTCCTTATCCCAGAGTGGCTCGCCGGGCATTTCTCGGACTTTGACGATGTTTGCGTTGCTCTCGACGGGCTTTGCATGACGGCATCAGCCGTGAAGGACATCCAGGAATCGGTCGGCGAGAAAGTCCGTTTTGTCAATGCTCCGGACATGCTCGACGCTTTGTGGACAGACCGGCCTCAAATCCCTCAGACACCGATCATTACCCTTGGAACAGAGCAGGTTGGATGGTCGAGGGCGCAGAAATTCCGCTGGATCCGTAAGTGGCTGGCCGAACGGGGGCGTGACGCGATACTCCTCACGGCTTTGGATGAGATAGCATGGATGCTGAACGTTCGCGGTCAGGATGTCGCCTACAATCCCGTAGTGATGTCCTATCTACTTGTCACTCAGGATAATGTGCTATGGTTTGTTCGTAAGGGTGCGGTTCCGGAGGAGGACACTGAGACGGAGGACAGCTTCCATGAGCTGACCGCTGACGGCGTGAGTCTTCAGGAATATTCCGACGTGGGGCTTGCACTCTCGAATCTCGTGGACGGCAGCTACATCAAGGCATTGTTCGTCGATCCTTCGACCTTGAATTATGACTTGTACAGCATCCTCAACGAGAATGCCTCGCAGTTCGTGGTCATGGGCGCGTCGCCGGTGGCGCTGCGAAAGGCTGTCAAGAATGAGGTCGAGGTCGCGGGGATGCGCGAGGCCCATCTTGAGGACGGCGTCGCTGTCGAGCGGTTCCTGCACTGGCTGGAGACATCCCTGCAGGCGGGCGATGCGATCAATGAATATGAAGCCTCGGTCAAGCTGCACGAGTTCCGTTCCGGTATCGAAGGGTTCCGGGGGGAGAGTTTCGAGACAATCTCCGCCTATGGCCCGAACGCGGCTCTGCCTCACTATGTCACTCCGGAAGAGGGTTCGGCTGAGCTCTACACCGAAGGCCTTTACCTTTGCGATTCCGGCGGACAGTACCTGTTCGGGACAACGGACATCACCAGAACGGTTCCTCTCGGGCCTTGCTCGCAGCTGGAAAAAGAGGACTACACTCTTGTGCTGAAAGGCCACATAGCCCTCTCCAAAGCCATTTTCCCGAAGGGGACTGCCGGCTGCCAGCTGGACATCCTGGCCAGGGAGCCGCTGTGGAATGTCAAGCGCAATTTCGGTCACGGTACCGGCCACGGCATCGGGTTCTACCTGAATGTCCATGAGGGGCCTCAGGAGTTCCGTCAGAATTTCAACCGTCAGGCCTTCATCCCGGGAATGGTCACCAGTGACGAGCCTGGAATCTACCGCGAGGGCAAGTTCGGAGTCCGTCACGAGAACGTGATTCTTTGCGTAGATGCCGGCGAGAACGATTTCGGCCACTGGCTTGGTTTCGAGCCTCTGACCCTCTGTCATTTCGACACCTCGATCATCGTCAGGGACTTGCTGGACCGCTCCGAGATTGAATGGCTCAACGCCTACAACGAGCGCGTCTACCGTACACTCTCTCCGCGCCTCACCCCGGAAGTAGCCACGTGGCTCCGCCAAAAGACGCTCCCGATCTAATTTTTGTGAGTGCAAAAGGTTTGATTTCCGGCGGAAAAGGTAGCTGAGGATTAGGACGATATTTTTTAGGCGGACGGTTGTCTGCTTGTGATAATCGGATTTGGACATGAACACATTCGGACGTAATTTTAAGGTGGAGATTTTCGGAGAGTCGCACGGTGGGGCGATCGGGGTTGTCGTGGATGGTGTGAAGCCGGGCATTGTGCTTGGTGTCGAGGACTTTATGGCGGACATCCTTCGCCGGAAGAGCGGGGCGAAAGGCACCACGCCGCGGGTCGAGGCCGATGAGCCGGAGATCCTCAGCGGGGTGTTCGACGGGCGGACAACGGGCGCTCCGTTAGCGGTCATATTCAGAAATAACAACACTAGATCCTCTGATTATGAAGCTCTTAAGGCGGTGCCGCGTCCCGGTCACGCTGACTATGTGGCTTCGGTCAAGTGGAACAGATACAACGACCCTCGTGGAGGCGGACATTTCTCCGGCAGGATAACCCTTCCGCTGGTCGCCGCTGGGGTTATTGCCAAGAAAATGTGTCCGGGAATCGTCTTTGAGGCCAGTTTGATTGAAATCGGGGGAGAGTCCGACAAGTCGAAATGGGATGCCCTTCTGGAAAGAACCGCCAGGGACGGTGATTCGTTGGGAGGAATAGTCGAGTGCCGGATCACCGGTGTGCCGACAGGTCTTGGTGAGCCGTTTTTCGATTCGGTTGAGTCGCTGGTCTCCCACGCCGTCTTCTCGATACCCGGAGTCCGTGGCATAGAGTTCGGTGACGGCTTTGCCTCCGCTCGGATGAGAGGCTCGGAACACAATGATCCTCTTGAACTTAAAGACGATGTCGTAACCACCTCCAAGAACGGTTCCGGCGGAGTCAACGGCGGCATCACGAACGGCTCCCCGATAGTTTTCCGTGTCGCCTTCAAGCCGACTTCCAGCATCACCAGATCCCAGATGACCCTCAACGTCAGGACCGGCGAGCAAGCCACCCTCAACGTCCCAGGCCGCCACGATGTCTGCTTCGCCCTCCGCACCCCCGTCATAGTCGAGGCCGTCGCCGCCATCGTACTTGCCGACCTGAAAGGCCGCGGCATCTAACTTATTGATAATGAATAAAACGAAGATGTACTGATGCTGGATTCCGCACTATGTCATCTTTGTTTCGCTTGAAAATCAGCTACTTACCTGCCACGCTGACGGCCAACGCGTAGTTGTCCGGTGAAAGCCATATTGGCCGGACAAAGTTTATGATTTTCACATTTTGTCCGGCCAGACCACAATCCTACGGACAGATGCAGATGATTCGTACCATTGTTCCAGGCGTACTAACGCTCAATGAGGCGGTAGGCGTCGAGGAAGGCGGGGAAGGATTTGGCTATGCAGGTGGTGTCGTCGATCTGGATGGGGGAGTCGGCGCACCAGGAGGCGACGGTCAGGGCCATGGCCATGCGGTGGTCGTGGGAGGAGGTATATTCACCACCTTTCAGAAGATGGCCGTTCAGGAGGCGGCTCTCTACTGATTCGCCGGTGATGGAGAGGATGTCGCCGGCGGCGGAGGCCTCCACGCCCATCTGGGTGAGCATATTCAGAATCGCCGCGCCACGGTCGCTTTCCTTGCTTGCCAACCTCTTGAATCCTTGAATATTACTGCGTCCGTGGCAGAAGGCGGCGAGTATGGCGACGATCGGGAACAGGTCCGGGCAGTTGTTGAGATCGGTGTCGAAGGCGCGCAGCGGGGCTTTCTGGGCGGTGATGAGGCCGCGGTGGCCTTGCGGGGCGACGGCTTCTTCCGCCGGCTCGTCTTCCGCTTGTGGCTCTTCGTCGAGCTGCGAAAGGCTGGCTCCGGCTTCCATCAGGATGTCCATTATCGAGATGTCGGCCTGAAGGGAGGTCGTGTCCAGACCGGTCAGCCTCACATCCCCGAAAAGCGCTCCGGCCACCAGGAAGTTGGCGGCGGCGCTCCAGTCGCCTTCGATGTCAAAGGCCGCGGGTGAATATTTCTGTCCTCCCTTGATTTTGAATGTGATGCCGGTGCAGAGGCTCCAGTCCTGCGTCTCAAGGAAATCCTCTCCACCTTCCATCTCGGAGCCTATCCTGATGCCGAAACGGCGAAGCACGTCCGCTGTGATGAACATATATGGAATGCTCTTTGGGTCATGAATATGCAGGGTCGAGTCTCCCGGAAGAAGAGGCAGAGCCATCAGCAGACCGGAGATCAGCTGCGAGCCGCCTTTGCCGGAAACGCTTGTTTTGCCGGAAAGCAGAGGACCCTGGACGGTCAACGGCACGTGGACTTCAGGTGCAGGGTTGAGAGGCCTCAGGACCGTTCCAAAGCCTGCCATGATCTCGGACGCGCCTTTCAGCGGTCTGGCCGGGAGGGTGCCGATGCCGTCGATCTCTATCGGTTGTCCTTTTCCGAGAGCGGCGATGATAGGGATCATGAGCCGGGTCAGAAGGCCGGATTCGCCGACATTCAGTTTGTCCGGCATGTTGACCGAGGAACCTGCGCCTTTGATTGTCAGCGTGGTTCCGGTCGCCGTGTCTGTCGAAGAGTCAGACAGATCCGACCTCACGCCGGCCGCTTCGACCCTGACCTCGGCTCCGAGTGCCTTGGCGACTTCGATGGCCGCCTCGTTGTCTCCGCAAGGGGAGTAGCCTTCAAGTCTGGATTCTCCATCGGCGAGGGCGGCGGCGATGATGGCGCGCTGGGCGAAACTCTTTGAGGCCGGCATGTTCAGTGCCACGTCGCAATGTAGTGGTTCCTTGTGGCCGTAGACAGCTGTAAGCATCTCTGTGTAAGTCCATTGTCCAGGAGCGGCGGCCTCGTTGTCATTAAGGGCGGCGTAGGTGAACGGACTGCCGAGCCTCAGGCATTCCAGACGGCTGGCTCTGCCGGTCTCCCCCATAGAGAAGGCGATCAGCTCTGCCTGTCTTTGGCTTGTTTGTTCCTGGGAGTAAAGTCCCAGCACCCTGGCGACATCCTCTCCGGATTTAGCCATCGCCGCGATCTTCACGATCTCCCCGCCGAACTTCCTGCACTTCTCCACGGTGTTCCGAAGCACGTCGTCGGAGGGCGTTCCGGCGAAGAAATGACTCGACCGGATCATCGTCGTGCCGTATTCAGTGCAGGCTCTGCGGAGCCTTTTGCCGACCTCCTTCGGAGCCTCGATCTCCAGATCCAGGAACGCGGCTCCGGCCTCGACAGCGGCGGTGAGTTTCTCCTCGGCCTCTTCCCAAGTTCCGTTTCCGTCGTCAACGACCCGGCAGGTGGCCACCAGCGGGGTGTCCGAGGAAGAGAACAGGCTCTCAATCTCCTTAATGTCAAGCGGACATCTGTCCAGCCTGATCTCCGCCATCTGTATGCGTGGCTCGCTGCCCTCCAGCAGCCCGGTTATCTCTTCCAGCGTCCTGTTCTGTATGGTTGTGCAGATCATAATGTCTTATTGATTAATCATTTACTGTTTGTCAATGCCTCCACGGCCTCCTCGACCCGGAGGTCACGTGTTTCGACTTGTCCGATGCCGAGGGGGAGTACGAAATGTATGACGGTGCCATCGGCTTTTTTGTCTTTCTTCATCGCATCGGCCAGAGTGTCAACGCAGTACGGACTTTCTACGGGTAGGCCGCAGGCCGTGAAGTCGGCTTTCAGGCGATCGGCTAGGCCGGTCGTCAGCCCCAGCGCCTCAGCCAGACGGGCGGCCAGAATGATGCCCATCGAGACCGCCATGCCGTGCGGGACGGTCTCTCCGGAATTCTTTTCGATGGCGTGGGCGAAAGTGTGGCCGAGATTGAGCAGGCGGCGCTCCCCGCGCTCGTCCGGATCCCTTCCGGCGATGCCCGCCTTGACCTGTGCGGCGGAGGCTATCAGCTCCCGGAGCGTCCCTGAATACTCCCGGACGGCGGTGTCGGCGGCTCCTGCCAACGCCTGTCTATGAATATTCCCGAGCATATTCACAGCCCTTTCATATTCATTGTCCTTGTTGTTGATTATGAATGTTTTGAGCAGCTCGGAGGCTCCTGACAGGATCTGCGGGTAGGGGAGGGTTTCCAGCACTTCGGGGCAGATGAAGGTCGCTTGCGGCTGACGGATCACGCCGATGATGTTCTTGTAGGAGTCGAGGTTCACGCCGTTTTTGCCGCCGATCGCCGCATCCACCTGCGAGAGGAGCGTGGTCGGGACGAAACCGAAACGCACGCCGCGCTTGTAGACGGAGGCCGCGAATCCCGCTATGTCGGTGGTGATCCCGCCGCCCACGCCGAGTACAAACGCCTCTCTGTCAGCGCCTTCCTCCAGCAGCCACTTCTCGATCTCCAGCAGCGTGGAAAGAGTCTTTCTTTCCTCCGTCGCCTCGATCGGGAATATTCCTTTCGCTTCAATGTCAAGCCTTTCCACGATGCCACCCACATTGCGGTCGTGGATTATGAATATGCTTCCGTAGCCTCGGAGGTGTGTCTTGACTTCGCCCAGCGGGCATCCGACGATGTTGATTCTCTTCATCTGTTGTAACGGCTTTTGGGGCAAGGATTTCCCCTTGGTTGTTTACAATGTGTAGAGGTTCAGCCCCGTCTCCTCGTCGAAGTGGCGGCCCACCTTGCATCCAAAGCGCCTGACGAACACTTCGCAGGCTCCGTTGATGGTGGCGGTGAGAAGGTGTCCGCCGACGACCGTGTAGTCCGCCCTTCCGAGGTTGGCGTGGAGATGGAGGTAGACGTTGCCGTCCTTCTCGGAAATGTTCCCCGCAAGGCTGGAAATCTCCATCTGCTCGTCGAAAGTCTTGTCCACGTAGGCCTTCGTGGCCGGGTTGAGGAACCTCAGAGTCGCGTTGCTCACAGCCCCGATTCCGCTAACCTCCCCAGCCATAATCCCCTGTTCCCGGCAGAACGCCGCGACGGCCTCCATCAGTTCCTGGTGGTTGTCAATGCTGACGACAAACCTGTCGCCATCCTGCTTGAATCTGTACATCACAAAAATTTTTGTGAATATACTAAATTCCTCTGGATTCCTGATTGATGAAAATGATTAACTTTGCGGCAAATTTCGGGAACATGAGGAAGGACATCACTAATGTGGTTTTTGATTTCGGCGGGGTGATTGCTCCGGCGGATCTCGGCGTGGTGATCGGAAAGTTCAGAGATCTGGGAGTCAAGGACATAGAAAAGTATCTCAATCTTGTCTGCCAGCAGGGCTTTTTCGGAGATTTTGAGACGGGGCTGATCGGCGAGGAGGATTTCCGGCGCAGGGTCGGCGAGGAGGCCGGCAGGGAGGTCACGATGGATGAGTGCAGGCAGGCTTACATGGGTTTTTTCTCGACAGTGCCGGAACGGAACCTGGAACTTTTCCGAAGGCTCCGCTCCGAGGGCTACCGGCTCTCGCTGTTGTCCAACACCAATCCGTTTGTAGCGGAGTGGTTTCTGAGCAAGGAGTTTGATGGCCACGGCCATTCGCTTGACGAGTACCTTGACAGCATCTACCTCAGTTACGAACTGAAGGTCATGAAGCCGGACGAAAGAATATTCCGTCTCATGCTTCAGGCGGAGAATGTCGCCCCGTCGCAGGTTCTTTTCATCGACGACGGCTCCAGAAACGTGGAGGCGGCCCGTAACGTCGGCATCAACGCGATTCACGCCACGAACGGCGAGGACTGGACAGAAGCCGTCCTGCGTTTCCTGGCATAGAACCGAGTCGGTATGGTCAAACGCGTCACCAGATTATTCCTTATAGCCCTTTGCCTGTCGCTTGGGCTTGCGCCGCTTCGCGCGGAGGATGGTCAATCCGTCGTCAAGACAGGTTTCTCTTTCGTCCCGTTCCCGCTGGCGGGTTTCGACGCCGCGAAGGGTGTCCTTTTCGGAGGCCTGCTGAACGTCTACGATTTCGGGGATGGCAGCACTTACCCGAACCCCCGGAGCAGCGCGTATCTCGAGGCCTCGGCCTACACCGGCGGGAGCAAGACTTTCACCGCCTCATTCGACTTCGGCAGACTTTTCCCGAAAGTGCGGATGAAGGTCGCGGCGAGCTACTGTTCCGATGGAGCGATGGAGTTCTTCGGCTTCGGTGGGCGCAAGACGTTCTACGACGCATCGGCTGACGATGGTTTCTACAAGGTTTCCCGCGCGACCACCAACGCGAGGACGGACTTCACGGGGAGAATCGCCGGCAACCTCTTCTGGGAGGCCGGCTATCAGTTCAATGCATTCAGAATCAGCGACTACCAACCAAAGAATGAGGATAGTGGAATATCCCTGTTCAGCCTCTACCGTAGTTGGGGGATAATCCCTTCCAAGGAGCGGTTCAGTGAATATTCCTCAGCTCTCCGTCTTGGTCTGCTTTACGATTCGCGTGACTTCGAGGGTGTTCCGACAAAAGGTATCCTTGCCAGGGCGGGAATCACAGCCGCTCCGGAGTTCCTTGGCTCCTCGGAGTCCTATCTTAAGATCCATGCCACGTTGCGGCAGTATATTCCTTTGGCAAAGGATTGTCTGACACTTGCCTACCGTTTGGACTATCTGGATTACTTCGCTGACGCTCCGTGGTATGTCCTTCCGTTCTACACACCGGGCGGGCCGCTCTATGACAATTCCGCCCTCGGCGGCTACAGGACAGTCCGTGGCTTGTTGTACAATAGGGTTTCGGGTCCGGGCATGGGTTTTTTCAACACGGAACTCCGTTGGAAGTTCGCCGGGTTCACTCTTTGGAATCAGGACATCGGCTTGATGCTGAGCGGCTTCTGCGACGGCGTCAGCGCCATGCGGTCTTTTGATGTCAGCAACAGGACAGGAGCCTTCAAGGAGCAATATTCAAAGTTCATCACCTCCGCTTCCGGAGACACCGTCCACCTCTCCGCCGGAGCCGCCCTGAAATTCATCCTCAACAGCAATTTCATTCTGAACATTGAATATGCCCACGCTCTCTCCGCCCAGGACGGAGCCGGCGTCCTTTACTTCAACACGGGTTTCTACTTCTAGTTTCGATCTTCTGTTTTCTATTTCTATTCTATTTCTAGGGCTGTTTTTTTTGCATTCCTCAGAAATTTCGTATATTTGCAGTCCGTTTCCGATTTTCCGGATTTGTGAGACGTGGAATGGTTCCGTAGCTCAGCTGGATAGAGCAACAGATTTCTAATCTGTGGGTCTAGGGTTCGAATCCCTACGGAATCACGGAAGGCGAGGTTTTCTCCTCGCCTTTTCGCTTATTGTCTGTCACGTAGCCGGTTAATCTTTGGCGTTCTTGTGGCCGAGCCATTCAAGGGCTATGACCAGGACGGCGCCGATGAGCATCCAGATGAGGGCGGAGAAGATTTGCGGATTGATGAGCGTGGAGAGATCCGTGCCTATGTCAACAAGTGCCTCGACGCCAATCCGGGCCTCTTCGGCGGTCTGCCCTTCACGCATCCATTGAGCCATCATCACGCTGAACTTGTCGCTCCACGGCCAGACCTTGACCAGGGAACCGAGGGTGAAACCGATCAGGGTGATCAGCGTCGGCCTTTCGTAATGTGCTATCAGCCAGTGCAGAAATTTGGAGAAGGCGGCGAGTCCGATCACGCAGCCGATTCCGAACATGATGAGCACAGGCCAGTTGAGCTCGCTGATGGCCGACATGATATATTCATACTTCCCGAAGAGAACCAGGATGAAGCTTCCTGAGATGCCCGGCAGGATCATCGTGCAGATCGCGATGGCTCCGCAGATCAGGATGAACCAGGAGGCGTCTGTCGTCTGAGTCGGGGACAGGAGGCAGATCACCGCTCCCAAGGCGATGCCGAAGACCAGCCAGAGGGTGTCGGCGGTCTTCCATTTCTTGATGTCGCTCAGCATGAAGGCCGCCGAGACGATGATCAGCCCGAAGAAGAAAGCCCAGGTCTGGATCGGATGGTAGGCAAGCACGTATTCCATCAGCTTGGCGAGCGAGAACACGCTCACGATCACTCCGACGAACAGCCAAAGAAGGAATGTCCCATGAATATTCTTCCAGAACTCCTTGACCTCTCCTTTGATCAGCAGTTTCCATGACGAGACGGACAGGATGGCGTTCAACGCCTCGATGAGTTCATTGAATATTCCTGTGAGCAGGGCGATAGTGCCTCCGGACACGCCTGGGATGACATTTGCCGCTCCCATTGCGAAACCCTTAAGGGCGACGGCGGCGTTTTTTAGAATGTTTGGCATTGCGATTACCGAATCTTTGTAAGATAGCTTTTGATGGCCGTGAAACTCTCAAGCTGCGAGATGTTCTTGCCGGCCGGATCGCTGATCACAAGGTCGAAAAGATTGCCGTCCATCTGCTTGCGGCCAATCTTGAAGCGGGCCTTTGATGTGCGTGCCATGTACTCTATGGCGAAGTCCGGGTTCTTGACCAGCGAGATGAACAGATCCGGAGCCTGTTCCTCCAGCACGTTCAATTTGTACAGGGAAGGTCTGCCGAGCCAGTCCAGATCCTTTTTCGTGATGGTGGTCTGGATGCTGGTGATCAGTCTGTCCTCGCTTCCGATCTTCCTGAAATCCTGGAAGAACACGCAGCCCTTGATGTCATTGGAACGGAAAAAGTTCATTATCGCGGTCTTGCATGAGTCAAAGGTACCCTCTTCCGCATCGATGATCGCAACGTAGGAACGGATCTTGCCGAGCGGGAGTATCCCCGTCGGTGTTGTGCTGGAGTTTTTGCGCAGGCTTCTCTTTCTGAAATATGTCTTTAAAAAATCAAGCATAGTCTATTGATTTACGGAGGCGATCAGCTCGCGGATCTCACGCTTGGCATCCTTCCATCTCGGAACATCGATCTTGGTGCCGATAACCTCGACGACCTTTGCAGCAATTATTGAGCCGACTTCTCCGCAAACCTTGAGAGGCATCCCGAGAGAGTGTGCGTAGAGGAATCCGGCGGCGTAGGTGTCTCCTGCTCCGGTGGCGTCGATCGTGGCCGCCGGCCATGCCTCGATGTAGTGATATTCATCACCTTCCTTCACCATCGAGCCGTTCTTGCCGACCTTCACGACGGCGATCTCGCACTGGCTTGCCAGCGTGTCAAGAGCCTCGCGCGGTTCCTGTTTCGTGAAGGCCCTCGCCTCGCTTTCGTTGGCGAACACGATGTCCACGTAACGGTCCACAAGATTGTGGAAGAAGGCCTCGTTGGACTCTACCACGTTGTAGGAGGCCATGTCGATGGAGATCTTGCAGCCCGCATCCTTGGCCATCTGTACCGCTCTGCGGATAAGATCTTGATTCTGTACGAGATAGCCCTCGATATGGAAGTAGTCATAGCCTTCGAAATATTCAGGTTTCAGATCCTCCGGCACCATTTCCAGGGCGGCTCCCATGTAGTCCGCGAAGGTCCGTTCGGCGTTCGCTCCCGTGATGAAGCACATCGCGCGTCCGGAGCCTTTGGTTCCGTTCAGAAGGGTGGTCTTCACGCCGTACTGCTCCAGGGTGCTTTTGTACAGGTGCCCCAACTCGTCGTTGCCGATCTTGCCGATGAAGCCGGACGGCATGCCGAAGATCGACGTGCATGTGATAGTGTTCGCCGCCGAGCCTCCCGGTACGTACTTCACTCCGAACTCCTTGAGTTTGGACCAGATACGGTCGCCGGTCTCCAGATCCACGTGCTGCATGCTTCCCGGAGGAAGATGGTACTCGCGGAGCATTGTCTCGTCAGGAAAGACGGCCAGGATGTCCGTCAGGGCGTTTCCTATTCCCAAAATTGATTTCATATTGTCGTATTTTGATTATCATTCCGTGCCAAATCACAAAGTTAAGGAATATTTGATTAAATTTGTAACATGAAGACGAAGGTCGGGAATATTCTTAAATACGGGGTCTCCATCGCTCTTGCGGCGGCGCTGCTGTATTTCTCGTTCCGTGGGGTCGGCTGGACGGACTTTATGGAAGGGATCAAGGCATGCCGCTGGGAGTTTGTCATCCTTTCGATGCTGTTCGGGCTTCTCGCGTTCTTCCTCAGAGCCCTCCGTTGGCGCGAGCTTCTGCTCCCGATCGACAGGGAGACATCCCGCCTCACCTGCTTCAACGCCGTCAACATCAGCTATTTGGTGAATCTTGTACTGCCCCGTGTGGGGGAGTTTGTCCGCTGCGGCTACATCACCGCCCATTCGGGAAAGGATCCGGAGACAGAGGAGGGAAACCATCGTCTGGCATCCTTTGACAAGGTTCTCGGCACCGCCGCCATGGAACGTGCCGCCGATCTGGTGGCGATGGTGGTGGTCATGGCTGTGTTCCTGCTTTTCACCTGGAGACGTTTCGGCGGTTATTTCTTCGATGTGGTCTTCGGCGCGGCCTCGGGAGGTGTCAGCGTCGGCAAGATCATCACATTGATCGCCGTTGGTCTGGCAGTTGTCGCCGCCATAGTGTGCGCAATCCTTTTCGCTGACAGATGGAAGCCTTTGGCCAAGGTGCGCGATTTCTGCAAGGGGCTTTGGGAGGGATTCATCAGTTGCCTCCGTATGAAAGGAGCGTGGAAATTCATAGCCCTGACCGCCGGAGTGTGGTTCTGCTACTGGATGATGAGCGCCACGATCCTGTGGTCTCTCCAGGGAATAACCCCCGGAGCCGTCAACCCGGAATTGACTTTCACTGTGGACGCGCTGCGCAGCCTCAACTTGACAGACGCCCTGTTTCTGATGCTTGTGGGAAGCATCTCGTCGGTCATCCCGGTTCCCGGCGGATTCGGTGCGTTCCATTTTCTGGTCTCTTCGGCGATGGCCTACGTCTACGGCATTCCGCTACAGTTCGGGATGATCTTCGCGACCCTCTCACACGAGTCCCAGGCCGTGAACCAGATCCTGTGGGGAGGCATCTCATGGATAAGTGAGTCTTTACGAACAACAAATAATTAATAACTAAAGTATTATGAAAATCAAGAATTTATTCCTAATCACCGCTGGTGTCCTTATGCTGACAACCACATTCGACGCGGCCGCCAAGAAGCTCCCGAAGGAGGTCAAGATGACCAAGGAGGTTCTTATGGACAAGATCAAGGGTGGCTGGGCCGGCAAGACCATCGGCTGCTCCTACGGCGGACCGACAGAGTTCAAGTACTCCGGCTTCATGAACGACGAGATCGAGATTCCGTGGCACGAGCACACGATCAAATGGTGGTTCGACAATGTTCCCGGGCTTTACGATGATGTCTACATGGACCTCACTTTCGTGGAGGTGTTCCAGAAGGAAGGCCTTGACGCTCCGATCGAGTCCTTCGCCAACGCGTTCGCCCATGCCCCATACCCGCTCTGGCACGCCAACCAGCTCGGACGCTACAACATCCTGAACGGTGTGATGCCTCCTGAGTCCGGCCACTGGCGCAACAACCCTCACGCCGACGACATCGACTTCCAGATCGAAGCCGACTACGCCGGTCTGATGGCTCCGGGAATGGTCAACGCCTCGTCCTACTACTGCGACGAGATCGGCCACATGATGAACTACGGCGACGGCTGGTACGGCGGCGTGTATGTCGCCGCGATGATCTCTCTCGCATTCATCAGCGATGACATGAATTTCGTTGTCAATGAGGCTCTCAAGGCAATCCCTGCGCAGAGCAACTACTACAAGGCGATGGCTGATGTCATCAAATGGCACAAGCAGTACCCTAAGGACTGGCACATCACCTGGGCTTTGTTCAACAAGCACTATGGCTACGACATCGGCTGCCCGGACGGGGTTGACAACCAGTTCAACATCGACGCCGTCATCAACAGCGGCTACATCCTCATCGGTCTCCTCTACGGTGACAAGAACTTCTACCGCACCATCGACATCTCCACCCGCTGCGGCCAGGACTCTGACTGCAACCCTTCGTCGGCCGCCGGAATCCTCGGAGTAATGATGGGTTACAAGAATATTCCTGAATATTGGAGGAAGCCTTGCGAGGAGGTAGAGGACAGACCTTTCGTCTACACAGACATCTCCATCAACAAGGCCACTGAATATTCCCTCAGCCAAGCCCTTCAGGTGATCGAGCGTAATGGTGGCTCAATTGATGGTGACAATGTTACAATCAAGGTTCAGAAGCCGGAGGCCGTGCGCTACGAGAAGGCTTTCGAGGGGCACTATCCTCAAGTCAAGGTCAACGTCAAGAAGACCATCACAAATATCGGCCAGATCAAGTTCAAGGGCAACGGCATCGTTGTGAAGAGCCACTACTACAAGGGAGCCGGCTACAACGACAACACCGGTTACGTCGGCGAGGTCGAGATATACCTCGACGGCAAGCTCTCCGCTGTGGCCAAGAACCCTATCAAGGGCAACGGAGCGGCTCCGGACCTCTACTGGAAGTACGATCTTCCTGAAGGCGAGCACACTCTGACCTTCAAGTTCCTCAACAAGCAGGACAACATGAACATCGTCATCGACAACTATCTGGTATATTCAAGCAAGCCGAAGGTTGTAAATCACGTTGACGAATAGGAACATGAAGATATTCAGATTTTTAGCGGCAGCATCTGTTGCTTTGGCCTCCTTGGTTGCCTTCTCGTCCGAATCTTCGGCCAGGACGACATCCAAGGATCTCTACAAACAGTTCCAGAATCCGGACAGCCGCTACCGTCCGTTCGTGCGCTGGTGGTGGAACGGCGACCGCGTTGAGGCAGAGGAGCTTGTGCGTGAGCTGCACATCCTCAAGGATGCGGGAGTCGGTGGAGTGGAGATCAATCCGATCTCGTTCCCGTACGGAGCTGACGCGATGGACACCAAGCCGCTCAAATGGTTGAGTGACGAATGGATAGACATGCTGAAGGTCGTGTTCGACGAGGCCGGACGCCTTGGAATGACCTGCGACCTGATCATCGGATCAGGATGGCCTTTCGGAGCGGAGACCCTGCCTCGTGAGGAGCGTGCCTCCGTGATGCTCACCTACGCGCAGAAGGTGACGGGGGGCGAGAGGTTTGAGATGTCCAAGTTCAACATATTCAAGAATATAGATCCCGGGGTGACGAAGGTGAACACCAGCCGCACTCCGGAACTTGTGTCGGTCTGTCTCGCTCCGGATCCGATCAACGACCTCAGCGAGGCGATTGATCTGTCGGGCAACATCGAAGGCGATGTGATCACTGTGGATGTGCCTAAGGGCAACTGGCAGTTCTATGCTATGGTGAAGTACGATTCCTTCGCCTGCGTGATCAACGGTGCTCCGGGCGCGGCCGGTTCGATCCTGAACCACATGGATTCCGCCGCCGTGCGTGGCTATCTGGACCACATGGCCGACACGATCGAGGCCAGGCTCGGACCTCTGTCAAAGCATCTCAGGGCTTTCTTCGTGGACAGTATGGAGCTTGAGGGCTGCAACTGGACGAGCGACTTCCCTGAGGAGTTCAAGGCTCGCAGAGGTTACGACCTGATGCCTTGGCTTCCGTTCACGATGTTCAAGGTCGGCAGACTTGGCAATGTGGAGAGCTTCGACTATGGCTCAAAGAAAGGCGATAAGTTCCAGGACCAGGTGAACCGTGTGCGTTTCGACTTTGAACTCACGAAGGCCGAGCTGCTCAACGAGCGGTACATGAACACGTTCCTCTCCTGGTGCAGGGAGAAGGGTGTGAAATCCCGCTCCCAGGCCTATGGCAACGGCTTCTTTATCGAGGAGTCTTCCCTTGGTCAGGACATTCCGGAAGGGGAGTCCTGGACGACCAACTGGCTCAAGCACAGGATCGGTGAGGAGATGGGCGACGAGGACTACCGCCGCGGACGCGCCTACACGATGATTGACAAATATGTCTCGTCGGCGGCCCACCTTACCGGCAAGCGTCTTGTCAGCGCCGAGGAGATGACCAACACCTACAAGGTGTTCACGACCAGTCTTGAGTTCCTGAAGGTCGGCTCCGACATGAGCGCGATCTCCGGTATAACCCATTCTGTTTGGCATGGTTTCAACTACTCCCCGCTTGAGGCCGAGTTCCCGGGCTGGGTTCAGTACGGAACCTTCCACAACGAGAGGAACACCTGGTGGCCTTACGTGAACAAGCTGAACGACTACCGCGCCAGGCTCTCCAGCCAGCTCCAGAACGCCGACATGTTCACCGACATCGCCATCCTGCCGGCCAACTACGACATGTGGAGCACGATGGGCGTGCAGACCGAGCCGTTCCCTGTGGCCTTGAATATTCCTTACACATCGCTGATCTGGGAGGCCATCCACAAGAACGGCGGTGGCGCGGACTATGTCAGCGAGATCATCCTTCGCGACGCTACTGTCCGTAACGGCAAGCTCTGCTATGGGCCTAAGGAATATGGTACCCTGTTCATCGTTGAGGTGACAAGCACCACACCGGAGACCTTAGCCAAGCTGGAGGAGTTCGTGAAAGGTGGCGGAAGGGTATTCTGCATCGGGAAATATCCGGAGAAGTCGCTGGGACTCAAGGATTTCGAGGCTCGTGACAAGCAGATCGCTGAGACTGTAGCGCGTTTGAAGGAGTATAAGGACAATTTCGTCCTGCTTGAGAAACCGGCTGACGGAAAGTACCTTGAGTGGTACGCCGGCGTGATGGAGAAGTACAACCTTCCGCACACCCTGACAATCTCTGCTCCGGACAGGTTCCTGCTTCAGAACCAGTATGTTACTGATGATGGCAGTGACATGTTCCTCTTTATGAACGCTCACATGAGCGAGGCCAGGGAGACGGACATCACGTTCCCGAAATCCGTGACCGCCGGGAAGCACGCATGGCTTTATGATCCGGCGACCGGCAAGCGGTTCGTCCTTCCTGTCGGCAAGGACGGCAGGATGCATTTCCGCTTCGGCCCTTCAGAGACCTATCTCTTCGTGTTCAACAAGATGGGCGGCAGCGCTCCGGCGTGGAAGACTCTCCCACTTGACGGCCCGGATGCCGTTGAGGTGACGGGAGCATGGGATCTTAAGATGCACCACACCTGGCCGGATTCCACCTGGACAGCCAGTCTGGACGTTCTTCAGGATTTCAAGGACATGAAGGACACCACGTTCAAGAACTTTATGGGTGAGGTGACCTACACCAAGACCGTGACCCTGTCCGGTAAACTTCCTAAGTGCTTGAATCTTGGTAAGGTGGCAGACATCTGCGAGGTTTGGGTCAACGGCAAACCGGCGGGAGTCAAGTGGTTCGGCGAGCGTGTGTATGACATTACCGGACTGCTCCGCCCGGGAGATAACACCATCGAGGTGAAAGTCACGACCCTTATGGGCAACTATATCCAGACCCTCAAGGACAACAAGGTGGCGCAGCGTTTTGTCATCAAACGCAAGCAGCCTTACGTCAGCGCGGGACTGATAGGACCAGTGAAACTATATTAATAAAACATTACTGATGAGAAATTTACTTGGAATCGCGGCCGCAGCGCTGCTCTTCGCCGGTTCGGCTCTCTCGCTTGGAGCCACGGACTTTTTCGCCCGTGATTTCGGTGCGAGGCCGGACGGGGTCACTCTGAACACCGCAAGCATTCAGGCCGCGATAGACTTCGCTTCCTCACGTGGAGGCGGTCGTGTCGTGCTAGACAAAGGGGACTACATTTCGGGTTCCATTTATCTTAAGAACAATGTCACCCTTCACATCGAGAAGGATGCCGCGCTTGTCGGTTCGTTGAATCCTTACGATTATGTGAAGGATCCGGACGCTAAATGGACCGCGCTTATCCTTGCCGTGAAGCAGGAGAACATCGGTCTGACGGGAGAGGGCGTCGTTGACGGCCGTGGCTTCGATGTCGGAGTCCGTTTCGTGGATTTCGTCCACATGGGACTCATTGACGACAAACTCGGCAACGACCGTGTCAACGAGACCATCAGGCCGGAGAACATCCACATGTATCTCTGCAACAATGTCACCATCAAGGACATCACCCTGAAGGATCCGGCCTGCTGGACCCAGCAGTACGACAAGTGCCGCAATCTGCTGATTGACGGTGTCACTGTCGATGCGAAGTGCTACTGGAACAATGACGGTCTGGATGTCGTTGACTGTAGCGATGTCATTGTCCGCAACTGCTACATCGACTCGTCGGATGACTCCTATTGCTTCAAGAGCCACAGCAACGACGGTGTGAGCGAGAACATCCTTGTAGAGAATTGCGTGGGACGCAGCAGCGCCAACGGCATCAAGTTCGGAACCTACACGCGCGGCAAGTTCAAGCACTTCAGGTTCAAGAACATGACCATATTCGACACCTACCGCAGCGCCATCACCATCGCGACCGTTGACGGGGCGCAGATCGAGGATGTGGAGATCGACAGCCTCAAGAGCATCCACACGGGCAACCCTATCTTCCTCAGGACCGGCACAAGGCACGTCAACGAGGGACATACGGCGTTCCTGAAGGACATAGTGATCAAGAATATGTATGCCGAGGTCCCGCTTGACAAGCCTGACGCCGGCTACAGCTACGAGGGTCCGGTGGAGGATCTTCCGCGCAATGTCTGCCCAAGCATCATCGCCGGACTTCCGGGGCTCCGCATAGAGAACGTGCGTCTTGAGAACATCGAGATCGTCTATCCTGGTCATGCCGATCCTGAATATGCCTACGCAGGTACCTCTAAGGAGGAACTTGATGCGATCGAGGAGCAGGAGACCCGTTACCCTGAGTTCTCCAACTGGAAGGAGCTTCCGGCCTGGGGTTTCTACATCCGTCACGCCGACGGCATCGTCTTCGACAACGTGAAGATCACGGTTGACGGCGAGGACTATCGTCCGGCTCTTGTGGCCGACGATGTCAACGGTCTCAGGATGAAGAACCTTCAGATCAACCAGGAGACCGCTCCGAAGGGCAAGAAACAGATCATCACAAAGGACACCAAGAACATCAGGAAGAAATGAAAAGGATATTGTTATTGGCGGCTATGCTGCTGTTTTCTGTAATGGGACTCTCCCAGAACGTGTATAAGGCGTCCAACTTCAACATCAAGAGCGACGGCGTTCACGACAACACAACGAGCATCCAGGGTGCGATCGATTTCATCGCCTCCAAGGGTGGCGGCACGCTTGAGTTCAGCGTGGGACGTTATGTCACGGGTGCCGTGCAGCTCAAGTCCGGGGTCAGCATCAGGCTTCGCGAGGGTGCTGTGATCGTGGGCTCGACGAACATCTATTCCTACAAGGGGCACAAGGCTATCTTCTGGGGAGAGGGTGTCGAGAATATGTCCATATTCGGCACCGGTGTGATTGACGGCCGTGGCCCGGCTCTTCTGGACGACATCAACGCCCAGATCCGGATGAAGCATATTCCAGAGGCCGCCACCATCCCGACCCTCGTCTACCTTAAGGACTGTAAGAACGTGACCCTCAAGGATTTCATCCTCCGTTACCCCGCCACCATCAATGACCTTTACATCATCGACGGCGGCTCCGTCACAGTTGACGGCTGTTACTCGGACATGAGGTAATTCCTTCCGCCGAAGGAGGGTAACCTTCTTTAAATGACTATGACAGCCTACCCTGCTCTTCACCTTTTTTGGTGGGGCAGGGTAGGTGTTTTATGGTGCCACTAATCTTGACGGCTATGTTCTTTCCGGTGCGGTATGTGCCTCCAAGTCTGTACTGGACAATCTATGTTCCTTCAGGGAGGATGGTCTCGTGGCACTCCTGATAGGAGTAGACACTGCCTGACGGATCGGTAACGTTCCAACGTGACGTCTGCGTGTATTTCGAGCAGGAGAAGTCGCTTCTGGATCTCGCCGACGGTGTGAAGGTTCAGCGGCCTAAGTCTCTTGTGCGGTCGATCGCGGCGAGGCTGCGTCTCGCGGCTGGGCAATATGAATGAATTGCAATTATATAATGATGTTATTATCTTTGCCTTCCACAAATTGAATGACCTAATGACTGACAAGCGAACACAGAACATCAAACAATTCCTTTCGGAACTGTCCGGAAAGGCTTTGGCGTATCTTTTCCCGGGAGTGGACAAGGAGACGATCGGAGAGCAATCCCATAGATACCTTAAAGAGTATCCGCCAGTATTCTCCTACCACTCAGAATTTATAGATTTCAAAGAACCGGAAGCACCTTATATAGAACCAGAAACATCTGCCGCAAACCCGGAGGCACCCAAGGCCGCTGCCCGTAAACAGTCCAAGAAGGCGAAAAGAACAACCGGATTTCTCTGGGAAAAGCGCGATAACACCTTCTATGATTTATATGACGGAGATCTGAATCAGGAGGATTGGCTTGATGAACCGGCCGTTCCGGATCTTGAACCAGATGTTCCGGATCTTGAGCCGGACGAGCAGACCAAGGCTATCCTTGCTGAGATAGAGAGGCTGCAGAGAAAATACGGAATCACGATCGAGGAGCTGGAGGCCGTGATTGCCTTCAGGGTGAAGCTAAGCCGCCTGCGCATAACCGAAAAGAAAGCGATTGTGTTGGAGGATTTCGACCACAAGGAGGTGAAGATGGACACGCTGACCAAGGCTGTTTTCCTGCTTTATCTCAAGCACCCGGAGGGGATACGCTACAAGGAACTCTCTGACTATCAGCAGGAACTTGAGGAAATATATTCATCAATCACAGGTCGGGAGGATCTTGGCAGCATCCGGAAGAGCGTGTCGGATCTTTGCGACCCGCTGAACAACTCCATCAACGAGAAGGTGTCCAAGGTCAAGAAAGCGTTCAAGGATGTGGTGAATGAGCATACCGCAAGATTCTACTACATAGACGGGAAAAAAGGAACGGCCAAGAGGATCGCCCTTGACCGTAGCCTTGTACTTTGGGGGTGATGGTTAGTCTGATGAGCGAAGGGTCGCTTCGACAGGCTCTGTGACCCTACTTTCCTTCCTCACCGGCATCCTCATCAGACGAGCCTGAAAAGAAGTCGGCGACATCGGCAAGAATGGATTTACCGAGATGCATCCTTTTTGCGAATTTAGCCTGAGACTCATTGAATACCATCGACATATACACCATTCCCTCCGGCGTGGCGTCATAGTTCATCGCATTCTGGATGTTCAGATCCCTCGCCACCTCAACGGCATCCTGGTTAGCCCCGATGTAGGCGAACGTCCAGCCCTTCTTCCTCTGCATCTCGACAAGATTCTTGACGGCCCTTCCTGAATATTCTTGGGAAGAGTTCTCCATTCCGTCCGTGATGATGGTCACCAGAACTCCATCGCCAACCTCCACCTTGCGGTCAAGTTCCGATATGGCCTTCCCCATCGCATCGTAGAGCGGAGTGCAGCCGCCCGGCCGGTAATCCTTCTTCGTCAGATCGGCCACTTCCCCCACCGGCACACAGTCCCTGCGGGTCTTCACGCCACTCATACCTTCCCCCTCGAACGTCACGATGGACACGAAGTGCCTCTGCTCCGGGTACTTCTCTTGGTTCTGCCTGATGCCGTTGATCACCTCGTTGATCCCGCTGAGCGCCTGATTGTAGATCGAACTCATCGAACCGCTCTCATCCAGAACGATGAGGTTGTAGATCTTCATTGTCTTGTTCTCTTCCATAACTGTATATATTAAATTAGGTGAATTGTGTTTTCTACCTTGTTTCTGACGCAAAGATAGCGGCGCCACGCCACATCATCGCAACGTCTGCAAGGCTTGCAGGATGCCACCGTGTCTCGCAGTTCACTATCAACGAATATGTCAGAGCTTTCTCTTTAGTAAGCGTTAAATAATGAGTCCACTTTAAGTAACATTCAAAAAATAACCTGCATCATCTTAAGAAATCTAGACCATAAAGACATACAAATTGTTCAAGTTATTCTTTAAGGATTACTTAGTAGGTTTACGACATAGGCAAACAGCTTCTAAATTACTGAATTTCTGCATGGAGGCCACAACTGCCACATTATTTCAGTAAAAAAGGAGTGTATTTGCAGCTGAACAAGCCCCTATTTTAGGGACTTCAAAATATTCATGGATAATGGCAAAGAATTTTTTCAAGAGATACATCTGGCTGGTTGATCTGATCAACCGCAGGAAGTATGTGTCTTTCAAGGAGATCAGCGAGGCATGGATGCGCAGTCCGCTGAACGAGACAGGAGACCCTCTGTCGGAGAGAACCTTCTTCAACCACAAGGACGCCATCGCCGGGATGTTCGGGATAGAGATTCTAAACGACAGGAGTCTCGGATTCTACATCGGGCGTTCGGATGTCGGAAGCGACGAGACAAGCGACTGGATGCTGCACACACTGTGTCTGAACAATGTGCTGCACGAGAACGCTGACATGAAGGATCGGATACTCATGGAGAAGGTCCCGTCAAGCGAGAGATTCCTTACGGACATCATCAGCGCGATGCGTGACTTCAGGGTGATACGTCTCTGCTACCAGAGTTTCCGGCATCCGGAGCCGTTCTGCTTCAACGTACGTCCATATTGCGTCAAGTATTTCAAGCAGAGGTGGTACCTGCTCGGCGACAGCGACTTGGGGCTGCGGATATATTCATTGGACCGCTTCGTGGACATGGAAGAGTTGGAGGAACATTTTGAGATTCCGAAGGGTTTCGACGCGGAGGAATATTTCGGGAACTACTTCGGTGTCATCATCGGGGAGGAGCCGGAGGACGTGAAGATACGTGTCGTGCCGGACGACACTGACGACGCGCCGGTGTTCCCTTTCGTCTGGGAAAAGATCGAACCCTTGATCGAGGGACTGCCTCTTGTGGCTCACAACAGCCGTTTTGACGAGGGCTGTCTTAAGAGTGTATTCAAGGTCTATCAGATGGATTATCCTGACTATGAATTTTTCGACACCCTTGCGGCCTCACGGCGACATTTCGGTTGCGCCCTGCCCAACCACCAGCTCCAGACCGTCGCCGCTGCCTGCGGGTACGACCTCACGAATCACCATCACGCTCTGGCCGATGCCGAGGCATGCGCCGCCATCGCGATGAAAATATTGTAGAACTGCCATATTTTTGCAGCAAAAGGTTGTTACTTTGCATCAACAAAACAAAACGAGTATGGAAAAGATCAATTTATGCGAGGGCGTAGTCGCCCAGATGATGGACACAGAGGCGTGGGGCAATGTTTCAGGGGACTTCCCGTTCAGCGAGGCACAGCTGGAGAAGTACGCAGACAAGCTCGACTGGAAGGAAGTTTCAGGCAACACCAACATTTTCTGGAGCGTCCAGATGTTGGAGAAGTTCAAGAGAAGAATCGACTGGACGGCCCTGTCCCGCTGCCTGCAGGAGGAGAACGTTTCGGCTGAGCTGCTGGAAAAGTTCAAGGACAACTGGAACTGGGAGGAGCTCTCTGACAACAACTGCCTCACTCCTGAGCTCATCGACCAGTTCGCTGACTACATCAACTGGAAGGCTCTGATCAACAACTGGAGTTGCTGCGAGAAACTGGCGACCGAAGAGTTCATCCGGAAATATTCCGACAGGATCCCGGCCTGCGACTTCAAGGACTCGAGACTCTGGAGAGAAATGGTCGAGAAGAAGGAGAAAGAGATCAAGAAGCTGATCTGCCTGCGTTAAAAACGCATTCTACAGAACGACAGCAGCGAGGTAGGGACGTCCGCCTCGCTGCTGTTTTTATGAATATTCCAAGATCGGCAAGATCAGGCTTTCGGGGCAGAATCCGGTTCCGGGAGAGTATATGGAGTCTTCTTGCAACTTTGTGACTCCACGTAGGTCGTCAGGCGGTTGATTTCCTCGGGGCTGATGTACGAGCCTTGGATGCGCTCGGTCTCTGTGTCGATCTTGAAAATCATATCTCCACCTCCGGCAAGGTTCTCCGCTCCCGGAGAGTCAAGGATTACTCTGGAGTCGGCTCTGGTCATGGTTCTGACAGCGATTCTGGTCGGGAAGGTTGCCTTGATAGAATCCGTTATGACTTTCTTGGATGGTCGCTGGGTGGCAAGGATGATGTGGATGCCGACGGCTCTGCCCTTCTGCGCCAAGCGGATGATGGACTCTGTGATTTCACGTGAAATATATCTGGACTCCTCTTCACGGCCTGCAGGAATGGTAAGGTCGGCATATTCATCAATGATTGTGACAATGTAAGGCCAACGTTCTTGAGGAGTGGATGCTTGCTTATTGTATTCCACGATGTTGCTGATGCTGCCTACGCTGAGGTGCGAATAGCGGGCTTCCATTTCCTCACAGAGTGCCTCAAGGGTTTTGCCTGCCTGATCCTTCGTCTGCACGATAGGATTCTCACCGGACAAGGTGGCCAGATAATGTCCGCCAAGACGGCTGTAGGCTGAAAACTCGCAGCCCTTTGGATCGATGAACACGAACTTCAGTTCTTCCGGGCGCTTTGAATATAGTAGCGAGGCGACTACGGCATTGATCGCCACCGTCTTACCCTGCTTTGTGGCTCCTGCGATGAGCAGGTGAGGTGCTTTGGCCAGATCAAAGACCACGGTTTCGTTCTCGAATGTCTGTCCGATGGCCACCGGCAGTTCAGCCTTGCAGTTTCGGAATGCGTCATCACTCAGGGCCGAACGAATCGGAACTGACGCGCGGTGATCATTGGCGATCTCGATGCCGATGGAATCCTCCAAGGTCACAACACGCACACCTTTCAAATGCAGGTCAAGCGCCATGTCTTCCATAAGAGTTCTGACTTTTGAGATCCTGACTCCTCGTTCCGGACAGACCTTGTAAAGCGTCACCGCCGGCCCCGGTACGGCTTTGATGTCCTTGACCGGCACCTTACCCTTCCCGAGAGCCGTCCTGATCGATTCTGTTTTTCCGGCAATCTCTTCATCCGGCACTACTTTTCTTTCAGACGCAGCTTTCTCATCGAGTGCCGTTTTTCCTGTGGACACTACGTTGCCTTCGGAGGCATATTCATCCAGCAATTCCAATGGTGGCAGCTGGTAGCATGATGAGGTTATTTCTTTTTCCATATCATTAAACATTAACATTCTATAAGTAAGTATTCCGTAAGTGAATCTTCCAAATGTGGGCTGCCATCAGTCTATTTCAGGCCGTCGCAGACCGTCGCTGGCCGTCGCTGGCCGCCTAAAGCCGCCTCAGACCGTCAAGACATGAATATCCGAGTTTGCCAGATCGTACACCTCCCCTAAGACAGCCCCGTTGGAGAACACAATCCCGTTCCGCTCCTCCACTCCGGCGGCTTTATGAATATGCCCGAACAGATGAAGTTTCGGACGGATCCGCATCACGCGTTGCCTCAGAAAGGGATCGCCGTAGTGGATCTCATCAGAAAGGTCAAGAATATCCTCGGGCGGCTGATGGGTGACAAGAACGTCCGTGTCCGGAGGTATATTCATAAAATCATTCTCCGCACGCCTGTTAATCGCATCCTCGAAGAACATCGGCACGCCGTAGAATTTGACCCCATCAATCTGGACTCCGGAATTACAGAGATAGTGGCAATTCTCGTCAAGCCCCTCAAGCCTCGCTCCCCGAAGGCAGAAGTCGTGATTGCCGGCGATGAAGACCTTGTGCCTGTAGGGCAGATCGCAGAACCATTCCATAAAGTCCAAAGCCTCCCCTTCGGTTCCCATCATCGTGAAATCCCCTGAATGCACGATCACATCCCCCTCTGGCAGATTCGTCAGCTGCCGGTGCATGTTGTGGGTGTCCGATATGTGAATTATTCTCATATTCCTTGGTCTTTGAACATCGCCTTGGCTTTCCTGAGAGCTTCTGCAGAGCCGTTATCGATGCGGTTTTATTCGTGATGATGAACTTCACCGCCACCATAAAGAAGATGTCCCGAGGTTGCTCCATAACCTTGTTTTTCGCAAAGATAGTCCACCACGCTGCTATTTTACAGCAGTGACAGACTGGTCTTTATGAATATTATGGAGCGGGATCGGGTGCTTTTTGTTCTTGCCGCAAAATCGCCATGCTTCATTCCGACAGGAGACTTCCTTACGAAAAGCCTTCAGCCCGGCAGCCTCCGGAACGGCCCAGAAGCGGCATCCGGCTGAAAAACTATTGCCTTTACCCAGGAGTATTTCAGCCTCATCCCAAGTACAGCCATCTGGATTGGCAATCGCGCTGAAGGCGTTTTGTAAAAAGGAAGCCGAGTGGCCGAAAGCGCGCACTACCGCACTACCCCAACAGCACGCAATCAAAGTCCGTCTTGCAGCAGCAAGATCGCTTGTAGTCAAAGCCGTAGATGCGCATATACGCCTCCGCGACCTCTTTTGCCCCATTGTTGAACGGATTCGACAGATTTGTCGAAACTACAACTGACATCTCCGGTGTCAGCACCTGCCCGTTTGAACGTCTTATTCTTTTGGGCGTGATTCTAAACGCTTTCATAAAAACAGCAATTTATTCCAATGATCACACAAGTTCAGGAAAGGGGTCTATGTCCTCTCCAGAAAAGTCTTTATCACCTTATGCCAAAACTCCCAGTCTTACAAATTTTATTTTAATGTACACACGTTTCAATTCCGGCTTCATATAGAACCATCCTGCCCCGGATTCCGTCGTCCATCCTGGGCCTTGTGAAAACTGAAGATTGAGTTTTTTTCTTTATACTAGAGCATATAGTTAATAGATCATTATTGATGATACTATCCATAAAATCATTTATGTGATTAGCTATTGCTAAAACAGCATCAGATAAACCCTTATTAAAAATACCTAAATCATTTACAAAGCCGGAGAGTGCTTCCCCTTGTTAGAACCATTGGGATGACGGACGCAACTACAACTGGTCATAGACCTGATGCTGCCGAATTGCTGGCCACAATACTTGCAGGTGTACTTACTCTTCTCTGATCCTTCGTACAGTTTGTGCTTTCCTTTATTAGGACCGAATGGATGTCTGGCACAACTACAAGCCGTCAATGACCTGACACTGTCAGACCCATATCCACAGTATTCACAATAAAATCTTGGCATAGTTATCTGATTCCATATTATTTATCTATCCATTTATTTGCTTCATCATTCCAATCCGCCGCTTTCACATTATTTTCAGAGAAAATCTGCTGAAGTGCATCTTTATTCGTCTCAAAGATCTTTTCCTCTCCATTGAGGTGATATTTATTTAAATCCTCAGGCCAACCATCAACCATTGCCTTAAACCGGCCAAGAGTCAGCCAAGCATAATGAGAATCATAAGTTGAGATTGTTCTTCGATAAACGGAGATAACTCCGACTCCTTCCTCGCAGAAAATAAGAGGTTCAACAAGCAAGAAAGATACTCTTGTGCATCCATCGTTGATTAGTTTACGAGCGCAGAAGCGGTCGATATCATTATTTCTATCGACTTCAGACTCAACAACAACCTCGCCCTCCTGTTTGTCAAATTCGTATCTGACTTCCTTTTCCATATTGCCATTTCCATCCGCTTCAAAGACGACCCAACCTTTTGCCAGAAAAGCACCGATATATCCAGGTCCGCCAGTTTGATACAGAAATACAATATCATTATTACGGCTGCGCTGAATCATCTTCGTCCTCCAAACCTCACCATATTCACAAAGGCCAAGAGCATTTACGTCATTAGCGAATATGCTCTTCTGCCAATTGTCATCCAACATATTGAAATGGACACAATTTCTATGAATCAGCCTATCAGATTCAACCATATCCAGGACTTGTGGTTCAGGCACTGACTCTGAATCCATCTTATCAGGGAGTTGTGTTTCCAACTCTGGCTCCTGATCATTCTTAAAAATACAATTGAATCTATTCCACAAAGTCTGGATTTCGGTCTTGCTCTTATCTTGTTCCGTTTCCATTATATTTGAACGTAATATTTTGGTGATATTCTCAAATACCGCCACATAAGCATCCGTTACAGAATCGAACTTAAGCTTCTCCAATTCTTCAGAGATGGCTTTGATTTGTGAATCATCAAGGTAGAAGATCAACTTGTTAAAGATGTCTGATCTTAACGCAATTATTTCATCAGGCTCAACCTTGCCATCATTCATAATCGACCACATTTTGGAAACAAACTCAGCATATACAGAAATCTTGTTCTCATATACCTTGATATTCCTCTCGCGCGATTCTTCGCTATTTGACTGTCCTGTAAGCAGTTGATTAGTCACAACCGCCGTAAATACAACAGACAGAACAACTGCGATGGTTTGAAAAAGCATATCCTGCGCAGAAAATATTTTCGGCAGAATGGCAAAAATACCAATGATAAAAATAGCAACCGCCAAATAAACAAGAAGCCTTGCTGTATCCTTGGCTTCTTTCTTTTGCTTCTTATCCATATTTCAATAGTTATAGTTCAGTATTACCCCAACAGCACGCAGTCAAAATCCGTCTTGCAGCAGCAAGACCGCTTGTAGTCAAAGCCGTAGGTGCGCATATACGCCTCCGCGACCTCTTTTGCCCCATTGTTGAACGGATTCGACAGATTTGTCGAAACTACAACTGACATCTCCGGTGTCAGCACCTGCCCGTTTGAACGTCTTATTCTTTTGGGCGTGATTCTAAATGCTTTCATTGTTATGTTGTATAGCGTTGCAATCGCAAAGCAGAAGCCCCACCTGAATTCTGCCACCCAAATAACAGATAAAGACTTTTATGTTACAGAACCTCCTGAATAATCTTATGTGCATCTTTCCAGCTGAAGCCCCGACTTGGATGATGTAATTTCAACATCTTGCATGTTTTTCCGCTTGGAAGGGTATATTCCCAACATGGCACTTTGGTTCCTTCAACATTGATATCACATCCATAGGCATTCAACCCATCCTTTATGTTGTCGGGTGTTTTCTTATATACATTTCCCCAAACAAGTATGATATCAGGCTCATATTGAGCCAACACTGATCTAAAACCCATCTCGGCTTCATGATAATCTTCAGTTGTGGGTTTACTGCAAGCAAATGGGACAGACACCTGCACATAATTGTAAAACAAGACTCGATTCCAAACCTTCGACACTTCATCCTCGTCAGACTCATAACCAAGAAAAGCCTTTGCAAATGCCCTATATGTTCGAGTCCACAGGTCTTTAATTTTACCTTTATCATCTCTTTCCAAGGGACATCCTTGTTTTACCCATTGGATATATCCCCTCATAATATTTTCCGTAAACCCTTCATCATCAGAATTGTCATCACAATAATGACAATGTCCGAGTACCATTACTTTCTTTCCATTGACACCCTTTTCGTAATCAGGACCGACCCACGGCCTAAATTTAATACCATCTTCTTTCATAACTCATGAATTATATTATTAAATAAAAACAACTGCACACTGAGAACCACATTCATTTTGGTTCATTTCGATATAATCCGAGAAACAGTAGCATTTGGCTGTCAGTAGCATCTAATTCATAAATTTATTAGTCACTCATGTCGTTAGATCCCTATTCCTAAAAGCGTGGCACCGTCGCTCATTTTAGAATACCGGTTCTGGAAGACCGTTGGAATAAAATAAGCA
>OLVY01000410.1_pt1 | contig 32940 bp, 30 predicted proteins | sample 1674261 | NCBI WGS metagenome assembly OLVY01 (sample SAMEA103958155, study PRJEB25191) | human gut metagenome | biome: human-associated habitat [ENVO:00009003]; feature: intestine environment [ENVO:2100002]; material: feces | place: Germany | collected 2013/2015
TCTCTGAGGGTAATGCCAACATGAGAGAGCTTCTCGGCGGTAAGGGTGCTAACCTGGCCGAGATGACCAACATCGGCCTGCCGGTGCCCCAGGGCTTCACCATCACGACTGAGGCCTGCACCCAGTATTATGAGGACGGCCGCGAGATCAATCCTGAGATCATGGATGAGATCAACCAGTATATCGTAAAGATGGAAGAGATCACCGGCAAGAAGTTCGGCGACAAGCAGAATCCGCTGCTGGTATCCGTTCGCTCCGGCGCAAGAGCTTCCATGCCCGGCATGATGGACACCATCCTGAACCTGGGTCTGAACGAGGATGTTGTGGACACCATCGCTACCCAGTCCGGTAATCCCCGTTGGGCTTGGGACTGCTACAGAAGATTTATCCAGATGTATTCCGACGTGGTTATGGAAGTGGGTAAGAAGTACTTTGAGGAGCTTATCGATGAGATGAAGACCAAAAAGGGCGTTACCCAGGATGTGGAGCTGGACGCTGACGATCTGAAGGAGCTGGCTTCTCAGTTCAAGGCCGAGTACAAGGCCAAGATCGGCGAGGACTTCCCCACGGATCCTAAGGAGCAGCTGATGGGCGCCATCAAGGCTGTGTTCCGTTCTTGGGACAACCCCCGCGCAAATGTATATCGTCGTGACAACGACATTCCGTATTCTTGGGGTACTGCCGTTAACGTGCAGTCCATGGCCTTTGGTAACATGGGCGATGACTGCGGCACCGGCGTTGCCTTTACCCGTGACCCCGCTACCGGCGCCAAGGGCCTCTTCGGTGAGTTCCTGACCAACGCCCAGGGCGAGGACGTAGTGGCCGGTGTGCGTACACCTATGCACATTCAGGAGATGGAGCAGAAGTTCCCCGAGGCTTTTGCACAGTTCACCCAGGTTTGCCAGACTTTGGAGAACCATTACAGAGATATGCAGGACATGGAGTTCACCGTGGAGCACGGTAAGCTGTTCATGCTGCAGACCCGTAACGGTAAGCGTACCGCTCAGGCTGCTCTGAAGATCGCTTGCGATCTGGTAGACGAGGGCATGAGAACGGAAGAAGAAGCCGTTGCTATGATCGATCCCCGTAACCTGGACACCCTGCTGCATCCGCAGTTTGACGCTGCCGCCATTAAGGCTGCTACCCCGGCCGGTAAGGGCCTGGGCGCTTCTCCCGGCGCTGCTTGCGGTAAAGTTGTGTTCACCGCTGATGACGCTGTGGAGTGGAACGAGAGAGGCGAGAAGGTGGTTCTGGTTCGTCTGGAGACTTCTCCCGAGGACATCACCGGCATGAAGGCTTCTCAGGGCATCCTGACCGTTCGCGGCGGTATGACTTCTCACGCTGCCGTTGTTGCTCGTGGTATGGGTACCTGCTGCGTATCCGGCTGTGGCGACATTGTAATGGACGAGGCCAACAAGCAGTTCACTCTGGCAGGCAAGACCTATCACGAGGGCGACTACATCTCCATTGACGGTTCTACCGGTAATATTTATGACGGCATTATTGCTACCCAGGACGCAACCATTTCCGGCGACTTCGGTCGTATCATGGGCTGGGCCGATAAGTTCCGTGTACTGAAAGTACGCACCAATGCAGACACCCCCGCAGATGCCAAGAAGGCTCGTGAGCTGGGCGCTGAGGGTATCGGTCTGTGCCGTACCGAGCATATGTTCTTCGAGGAAGACAGAATTGCTGCTTTCCGTGAGATGATTTGTTCTGACACCGTTGAGGAGCGCGAGGCTGCTCTGGAGAAGATCCTGCCGTATCAGCAGGGCGACTTTGAGAAGCTGTATGAGGCGCTGGAGGGCTGCCCGGTAACCATCCGTTTCCTGGATCCCCCGCTGCATGAGTTCGTTCCCACTGAGGAAGAAGATATTGAGAAGCTGGCTAAGGCACAGGGCAAGAGCGTTGAGCAGATCAAGGCCATCATTGCTTCTCTGCATGAGTTCAACCCGATGATGGGTCACCGTGGCCTGCGTCTGGCTGTGACTTATCCTGAGATCGCTAAGATGCAGACCAAGGCCGTGATCCGCGCTGCCATCAATGTACAGAAGGCACATCCGGATTGGACCGTGGCTCCGGAGATCATGATCCCCCTGTCTTGCGATGCCAAGGAACTGAAGTATGTAAAGGACATCGTGGTTGCCACCGCTGATGCAGAAATCAAGGCTGCCGGCAGCGATATGAAGTATGAAGTGGGCACCATGATCGAGATCCCCCGCGCAGCCCTGACTGCCGGCGAGATCGCTAAGGAAGCAGAGTTCTTCTGCTTCGGCACCAACGACCTGACCCAGATGACCTTCGGCTTCAGCCGTGATGACGCTGCCAAGTTCCTGGGCGCATACTACGAGAACAAGATCTACGAGAGCGATCCGTTCCAGCATCTGGATCAGGTCGGCGTCGGCAAGCTGGTCAAGATGGCTGCACATGACGGCCGTGAGACCCGCCCCGATCTGGGCCTGGGCATCTGCGGCGAGCACGGCGGCGACCCCACGAGCGTGGAGTTCTGCCACAACGTCGGTCTGGACTACGTCAGCTGCTCTCCCTTCCGTGTGCCTATCGCACGTCTGGCTGCTGCTCAGGCTGCTATCAAAAATCCCAGAAAGTAAGATTGTTGCATGAAGATGCACTAATCGTGCAAAACATGGGAAGATAAGCGTATGATAAACCCTCCCCGGTGAAACTGAATGGTTTTGCCGGGGAGGGTTTTGGTTTAGTCAAGAATTCAATGAATTGAGGATATATAAATGACGGAGCAAGAAAGACAGGGAGGCTGGCAGTTTCCGCCGATTCCTGATGTGGACTGCATAAAATTGACTGGACTTGCCCGGAATACCTATTATAAATATAAGCGGCAGATTCGGGAGGATGCCGAAATGAACGATTGACTTCTATGTAAAAGAAGCCGCTGCAAAAGCGGACAGAAGGAACACGGGACATTCAAAACGAGAATGCCGTGTTCCTTTTTTGTTGCTTGTGGAGGATGGACAACCATACCGTCCAGCCAAATCTGTATAATGAGAGCAGAAAAGTTGATAGAAACATAAGACAGAAGGAGAAGAGCGTATGAAAAAATTTTTGATGGTGCTGTTGAGCATTGCATTTGTGCTGAATCTTGCGATTGTGATTGGGCTGATTGGCGGATATGGTTCGCCACGCCGGGCGCTTTACACCATCACAGATGAACTGATGAACAGCGCCTATCGCTTCAAAAGAGGTTGGCAATTTAAGAATAGTCTACCTTGACTTTTTAGGAGATGGACAGGCAATCTGTCCATCTTTTTTTGTATACTGGGGTTGTGCAAAAGAGACAAAAATTTTTTTGTAATTCCGTGAAACGACAAAACTTCACACAAAGAATTGCAGCGATAGTTGTGTTGTGTTACAATGAGCAGAGAAGGAGAATGAACTGTGCGTAATAGTAGATTAGACCGTATACTCTATATCCAGCAGGTGCTGGTACAGGGTGGTGTGCTGAACAAACAGCAGACGGCTGACCGCTTCGGTGTCAGTGAGAAAACCATCCAACGCGATCTTGACACCCTGCGCAATCATTTTGCAGACAGCGAGCCGCGCCGAGAGATCTTATACAACTCCGCAAAGGGCGGCTATCTGCTGGATGACACGCTTTCACGCTTCCTCACCAGTAGCGAAATTCTGGCAGTGTGCAAGATCCTGCTGGAGAGCCGCTCCATGGTCAAGGAGGAGATGTTCCCCATTCTGGACAAGCTGGTGCAGGTGTGCACCCCGCTGGACCGGTTGAATCAGGTGAAAGACCTCATTAGCAATGAGCGTTTCCATTACGTTGAGCCGCAGCACGGCCGGAAGTTCATCGAGAGCCTGTGGGAGATCGGCACGGCAGTAGAAAATCACAATGTCATGGAAATTACCTACTGCCGCACCCATGACGGCGAGACCCGTGTGCGCACCATTGAGCCGGTGGGCATCCTGTTCAGCGAGTATTATTTCTATCTGGCGGCGTTCATCGAAGGCATCGACAAGGATAAGCATTTTCAGAACCCGCAGGACAACTCCCCGACGATTTACCGCATCGACCGCATCCAGAACTATAAGACCTTCGATCGGCACTTTGCCCAGCGCTATACCGACCGCTTTCAGGAGGGCGAGATGCGCAAGCGCATTCAGTTTATGTACGGCGGCGAGTTACAGACCATCCGGTTCGAGTATACCGGGCCAAGTCTGGAATCCGTTCTCGACCGACTGCCCACTGCAAAGGTTTTGCAGGTGACGGAAAAGGGCTGGATTGTGGAAGCGGAGGTGTTTGGCACGGGTATCCAGATGTGGGTAAGAAGTCAGGGAGATTATGTGAAGGTGATCGGTTGAGCGGACAGAAAACAAATGTGCAGCAGCTACACAGCGATAATAAAATATTTTGTAATACAGGAGGAACCTTTATGCAGGCAGAAAATGCAAAACACGCAGCAGAAATGTTAAAGCGCTCCGGGGAGCTTGCCGGAACGGCAGCGGAAATACTGGCAGGTGGTGCCGCCGGGGAAGCGGTGCAGCAGCTGCTGGAGCAAGCTCAAAACCTTGCCAGCAGTGCACTGGAGCTGCTGGGGCAGTATACCGCGCAGAAAACGCCCCGCAAGCATTCGCTTTTGCGTAAGGCGGCGGGTGCGGCGATCCTGACAGGGACTGCGCTGTACCTTGTGCCGGAATGGCGGCGGACCGTGGAGGACGCAGTAAAAGTAGTTGCAGACACAGTGCGAGATGTGAAATAAATAGAACGGAGGAAGTAAAATGAGCGCCCAGAAACCAATGATCAGCCCCTATGAGGTGAATGAACTTACGAAGTACTGCCTGAATATCCTGACCTATACGGATGAACTGCGGAGCGATACAGCACTGAAACAGGCTTATGAGAAGGCTAAGGAGTTGGAAAACTCTATTCGAAAACTGAAGATCGCCTCTCTGATGGAGAACAAAACGCTGATCTGCGTTGCGGGTATGCAGGGCGCGGGCAAGACCACCCTGATGAAGAACTTTTACGGCCTGAAGGGCGATGCGCTGAGCATCGAGCTGGGCCGCGGCGAGCGCATCCCTGTGCTGATCACGGAGACGGATGTGACTGCGCCGGTCATGAATGCAATCCGCATCCAGAAGAACGAGGCAGGAGAGTATGCGGCTGTGGAGTGCAATATGGAGGCAAACGAGTTCGCTCACGCCTCCAAGGGCGAGGACAACAGCATCCTGTATCTGGAGATGTTCGTGCCCTACCGCCATACATATAATTCGGCGGTTTCCTTTATGCTGCTGCCCGGCTTTGAAAAAAATAACGACTACTGGCGGGAGCTGATCAACTTAGCGGTCAACTCTTCGGATGCAGCGGTCTTTGCGTTCGACGAGTCCCGCTTCTCGCAGGGGGATAACTTTGAGCAGCTGAAAAAGCTGACGGAGCGCTTTGGCAACAATATCATTTACGCCATTACCCAGTCGGATGCCAGCAAGGACGACAACGAGGAGGTGCGGCAGTCCTGCATCAAGGCGCTGGAGATCCCGCAGGCGAATGCGGACCGCGTGGTCTGTACCGGACAGTATGATGATGAAAAAAAGAACGAGGCATGGATCGAAAAGCTAAAAAATGCCATTGAGCGGTACGCCAGCACTACGGATCAGTCTGCCCGCGATAATGCCCGCTACCTGTATGATGAAGTGGAGCATATCAAGAATGTTCTGTATTCCATCAAGGAAGTGCTGAAAAGCGACGACAGCGCAGCCGTTGCAGACTACAAGGATAACACCATCCTGAATTATTTTGACAGAGCACTTGCAAAAAAGCGCAAAGAATATGAAGAGGTGCTGGAAAAAGAGTTTGCGAAGGGTGCCGGCGAGAGCAAGCAGCAGATGGAGAACATTCTGAACAGCAACAAGGAAAAGGGACGAAGCCTTATCTCGATGATCTTCACCAGAGGAAACAGCATCAAAGACGTTCGGGCGGCACGCGAGAATGTGATGCGCTCGTTACAGGCGTGGGACGGTGCATCGGATCAGCCGAAATATCTGCCGGACCAGTGTATGCTGAGCGCACTGGCGACCACGATGAAAGCGCTGGATACTCCGCAGAAAAAAACTGACCTTCAGTGGCTGCTTGAGAGTGAGAACAAGGACAGTAAAAAGGCTCTGAAGGCAGGGGGCGAAAAGAGCCTTCAGCTGACGAATGATGTCTGTGCACTGGTCAGCCAGCAGCCCCCGAAGGACGGGATCCAAACCCAAAACACCAGAAGGCTGATGAGCGCGCTGGTGGATATTGCCGTCTATTATTATGGCGTGCTGAGCAGCGATGATCTGGCAATGGTGTGCAGTACGGAAGGAAAACAGGTGAAGGGCTACACGCCCAGCGAAAGTAAACTGGAAATGGATCATATCCAGAAGGGTGCACAAGAGGCATGGAAGCTCTTTGTGGATCTCGGAACAACGGCAGCAGGCGTTAAGGATATGGCAGATGCCTCCAAGCGCACCGGTATAGATAAGCTGTTCCGCCGTCCCGCCAAAATGAACAGCTCCTCTATGAGGAAATTCGCCATCGGTCTGGGCAGCATGGCAGGCATGGATCTGCTGGGCGATGCGACCATTAACATGATCCCGCAGATCGCAGCCTCCTTTAGCGTTTCAAATCCGGTAATAGGGATTCCAGCCATGGTGCTGGTCGTGAGCGGCGGCACAATTGCAGCGCTGCGGGATCTTTCCGGGGTGCAGTGCGAGAATCTGAGAAGGGCGAACACCGCAATCGACTCGATCTATACGGCGCTGAAGGAGGAAGAACTGAAGCGCTTCGACAAGCAGATGGCAAGGCTGCGGGACACCATCCAAAATAACCTCGAGGATCTGAACGGCGATGTGAAAAAGCCCATGAAAGCGTATAACGCCAAGGCACAGGTGGATGCTGCTTTGGAACTGTTGCAAACGATCTCGGCCAGATCCAGAGAGGAGTTTTATGCGATGTGAGGAACTTTTTAAGGAAAGAAGCCTTTGGCAGAAGGATGCATTTGACCGGATAAAGGCTAGCTTGCTGACGGCGCGGGACAACGCGTTTTTGCAATACGATGGGATGCAGGAAAGCTATCTGGTCGTTGTTTACGGCCCCTCCCAGATCGGCAAGACCAGCCTGATCCTGAAGCTGATCGGGATACGGGATGACAACGATTGTTTCCAGAAAGTCAGCCAGACCTTGCGCACCAAGGAAATCACGCGAGGAAACTCGTCTACCTCCACTGCCATCCTCTACGCCCGCTCCGATACAGAGCAGTATGCGCTTGCGGTGGAGGATGAACCGAACAAGGTCTCTGAAAAGCTCTTTTTCAGCGATGAAAAAGAGCTGGAGGCAAAGCTTATAGAGGTGCGCAGCCGGGTGGTAAAAAACAGAGAATCCGCGCGCAGTGTCCTGCATATTGATATCCCGCGGCAGTTTTTTACAGAGGAAACTGCGGCAGAAAATCTATATGTGATGGACCTGCCCGGCGTGGGCAGCAAAACGGAGGGCGAGGCCGCTCATGTGCAAAAGCTGATGCGCAGGTATCTGCCGGTTGCACAGGTGTGCCTTGTGGTATGTACGGCAAACACCATCCAGTCGCTGGAGGTGCAGGACGGTCTGGAACCGTACTGGCGGGACAAACCGGGACAGTACATCGTGGCAGCGACCAAGGCGTTCTCGCTGGGAACAGTCAAGGATTACTTTAAAAAGCCGCGTCAGCAACGCGAAAAAAGTTTCTATGACTTTGTAATGGAAACGTATAAAACCGAAACCGGAAAATATCTGGGCGGGACCAGCAAGGTGGAGGTGTTTCCCGTAGAGCTGGCGGACTCGTTCCAAAAGCTGTACGAGAGTCTGGAGGAAGAAGACCGGAAGGAGATGACCGAAACCCGGGACCGTATCCTTCAGGAGCTGCGGCAAAGCATCCAACAGCGGGAGGGACAGCGGTTTCAGACAGCGCTCCAGCGATTACAGGAGGAACTGAAGACCGCCGAGAAAAGCAGGCTGGCAGAAAACGACGGGCAGCTTGATAAAAAGAAAAAGGAGATCGAGGTCGAAAACAATATCATAAAGCAAAGCGAGGATTTTATAAAAAGAGAGACCACCGGAGATAAGCAGACAGAACGGGAGGAACGTCTGTGGAAGATCAAAGGGCTGCAAGCGGCAAAGGATATGCTTACGGGCTGTGCAGGCAGGTTCGAGAACTGTTGCAAACCAGAGCTGAATGAGAAGATCGATAAGCTGATCGAGGATGAGCATCTGTTCAGAACCTCCGGCGGCTGCCACTATCTTGTGGACCGTGTCAGTGCGCTCAGGCAGAATGACTCAGACCGGAGGGTGTTTGCGACGCTCCTTAATTACCTGCGCGAGAAAGTGTCCGGGGATGAAGGCTATTTGGATCAATATGTCAAGATACTGAAGGATGCCGGGATGTCGGTCTCCTACAATAAAAACGCGCTTTGGCAGAAGCTGGAGCAGGACATCCACGAGGACTTTTATCAGGAGTACTACCCCAAACAGTCGCTGTTCCACAGAGAAAAGGTCTGGCTTGAGGATGTGCGGGAGCTGAACGGCGAGATCGTAGAAAAGGTGGCAAAGGCGCTGCTGAAATACGAAACAAAATGGCTTGGCAAGCTTGAAGAGGAGCTCCGCAGGGAAGAGGAGCTGGAACGCCAGAGCCAGCAGCTGCTGGCAGGAAAAAGGAAAAAAGCCGATGATTCAAAGACCCGGAAAAGCACCTTGGAGGTGCAGAAGGCTGTGCTGGAAAAAGCCCGGGAACACATTGTTGAGGAGATCCGGCAGGACAGAGAAAATCTGGAGGATTACCGCCGGATAGCCAAAGAAGCGTACACAGAGCAGTATGCCGGGATCGTGCGGCGTATCCGTCAGACCCTGGGTGTTGCCGAAAAGACAAAGCTTGTCCTGCTGCTGGGACTGCTGGAGGAGGACTATAAGGCTACGATGGGAGGATGTCAGGATGGGAACTGTGCGTGAAAAACCTGAAATGGAGCTGGATCAGGGATCTGTGGAGCAGATCAGAAAGCTGTTCAATGATTATGTGGTCGACCCGCTGGGCAAAGAGCTGAAGGAAGCTGAATCGCAGATCAAATCCGATGAAGCAACACAAATGGGTACGCTCAAGAATGACCTTGAAACCAAACTTGATGGCACAAATGGCAGGTTGGAGGATGTGCTTCGGGCGCTTGGAAATCCCAAAGAACCATTGGCAAATTTGCAGAGTAAATTGGATGACCTTGGGGAGAAACTTGAGAATGATCTTGAGAACAAGCTCACCGCCCAGAACGAGACGCTGGAAAACAGCCTGACGAGCCATTTGGAAACGCTTCAGGATGCCCTGTGCGGGAGCCTTGCGGAAAATACTGCCCTGCTTACGGAGCAGAGCGATGCCGATCAGAAGGCTGTGCTGGAAAGAGTTGCGGCGTTGGAGCAGCAGCTGCTCACAGCGGTGGGTAACAGCAGCACCCAGATGACGGAGTACCACGCTGGCATACAGGAAACACTCACCGCCCAGAGCGAAACGCTGGAAACCAGCCTGACGAGCCATCTGGGAACGCTCAAGAATGCCCTGTGCGGGAGCCTTGCGGAAAACACTGCCCAGCTTACAAGGCAGAATGATGCCGATCAAAAGGCTGTGCTGGAAAGCGTTGCAGCGCTGGAGCAGCAGTTGCTTACAGCACTGGGCGACAGCGGCACCCAGATGACGGAGTACCGCGACGAGGCAAAGGCAGAGCTGGTGGAATACCAAAAGACGCAGCAGCAGTTCGCAGTGCAGAAATACAAGCTGCTGCTGGGCACTTCACTGGCATTTGGCATCGTGAATTTTCTGGGCATCGCGCTCCTTCTGTACCTCAACTTTATGCCCTGAGCAGATACTGATGCGTTTTTGATAATGCCTTACAGGTCCACTGTACTTTCAGGTTATTACAATCACGGTCGATTGCACATACAATACAAGTATCACTTCAATGAACGGAGGGTACTTGTACTATGGTGGACTATGCCGACATCGGAAAACGCATCCGTGCCTGCCGCCTTGCAAAGGGCATGACGCAGGAGCAGCTGGCCAATGAGGTCGGCGTGGTGGTCACGCACATCAGCCATATCGAAACAGGCAACTCCGTGCCCAGCCTGAAAACGCTGATTGACATCATCAACGCACTGGACTGTTCGGCAGATGAACTGTTGTGCATTGAGATCAAAAAGGCAAAGCCGGTGTTCGACAGCTGGATGACCGAACAGCTTGCAGATTGCTCTGCCGATGAGGCAAAGATTATCAAAGAAACGGTGGTCAGCCTGAAGAAGTCGCTCCGGAAAGTGTACGGAAAGTCCTCTAAATACAGATATGACTAAAACTTCAAAAAACTGAACGCCAGTTGGTAGGTGTTGAGCGCCTGAAAAAGCACCCATAAAGTAAACGAACCGCCTCGGTTTCCGTTACAGGAAGCCGGGGCGGTTTTTCTATGTAAGGCTATATAGAAAAATCCCAATGGAAGTTTGCCGGATGGACAATATTGGTGTCCAATCAACGCTTTATAATAAAAGCATCAAAATGATTCATTGGAATCATTCCGAACGGAAAAGGTTACGCATCCATTGAGATGGGAGGAAACATCATGAAAGAACGATTTGAAATCTATGATGGCAGTGCAGAAGCTAAAAAAGCCAAAGGAAAATCCAAAAATCTGAGCGGCTTTCATCCGCTGTTTACCGCATCTGCGCGCAGAAGCATCGCGCTGGATGGCTTAAAGATTTGGCTGCTGCTGGGGTTCGTTGTGGGCGTGGTGGCAGGTGCTGCAACGGGTGCCGGAGCGGTATCGGTACTTTTGGGGCTTCTGATCGCCGCAGTGATCTACTTTGGCTTCCGGGATGATGTCTATAAAAAAGTATACGGCCCGGAGCATGACAGAGGTCAGCTTCCTTTGCCGGAAGGAATGAGCTGGGAAGAAGCTGTAGACCGCATCCGCCGCGGATTTGCCAACCCGGACGTTGAACAGGTTACGGATACTGCGGATGCCGTGACCTTTTACAGCAAAAAGCGTGGTACCTATCAGTTGAAAAACACAGCCAATGGTCTGAAAATGACCATCCTGACCAAGCCATCCAAGAGTAGCAAGAAAGAATATCTGTATGCAGTTTTCAGCAGCGTTCTGCTGTCGCAGGTGATCGCCATCCTGTATCCTGAAAAAATTTCTGCGGAGCAGGTGGAAGAAGAAAAGGCAGCGGTTCGGAAGCTGTTCGGCGCACATAAGATGCCTCTGCTCATTGAACTGGCGATTACAGCAGCGTTTATTGCGTTTGCGGTATATATGTTATATCCTGTACTCTATTCGGACAGTGCCCGTTCAAAGGGCGTTTCTGACAGCCATCTGAATGGATTCCCGGCAGAAGCCACGGTTGGAGAGGTACTGGACGATTTCTTTTCGGACGGTAAATGGGACAACTTCCAGCAAGATGGCGTGACCATTGTCCGTTACATGGGAACGGGTGTCGATACAGAAAACGGAGAAAAGGTCATCGTAAGCCTCTATTTCAAGCGGAAGGATGACGGCACGGGCGAAATTGATCGCATATCTTGGAATGGCGAAACGTTGAGCGAGCTGGAACAGATAGGTGTTATTTTGACGCTGAGTAACAGCTACTGTGAATCTCATAGCCTTGCCAGCAACAATGCGATTGATAACGCTCTAAATGATGTTGCCGGTGCTGTATCTGAGCCGGAGAGTGTGACAGAAAAGCCTGCGGCTGCGTCGGTGAACGAAGTCTATGTGGAAAGCAATGAAAACGCAACTTTGACGGAGGAGATTATGACGGCAGCTCGTGAATATTGCGAGAATGATGTGCTGCCAGAGTCCGAGCGTACAAGATTCCAAAGCCTTGACAAAAATGAGCTTGCCATTGCTTGGCAGGATGCGATGTATACGGATATATACGAATGCACCAGTCAGGCAGATTATGCACGGGCGTGGAATCGGTTCGTGAATTATATTTGTTTCTACGCGCATATTGATGGTGATACTGACAAGGTTTCGGGTTATTCAGACTATTATGATGTCTATATGAATGGACCGGTTTATGCGGAAACGGACGATGAAGCAGAGCCGTATGTCGATGAAGTAGTGAAAATCGCAGCAAACAACGGTGCCCAAATACAATTTTGATGAAAGTGCAAGACGTAAAAATCCTTCTTGAAATTTGAGACGAACGCATTAAAAATCAATAAGATTAAATCCCGCTGGATTCTTGTTGCGGAGTCCAACGGGATTCTTTTTACACAAACGAAGGATATAGCTCACTGACATTGGCTCATATACTGGATCAGGTCTTGCTTGTAAACCTTCCAGAGTTTTCCCATCTTGAAGGCAGGGATTTCGCCACTGTTCAGAAGACGAAGCAGCAAATTTCTGCCAACGTGCGTAATTTCCATTACCTGCCGGAAGCTCAGGACATCGGGATAGTTGTCTAGCATTGAAAATCAACTCCATTCTTGTGATTCTGGTGAATTTTCGTTCTGTTTTGCACGGATCATTTTTTGTTCGCTCAAAGCCCTTGTACCCTTGTGCATAAGGGCGCACATGGAAATCTGCCGCATTGACGATCGTTCAGGATGCGGCAAGGGATAATTACATCGTTGATCTCTAATTTTTCCAAAGCCTTTGCGATTTTCTTTTTATGATGTATCTTATCGGTCGGTTCCGGCTCATCCTGCGCTTCGATATACGCACTGACAAGTTCTTTGGTATCGTCATCAAGATTGCTCATTTGTACGGCTTTCAGGGCAGTTGGAACGTTATACCACGAATGCTTACCAAAATAATCGACGGCATACCGATATAGAAAGAACGGAATATCATCACTGATTTTATCAAAATAATGAAACAGCGCATGATTTCCAAACTGGAACTTTGAAGATTTCGATTCCAACTTATCGTGCTCAAATTCTTTCAGACTGGGGCGCTTTAATTGAATTTCATATCGAACCAGATTTTTTGAGCGTTCCAAATCGTCTGGAGAAATCGGATAGCTCTCCTTTTCACAATTCAAGAGCTGCTGATGCTTGTCATAGAGTGCAAAATCGTACCATGTTTTTTCAAATTTACAGCTTCGGATCTCATTGTGCTGGTTATAGTGCAGTGCGCGCCCTTTTCTGTACGGGTCAACGCTTCCTGCATAGCGAATGATTTTTACTATCAGCGCGGGATCGCATTTTACATAGAAGTCTTGTGTAATATCCAACCGGTGCATTTTCCATTTAATGGAATTCTCAATTTCAAGGAGTCCAAGCTGCTCCAATTCATCCAGAAATGCTTGCTCTTGCATGACCAAACCTTCTGGCGACAAATCTGTTAAACTTAAACGAGACGGATCACCTGCGATCCGAGCGAGGTTCACACCAGATAACGTTATGTATCGCTTTTTAAAATCTGGATAATCTGCCAATGTGATGGTCAAACCGCCATCTTTTCTTTTATAAGAGTAGCCTTTTTTCGAGGAGCCATGATACGGAATCCGATAGTATTTTCCAGCGGATACCATTTTTTGAATTGCCATAAATATAGTGCGCTTTGCTTCGCAATCTGTGTACGTTCCATTCACTTCAAACGTATGAATGGAGGGCGCTAAAAGTGGAAGTTTCTTTGCCATTGTCATAAAAACACCTCTTTTTGTGATTTATCAGGATGTTATGAATCAAATAGAAATTGATTGGGAGGAACAACTACTATAAAAACGCATAGCATTCTATCTGGTGGTTTATGACACTGTTATCCATAGATCGAAATCTAATAGAATGATAATAAACTGCTTTTTGGGATTTCTTATAGGGCGATTTAATCAAAGGCAGCGTATTTCCTATCTTTGCCCTTCAAATTCATTATGTCGAATGGAAAAATCATTACAGGCTGCAATAAATCCAGTTTCGACATTTGGGATGGTTTTCGTCCAATCAGACAGGTCTGGTTTTCTTTATCAAGAGCCAGCGGGCATTTTGTGTCTTGTTTTGTGAGTGGAAAGAAGGTACAATAATAGCAAATGACTCACATCTGCGAGGTGATACCATGCTGAACATCTACTTTGGAGATATGCCGGAGGCTGTCTACAATACTTCGGTCTATTTTAACTATACCTACGAAGATGAATGGCTGACTTCTGACTTTGCCAAAGAGGTCATCAAGAAAATTGATAAGTCCGATGTCAAAGGCCCTCATGCGGTGGAAAGCCCAGTTCTGGGGGTCATCTCGCCGGAAAAATTGTCTGGTGGAACGAAAACACTTCTGCTCATGGCAAATGACCCGGAAAAGGTATTCAATGCCTCAACTTGCGGTGACAACTGTGCACCCTTTATTCTGAAGCTGGCCAAAAAGAAGGACTTGACCATCAACCTGCGGCATCTCATGGATTTCGGCAAGAAGAAATTCCCGGTGGATGTGAAAGTCTTGAATACCGGTGATGTGGTGCACAGCATGGAAGAACTGATGCCGATTGCATTTCAGTTTGTGTGAGGCGATGGGATGAAGGGAAAACATAAAATCGAAGTCCGAAGCGGACGGGTTGTTTTCACAATCGAACTGGAACGGAACATTACGATTCTGCGAGGGGACAGTGCCACCGGAAAAACAACGCTGGTTGAAATGCTGCAAGCGTACGAAACCTACGGCAGACAGAGCGGCGTGACGGTGAGCTGTGATAAACCGTGCCGGGTGCTGTCGGGTGTCAACTGGGAGCTGCAGTTGAATGCGACCCATGACAGCATCGTGTTTGTGGATGAAGGCAGTACCTTTGTTTCAAGTCTAGATTTTGCCCGTGCGATTCAGCATTCGGACAACTACTATGTGCTGGTCACAAGAGAAGATTTGAGCACCCTGCCGTACAGCGTAAACGCTATTCTGGAACTGAAAAAGACTACTAGCCGCTTCAAACGAACTTATAATAAGGCGTACCCGGTCTATGATTCGCTGACAGCCAGCAATGTGCAGCTGGAAGGTGTTGAAAAGCTGCTGACAGAGGATGCAAATTCCGGGTATCAGCTGTTTACAAAAATCGGTGAGAAATACGGCATTGTCTGTATCTCTGCGGCGGGCAAAGACAACATCAAACAAAAGATTCTTCTGCTGAAATCCGAGAAGGTTCTGGTAATTGCGGATGGTGCGGCGTTTGGCCCGCAGATGAACGACATTTATCGCCTGATGCAGGAGGACAGCGCAAAGTTCAGCTTGTACCTGCCGGAATCGCTGGAATGGCTGCTTCTGAAAGCAGATTTGCTCGGACAGCCGGACGTTCTTGAAATTCTGAAACATCCGGCAGATTTCATCGAGAGCAGCGAATTCTTCAGCTGGGAGCGGTTCTTTACCAACTTGCTGGAACAGCGAACGAAGGATGTTCCCTATATGCGGTATGACAAGGCAAAACTGCCGGAATTCTATTTGCAGGAAGAAAATTTGGAGAAGATCATTGCGGAGATGGGGTAAAACACACTGGAAATTCACAAATAACGTATCATCGTTACTTCAAACGCTCTGTAATTTTGGCACCCGCTCAGGCTGCGATTAAGAACCCCCGCAAGTAATTGCGTGAGGGCTTGAGAAAGCACGAATAAAGCATAAAATAAGGCTCACCGTCAATTTTGGCGGTGAGCCTTATTTGTTTGCTCATGTATGAGATGAATTGCGTTTAACACAGAGCTGCTTCCCAGAAGCATCACAGATAGCCAAAGACCGGCGTTCCGTGCTTCAGTTTGCGCCAGTTGAAAATGTGGTAGGGGCTTCACTTGGGATGCCCCAAAGAATGACGCGCGGTAGGTCTGGCCGTCGCCCTTGCTGGAATGGATGAGAACCACTTGGAAAAGAGCCTTTGCACTGTTCCACGCCCGGTGCAGGCACTCGGCAAAGGCCGTTGTGCCCTTGCGGTACAGCTTCCATGCCTTGTGCATGATCTCGGAAAGATTGTACTTCTTCATACTGTCCTGTAGGTCAGGTGGTATCTGCTGCCGACAAAGGGCTTATCAGTGCAACTCCGGCCAGTAAGCCTTGTTGGCAACGATCCGATCGTCCGGAAATCTGTTCTTGACGTTTACATGAATAAGCGGTACGATACCATTAAGACCGCAGAAAAAGAGCTGGCGAACGATGCAGGATAAACCGGCACAGGGGGTGCTTTTTTGAACATCGAAAAAATCACGCAGGGAAAAAATCTGACCGATACGGAGCGCACCGTGCTGGAATATATCCTGGACCACCTGGACACGGTACAGACCGAGGGTGTGCGCGGGGTGGCGCGGGCGAACTATACCTCCACCTCCACCATTATGCGGCTGGCGCGCAAGATGAATTACAGTGGCTTTGTGGATATGTGCTACAAGCTGCGCTCCTTTACCGAGACACCGCATCAGACCATGCAGGAGGAGGAAGACTTCCTCAACGGCTTCAGCACCCAGTCCTTGCTGAACTACAACACCTACACCCAGCTGAAGGTCTGTGCGGAAAAGCTGCTGGAGCAGCGGGATAAGATGACCTTTGTCTATGGGACCGGGTTTTCCGGCACGGTGGCCACCTACCTGACCCAGAAGCTGGTGAACATGGGCATCCTGTGCTTCAGTGCCACCGGCGGCGACTCGGTGGGCATTTTTGAAAATACCCTGGACCGGATGGGGATGTTTTTCTGCATCTCCAAATCCGGCGAGACCTCGATGGTGCGCGACAAGATCAAGACCGCGCAGGAAAACGGCGTGTGCACTGTGGCAATTACCGGCGAGCAGGAGAACAGCGTGGGCCGGTACGCCGACCTATGGTTCCGGGTGGAGAACCAGTGGAAGCTGGACGACCAGAACACCATGCCCAACACCTTTTTTCCGCAGGTGATGATGCTCATCGAGCTGATCGCCTACGAGTACCGCCGCCTGTGCATGGAAAACGGCATCAAGTAAGAATGTCTGTGCACTTCGCACAAAAAAATCATGGGTTCTTAAACAAAAGTAATAGAAACGCGTTACTGTTTTGGGTAACGCGTTTTCATTTGTTCAAAAAATGTTTACACTTGCGTTGGTTTGTGAGATAGTAACATCACAGACCCGGCCGGGTCCCAGGGGATGGACGCATCCCAGGAGAATGGTTTTTGGAATTGTAAATGAAAAGGAGTCAACCCATGAAGGATAAGGTAATGGATGCATTGCAGCGGTTCTCCAAAGCAATGTTCATCCCCGTTCTGATCCTGCCCATTGCCGGTATTCTCATCGCTGTGGGCAACCTGTTCACCAACGTCCGGCTGCAGGCAGTGCTGCCGTTCCTGAACAACCCGGTCACCATCGGCTTCGGCACGCTGCTGTCCGGTTCGCTCAACGCCATCCTGGGCAATCTGGGCGTTATCTTCTGCGTGGGCCTCAGCGTGGGCCTGGCCAACAAGAAAAAGTCTGAGGCAGGATTTATCTCTCTGCTGGCCTTCCTGGTGTTCCTCAACGCCATGAACAAGTTTATGAATATGCGTGGTATGCTGGTGGAGGGCAGCCTTTCCGGCACCGGCCAGGCCATGGTCCTGGGTGTCCAGGTGCTGGACATGGGCGTGTTCATCGGCCTGCTGCTGGGCATTGTGGTGGCCTATGTACACAACCGCTTCTGCGAGACTGAGTTCAACAACGCCTTCCAGATCTACGGCGGCACCCGTTTCGTATTCATCGTGCTGATCCCCGTCATGGTGGTCATGGCTGTGCTGTTCACCTTTGTGTGGCCGTATGCACAGGCTGGCATCAATGCGCTGGGCGGCTTTATCCGCAGCGCAGGCAACTTTGGCCTGTTCATCTACGGCACGCTGGAGCGTCTGCTGATCCCCACCGGCCTGCATCACCTGGTCTACACCCCCTTCCTGTACACCTCTCTGGGCGGCACTGCCACCGTGGGCGGCCAGGTGCTGGAGGGTGCCCGCAACATCTACTACGCTGAGATCGCTGATCCTTCCGTTGCCGTGCTGAGCCAGTCCGTCATCTGGGATGCCCGCGGCATCTCCAAGATGTTCGGTCTGATCGGTGCCTGCCTGGCCATGTACCAGACCGCTCGCCCCGAGAACCGTGAGAAGATCAAGCCCGTTCTGATCACCGCCGCCGTCACTTCCTTTATTGCCGGCGTTACCGAGCCCATCGAGTTCAGCTTCCTGTTCGTGGCTCCCATCCTGTTTGTGGTCCATGCCGTTCTGGCTGGTTCCAGCTTTGTGGTCCTGAACCTGCTGGGCTGCCGTGCCATCGGCCCCAACGGCTTCATCGACTTCCTGCTGTACAACCTGCCCCTGGGCATTGGCAAGACCCGTTGGCCCATCTACATCGCTGTGGGCGTGCTGTACTTCGTTCTGTACTATGTAATCTTCCGGGTGCTCATCGTGAAGCTGAACCTCCACACCCTGGGCCGTGAGGCAGAGGGCATGGAGATGAAGCTCCACTCCAAGTCCGAGTACAAGGCCAAGGTGGCTGCTGAGAACGGCACCGCTGCTGCCCCTGCTGATGACAACACCGTGGACGCTGCTGTCATCGTGGAGGCTCTGGGCGGCAAGGACAACATCCTGAAGGTCACCAACTGCTACACCCGTCTGCGTACCGAGCTGGCAGATCCCGACAAGGTCCAGGACGATGTGCTGAAAAACCAGACCGGTGCTTCTGCCGTGATCCACAAGGGCAAGAATGTCCAGGTGGTCTACGGCCTGAAGGTCAACGCTGTCCGCAAGGCAGTGGACGCTGAGCTGGGCCTCAGCGGCGAAGAATAAGATCTTGCATTCCAACACCCATATCAAAACATCCAGTAAGAGGGAGGTTAATATTCCATGAAAAAGTTTTCCATCGTCATTGCAGGCGGCGGCAGTACCTACACGCCGGGCATCGTCATGATGCTGATGCACAGCCTGGATCGGTTCCCCATCCGCAGCCTGAAGCTCTATGACAACAACCCGGAGCGTCAGAAGACCATTGCAGATGCTGTGGCCCTGGCTATGAAGAAGGTGGCACCGGATGTGGCATTCAGCTACACCACCGACCCCAAGGAAGCCTTTACTGATGTGGACTTCTGCATGGCCCACATCCGCAGCGGCGGCTACCCCATGCGTGAGCAGGACGAAAAGATCCCCCTGAGCCACGGCGTGGTGGGTCAGGAGACCTGCGGCCCCGGCGGCATTGCCTACGGCCTGCGGAGCATCCCGGACATCATGCAGCTCATTGACTACATGGAGGCCTACAGCCCCAACTGCTGGATGCTCAACTACTCCAACCCTGCCTCCATCGTGGCAGAGGCCTGCCGTGTGCTGCGGCCCAACTCCAAGATCATCAACATCTGCGATATGCCGGTGGGCACCCTGCGCCGCATGAGCTACATCGTGGGCAAGACCCCCAAGGACCTGGACGTGAAGTACTACGGCCTGAACCACTTTGGCTGGTGGACCAGCGTGAAGGGCAAGGACGGCACCGACTACACCCCCCAGCTCATTGACTATGTCAGCAAGAACGGCTATCTGACCCAGAAGGCCATTGAGACCCAGCACATGGATGCCAGCTGGCAGGAGACCCACCGCAAGGCGGCAGACCTGCTGGCTGTCACCCCGGATTGCCTGCCCAACACCTACCTGAAGTACTACCTGTTCCCGGACTATGTGGTGGAGCACAGCGATCCCAACTACACCCGTGCCAACGAGGTCATTAACGGCCGCGAAAAGAACGTGTTTGGTGCTGCCCGTGCCATCACCGCTTCCGGCGAGTTCAAGGGTGACGAGTTCAGCATCGACAACCACGCCAGCTTCATCGTGGACCTGGCCCGTGCCATTGCCTACAACACCCACGAGCGGATGCTCTGCATCGTGGAGAACAAGGGTGCCATCAGCAACTTTGACCCCCACGCCATGGTAGAGGTGCCCTGCCTGGTGGGCAACGACGGCCCCGAACCTCTGTGCCAGGGTGAGATCCCCACCTTCCAGCTGGGCATGATGAACCAGCAGGTTGCCGTGGAAAAGCTGGTGGTGGAAGCCTACTGCGAGCACAGCTATCAGAAGCTGTGGCAGGCTCTGACCCTCAGCAAGACCGTGCCCAGTGCCAAGGTGGCCAAGGAGATCCTGGACGACCTGATCGTTGCCAATAAGGACTACTGGCCCGAACTGCACTAATGACAGCGTTTCGGAAGCGCTGCCCCGGATATTCTCTGTCCCCATGAAGTAAGCCGAAGGGGCTGCTGCATAAAAATCTTCGCAAGGTTTTGCGTGAGCGCTTGAAAAAGCACAAATAAAGCATCAACTCCCCCTGATTTCCCGTTTCGGAAATCAGGGGGAGTTTTTTTCTGCCGCAGAAGATAAAAACACCGACAGCAGCGCAAAAACATCTTCTGACCAGCAGAGAAAGAGGCGGCTGCCATCGGATGCAAGGGGATGCTTTTTGAATTTCACAATTCTTTCACTTTCTTCTTGCCCGCAATACCCTTTCCGATACACCCGGCAAAGCAGACAGTGCACTTCAGCCCGGAATCCTTAAAACCATCCATACACACGGTGTGTTTGGAAAAACAGAACCGATACAGTGAAAACGCACTGTGTTTCTTCTTGTGGATGACTTATTTTGTGCATATTGACGTTTGATTTGAAAGAGTATACAATATCGTTGTCAGCAAGGTGTATGAAATGTATACTCTAGCCGAGGTGAGTATGATGAAATCAAACCGCGAATTGGTATTGGAACTCTTGCTGCAAACCGCAAAGTCCGGAGATCATCCCAACGGGTTGAGTACACAGTTCATGGCACAGCGGCTGAATATCCAGCGCACCAACCTGAGCAGTGTGCTGAATGCGCTGGTCCGTGACAAGAAGTTGGAAAAGGTCAATGGCCGCCCGGTGCTGTACCGGCTGGCAGGAGATGCCGTGTCCACGACATGGCGGGACGAGAGCTGCTTTTCGGAGCTTCTTGGCCCCCGGAACCTGCTGTACCCGGCCATTCAGCTGATCAAGGCAGCGGAGCTGTATCCCGGCAGCCCGATCCCGATCCTGATCAGCGGGCCGGTCGGCTGCGGAAAGACGGAATTCCTGAAGGTCATGTTCCGCTTTGCACAGACCCATAACGTTCTGACGGCATCCAGTCAGATGATCCGGCTGGACTGCTCGGAGTACCTGGTCGATCCCAAGAGCTTCCACCGGAAGCTGTTTGATCCGGCCGATGGACTGATTTCCCATACCCCGGCTATGCAAAGTCGATCTTCGACAAGGAAGGCGTCGTGATGAATGTCTCCGAGGAAGATAAAGCAGACCTTGCGGCCGGTAAGGTGGACTACATGGCGTTCTCTTACTACAATTCCAGCTGCATCACGACCCATGAAGTGGATGCGACCGTAAAGGGCAACATGATGGACAGCATCAAAAACCCCTATCTGGATGCCAGCGAATGGGGCTGGCAGATCGACCCGGTGGGCTTCAAGCGTGCCCTGCATGAACTGTACGACCGCTATCAGCTGCCGCTGCTCGTGATCGAAAACGGTCTGGGCGCACAGGACACGCTGGAAGCAGACGGCACCATCCACGACCCGTATCGTGTGGACTACATGAAACGCCACATTGCTGCCATGAAGGAAGCCGTGGAGGAAGGTGTTGACCTGATGGGCTACACTATGTGGTCCTGCATCGACCTGGTCAGCGCCGGCAGCGGTGAGCTGCGCAAGCGCTATGGCTTTGTCTATGTGGACGCCCACGATGACGGCACCGGCACCTTCAAACGTTACCGCAAGGACAGCTTCTGGTGGTACAAAAAGGTCATCGAGAGCAACGGCGAGGACCTGGGCTGAGCGCCCCGGCGGATGTCCTGAAATCCACGCAGGGTTCTGCGTGAGCGCCTGAAAAAGCACCAAGAAAGCATCAACTCCCGCTGGTTTCTGTAACAGGAAGCCAGCGGCTTTTGTGTATTCGGAGAATGGAATCATTCGGCGTAAGAAGTTGAGAATACTTTTGGGCTGTGCTGCAATAAGAAAAATGATGCTGGAATGATAGCTCCCAAAGCAGGGCAAGCCCGATTTGAACATCCTGTTCCAGTACAATATGCCCCTGCGAGGCCTTGCCCAGACGACCAATGGTATGATCGGGGATGAGTTCATGGCTGGTCCGGTGCTGGAAGCCAAAGGCTTCTGGATCGTCGGCATTGTGCGGGCGCTGGTGGGTCTGGTGCAAAACTATGATTGCAATGGTCATTGGCGAGTGCATCAACTTCCTCATCCAGCGCAACTTCGTGTTCCGCAGCAAGGGCAACCTTGCCAAGCAGATCGGCTGGTATGTGCTGGCCTTCTGCGTCATCACCTGCATCGCCTTTGTGGGAATGTTGTTTCTCTTTCGACCGGTTGCTTGTCGATGTAATTCAATGCATTTCTTTTAGCGCTCGCATCTCTATTTCATGAAAATGCCCCCATTCCGGTTGTCCGGAATGGGGGCATATATCAGAGCAGATGGGGGTGCTTTAAGCGTTACGGCTTTTTGTGCTCCGGGTTTTCGCAGCGGCTGTGGCAGGACGCACAGTTGCCGCCGCAGCCCTCGCCCTTCCAGCCGCCGTTCTTGGAGATCCACACAACGGCCAGTGCAAACAGGACGGCCAGCACCAGCAGGGTGATAATTCCACGCAGTGTCAACATTTTAAAAACCTCTTTTCCTGCGGAACGTTTCCGCCTTCAGTATACACGATTTTGCCCCGGAGCGCAACCGGAATGCCGCACGGAAAAAATTGAAATTTTTTGAAAATAGGGCTTGCAATTTGCCCGGAGCCGTGCTATAATAATCACGTTCCAATTCGGAGCGCCAAACAAAACAACAGAATATGGAGGATTAGCTCAGCTGGTTAGAGCACCTGCATCACACGCAGGGGGTCTGGGGTTCGAGTCCCTAATTCTCCACCATACAGTTCGTACCCGGACCCGATTCTCTATGAGAAAGGGTTCGGGTACGTTTTTTGTTTACGGGAAGTCCTACGGCGAGAGTACGCAGAACGGTAAACAGGAGCAAGTAAAGGCAGGGTATCACCGTGGCGGTGGTATCCTGCCTTTTGTGCGATACCATCTCCGAAATCTTTTTCTTCACTTTTTCTCCTTCATCCAGAATCCCCCTGTCCATCCCGGCAGATGCCGGAACGGGCAGGGGGATTCTGGTTTGTTGAGCGGTTGTGTTAAATCAGGCCGAGGTGCACAAAGGCGTTGTACAGGCCGTCTTTGTTCACATCGTCGGTCACATCGTCGGCGGCGGCTTTGGCTTCTGGGCCGCCGCTGCCCAGAGCCACACTGTACCATAATCATAGAGGGTCCTGGTCTTCGGAACAAGGGTGGAATCTGCCGAAAAACAACGGCTGAGGTTGGTACAGTTGCACAAAGGCGCGCGGCCCTGCAAAGAAGCTGTAAAATTTGCGGGGCGGGGTTGACGAACGGCTCCGGCCGTGGTAAAGTAATGGGCGGAAAAGGCCAAAGTGCCTTTTTACGACAGAAAAACGAGGTGGTCGTCATGGAACCTGCTGGAAGCAGCGGCAGTTTATATCCCCGATCAAAGAACCAGACGGCAGCCTTTTTGCATGCCGGAGAACGGCCCGGCTGTGCGTGAGAACGCACGGTGTGTTTGCCTTCCCCGGAAATGAAAGTGTCCGCTGCCGCCTGGTAAAAAAGGAGGCAGCTTTTTTATGTCTGAAATTTCGATCAATACCCTCAAGACCATGCTGGCGAATCTGGATGACGCCAAAAAATACCAGAGCCTGCGGGATGTGATGGAGACCCTGCCGGCTCCCGACCTGGCCGCCGTGTTCGAGGACCTGCCGGCCGAAAAGCTCCCGGTGCTGTTCCGTCTGTGCCCCAAGGACCTGGCGGCGGATGTATTCACCGAGCTGACCCCTGCCACCCAGCAGAAGCTGATCGACGGCCTGACCGATACCGAGCTGAAGGCCGTGGTGGACGAGCTGTGCGTGGACGATGCGACCGACCTTGTGGAAGAGATGCCGGCCAATGTGGTCAAGCGCATTCTGAGCCAGGCCGACCCCGCCACCCGCCGCATGATCAACGAACTGCTCCAGTACCCGGAGGACTCTGCCGGCGGCGTGATGACCACCGAGCTGATGGAGCTGCGCCCGGACATGACGGTGGCGCAGGCCATGGAGGCCATCCGCCAGAACGGCTTTGACAAGGAGACAATCAACAACTGCTATGTGACCGACGGCAGCCGCAAGCTGGTGGGCGTGGTGTCGCTGCGGGCGCTGGTGCTGGCCAAGGACACCGCAGAACCCATCCGGGACCTGATGGACACCAATGTGGTCAGTGTGACCACCACCACCGACCAGGAGGATGTTTCCCACCTGTTTGAAAAATACGGTTTTCTGGCCATTCCGGTGGTGGACGCCGAAAACCGGCTGGTGGGCATCGTGACCATTGACGATGCCATCAGCATCCTGCAGGACGAGGCCAGCGAGGATATCGCCAAGATGAACGCCATCGGCCCGTCCGACAAGCCCTACTTCAAGCAGAGTATGTGGGACCTGTACAAGAGCCGTGCGCCCTGGCTACTGTTTTTGATGATCAGCGCCACCTTCTCCAGCATGGTCATCCGCGGGTTTGAGGATGCCCTGGCGGCGGTGACGGTGCTGACGGCGTACATCCCCATGCTGACCGATGCCGGCGGCAACGCGGGCAGTCAGAGCACCTCCACCATCATCCGCGGCATGGCGGTGGGCGAGATCCAGCCCCACGACCTGCCCCGCATCCTGTGGAGGGAGAGCCGGGTGGCCCTGCTGTGCGGCGCAACGCTGGCGGTGTGCAACTTTGCAAAACTGCTGCTGTTCGACAAGGTGACCGCCCCGGTGGCGCTGGTGGTGTGCCTGACCCTGATCTGCACCATCCTGCTGTCGCAGCTCATCGGCGGACTGCTGCCCGTGGCGGCAGAAAAGCTGCATGTGGACCCGGCCGTGATGGCATCGCCGCTGATCACCACCATCGTGGATGCCACCACACTGCTGATCTACTTCAACGTTGCAAAGATCGTGCTGCATCTGTAAGCGCAGAGCAGAACGTTACGACCCCCGGAAGCTGTACGCTGCCGGGGGTCATGTTGTTTTTAAAAACAGGAAAAATGCTCTCTTTGTATGGATGATTGTTGCACAGCACAACTTATAAAGTCGTACTCTTTCGACAAAAACTTCCCAAAACGCATTATTTTGTTTCTGAGCTGTGGACATTCTGTGACGATTCGTGCTAAAATGAAACCTGTTCCTCTTCTGCCGCCGCAACCGGCAGAAGCAACAAAAGAACGGAGGTTTTTTCATGTTAGAAAATGTCTTTCATCTGAAGGAAAACCACACCGATGCAAAGACCGAGATCATGGCAGGTATCACCACCTTCATGACCATGGCCTACATCCTTGCGGTCAACCCCAACATCCTGTCGGCTTCCGGCATGGACTCGGAGGCTGTGCTGATCGCCACCGCACTGGCATCCTTTGTGGGCACGGCCCTGATGGCTCTGCTGGCCAACTACCCGTTTGCTCTGGCCCCCGGCATGGGCCTGAACGCCTATTTCTCCTACACGGTCGTGCTGACCATGGGCTACAGCTGGCAGCTGGCCCTGATGGCCGTGTTTGTGGAGGGCATCATCTTCATCGCGCTGTCCCTGACCAATGTGCGTGAGGGCATCTTCAACGCCATCCCCATGACCCTGAAGAGCGCGGTCAGCGTGGGCATCGGCCTGTTCGTAGCCTTTGTCGGCCTGCAGAACGCCAAGCTGATCGTGAACAGCGACTCTACGCTGGTCACCTACCAGCACTTCAAAGGCGAGACCTTCCACAGCGTGGGCGTGGGTGCTATCCTGGCCCTCATCGGCGTGGCCATCACCGCCATCCTGCTGGTGAAGCGTGTGAAGGGCGGCATCCTGTACGGCATCCTGATCACCTGGGTGCTGGGCATCCTCTGCGAGGTCACCGGCATCTATGTGCCCAATGCGGATGCGGGCATGTACAGCGTGATCCCCACCGCTTTTGTCAGCTTTGACTTCTCGGCCCTGGGCAAGACCTTTGGTCAGGTGTTCAAGACGGATTTCTCCGGCGTCGGCATCCTCAACTTCTTTGCCGTCATGTTCTCCTTCCTGTTCGTGGACCTGTTTGACACCCTGGGCACCCTGATCGGCGTGGCATCCAAGGCCGACATGCTGGACGAGGACGGCAAGCTGCCCCGCATCAAGGGTGCTCTGATGGCAGACTCCATCGCCACCTGCGCCGGTGCTGTGCTGGGTACTTCCACCACCACCACCTTTGTGGAGAGCGCTTCCGGTGTGACCGAGGGCGGCCGCACCGGCCTGACCAGCATGACCACCGGTGTGCTGTTCCTGCTGGCTACCATCTTCAGCCCGCTGTTCCTGACCATCCCCAGCTTTGCAACGGCTCCGGCTCTGATCATCGTGGGCTTCTACATGATGGGCTCTGCGGTCAAGATCGACTTCAACGACCCCAGCGAGGGCATCCCCGCCTTCCTGACCATCCTGGCCATGCCCACTGCATACAGCATCTCTGAGGGCATTGCCATTGGTGTGATCTCCTGGACCATCATCAATGTGGTCACCGGCAAGGCCAAGGAAAAGAAGATCAGCCCGCTGATGTATGTGCTGACCGTGCTGTTCATCCTGAAGTACATCTGCCTGTAAGGTTCCATACAAACACAAAGCAAAAAGCTGCTGCCTTCCCGCAAAGGGAGGGCAGCAGCTTTTTTGTCTGTGGAGATTATTAGTGCCGACGGGGGCGGATGTGCACCTCGGGAATGGCCACGTTGTCGTAATGGATGGGGTCCTCGGCGTGAGGATGCTCCCCGGTGGCATGAGAGGTGTCTTCTGCGGGGTGGCGTACCTTGCCGGTATGGACCTCCGGCAGGGCCACCGTTTCCTCCGAATGAGACTTGTCCGGCTTGCTCCAGATCTTTTGTTGGAACCACATCTTCAGGTGGTGTTTCAGCGACATGATGATGCTCCTTTCCCGGTGTGCGGGGCACACCGAAAGTTCAAGACAGGATCAGATAAAGTTGATGAATACCGTAATGACAAGGCTGTTGATGAAATCCGCGAACAGACTGCCCACCAGCGGGATGAGCAGATAGGCCTTGACGGAAGGGGAATACTTGTCGCACACGGCCTGCATGTTGGCCATGGCGTTGGGGGTGGCACCCATGCCGAAGCCGCAGGTGCCGGAAACGATGACGGCCGCGTCGTAGTCGCGGCCCATGACGTTGTACACGATCGCAAAAGAATACAGGATCATGAACAGGGTCTGACCGGCCAGCAGCACCACCAGCGGCAGAGCCAGCTCGGCCAGCTGCCAGATCTTCAGGGTGATCATGGCCATGCCGAGGAAGAGCGACAGGCAGATGCCGCCGATGTCGTTGATCTCGCCCATATATACCGTGAACTTGCCGCCGTATTCGCCCAGATTGCGGATGCAGGCGGCGGCGATCATGGCACCGATGTAGATGGGAAAGGTCATGCCGGTCAGGCTGAGCAGCTTGCTCAGCACCGTGCCGATGCCCATGGCGATGATCAGCTGGAAGCTGGCGGCGGGGTACATGCTGCTGTGACGCTCGTGCTTGATCTCTTCTTCCACCAGCAGGCTGTCGTCCTCGGGCACGATGGTGTCCAGCAGGTGGTGGCGCTCAATGAGCATCTTGCCGAGCGGGCCGCCCATCATGCTGCCGGCAATCAGGCCGTAGGTGGCGGCGGCGGTGCACAGGGTGGTGGCACCCTTGATGCCAAAGTCCTCCAGCACCGGGCCAAAGGCACCGGCGGTGCCGTGGCCGCCCACCATGGGGATGGAGCCGGTGCAAAGGCCCACCAGCGGGTCCACACCCAGCAGGTTGGCCAGCCCAACGGCCAGGAAGTTCTGGCTGACAATCAGCACGATGACGACGCCCAGGAACACGATCATGGCCTTGCCGCCGCTTTTCAACACCTTGAGGTTGGCCTGAAAGCCCACCGAGGTGAAGAACATGACCATGCACACCTCTTTGAGGGTGTCGTCAAAGGCGAACTCTGCCACGCCGGTCACATAGCAGATGCAGGTGAAAATGGCAAACAGCACGCCGCCGATGACCGGCGCGGGGATGCAGAATTTATCCAGCAGGCGCACCCGTTCCCGCAGAAACTTGCCCAGCATCAGCACCAGCACCGCAAGGGCCAGGGTCTGATACATATCCAATTCGATCTTCATTGCTTTCCCTCGATTTCCCGGCAGACTCAGTCCACCGTAATTCCGGCCTGCTTATACCAGGCCGCTGCGCCTGCGTGGAAGGGGATGCCAACGCCCTCTACTGCGTCGGTCTCCGGGTCCAGTGCAAGGCCAAGCTGCTCTTCCAGCGCTTCCCGGCTGGAGAACAGCAGTTCGGTGAGCTGCTGCACCTGCTTTGCGGGCAGAGAATCGCTGGCCAGCAGAACAGCTTTGACGCCCACGGTCTGCACGTCGGCGTCCTGGCCGGGATAAGTGCCGGCCGGGATGGTGACCTCACGGTAGGCGTTGTAGCTGCTCAGCAGGCGCTGCGCCGCGGTGCCGTCCACATTCAGCAGGCGGATGCCGCATTCGCCTGCCAGCTCGGTGACCACCGGGCTGGGGGTGCCGACTGTGATGACGATGGCGTCGATCTTACCGGCCTTGAGCTGGTCGGCAGCGTCGGTATAGTTCAGGTTGATGGTGTCCACCAGGCGGTCGTTCAGGCCGTAGGCAGACAGGATCTGAAGGGCATTCTGCTCGGAGCCGGATTCCTCCGCGCCGATGCTCACGGTTTTGCCCTGCAGGTCCTCGATGGACTGGATGTCCGAGTCGGCCCGCACGATGACCTGACAGGCCTCGGTGTACAGGGCTGCTACCGCGCCGAAGCCGCGGATGTCCTCCTCCTCTGCAAAAATGCCGGTCTGGTTGCAGGCGTCCTGTGCGAGGTCGGCCTGCGCAATGGCCAGCTGCAGGTATTCGCCGGTGAGCAGGCGCAGGTTGGCGGCCGAACCGGCGGTGGTCCGGAGCTCGATGGTGCCGTTGGAAGTCTCGTTTTCCAGCGCGGCAAACTGCTCACCAAAATTGTGGTAGACACCACCCTCGCCGGCAACGCCAAAGCGCAGACGCTTGACCGTCTCGGCGGCAGAGCAGCCGGTGAGCAACAGTGCGGCCAACATACAACCGGCCAGCAGTGCCGCGATCCATTTGCGTTTCATACTTTTATACACCCCTTTTTCTGCTGCCGCAAACCCGGCAGCTTCTTATTATCGCAAGGCTGGAAATTAGCGCAACAGTAGCAGCATATCTGCGATATGCAAACCAACGTTGTTGCTGTTGCATTAAAAAGTTGGCTTGCTATAAAGTATAGTCATATTGCGGATGAAATGCAATCACTTTTGCAAAAGTATGCAGCGAAGAAGCGTTGGGCAGGGCATCAAAAAGGCTCCTCCGTTTCCGGAGGAGCCGGACAGATTCAGCCGCCGAACAGGCCAAAGAAGCTGGTGTGGGTCACGCCCAGGATCAGAAACAGGGCGATGAGCGCAAACAGCACCCCGATGATGATGTCCATCTGATGGACGGTGAGGGGAAAATGATCGTAGAGCTTTTCCTTGGGATTGACAAAGTTCTTGTCGCCGTTGTCAAGCAGGGACTTTTTGCCTTGTTCAAAGTCGGCCCGCTGATCGGCAAGCTCGGCCTGCTCTTGTGCCAGCTGTGCTTCGCGGGCAGCCAGAACGGCTTCGCGCCGGGCAAGCTCTGCCTCGCGCTCGGCAGGGGTGAGGTCTTTTTGTGCCATACTGCACCTCCTGATGGTTGTTGCTTTTATGATAGCACACAAACATGAACAAAAAAAGGGGCCGCCCGCCCAAAAGGCAGACGGCCCACAGAAGAGAGGGCTTACTTCTTTGCCAGGTACTTGCGGATATCAATGGCCACAGCCACGATGATGACAAGGCCCTGCACGATGTAGGTGTAAGAGGAGTTGACGTTCATGAACTGCAGAGCGACCTTCATCAGCTCAAAGACCAGAACGCCGACCAGAACGCCGGGCACGGTGCCGACGCCGCCGGTGGTGGAAACACCGCCGATGGTGCAGGCTGCGATGGCGTCCAGCTCATAGCCCATTGCAGTGTTGACGGATGCGCCGCCGGACTTTGCAGCCAGCAGGCAGCCTGCCAGACCGAACATGCAGGAAGCCAGGATGTAGATGCGGATCTTGGTAGCGTGCACGTTGACACCGGCCACCTCAGCAGCAGCCTCGTTGCCGCCGATGGCGTACATGTACTTGCCGTGACGGGTCTTGTTGTACAGGAACCAGAAGCACGCGGCCACGACCAGAGCGATCCAGATCAGCACGGGGATGCCGATGATGGTGTTGGAGGCCAGGGAGGTGAAGTTCTTGTTCAGGGAGCCAATGGGGGTACCGCCGGTGTACACCAGGCAGATACCGTAGACCACCTGCTGCATGCCCAGGGTTGCGATGAAGGGCTGCACCTTCAGGTAGCTGACCACCAGACCGTTGCACAGGCCGACGATGGCGCAGATGGCGATGACCAGGATGAACACCACCGGGGTGGGCAGGGTGTGCATGTTGGGGTAGAACTTACCGGCTGCGCCCTCGGTCTGCGCAAAGATGCAGGCCAGGCAGGCGGCAAAACCAGCCAGACGACCGGCCGACAGGTCGTTGCCGGTGGTGATCAGGCAGCCGGAAATACCCAGTGCGATGATGTAGCGGATGGACACGTTCTTGAACAGGTTGATCATGTTCGTGCCCGAGAAGAAGTTGGGATGCATGATGCCGACGATCAGGGACACGGCCAGCATCATCACGATAATGGCGTTGTTGCTGAACCATTTGGCCACAGCCTTGCCATTCAATTTTTTGGTAGCTTCCACGATAGACAGCCTCCTTATTTACTGATTCGCCGCAGCGGTGGGTGCGGTCTCGAACTGAGTGGCCAGAGCCATGATGTTTTCCTGGGTGGCGTCCTTGCCGTCGATGAAGCCGGTGATGCGGCCGTCGCACATGACCATGACACGGTTGGACATACCAATGATCTCGCTCATTTCGGAGGAGATCATGATGATGCTCTTGCCCTGCTTGGCCAGGTCGGCGATGATGCAGTAGATCTCATATTTTGCGCCGACGTCGATGCCTCGGGTGGGCTCGTCCAGAATGAGGACATCGGGGTTGTTGGCCAGCCAGCGGGCAATCAGCACCTTCTGCTGGTTGCCGCCGGAAAGGCTCTTGATCGCCGTTTTGGGGCTGGGGACCTTGATGGCCATCTTCTCTTTGTTGGTAGCCACCAGCTCGAGGATCTTCTTGTCATCCAGCATGATGGGACCCTTGCGCAGGGCGTCCAGAGATGCGATAGAGATGTTATCGGCCACGCTCAGCACGCCCATGATGCCGGTGGCGCGGCGGTCCTCGGTCAGCAGAGCCACGCTGTGCTGGATGGCGTCGCGGGGCTGCTTGATGGCGACTTCCTGACCCTTGATCCACACCTTACCGGAGGTGTGAGCGCGCAGGCCGAAAATGCCTTCCATCAGCTCAGTGCGCTGTGCGCCCACCAGGCCGGCCACACCCAGGATCTCGCCCTTCTTCAGTTCGAAGCTGCAGTGGCGGAAAGAGCGCGGATGGATGGAAGTGAAGTCTTCCACCTTCATCATGATCTCGTCGGAGGGATGGTTCTCCAGCGGGGGATACAGGTTGGACAGTTCGCGACCGACCATCTTGGCGATGATCTGCTCTTTGGTCATGTTGGCGACATCCCACTTACCGATATAATGACCATCACGCATGATGGTGACTTCGTCGGCAATGACCTTGATCTCGTCCATCTTATGGCTGATGTAGACCAGAGCGACGCCCTGCTCTTTCAGCTCGTTCATGATGCGGAACAGGGACTCGACTTCGTTCGCAGTCAGCGAGGAAGTCGGCTCGTCCAGGATCAGCACCTTGCAGTTTGCGGAAACAGCCTTTGCAATTTCCACCATCTGCATCTGTGCGATGCTCAGTGTACCCAGCTTTGCGTGGGAGTTGATGTCCAGCTTGAGCTTTTTCAGCAGGTCATCGGTATCTTTGTACATCTTGGCATGGTCCACGATGGTGATGGGACCAGCCTTCTTGGTGGGGTAGCGGCCCAGCCAGATGTTCTCGGCCACAGTACGGGCCGGGATAGGCTGCAGCTCCTGATGCACCATCGCGATGCCGCGGTTCAGTGCATCCAGCGGGGTGGGGATGTTGACCTTTTCGCCTTCGTACTCGATCTCGCCCTCGTCCATCTTGTAAATGCCGAACATACATTTCATCAGGGTGGACTTACCGGCACCGTTCTCGCCCATAAGGGCCATGACTTTGCCGGGGCGGAGCTCCAACTGCGCGTGGTCCAGCGCTTTCACGCCAGGGAAGGTCTTTACCACGCCTTTCATTACCAGACGGTATTCTGACATTCCTCAGAGCCTCCTTGTCTTTGGGTCTTGGAAAGTGCGTCTTTTGCCGACAGGTTCTTAAAATAAGGCGCGTGCGCGGAGATGTTTTCTCGCACGCACGCGCTTTTTAGCTTTTAATTAAGCCTTATTGGTTCACTGCGCACCTTGCAACGATAGGGTTTTGGCTGCTTACTTGATGTACTGTGCAGCGTTCTCCTTGGTGACCTTGACGTAGTCGACCCAGTAGTACTGCTCGACCTTGCTGCCCTCGACGTACAGCTTGGTAGCAGCTGCGGCGGCGGTAGCCTGGCCCACGTCATCGTTCAGAACGGTGCCGGTCATGTTGCCATCGACGACATTCTGGACAGCCTCGCTCAGTGCGTCAACACCGACCAGATAGACGTCCTTGCCGACGGTACGGCCAGCCTGCTGCAGAGACTGCAGAGCGCCCAGTGCCATTGCGTCGTTGTTGCAGAAGACGACTTCGATCTTATCGCCGTACTGAGACAGAGCGTTTGCAACGTCCTGCTGAG
>OLVY01000412.1_pt1 | contig 32818 bp, 49 predicted proteins | sample 1674261 | NCBI WGS metagenome assembly OLVY01 (sample SAMEA103958155, study PRJEB25191) | human gut metagenome | biome: human-associated habitat [ENVO:00009003]; feature: intestine environment [ENVO:2100002]; material: feces | place: Germany | collected 2013/2015
GCAGGTGGTATCTCAGGCGGCCAGACTTCATCTCGTCGTAGACGGTGGAGCAAGGCACTCCAAGCACCTTGCTGACCTCCTTGACCGAATAGAGCAATTTCTTGGGTAATCCCAGCTCGCGGGCCATGTCCGCGAACGTCGTGGTATCATCCATAAGTGGCACCTCCCTTCAAGGTGTCTCGTGGTTTTGGGCGCGTCTTCTCTTGCTGTCGGGAAGCGCGCTCTTTCTTTATGCCGTGGATGTATCGGCTCTCACGGCCTACCGCCCGCACGTATGCGGGTTCTCTTCGTCGCTTGATTGCACCATCAAGCTTTCTCGTTATTTATTGCTGTTGAGGAACTTCCCAATCCATCAGCGCGGGCGCTACGGCGGGTACGCATCGCAAGAATCAACGAACAGAAGCGGTTAGTTGAATTCCGTAGCGCTCGCGCGGGTGGATTATTTGATCGTTGGGGTGGGTGTTTACTCCCAGCCCATGAGCGCGTTAGGCGTTGTGCCAAGCGCTACCGCAAGCTTGTAGAGCGTCCTGAGCGTCGGGAGCGTCGTGCCCTTCTCATATCCGACAACCGAAGCGCTTGAAATCCCAATCTTGGTTGCAAGCTGCTCCTGCGTCATATCCGCTCGCGCCCGTTCAGCTCGAAGGTTCGCCGCGAAAATCTCGTCTGTGTACTCCATTTTGTACATACCTCCTTTCAGTTACGTTTAGCTTGTAACTGAAATCTATTATGTATAATCTAATTTGTATGTCAACAGAAAGTTTCAGAATTTCTGTAACTATTCGAGAAATTCGGTAATACTCTTTATGCCTAGAAGGAATCAACGGATGTAGTAAGATATACGAAAATCCAAGCTTTTTACTCAATTTAGGATATTCGTAGGATATTACAGACCCCCTATAGCTAACAAAAATCCCCTCCCGGCGCGATGCCGAGAGGGGAAAGAGAGGGGGCTAATAAACCAACATACCGCAGCCCGTGGAGACGCAATATACGAATGCCGCAAGCCATCCCAGAATAGCCAGGATGTAAAGCAAATCTAGCTTCGTCACTTAAAAGAACGTCCCTTCATTCAAACAGCGCTGCATGGTTTTGATCGTGGGCGATTTCCAATCGAGCTTGCCGTCCTGCTTGGTTGCGCCGCTGCCGTGCTTCATGCCCCAGGCAATGAGCGCGTTGATGGTATCCGGGCCAAGGATACCGTCTTGCGTAAGGCCGAATTTCTTCTGAATCGCTTGAATGGCGTAAGAACCAGGCTCCTCACCATCGGGATAGACGAACTTGAAGCACTCATTGCATCCGGCCAAGCGCCACCTGTGTTTGGGGTTCTGACGCGAAACGATGCCGTCTTTATAGGGACAACCGGCTTGAATTTGGATGGAGCGCGTTGTGTTCTCGCCCCAGATGCCATCGACCGTGATGATGTTGTTGGTAGGCCTTACGATAATTGGCGTATCGTCGATGCCGTCATAGGGCGGTCGAATGATGTACTGTACAACGCCCCATGAACGCGTGCGCCGCAGCACCTGCCCGTTTCCGGTGTTGAACTCGATGGTCTGGATGCCGACGTTGCGGCCAAGATTTAGCTCTACGATACCAACGTGGTCGCTATAGCTATCATCGTTGATATTGCCGTCCCAGCGGAATAGCACGATATCTCCCGCTTGGGCGCTCTTGCGGTCAACTACGCGCCTTGCCTTCTTTGCTGCTTCGCGGATAACGCCGCATGCAGCCGTGGGCATGCCGGGGCAAGCCTGCCCAGCCTGGTCGAAAGACCACGATTGGCCCATGGCACAAAATGCGATGCCGTTTTGGGCAAGCCACGCCTGCCCAGTCTTGGATGCCAGCCAGCGGCCATACTTCGTGCCTTGAAGTGGGTCATTCCAGCGCGAGTACCCGATTTCGCCGCGCTCGATTTGGAGTACCTTATTCGCCGTTGACATAATCGACCTCAATCACATCGCAGATATCAGCCGGGCCGTCCGAGTCGTAGCCTTGGCCGTTGTTCCAGCTCAGGGCTTTCTTTAGGCGCTCAACCTCTTCATCGGAAAGCTCTACGGTCTTCTCCTCGTCCATCGCTAGGCCTCCTTGGTGGATGCAAGCGGGCTTTTGCCGTCCGCTACCTCTGGCAAGCCGCCCACGCTCGTAAGCAGGCTCACGACGGCGGCAACGCCGGAAACGCTTGCGATCTGAATCCAGTCCAAATCGGTGAAGCCAACGGCTCCCGTGCCGATTAGGGAAACTGCCGTCTGTGCCGCAGTCTTGATTGCGCGGACGCACGCGGCGATTGCCCAAGCCTTGTATTCGTCCATGTTTCGCTCCTTTTCTTTAGTCGGTTCCGCCCGTGCGGAATCTCGCATCGCAGTTGTCTTCGACCCTCTCGACGCGCGTAGTTAGGCCCTGCACCTGCTGCTCTACGCGCGTCAACCGCTCTGAATGGTCATCGAGCTTGCGTGACATCTCGCGCACTGCGTCTCGAGTGTCGCTGCACGTCTCCCAGATGCGGTCCAGGCGGTCTCCCATGCGGGCCTTGTCGGTCACGCCCTCTTTCATCGCGGTGAGCCGCCCGATCAAAAACGTAGCGACAGCTATTGACGCGCTGATAACAGCCGTCACCTCGTCGGGAGTTACAATGTGCTGCATTCTCTTCACCTCCCCGCCTTCGTCGCTTATTTGCTATCCAAGTGGATTGTCTAGGGCGCGTCCCTCAATGGACGGGCATGAAAAAGGGGCCTGGTTTCCCAAGCCCCTGTGCCTATAGATTGTCTACCGCGCGTCTACTGCGTGAGCTCTTGCCCTACTGCAATTCCTCCACGTCCGTATCGGTGGAGGTGGAGGGCAAGACAGCCGCCCACCTCTGAGGGGATGCACCTGGCGCTACCGTGTCGCTGGACGTGTGCGCGGCAAGGCACTTATACAATTTGCCTTGGTATACAACGCGGTCGCCCTGCGCGTAGAAATGGCCGTTGCTCTCCCATTCGGGAAAGAGCGCGGGGACCTTCAGCGCGTCATCGTCGCTCAGAGACGCGGCCTGCATCTGAGCGAGCGTCGCCGCAGCGTCCGCAGCGGTGCCCACGTCCGGCACGACCGTCCACGTCTGAACAATCTGCGTACCGCTATCGACGAATCCCATTTTGGCGTGATAGCCAGCAGGGATATTCTCTGGCGCTGTGCTCTCGATAATCGGCACTCCGCCCGTGGTGGTCAGCATAACGATGCCGTTTGTCATAGTGCCTGTAAGCATGTAAGGCTCCTTTCGTGTTGGTTTATATGGGATTGTGGGTGCGCGGTACCCGAACGGCGATAGTGCGCATTCTGTAAAGTATTTCTACGGCAACGACAGCACCAACGACGTACCCGGATACTGCAAATATGAGAAGATCGGGCGCATGGTCACAGTATCTTTCGGATGGAGTAAGACCGGCATTTTAGCAACATTACCGGAGGGCGTTAGGCCCGTTATTCGTGTTACTGGCGTTTGCGTAATCATGGGCACTAACGTTTTCGGTCAAATAGCCATTAGCCCGAAAGGCGTTATAGAAATTGTCAGCTCTACTAGCAATTCGTACTGGGGCGGGTCATTAACGTTTTGCGTGGCTTAGTTATCTCCCCAGCACGACAAGATAGTTAACGCGCAGCATGCCGTGAATAATCCTGTTAGTGTAGAAACCAATTGTACCTTCTGGATAGAAGTACGTTCCGATGATTGCCGCTGCCTGCGCATTGATATCGCCGTTCATGCATGACACAAAATCCCAACCATTGCCACCATTTATGGCGCGGCCAAACCTCTTTTTCTGCTCCTTAGGTGATAGCCAGTCGAGCCAGTCACTGTTATTCATATTCACAACGTCCGAACCTGTGAAAATATCGCAATTGCCCTTTACGTAATGCGCATTATCTGCGTTTGCGAGGATGCCGGTGACGGTCACAAGCGGCCCATCCACAGTGAGCAAGCACCTATCACCAGCTTTCGCTCCCGCGCACGTCGTGAGCATCGGCACTGCCGCTAGCGTCGCGCCGCAAAGCTCAACGTCGAGCGTCGTGCCGTTGTTTTTGACCACGGTACCGTAGCGCGTGAAGCTTGCCCCGGTGTTTACGGGCTTGCTGAACGTCTCCGCAAGCGCCGCGCCCGCATCCATGGCAGACGTAAGCAAATCCATCATTTACACCTCTCCGAAATTGCGCGATTCGATTTTCATCGGGCAACCAGCCTTTAGGCTGATATCGATTTTTCGCACTGCGTACCTGCGATTGATTTTGAGAGTGGACGATTCGAATCCGTGAGAATCGCCAACGTTAACCGGTACATACATTGTCGTGAAGGTCACGCGCCGCAAGATTGATCGCGCGCTTTTTAGCAGTTCGAGCGCCTTCGTGTTGGCTAAAGCTTGGGCCTGGTCTGCCGTCGTGCCTTCCGGCAATGAGCTGTAGCTATAGCTCTTGACGATTCGCCGCCCGACACTCACCGTAGACCATTCGCTATCGGGGTCATCGTCTACGGCTGTGCCGCGCACGCTCGATTCCTGGGTGGTGTAATCGACATGCACGACATTCGAGATTGCAAGGCGGTCTAGCTCGTCAGTCGCCTGCGGCAAGACGTGGCATCCATCGCCCTCTGCGAAATCCCACACAAGCGGGCGTTTCCCCTGCGCCGTGTAACGGCTCATGATAACGCGCCCCATGGGGTCGGTATACGCCGCGTTGAATCCGGCAGTATCGAGCAGCTTGTTAATGGCGCTGAGCTTGTCGGATACGGAATCAGAGCCGCCCGAAACACCGAACGTCCAGGGTGCCGTGAGCGTGTACGTGGATGGGTCTGCAACGACGGTAAGACCGGCAGCGCGGGCGATTGCGGCAGCTTTCGCTACTGCGTTTTCGCCCGCATCCACCTGATATGCCGTGTCGAAATCATCGTCTGCGAGCTCTCGCAAGCGCCCGTAGAGGTCTGCCGTACCGCTTCGCTTTGCGCCGTCGATATTGATGGACGGAGTAGACACTAGGAACGTTCCGAGCGCCACCGTGCGCGAATCATTGCCGTTTGTCGATTCCGCGTCGAGGTAGATGCGCAGAAGGTCGGTACCGATATCGAGCGAACCCACGTAATCGATGTTCGCGGTCTCGTACACGGACGTGTCTTTATTGCGCGTGATCGTTCCGCCCGTGATATTTCCGACTCTGCCCGTTTCGAGCCCGGTGCGCCTATCTACACGCATGAATCTATACGACGCTTTGAAGCGCCCGCGCCAAAAATCATCAGCCATTTACAGGCTCCTCCCATGCGCACACAGTGAGCTTTGCGGTTAGCTTCCACCACCCCGCCGATTCCCTGGAGGTGGAGAAGTTGACCACGCCGAACGAACGGTTGCCGTAAGCGTCGCGCACCCAGCATTCGTAATAGCGTCGCGCAAAAGAATCGATGCGCGCGAAATCCTCTGCATCAATCGAGAAGCTATAGCTCTCGCTAACGTCGGTTTCTCCCGTCGGCCACGCTGTAGGCATATCCGAACCGTTGAGCATGTGATAGGTGGTCACGCTGTGCTCAATGTCCCTGCTGTATGAGGGATTGAGCTTGCCAACCCAAGCGGTCGCAGCGTCTGGCCCGAAATTGAACGCAACCCCATCAATCTTAGCGGTGGTTGGTACGTCGAGCTTTATCAGCGCGTCGGTCTCGGCGTATGCCGTAACCTCGTATCTATACTCAACGTTGAGCGGTGGCAGACGGTCAATGGCCTGTTGCCCGCTCGTCAGGTCTGTGCCGATAGTAAGCCTCGTTCCGTCCGGCGCGATGCGAACGATATCGAACCGAACCGCTTTGGGCGTGGTATCGGCAGCCGTAACCTGGATTGTCGCGGCCATTCCGTTGGTGTATTCAATATCTACGCTAGGCGCGTCCGGCGTTTGCCAGGATGAACTAAACGGCACCGTAGCGGTAGCGCTCAGCGTAGAGCCAGCGCTAACCGTGATGGTCAGCACATAACTCGTGTTGTTCGTGAAACCAACGTCGGAGCCGAGCGAAAGACTGCGCGAATCCTTGCCGGGAGTGCCGGAATAAAGCACCGTGCCGTCAGTTTTCGCAACCGTAACGCTTTGCTCAGTGATGCCCGTCGCGTCGCTTGCCGTCCATGCGATGTTGAGCGGCAGCATCTTTATAACGCCGTTTTTGGCAGGCGCGTTGACGATAAGGGTCGGTGCCGTGGCAACGGTGAAGCTCGTGTAAGCGCTCCACTCGCCCCAGTCGGCGTGTTGGCCTTTTGTGCGCACTCGCACCTGGTACGCGCCGTTGGCAGCATTCGCAATGGTGTAACTCGCCGTCGCGCCCGAAATGTCATGGATGAGCGAAGCGCCGTCCTTGACCACATCCACCTGGGCCGCGCTCTGTGCGGTGCCGTCCGGGTGGTTAGGTGTCCAAGTGATCGCAACGCTTGAACCAGTGGCGTATGCAGATTTGAGCGCGCCGAGCGATGGGGCGAAAGGCGGGCAAATCGTGACGATTGTGTTCGATTCGCCCCACGCGCCCGCGATTCCGCTAACGACGGCGCGAACGCGGTACTTGATAGTTCCTGCGGGCGGCGTTGTATCGCTCAGCCCCTTACCGGACGGGGTAAGCGTCTTATCAACCCATGTCTTGCCAGCATCCGTTGTCACCTGGCACTCGTATGAATCGACGTATGCGGGTGCCTTCGTGATGGTGAGCATCACGGACGTAAGCGTGTCCTTCGCCGCGTTGATGGATGGGGCCAGCGGGGACGTGTACACGGTGACCGCGCTCGATGCGCCGGACGTACCGCCCGCGCCCGTTGAGTACACCGTGTACGTGTATTTATGGCCCGCTTCGGTCGAACCGTCGTCGTAGTTCGTCGTTGCGCGCGAATTGTACAAGGTGGTGGTGGTAGTTCCCTCATCCATCAAGCGCTTTACGATATTGCCGCTAACGGGATGGAGGTTATCGACAACGACGTTTTGCCACGTGAGCTTATGGCTCGTATCGGATACGCGATCAACAGCTAAGCCCGTAGGCGCAGCCGGGGCTTTGTAGTTAATCGCCGGAACCCAGACGTTGCCGGACGTGCTTGACGTGCCGTTGTGGTAACCGCCGACAAGCTGCATAACGCCGGATACGGGCACGTTGAAGCCGCTTGAGTTTTTGTTGACGCGAACGGTCTTCGTGATAAAAAGCTGGTTCACCGTGCCGCCGGACGGCGAGTAGGCCGTTTTTCGGCTACCGCTTGCAGACGGTGTGCTCGCGCTCTGCCCGTTAACCGTTGCAGTACCGATAGCGGCAGTGTCGTAACCCCAAGCTATAGAGCAGAAGTAGGTTTTGCACGTCACGTCGGCCTGCGTGTCGGACTGCCACGTGATGCCGTATTCGATGCCTACGCGCCAATGCTGGACTGTATTACCGTATTGCATTACATCGCCCCCGCAGTGCGTCGTGCGTAACCGACAATCGTATTGATCGCGTTGACTACTTCTTGGTCTCGCATGCCTGCAGCGTCAACGATCAGGTTGCCGATAGAAAGCATCGAGTAACCGCCGTTCGGCGTTGCGCGCCGTGCCGCGATATTGCTAGTAACGCTCGCGTCGGCAGCGAATGCCAGGCTTCGAGCGCTGAAAAGCGCCTGAACGTCGCTCAGAGCCGATTTGGTGGAGGATACGACGCTAGACGCAGCGCTGCCGATTCCCTCGCCGAATGATGTCATGAGCGCGCGGCCCGAATACGTCGTGTAACCGTGACCGGAAAAAGGTCCGTATTTAGCGGGTGAGAACGGGAAAAGCCCGCGGATTTTCTCAAGTCCGCCCTTCACGGTATTCACCACGCCGCCGATTGCGTTGCTAATGCCGCGTCCGAGGCCGTCAAGCATCGCCTTGCCGGAATTGACAAGCCATTCGCCAGCACCGGCGAAGAATCCGAGAATCTTGTCCTTAATCGATTTGACCGTGTTGTACACCGCATCAACGCCTGATTTGGCCGCGCTCTTGATGCCGTTCCAAATCGAGCTAAAGGCGCTCTTGATGCCATTCCAACAAGAGCTCCAAACGCTTTTAATGGTGCCAAGAACAGAGCTAATGACGCTGGAAACAGCACCAATAGCAATGCTTACGATGCTCTTGATTCCGTTCCAAACTGTGGAGGCAATGGATTTAATGCCTTCCCACACGCCAGACCAATCGCCGTGTATAGCAGCAAGAACGGTGTTAATAATCGCCGAAATGACACCCATCACGGTAGAAATGACAACCTGCACCACAGACATAGCGACAGAGACTATATTCGAGATGATGGAGAAAGTTGTCGAGAAAATCGTACCGATAATCGGGATGGCAAATTGTATGACGCTAAGTATCGTTTGAATGACCGGGACAAGAACGCTGATAAGCGTAGTGATAAGCGGGGCAATCGCAGCGATAATCTGAGCAAAAATCGGCAGCACGGTAGCGATAATTTGGGCTACCACGTTTAGCACCATGCCTACCACTTGGGCAATCACAGGGAGCAGCTGAGCGGCAATCACGGCAATAACCGGAGCCACAGCGGCCACCACCTGAGCAATGACTGAAATAATCTGAGCCAAAACAGGTGCAAGTTGCCCGATAAGCTGGGCAATGAGCGGAGCTATGGAAGACACTACCTGAGCGATGACAGGCACAAGAGTGCTTACAAGTTGCGCGATAACCGGAGCCAAGACAGCGTAAAGAGACGATACGGCAGTAATGACATCTGTAAAAGCAGATGCCAGCTGTGGCATTATATTCATTACGCTTGCCAGCGCCGGGGCGAACGATGATGCAATTTGAGCACCTGTTTCAGCGAGTGTTGCGCCGATTTGTCCAAACGCAGGGCCAAGAGTAGCCGCCGCCTTGCTAAGAGCGGGGCCAATTGTTGCAAAAGATTCGCTAATAATCTTTCCAGATTGCTGCAAAGCTGGCACAAGCGTGTCGAGAGCTTGAGTTACAGCCGGGGCAAAAGCGCTTGCGAAACCGCTTCCGAAGCTAACGAGAGCATCAAACGCGCCCGAGAGAACCGGGCCAATCGAGCTACCGATTTTAGTAAACAGGGAAACGATATTGGTGACGGCTCCACTCAAAGCGGGGCCGATTTTCGATACAAACCCGGATATTGCCGTAGCCGCGCCCGATACAAACGACTGGATGGCAGGGGCCGCAGACTTCAGGAATCCGCCCAGGCTGTCGCCGATGGTCTGTATAGCGCCACCTGCGCTTGAGAACGCTCCAGACAGCCCGTTTTTCACAGCATCGCCGATAGCGTTAACACCTGATGCAAAACCAGGTGACAGGTTGTAGAGCGCAACGAATCCACCGAGAAGCGCACCAACCGCGACCGTGGCAACTTTGAGCCACGAAACAGATTCTTTCACCGTGCCAGCAAGGGCACTGAAAAACGTACCGTTTAATCCTCCACTAACGGCCAGCGCGAGTTTTACGACCGTGATGCCGCGCTTAACGCCCTGCAACCCCTTTTGGAAACTACTCATTGCGCTTTCAACCGCAAGAGCGGCCTTTAATGCAATAATTCCACCAGCCGCAGCCGATGCAGCCGGGGCAATTCCTCTAAGGGTTGTTATGATCGTGTCTGCGTGGTCTTTTAAATAATCGATAGCGGTAACTGCTGCATTCGCTGCAACGTCAAAGCTTTTCGAAAAATCGTTGATAAGCTTCGAGATGTTCGCTTGCCCTATTGCATCGATTACTTTTGACACTGCCTTAGCAATGCGGTTTTGCACATTGTCGATTGCCGTTCCGATGCCCTGCGTCGCGTCTTTTGCCTGCTGCGCGAACGATGCGAAACCGTCAACGCCCTCAGTGTCTAGCTTCATGACGGCGTTGTTGAAATCATCCATCGTGATTGAGCCGTCTTTTAGGGCGTTGTACAGGTCTTTAGAATTTGCAGTAGTTCCGAGAAGCGCTTTGGCAACTTGGTTTAGCTGTCCAGGCATGACCTCTTGCAAGGTCTTCCAGTCTTGCAGCTCTGGCTTGCCCTTGCTCAAGATTTGACTGTACTGCTGCATAGCGCGTGAAACGTCGGCTGTCGATGCGCCGGAAGCCAAGCACATATCGTTGAATGCAATACCGATATTCGTCGCTTCATCGAGAGAATCGCACAATGGCGCAAGCTGCTGAACCATACTCGAAAGCCCAGGCAGCGATGTAGGCAGTCCGTCAACGGCTTTTGACATCTTCTTAATAGCCGCTGTTGCCTCTTGGCTCGAATACCCAAGGTTTTTCATGACCTTTGGGAAATTGTTCATGGTGTCAACGCGACTAATTGCGCTGCCAAGCGAGTTGCTAATAGCTGTAAACGCCTTGCTTGTGATCGTTGAAACAAGACCCGCAACCGCGCCAACCTTAGCACTTAGCCCGCTGCTAAAGTTCGTTCCGGTCTGCGCGCCCGCCTTCGAGCCAATGGCACTAGCACCTGAAAAAGCGCCGTTCAACTGCTCAGTAATCGAACCGGTAAGGTTATCGAATTTAGGGGTAAGCAGCACCGAACCGCGCGCCACATCAGCCATTTAATCACCCCTATTCGCCTTCCTCATCCACCTCCGTTGCGGTAGTGGAGGACCGAGCGCCGAATAGAAGCGCGTCGATTCTCGCCTTATCAACGTTGAGATGGGTTTTCTTCTTTTTCTTCTTTGCCTTCGGTCTAGGAATCGGCTTCGGCTTCTTGCCCTTGCCGCCGCCCAGGCCATATGAGATGTTTGCAAGCTGGTCTACTATGAGCGCGAGCAGATAGGTGCTCTCATCCCATTCCAGCTCAGGGTGTAGGCGTATAAAGGTGCGCGATTGCGCCGGGAGCTGCGCGGTAAGAGTCGCAATTGCCGCGAAGCGCCCAGTATCCATCATCGCGTTTAAATCCAGCTGGTAATACTGCTGGAAATCTGCTGTGAGCTCGTCCCGATAATCGAGAAGAATCGGAACGAGCGCCGCTAGTTTTTTACTTCGAGGTGCTCGAACAGCTCGTTTTCGATGCGCATAATCTCTTTGAAGTCCTCATATCCCATCTTATCCTTAACGACTTCGCACACCTTGTCATCCACCTTGCCGCCGAACACGAAATCGTAGAGCGCAAGGGCGCACGAAATCGGAGCGTCCTCGCCCTTGCGCTCGTAATCCTGGAACTCGGCGAACATGTGGACGAACTCGCGGGACTTGATTCGACGCATATCGACGCGGTACGTCTCGCCCTCGAACTCGATATCGTTCTCATATGGCTGCTTATCGTCAGGGACGACGCTTAACCTAGGCTCACGGTCCATGTAACGCGCCGTAATGGTCTCGCGTTGCATTTCCTTCGCGGTCGCGTACTCTCGTAGCTGTTCGGGGGTCATATCCTCGATATTCATTTTCAATCCTTTCGGTAGGCCCACGGAGGACGGTAAGGACGGCTTTGACGCCTACTACCAAAGCCGCCGTTGCCGCCCTCCATGCGGAAAGCGGTAGTTGCAGCCTAGGCGGCAACAGTGGTCGTGTCGTAGATGTACTCGCGCATGCAGTCGCCATCGAAGAAATCGGACGGCAGGCACTTGATGGTTGGCGTGTATCCGGCGAGGTCGGAATTGTTCATCTCTTGATCGTCGCGCTCAGTGATAACGCCGTTAGGGATAACGACGCGCTTAACCTTGGTGTCGGATACGACAGCATCGAAGATAAAGAGATGAGCGCCCGTGAAATTCTTGTTATGGCGAACGGTCGTGGTGCCCTTGTTGTCATTAGTGACGTTAGCGTCGCCATAAACGGTCTTGAGCACGGTGTCGCGTGACTCAAGGAAAGTAACCTCAACGCCCTCGGAATAAGAGGTCATGGGCGAAACGATAGTCACGCCGCTCCAATCGGTCTTATCGTCGGTGTCGGTATCGGTCGTAATGGTAACGCCGTCCTCTGAGATGTAACCAAGGGATTTGAGCACGGCGCTAGATTCCTTGCAGAAATCTGCGAGGGTCTTTTTCATATCGATAAACTTGGTGGGGTCGGTGCCAGCCGGGGCAACGCAGGCGTAACCGCCCTCACGGCCCTTGGCGATACCGACGTTAGAAGCATCAAGCATGTTTTCAGCCATTTTGCTAATCCTTTCTAAAAAATGACCGCTACGATCTGGTAACAGCCGTGAAATCGAGTTGATAGCGGTAGCACCTGCTATCAGGGTCGGGGAAGCTGTAAATTCCGCCCACGGAGCATGAGCAGACGTTCGGGCAGGTCTCACGCATGTTGGTCAGCACCTCACGGGCCATCAGAGCGAGGGTGTAGGCTTCCGTCTCGCTCTCCGCCCAGCACTGCACGGCGAGGTTGGGCGCATCGCGGCAAAGCGAATAGCCTCCGCCCGTGCGCTCAACCGTCGTGAAGCGCTGCGGTCGGTCTGCCGGTACAATGGAGCTGGACGGAACGCCAAGACCATTTTCGAGCGCCGCGCAGGTTGCGGCGATAACGTCAAACATCAGATGCCACAACCTTTCTTAAGCGTGTTGTTGCGCAGGTTGTCGATATAAGCGTCAGCATTGGCAACGCCGACGCGAACGCCGTTGCACCAGCTCAACGGCTTTACCTGCACATCGTATTCGGGGTGCCCGTGCGGAAGGCTCGCCAGCGAATTGCAGCGCGCAGCATATCCCGCGCCCTGCTCGTAGAGCATCCCGGTAACGCCGTCGCTCTTCGTGATGGAGACAACGCCGCTGTCTATGTGCTTCACGCGGCCCTTGAGCTTCATCTTCAATGTGAATCCGCTACCCATTGCACACCTCGCATTCGACAGCGCGATTCCAATCGCCTGGGCAATTAACGTCAAGATATGGTTGCGGGTCTCCGATAACCGCGTATTCAGCTCCAAGGTATTTGACTCTGCAACCGCGCAAAGCATGCTCGTAGGTCTTCGGAAAATGGAAGGTCATAGCAACCTTTACGCCGTCCGGCCTAGAAGCTTCGAGGTCGCTCGTCGCGCCTGGCTGCGGCAAGACGTTTTCGACGGTTTCAGCCGTCCATCTGCCGGGCACAGCGTTACCGTGCGAATCCTTACTAGCGGAAGTTCGCCGCAATACCTCAACAGCAACGCCGCTAATCAGATTCATTGCGCTCACCCGCCATCATCCGGCATGAGAGAACCGCGCCGGAGGAAAGCCCAAGCAAGTCAAGCTCAGATGGAAGGGGGCGCATGTACTGGTCGAGCAGCGAGACGGAGGCCGTGTAACTACCAGCCGTCTGCGAATACTGCGATACGCCGGAAAGCCCGGCAGGCGTGGAGAGCGCGCGATTTACCATCGCCATGCACACCGTTGCGGCGTTGAGGTCTAGCACCTCATCCACACCAGCCGTATAGCCGTCCATCTTGCCGAGAAGGTAGCCAGTTGCGCGAAGCAACAGCGCTTCAAGCCGCTTCTCGTCGGCTACCGCGCCATATGCCGCCGTGTATTCCTCGGGTGTAGCAAATGCCTTGATAGCCATCGTGAATCACTCCTAGGCAGAAGCGGTGCCGTTGTCGATGCGCACGAAGTCCTTAACGTCGCGGATAACGAAGCCAACCTCGAATTCGCAGCGGACTGCGAACATGTTGCGCTGCCACAGGTTGAGGGTCTTAGAACCGCTGGTAAGCGTGGCCTGGTCGGAAATGGAGATATTAACATCCTTGACGATGCCGTAGCGTGCGGAGCTCCAATCGCCACCGAAGCCGAGTACCTCAGCCGCCTTAGTGCCGGAAGAAACGGCTGCCTTGTGCGCGGACTTGGTGAAGTACGTGGGGACGGAGAGCACATGGCCCACTTCGCCGTCGGTCTGGACGTTGTTGATGAACAGCGGTCGGTTGGTGGTGTCCTTGGTCTTGAGGAGCAGGGTCTTGGCCTGCGGGGAGAGAACGAAGGCGTTGAGGTCGCTGTCGTTCTCGGCAACCTTGCCGATCGCATCGACGAATGCGTCATAGGTCTTGGTGGATGCGTCTACGGCGTTGGTCACGCCCTTGAGTGTGTCGAAGCCGGTACCGGGGGCGGTGCCGAACATGACGGTCTCGTCGAACTTCTTTGCGATAGCGAACGGCAGGCGTGAGACAAGCTCGTTGTAAAGCGCCTCTGTGTTGTCGCGGAACTGGTTAGAGAACGGCTCGATGATAGCCAGGGTGTAACCCTTCATCTCCTTGGTGGAGAGTGTGTGCTGGGATACGGGCTTGTTCTCGGTCTCGGTGACCCAATCGGCGGCAGGCTCACCAGTGATAACCGGGATGGTCAGGCCGTTGCCGGGGAGGTCGATACGCTGTGCGAGCTGCATGATTGCGGAGCTCTTAAGCGTCTTTGCCCAAATCTCGTTGGAAACGGAAGAGGGCAGGGTGATAGAAGTCTTGTTGATGCCTTCAGCCATGGTTGGTTCTCCTTGTCTTAGTTAAAGGCGGTTTTCATGAAACGCGAAAAATCGTCCTTCGCGCTACCTGTTTCCTTGATGTCGGCGTGTTTGCCGTCACCGAGCACCACAGGCACGGTTGCAGTGTTTGTGGTCGAATAACGGTCTTTAAGACCCTCGGCCTTGCTCATGAGGTCATCACGATCACTTGCGGAAATCAGGCTCAGAAGGTCGGCGGGAACGCCCGTAGCCTTAGAGACTTCGGCCACCCATTCCGCGCGGTCTTTTTCCGCCTGGAGCGCGTCGGCGCGTGCCGTCGCATCCGCGAGCTGCTTTTGAAGCTTTTCCGACTCGCTCATTTGGGATTCCTTGAGTGCTGCAAGCTCGTCGGCTGCGCCCTTGCGCTGCTTGGCGAGCTTCTCCCACTCGCGGGAATGCTTCTTTAGCTCGTTGTACTTGGCTTCCCAATCGACGGACGGTGTAGCTTCGCCGTTCGGCTCTGCCTGCTCATCCATCTTTTTGTTGGTCTCATCCATGAGTGACCTCCTTACCCGCGCCGTTCGGCGCTGTCCCCCGCTGCCGTTCGGCTGCGGGATACGGATAGATATGAAAAAAGCCGCTCGAAAGCGGCCTTAATCAGCGTGTAACCCTTCGCATGGGCGTTAGCCCTGTTTCCTTATCGATGCGGTTAGGGTCGATTAGAATCGCCGTCTCGCCCGGGGCGAGGGCTTCTAGCGCGTCTTTCCGCGCCTGGTCTATATCATCCACAAGCATTGCGTAATGACCTGCCGTGGCGGTTCCTCCATCGGCGCGTGCTTGCCGCATGGATGAAATGCTCTCGCCAACGTTTCCGCCGCCTGAAATATCGTCAACGCCCCACGAGAGGCCGTTCATGCGCACGGGCGCGCCAGGCTTGGTGGTTGTGGACGTGGCGAACCCATGCGCCGCGAGCTGTGACGTGACTGGCGAATATTCGTTGTCTTCGTAAGCGGGGGCCTGGTTATCCCAGCTCCATTCCTTCGCGCGCTTGTTAATCTCGTTGCAAATCGAGTCGGTGATTCGCTTGTTTACAACGTCCGCATGCTCCCCGCGCATGTCCTTGCGGATTTGCTCAGGGTCTACCGCTTTTCGCGCATCGAGATAGACGGAATACAGCCAATCAGGGTCATAGCCTTCTACCTCGGTAAACTCATCGCCCGCAACCACGCGGCAATCGCAGCGGTCGTGGAATCGGTTGAAACCGAAACCCATATCGCCCGCCGATTGACGGCTCTTGTAATCAAACCCGCGAGACGCGAGCATGACGCAGAAACCGCACGTTTCTTTTCCGGTTGGAACTCTGGCGTACCGTGCGCCCTTCGAATAGTCGCGCTCTGCGTTTTTGATCGTCGTGTTATTCGCCGCGCGTCCAACGTCGTTATAGGCGCGCTCTGCCATAGCCTGAGCAAAGGCGTTGAAGTTATCCGGCGTTACGTTATGCACGAAATAGTTGACGGTCGCTTGCGCCTTGGGCACGCTTACCGGGTTATGGATTTGCGCCGGTCTTGTATCGATGCCCAGCTCATCCATCGTAACATCGTAGGCGGAGCATGCAATTGAAGCCGCCGCGTCACCGAACTCCCTACGGCACGTGATAAACGTCTCCAACGCGAACTCGCGCATGGTCTCATCATCGATAACGCCGCCGTTCAGCTCGTAAAAGGTTCGCAACGACGTTTGCATAAAGTTGAACGCGGCCCTTTGTTGCGCATTGAGCGCTTGCGTATATGCTTCGAGCCTACTCGCTGGTATCTGCATCGCTTATACCTTCTGCCTGCGGTGTAGCCTGCTGCTGAGAAACCTGAGCAGATGCCTGCGCCGCCGCCTGCACGATTTGCGTATATCGAACGTCGCGCAGAATCGAATCTATGGTCGATTCTGAATAGCCCAGATCGCGCCAGAATTGACGGGTGCCGGAATAGGCTGGAACAGCGCTGTTGACCTTGATTGCGAAATCGGCGTTTGCCGCCTTGGAGGGGCGCAGCACGTCTGCGAAACGCGGCGTGATGTCTGCCGTGGCGAAATCCGCAGCATCGACGGCACCAAGCGCCATTCGCGCGATATTGCCGAGTGCGATGCCGTTCATGCGGTTCACGTGCTCCGCTTCGACGATTAGCCGCTGCTGCGCCGCGAACATAGCTTCGGAGGATGTGGGGTTATCGAAGACGATTCCCACCTCATCCAACGGTATGCATGCCTCGCTAGCGAACTGCTTGCCTAGCATCTCCAAGTGGTCGATATGTGGCTGCATGGTCATCTGCGAGAGCTGCCCAAGCTGCGGAACATCCCCGTTTTTATTCGGCGTGACCAAAAGCATCGAATCGGCGTACATCTCGACCTTGCGCTTGCTCATGCTCTCGGCTGTCTTCTTGTCAACGCCTAACAGGTAGCGCTGAGGCCATGTATAGAATGTAGCGGCAATTTCGGTTCGAGCGCCAACGCACAGCGCGCGATCGATAAGGCTGCGAACGGTGCGGTTGATGCGCGACTTGCCGAACGGGCGCGTCAAAGATGGACGGTATCGCAATGGCTCCATGAGCGGGCGGCCAAACGGGTTTGCCACCTTTTCTGCAATCCAGGAATCGCCAACATTGCGGCACGAATACGTGTACTCGTCCGTATACATGTTCACCCACGTGGGGACGCGCATCCCGCTTGAATCAACGTCAATATCGACGACGCAGATTCCTGCCTTGATGCGCTTCTTTCGCTCATCCCAGATAGCCGCAGCGTCGAGCGCCGAATGCGCCGATACGATCACATCAGGCTCACCAGGCATTCCCTTTGATACGGTCAGGAAGGCGCACGAATCCGTAAGCTCAGATGTGACCGCCTGCTCGTAAATCTCAACAAGACTGTCAAACGTCACGATGTCAGCCATCGCGTCGGCGTTTTCGCCCTCGAATCCGGCGAGAACGGAGCGATTAGCGAGAACATCGACGCATTTTCCGCCCCAGCCCATAACTATGTTTAGTTCAACCAGGTCTTTTGGCATGGATGAGTCTGTCGTAACCGGCTTTACCTCTCCTTTGTAATAGGCTTCGTTTCGGATATTCGAGCCTATATGGCTCTGCCATTCAGCCAAAAGGGCGTTGAATACACCTACCTCCTCGCCCGTCAGATTCATCATGGACGGGTCAACTTGGTAAAGCGTAGGGTTATCGTTCGTCATAGAATCACACATCCCCCGTCAGGGTCGCGTTTTGTCGTTTTTGCGGCCCAGTAGGCGATTACAGCCGCTTCTATCGGTGTGGATGAATCGCCGCCGTATGCCCATCCGCCGTCTGAGCCAATCGGGCGCTTGCGGGCTTCGAGCGCGCTTGCGTTAAATGCCTGCTGCGCATTGTCTTCGCCGCCGTCCCAATGGGTCAACGTCTTATCGATGAGCGCTTGCGAGAACAGCGTCGTTGCGTTGATAACGTCCTTGGTGGTGGTGGAAAAGAGGGCTTGGCGCGGGTAATACTCGCGCAAGCGGTCGAGAAGCGCAGCCGCGCCGTTCCGCCCATCCACTGCAATGGCTGCGGTGGTGTCCGCCATATCGTCGGTGCATAGAAAATCGGTTAGCCAGGAAAGGCCGTCCGCCAAAGTGCCTTGCCCGATATGCTCAACGTATCCGTTGCCTTCCTCGCTCAATCTGCAAGCACACAGCGCGATTTGGGAGCCGTCCGGCGAGAACTTCACGCCGAAGGTCTTCTTGCCATCTGTGAGCACCTGAGCGCGCGGGATAGCCAAAGACAGCCAAAGCGATTCATCGATAGCGCTCGCGCTGCTCGAACCGCTCCACCAATCCAGGCGCTCATGAGCGAAACCTGAGATATTTCCCTTGGCTCCCGCGAACTCGCTTTCGGTGTAACCCTCATCCAGCACATATCCCATGGATGGGTTCGATTCGTAAATCTCATCCAGGATGTCGGCGAACACGCAATCCTTGGGCGGAAGCTTCTCGCAAGCCCACGATGCCCAGCACATACGCCTCATGCCGCCATCCAGCACAGACTTGCGCACGCGGGCGAAAACAGTGCCAGCGCTGCGCTCGTTCGGCGGTGTCCCCATGTAAAGGATTTGACGCTCCCCCGTGGACGATGCAGCCAGCGTATAGGCGATTGCGTCGTACTGAGTGTCGGTAAGCTCCTGGGCTTCGTCGTACACGACCAGCTGGATATCGTCGAAACCGCGCGCCGTGCCGTTGGTGCGGGCGATAAACTCGATTGAGCCGCCGTTCTTCAGGAAAATTGCCTCTTCGCCGTTCGTCCTGCGGATGCGCTCAACCAGCTCGCACAGCTCTGGATGCCGTTCATCCGTGAAGTACCGCACCAAGCGCATAAATGACTTCTTGGCGGTCTTCACGCGGTGGGCGGTGTGGAGGATATGCCAGCCGCAAACAGCGAGACGATAGAGTTCGTATATTTCGAGCGCCGCATTCTTGCCGTTCTGTCGGGGAACGTCCAAGCCGCACGTAACGTAGGCGGGCTTACCGTTTTGATCGCAAGCGCACCAATCCGTGAGGATGTAGCGCTGCCACGGAAAAGGCGATATGCCGAGGTCTTCGCCGAGGGCTACCGCGTCATCCACTTCGCTATAGGCAACTTCGCCCTCGCGGTAGACCCTACGCGGTTCTTGCCTGCCTCTTCTCACGGTTTCCCGAGACGATGGAGAGGATGCTTGTTTGCTTTGCGCCACTCTCCACCTCCTCGTGGGTGTCGCAGATTCCGAGCTGCTTGTTCAGCTGCCGAATCTCCGCCGATGCTGTTTTCAACGTGCCGATTTGCGGGAACGCCTTCAAATCGCCCATGTCGTTTGAGTAGGCCGTCTGCCCGCCGAAATTGTCTAGCTCTTCCTGTGCTGTCTCCGCGATTTTGTACCATTGGCAAAGCAGGGAGAGCGCGGGCACATCGGACTGCGAAAACGCGCGCCCCTTTGTCAACTCGTCCCATTTCGCGGATTTGAAAGCGTCGGACTCGATACCAGGAGGTTTGGTAATTGGCATACGATCACCTCAAATATTTTTGAAAAACATCTTGTGTTGTGCCCCCACAAGGGGCATAATATAGACAACGACGGGGGCAAATAGCACCCGCAATCCCGAGGGGAGCACACAATGCAGACCACTAAGCTCGCACTTCACACCATCAAAAACAACGATTCCATGTTCGACGTTGAAATCACCGAAAACGTGCTGGATGCTGAGCGCATCTCTTACGTCGTGCTTTTCAATGACGTTCTCGCAACCAACGCTTTCGATGAAACTTTCTACGTCTCATTCCGCACGGCTGAAGAAGCTGATAAGTACGTCCAGGAATACGTAGATAAGCACGGAATGAAATTTGTCGATATCGATAACGACACAACCATCAGCACTAACCATTTCAGCATCGGTGAAATCAAGCACGATGTTGAATTGCATCGCTGCCAAAATCTATGGCGCTCCGGCTATCTCTCCGTGACCTATGAGGTCAAGTCCATCTTTGGCGAGATGGAAAACGGCGAGATTTGCAGCAACTACCACGGTTACGACGTGTATCAGCATGAGACGTTGAGCGATGCTCGCAAGGATTTTGAATTCTATTCGACTGAGGTGTAAGCATGCAGAAGACAAAAGCAACCTTCAAATCCCTACGCGAACGCGTGGGGCTTTCCCAGCAAGATGTGGCGAATGCGCTTGGCGTTAACTATAAGACCGAGAAGCGTTGGGAAAACCCAAACTTTAAATACGGTGCGCCAGAAGACGCTTGGGAATATCTCGAAAAGGTAGCAGAGACGCAGAAGCAGCAAGTAAGTTACTGCCTTGGAGTTATCGCCCAGCAAGTGGAGGAATACGGCCAAGAACCGGTTTGCGTACCAATCACGTATTACCGCGATCAAAAAATGTACGACGAATACGGGAGCGATGAAGGCCCATATGGTTGGCCAAACGCTGTGTCTCGCCTGGTCGCTTATGAGCTTGAAAGACGCGGAATCGAGTACGAATTTCGATACCCAACAGAGGGCGCAATTAGCACCGATGGCAGTAATTACTAATTAAGCTCCAACTAGCAGCGGGTGTTTAGCTTTTATCTCCGTTGAAGATTGATATTTCAACGCATCGACGTATTCTTGACGTGATATATAGCTAACGCCTGCTGCTTTTAGTTTTGCTTTGATTTTGTCCCACTTCTGAACGCGGCCAAGCTTCACGTTATTGCTTTTTGCAAGCCATCGCAGATACGAATAGTAGTTGTTTGATACCTGCTTGTGAACTGCGCGCTCAATATCTTCGTTTCGCAGCTGTTCGGGAGATTTGAGAATTGACTTAGGAACCCATGTTGAAAGCTTTCCGTAATCGGTACGTTTTTCAATGAGTACCGCCTTCTCTGTCTCCCTTTTAATATAGGGGTCATCTCCATTACCCCATGCGTAGCGCTCGCCAAACGACGTAAATGTTTTGTCTAAAAACCAGTCTGGTATTCTGCTCTCCAAGTGGTTGTAATCCGATGCGGGCGGGGCTGCCGCACTCATCTCAGCAACCATATCTTGCCATGCAGTCGTGCTAGATTTTGCGCGTTTCGATGCTGAGCTACTACCACGTCCACCCATGAAATCCACCCGCCTTGTACTCAACGACCTCGCAGCCGCCGAAATCGAATCCGATATTCTTTCCGTAAAGAAGCACGCGTGACGGCTCCAGGCGCTTCATCGCCTCGCGCATTCCGTCGTGCCATACCTTTTGAGCGTTCTTGTCCCGAGCCACGCCCACGGTGGACGTTGCCACGGTCGAATGCTTGGGAATGCCATTGAAGCAGAATCTGTAACTGGACGGTTGCGCCCACGAAAGCGTAGGAACAACCGTGATACCGTTCTGCGCCCAAAACCAGCCCAGCGCCGCGCTGCGGTATCGGTTCCACTCCTGCATCGCGTCGGGCATGTCCATGTAAAGGCTAAAATCCGGCGTGAGCACGCATTTATAGGGTTTGAGCACGTCAAGATAGCGCGCTGGGCGCTGCCAAAGCCGCTCGAATTGGTAATCGTCTATGAAGAAATGGCACCCGAGGTCGGCTTTGTCTTCCGCCTTGGTTGTCTTCGCGTAATTGAATCCTTGAAGCTCGCGCGGCCCCTCAACATCCACGTTAGGTAGTGGTGGAAACCCGTCACGCCCACAGCAATAGCGATTGATCGTATCGAGGTTATAGGCGCGGTCTGTCTTCAAACGTTCCGCACCGTATTCAAGCTTTTTCGACTTGAAGTCAATGCCGAATCGCGTCATATCGAAGTCTTTTAGGCTCCGAACTTCCTCGCGCAGCATCGACTTGTTGTAAGTTGCGATATCGCCCGTCTTGTTATCGGCGATACGAAACGCCTTGATTTGCTCAGCGCTCAAATCGTCGCAAAACTCAATTTTCGAATCCGGTATCTCTGTCCAGCCAAGCGATTTGCACGCCGCCACGCGGGTGTGTCCGAACACGATAACTGGGTTTTCGGGCGATTCCAAGCCGATAGTTCCACGCAGCCCGAACTCCTTGATTGACTCCGCAACCTTCGGAATCGCGCGCTCATTATGGCGGGCGTTGCGCTCATACGGGATAATCTCTGAAATGAGCATGAACACCACCTCTGAGCTGCTAAAACTTCAATGGCTCGATTTTTTCCACACTTGGGGGGTATTTCGGCCCATGCGCGAAGGGGGCCGTAGGTGAGAGGGGGGGGCCATCCCCCACCCCGCTTTTGCACCTGGTTTTGTTAAACCTAGTAAAATAGCAGGAATTAGGCATTATCGATGAAAGGTCAGGAAGACCAATCTTGCGATGCTTTCGGTTTTAATTGCGGTTCGCGCGCGCTGGGCGCGGGCGCGTCGGCAACGTAACCTATGCGGTTTCCCTTGCGCTCGTTGCAGATGCGGTGAGCAGGCTGAACATTCTCAGGGTCAAGCTCTGAGCCGCCGAGTGAAACGGGAATTATTTCATCCAGCTCATAGCTCCATGGGTCTAGCGCTGGCAGTGTGTAATCAATGGGCGCGCCGCATATTGCACACGGCAGGCCAAGGGCCTTGATACGGGCGCGTAGTATGCGCCGCCTGTGCCCGTTGCGATCGTTACGGGATATGCGTATCACCACCAATGGGGCGCGGGCTATATGCGCGAGGGGGGCGCGCTTATGGAGGGATAGCCCGCTTTATAGACCGCTGTGCATGTGCGCAGCCCTCCCCTTTGAGATAATGGCGTGTCGGGTACTCCCCAAACGCGCGCCACCATATTTATACGTCATTGTTGGTACGCATTGCAGCGAAATTGAGCGTAAGTTACCGCAGGTTAGCGCATATGTGCGAAATAGTGCGAAATGAAACATGGGGCCATTAAAACAGAAAAGCCCCGCATGCCTGAGCACACGGGGCTATATGTTAGTTAAATAGGGCTGTTTGTCCCATGCCTGAGCGGGCTTGCGCTATGCCCACTGAATCAATCCAGTCTAGTGCGGTCGATACATCGAGCTGGGTCTGGCGCTCTGAGATTCCTAGCGCGTTGGCCGTCTGGTACCAGGTCATGTCTTCCACGTAATGTAGCTCTAAAGCGTCCGCCCAGCGCTGCGTTGAGTTGGCGGCCCGCACGCCACGGCAGAGCTCGCGGCCATCCTCCACTTCGGCGCGCATGTCGGCGAGGTCTGAAAGGGCAGCATTCTCCGCGTCGATTCGAATATCGGTGGCGCGCATAACGTCCTTGTTGCCAGAGGCATGTCCGATAGCATCGTAGGTTTGTGCGCGCACCTCCTCGCGGGCGCGCATCGACGCGAGGACGGCCAAGCGCCTATCAATGGCTCTCTGGCATGCCCTCACGCCTTCGAAATACTCTTTCGCCGTCATGGCATTAACCCCCAAATTATGCCGTTTAACTGCATAATTGTATCAAAATACCAGCGGTTTACAATGAGATGGAGCAGCGCATCCGCTGTATCTCTGGCGGCAATGCGCGCTTAGGAATGTAGCTATCGACCTTCGCAGCGGCCTTCTTACTGCGGTCTCGACGCCTGTTGTTGGCCGCTCTCTTGCATTTTGCAGAGCAATAGACTCTGTTCTTTGCTCCGAATTCGCTAACGAACTCCTTTCCGCAAAACGGGCATTTCATTACGGGTTTATCGCTCACTTGTCATCACCTCTAATCATCATGTCGTATGGGATTTTTGTCACGCGGTGTATTGCCGCCATCGTACCCAAGCGCGGGTCAACGCGCCCGCTCAGGATGTTCTTGACGGTCAACTTGTCCATCTGAATCATCTCGGCCATCTGGCTTACGTCGATGTCGCGACGGCGCATCCACGCGATCAGCGGGCTAGGGTTGAACGTCTTCATGCGTCCCTCCATTCTCCGTAGACCAGGCGGTGCGCGTAGTTGTTGGCCTTGCCCAAGTCGGTCGAGACCTCGTCTTTAAGTCCGGCCCTGTCGCAGTACCTGATTATCTGGCCTAAAAGATAGGCCTGCTTTGCGGGCAGGCCATCCACTACGGTTTCGATTTTCTCGATTGTCTCGATGCCGCCCTGGTACCACGCGGGTGAATCAACGCGTTCTTGTACCATTGCCGCTTCTTCGCTAGGTGAAGTCATGCGATCACTTCCACCTCGTTCACGACAGCCCATTCAATCGAATCATCGTCAAACAAAGCGTTGTGCTCTTCTTTGATATATTCGTTAGCTTTTTTCTCGGCTGCTTCCCTGTTGGAATACAACCACCTTGGAATCTTGTATTTGCTGCTGAGTACCGAGACAACGTAGGCTTTGGGCACAAGGTCGGTTTTGCTTGATACTAAATCATCCACTATGTGCTCGTCGCAATGAAAACTCGGCTCGATTAAATCGGCCAGCGCATCGAAAACGTCACTTGTATCGCAAAATGCAATACGTCCTTTGATTGCCGTTGAAAGTGCTATCCATGCGGCAATCAAATCAGGTCTCGGTCTTGCCTTTTCCTCTCGAATCTTCGCTGCTCTTGCCACGATTCTAAGGGATTTAGCTACCTCGCTTCTTTCCTTATCGCTAATCATTCGTCGACCTCCTCAACGAGGTCGCGCACGTCAGCCCGCATTTCCTCGGCAAGCGAAAACAGAACGCTTACTGGTACGCCGCGTCGGTCATTGATGTACCTGCTAAGCACCACCGGCGAAACGCCAACTGCCTTGGCAAGCTCCACCTGAGTGGAGTCGTTGTCAATCAGCCAGTGCTTGATGAACTTCTTGTTGAGCGCATATGTTGTTAGTCTCTTAGATGTCATTCGCTCTCACCGCTCTTCCAATAGGAATCGAACAATCCGCAACGATCGAGGACCTTGAACTTCTTACCGCCGAGCTTGATTGGCTTGAACGAATCGCCCTCTCCATGTCATACAGCAGCTCTTCCCAGCCTTTTTGCGTAATGGGATTTTTAAGATAGACATGCTCAGGATATAAAACACGTTTGTGGAATATCCCGCCGTCAATTTCAACAAGATGCAATTCACATTTATTAATGAACCAGTTGAATGTGACTTTCCTGATATACAGCTTTTTGCCATCTTCTGTATATACAGTGTTTGTGCCAACCGGTATCTCTTGTCCTACTGCGTCGCGGAGCCTGATGTTTGAATCTGCCATTTAATCCTCCTCGCTCATGACGATACCGCCTTGGATAATCACGCGCTTACCCTGCTCATCGTCGAAGAAAATCTCTTGGTCGTTCGATTCAATGTCGAACTTACCGTGCCAGCTTTTAATCTCTTTGCCGTTGTAGTCGTAAAGCGTCACGGTCCGCTCAAGCCCACCGTTGACATCGCTGTTGATGCTCTTCATCTCTCGTGAGAAAGACGCGCAGCCATACAGGCCGCACAGAGCGACAACGCCGACAGTAGCCATCCCAGCAGTTACATATTTTCGAATATTCATTTAATCCTCCTCGGTTTCTATTTCATCTAGCTTTCCAGATAGCCATAGGCACATCGCCGTACTGAGTACCGTCACCACCGCGCGGTCATACTCCACGTCTGTAACGCACTTCGCATCGCGTTGTTTTGCGTTGGCGTTGGTACCGAACGGCTTCACCATGGCTGTTCTGATCGTTTGGAGCGCGTCGGCCATCGCGTGTTTATCGGCGCTCGTGAAACCGCCCTTCCACGTTGAGAACGTGAGCATGGCTTCGAGCAGCGGGTTATGGTTGAAATTGACTAGCTCAGGCATTCTTGCTCCTTTTGCTCTTTTGCCTTCTGCTCGCGGTAGCGCATGAGCTTTCTCCGCTTACGCATGTACCGGATGTAATCGGCGTTTTCCTTTTGGTACTTCGCGTTTTTCGCAAGAATCTCTTCACGGTGGCGCTCGTAGTGCCTTTTCCGCGCATCGCACGCCTTCTTGCGGTACTCAGGGTCTTCCGCGTACCGCTTGCGCCTTCTTTCGTTGATTCGGTAGCGGTTCGCCCTCTCCCATTCACGCTTCTTATCACGGTTGTGCTTGACCTGTTCTGGCGTGAGAACTTTCTTCTCTTCCGGCAGCTTGAAGAGCCATCGGCACATCTTCTCTTCCCCGCCGCACTCGGGGCAGCGCCATAGCTGCGCGTATCCTTGGCCCGTTCCCTCAACGTGTTCTGGCTTCACGCGATGCAGGCACTTGGGGCAAACGTCTCGCATGGCTAGTCAACTCCAGTCGAGCCGTAACCGTTCGTTCCGCGCTCGGTTTCGTCAAGCTCGTCCACTTGTGTATAGCTGCACATGGCGAACGGAACGATCACTAATTGGCACACGCGGTCGCCCGGATGCACCGTGTAAGGTTTATCGCCGAGATTGATGAGCTTCGCGCGTATTCTCCCACGGTACCCGGAATCGATAACGCCAACGCCGTTCGCCAGGCAAACGTTGTGCTTCATCCCCAGGCCGCTTCGAGCGAATTGAAGGCCGACGTAGCCACTCGGAATCTCGACGCAAACACCCATGTCAATCCACGCGGATTCATGCGGCAAAATCTTGATTGCGTCTGGTATGTCCGCGCGCAAGTCTGCGCCCGCGTCACCGAGATGCGCGTATTTCGGGAGCCTCGAATCATCACATTTACAACGTATCTCTAGGGGGTTGTTTAAAGTGTCGAAGTCGTTACTGTTGCGCATTTTTAATAGCCCCCATTTCATCGGCTAGTTTGCTCATGGATTCGTGAAGCTTCTCGACCGCTGCAAGCGTCTCCTCGAATCGCAGCGTGTCCAGACCGTCGCGCTCGCAGAACTCGATGCAGCGCCGGATAGCTGCGGGAAGGGTGTTCGGGAAGCATTCGAGCGGTTTTAGAAATCGCTCGTCTAAGGGCGATTGTCGATACTTCGCTTTGCTGTTGTCGAAATCGTCTGGCAGAACTCTGTACACCTGATAGCACCATTGGTTGCACTTCAAAATCTCGTAGTTTTCAATCCTCATTGCTTTTTGCCCTTTCTACTGTCTTGTATTTTCAGTTTTAAGCCATCGGAAGCACCGTATAAGGCCCGATAATCCTTGCACCCTAGTCCGACTATGGGCAAGCCATCAAAACGCCGTCAGCGCCGTCTAACGAAGCCAAAACGGATTTACGCGCCGCGAACCATGGCGTGAACAAAAATCGAGATCGCCCGGCTCGACCGAAAGCGCGCCTCTCGCCGGGTTGCTCACCACTACGCGCATCCCGCATGGATTGAGCGCCCTAACCTTCAAAAGCCCTGCTTGACGGTCGTTTTTGAGCATCACCGTATCGCCCACGTTGATGTGCCGCCCGTCCGCGTAGCGGAAACCGGCCCGGCGCTTGACCTCGTTGACCGCATCGAACAGCTCCACGCGGTCATGCGTCCTGAAGTCGAAATTACCCACGGTTCCAATCCTTCCAATCGGCGCACGCACACGCCTCCTCGTCCACCAACGCATCGGCGGCAGCGCGGCAGATGTCCGCGCATGACCTGATGTCTCGCCCTGCATTCATCGAGCGGAACACGTTCACCTGGCACACGCCGCACGTGTGGTATCCGTCCGTGACGAAATACGCGCAGCCGCTGCACGTCTTAGCGTCGCGCGCATCGTCAACGCCGAACTGTTCCAGTCCGTTCATCGCGATCACTCCTATTCGGTTTTTCGGTTTGGGAAAATGCGCCTTGTGACGTTGTGACGTTTCCTTACGCGCGTATTTATTACTTCTATATATCTACTTTTTTTCTATAGAGCAGAAGGTTGTTCGCGCTTTTTTGCGTCACAACGTCACACGTATATGTCTACCTGCTAAAACCACGTGACGTTCTCGCTTTTTTCAAATGTCACAAAGCGTCACAAATGAATCAGAACGTCACAAGATTGTCCATATTCGGACAAATTTACTTGAGTTATCAAGTAATCGAGCGGATTTTGTATCAAGTCGTGATGTTTCGGAACTCTCAAACGTCACGGATTCTTTAACGACAGTTGTCCACGTTCTACGGGCAAACGGGGAGCGCTCTCCGCTGTCCTCACACCAACGCTTATAATCGTTGTAAGTGTCAGACACAGTTTTGCCGTTAAGCGATTCGGCGGTAATAGCGCAATCGACAATCCATCGCACAACTGAATTGTTGTCTTCTTTTACCTTCTCCACCTCTGCCACCATGTCTGGGATGGACGTGAGCGTCCCGCGCCGAATCAAATCGCCAAGCGCCATGAGGCCAAGCAGCGCGCCGCGCTCCAGCACTTCCTGCTGCTTCAATTCCTGCGAGATATTGGGGTCATAGTCGGGCATACCGGGTGAAAAGCGTTTTCTGAAGGGAATGAATGCTAAGCGCCTGAAAACGCCGTCCGTTGTGTCCGATAAGCGGGGAACCGCATTCATCGAGAAAACCATGCTCGCGCTCGGTCTGAACTCGAAGCCCTCGCCGTTCTTCACGTCGGTGAAAATCGAATCGCCCGTGACGATCTTCTTGAACATCGACAGCTCATCGCCGCGCAGAAATCCGTCCGGGATATCGTCACCGAGATTCGCAAGCTTGCCCACCACGCGGGAGGCGTTGAAGCGCTGTCCAAGCGTGGCAATGTCCAGGCTCGACACGTTCTCGACCCCGAGTATCGAGCGCAGCCAGTTGAGGTAGGTGGACTTGCCGTTGCTCGCCTTGCCGCTCGCGCCGCCCGCCCTGCCTATGAGCATGGGAGATTGGCTGAGCACGCGCCGTGAGCACATGCAGGCCCCTATTACCTCCTTCATCGCCTGCAATGTGTCCTCATCGCCGTTGCTGATGGATTCGAGAAATTCATCGGCCTTATTGCGCTGCGCATCCATGTTTAATGCCACCGGTAATTGGGCGATAATAAACATCTCGGGGGTGGGTTCAATAATTTCATCTTTCAGAACGTCGTATGTGCAGTTGGAGAACTGGACGTAATAGCCGCCGTCGAAAGCCCTATCGCTCGTGACAGATGGGGCCTTGTCCATGATGTAGCTAACAACCTCACTCTTGTCCTGCTTCTTCGCATCGTCCACCAAATCGAGCACGCAGCGATTGATGGCGCGAGGCCCGAAATCCCAGCGCTTGCCAGTCCATACAGCGGGCGCGCCGTCGATGATTCGCGCGAGGTTGTTTTTAATGACCTCCTGAGCAACTTTATTGGTGAGGATTCCGCCGCGCGGCCCTCGCAGCCCCACCGTATCGGCGGGCTTCTTCCCGGGCGCTCCGACAGTCTTTCCGTCGCTATCGCTAACGCCGCTCCCCTGCTCGTACTTGCATGCGCTCCTGCAAATGCGCTCGATGTCAGATGAATCCATGGGCGGTTTGCAACGCATCGCGTTAGCTCCTGCAACCGTCGTTAGAATCTCATCATCTGAGCGGCCAATGCTTCGCAAGTGTGATGCGTACTTAAAGAGAATGTTGTCCCGCTCGCCCTTTTTGATCGTATCTGGCAATTTGAATTTGCCGTTTTCCTTGCGTGAGCCTTCCTCGCTACCGCCGTTTCGCTGGATGTAATCGAGAAAATCGTAGACGTTGCCGTCAGCGCTCGCGATTCCCACGTCTTCAGGAGATGCCCACCATTCGTAACTACCACCACTAGGATGGATGGATGGGGGCGCGACGATATATGACCCATCGCATCGCACGTCCACGCCAAGATCGGCATTGGACGTGGGGCGAATGTTGTTGCGGTCTGTGCGGAAAAGGTAGTGCCTGCCGCCGCTACCCGTTATAGCTGTTGCCGTCTCCGGCAATTCCCCGTGCTCGGTTTCCCATTGTTTCAGCGTTGCGAGGCCGTTTTTCGTGTCGCTAACGTCGAAATCGAGTACAAGCAGCCCGCCAGATGGAGCGCCGCACGTGATTCCGATATTCGAGTTTGGATGTTGTGACCAATGGATAACTACGTGTTCCGGGTTATCCGTCCAGTCGTTAAGGCCGTGCGGTGTGGCCGGTCTCTTGTCTCTATCGCGGCACGGGAAGACGGCGAAACCAGCGCGAACGTATTCAAGCGCCGCCCTTCCTAGAGCTGAAAGATTCGATTCGTCCATTACTCCTTGTATTTCACCCCCAAAATCTCGCATATGCGCCGCGCCGTGTCCCGCTTGTGGCAGAACTCGAAGCGAACGCCGTGGTTCTCTTCCATCCGTTCGATAATCTTGGCAATGCTGTTGCCGTTCATCGGCTTTACCCGATACTTGACGCATTTGCTGCTCTTCTCGAACGGGTTGCATTTTCTGCAACGTCGGCAGACATAACTTTTCCAAGCACGCAGCTTCTTGCGATCGTTGTACTCTGGATGCTCTTCGACCAGGATAATAAGGCGGTAGCCCTCGGCGCGCGCCTTGTCGCACTCCCGTGCGAAGCGTGCGTGCTGCTTGCCGAGATTCCCGGCCACCTCCTGCACGTCCTTTTTAGTGTCGATGGATATATTTGAGCCTTCGAGCATGTAATCGCCGAATGGTAAAGCGGTGGCCCTAGGCGCGAAATCCACGCCATGGGCCACCATCCATTTTTCTATGTGCTTGTGTTTCAGCTCTTGTTGCCGTGTGTCCTCGATAATCACGGCTCACCTGATTTAGTTGAACGGGATGGGGCCGTTGTACGCCTCCACCACGGGCGTTACGGTCGTGGAGGTAGAAGCCGCACCACCTTTGAGCTTCTTGATATCGCGCGCCTTGATTTTGCCGTCGCGCACGTATTGAGCGGGGACAACCTGGCATACGGTAAGACGCGTGCCGGTCTCGCCGTCGTTGCGCTCGTATTCCTCTTCCTGGAGGTTGATGCCAAGGATTCGCCCGTTGAACATGTCCAAGCGGCCAGCGTCCCACGCGGCGAACGGGTCAAATCCGGGGTTGCTCTCCTGGATGGCCTGCAAGCGGCCTTTGAGCATGCCCAGTGCAGTGTCCTTGTAGCTCAGGAAGATATGATGGGCGAACGGATGCTCTTTGCCCCACTTATCGCCGTAGAAATTCGCGTGCTCGCCCTCGGCGATGTCGAATACAAGCTCTACGTACTGCTTGGAATCGTTATCGACCATATCGACAATCTTTGCGACATAGGGGCCTGCGGGAAGTTTCTCAAAACCGCCGTTCGTGCTCGCTTCGGTCGTTGCCCATGGGATGTTCGTGCGCATTATGCGCTCCTTTCCGCTACGCTTCGTAGCTTGTTCTCAAAAAGGCGGTCGTGCTTGTCGTATGCGTGCTCGACCTCGCCGAACGCAGCGCGAAGCGCGTCATAGGTTCGGTCTGCCGCAACTTCTGAATCGCAACCGCCGCTTATCAACTGTTGGTATCTGCCTTCGCAAAGCTCCATCATTCGGCTCTCCTTGCCAGGCTCAATCGACATTGCGATCACTCGCCGCTGATGAAGTCGCGGATGCCCTTCTCGACAACCGCCAAATCATTCGGTATCACCGGTTCGGAAAAGATTCCGCAGCTCTTCGCGGGCGGTTTGCCGTCAATGATGAAAACGTGCTCGCCGTCCACCACCTCAGAGAGAATGCAAACGTTGACCATGCCCAGCAGGTCGATTTTCTCGTTCACCATCTTGCCCATGATTTTCGGGATGATGTTGTTGAACGCATCTGAGTCCGTGTGCATCGTGATAAAGACGATGACGTTTTCAGGCAGAGCGTTGATAAATTCGATAGTGTTGTAAACCTCGGCGGCAATCGTTTTATAGATGCCGTATTGGTCCCGGTCGTTGATGTGATGGATGAACAAATCAGTTACGCAGTAACCGAAATCATCGACAACCACGATGTTGTAGCGCTCGCTATATGCCTTGATGATGCCGCGCAGCTCTCCGAAATCCTTCGTGCGGGCGAATTTAACGCCCCCGCGAAAAGGCAGCATCGTCTTTTCGCACTCGATAAGGCCGTATTTATTCGCCTGGATATTCCGCAGAGAATACGTTTTGCCGCTGCCGGAAGGGCCGAGAATCAAAACAGGTACTCCCATTTATTCACCCCCTCCGATGAATCCGGCAACAGCCGCGCTAAGTTGCGCGCCCATCGCTTTAACAACCTTGTCTTTGTTAATCCGAAGCGTGGTGTTTTTGATTCTGGACGGTTCGTTGCGATCGACCATCACGCAGCCGTCCGGCAACTCCCCGTCTGCTACCGCAGCTTTGAGCATGATTCCGGGCTCCAACGCGATAAGGCGGTTAATCGCATCCATTCCGCCATCGCTCTCTCGGTACCACTTTGCAAATTCCTGCGCGTCTTGAATCTCGGGGAACTTTCCCTCAACGGGCTTGGTCATGACGATAGAAATCGTTCCGACTTTCTCACCGTTGAGCGAGACCGTGCGCCTATCCGCTCCGGTATCAAGGTAAAGCTTGATAGTCTCCTCATCCACCTCGTCACGAATACGCTTCTGCTCGTCCTTGCATGCCTTGATGAAAGCGTCGGCGATTGCCAGCTTCTGCACTGCCGTGAGTTCGTTACTCATCGTCATCACCATCCGGATAGAAAAGCACCTTTTTAGCAAAGGTGCTAAATAGCAGCGGCTCGGATGCGTAGTTACTTCCGTAATAGAGCATCACAAGCTCTTGCGCCTGTGCACGCGTCTTGACGGCTACCGGAACTTCGCCCGGTGTCTCGACAATCCACATGTATTGCATCTTGCGTCCTTTCTAAATAGACCAGAGCACAAGCGCAACAAGCCCCACCACGACGGCCAGAGTGCAGACAGCGCCCCAGAGAAAACCGTAGGTGAACAGCTTGCGCTCACGTGCGCGCCTAATCTCAATCGGTGTCGTGTAATGCTTGCCTTGCGCCATGCTTGACCTTCCTTACGCGCGTCCCAGCGCCTTAGCCGCCAGGATTGTCAGATTGACGAACATATAAATGGCCGCATGGAGCGCAACCACGCCACCAAGCATGGCAAGCGCCGTTAATACGGCAACCTCAACCTTGGTCATGTGTACCTCCCGCTATCCAAGCGTCCACCCATTCGGGTTTCACAAGCTGCCCGTACTTGCGCCCGGGCGGCAGGTGGTATCTCAGGCGGCCAGACTTCATCTCGTCGTAGACGGTGGAGCAAGG
>OLVY01000427.1_pt1 | contig 32032 bp, 25 predicted proteins | sample 1674261 | NCBI WGS metagenome assembly OLVY01 (sample SAMEA103958155, study PRJEB25191) | human gut metagenome | biome: human-associated habitat [ENVO:00009003]; feature: intestine environment [ENVO:2100002]; material: feces | place: Germany | collected 2013/2015
GGTATTTCTATCTATTTATACCTTAAACCTACGGTTTTCTTATGCAAAAGTCCAGACTTTTTCAGCCTGGACTTCAATGTTTTATGGGGCTATTGGTGTAATCAGGTAAATCGTCCCCTATTTTTTACGGTAAGCTTGATGCATTCTATCTGCTCAATTTAAGGTCACCGCCAATCCTACAGGCTGCATCTTTCAAGTCAAGGACCGCCCGAACAACATTGGGTAATGTGTCCAATTGCTCAAGGGTCTTATATGCAACATAAAATCGGAGTGTCTGCCCTCCAAGGTCGATAAATACTTTTGCTCGGTATCTCTGGCATTCAATCTCGGCCTTCAGCCCGGAGTCCTTGAACGCTTCCTTTATTAATTCGGCGGCCGAAGTGCCTCTGATTTTCCAAAGGGTCTGCTCTTTGGTGTAATGGAGTTGAACGGCACGAGCCTGATCTTGCATCCGGGACAAGAAATGATTGATGGTCAAATCCAGTTCCTGGATATCCTGCAGGCTTAAAGCATCCCACCTGCCAAGTCCCCGGCTATAACGGAACAACATCTTAAGTTTACTGATTTGCTGGGCCATACAGTCCTCCAGCGCGAACTCCCCGTGCTGCGAACGAATCTGCATAAGATAGTCGTGAATGGCAGTGGCCACGTGCTTGAGGATTTCCTCCTCCGTCATATCCTGTATCTTCTTTCCACTCATCGTAGTTCTATTGTACAAACGCGTCCTGATTTCTCCATCCAGTGATGGTGTGCTTCATAACAGTTTTTGTCCTGGCACACCCAGATAATCTTGCAACGCATATTGTCCGGGAGACAGGGCTCCGGGGCGTAGCCGTCCGTCAGAATCAGCAGACCATCGTAGCCATTCTCGTGGGCGTACTCGATGGGCTCCTGGAAACTTGTGCCGCCACGGCCGATGGCAAGCACCTCACGCATAACCTTTTTCAGGCTTTGGACGACTCGAACACCGCAGTCAAACTGGATGACGTCGATGGATTCGAAGCCATAGCGGAATGCGCTGTTAATGACTCCGTAAAAGTAGCTCAGACTCTCGCTGGAGATGGAACCGCTCACGTCCACCGCCACCAGCAGCTTGGTGTCGAAACGGCGGATAGACCCCATATTCTCAAACCCGGTACGGCGGTTGGGACGCATACGGGTGAGCTTTCTCTTGGATGACAGGATGCTGGCCCTGAAGCCGCTGAAGACATTGCGCCAGTTGATTTTGGCTTTGGTGGATGCTTTCAGCTGCTCGGCAAAGGCTCCTGCGAGCGAGCCCCAGGATGTGCACCCTTCAATGACTCCGTTAATCATAGCGATAGCCAAATCGTCCTCGTCCCAGAGTTCGGAAAGGTCCTGATTCTTGTCCGATGTTCTTTCAAACCGGTCATCCGAACTACTTTTTCTCCCTTTCCCGGTTCCTTGTCCCGACTTCTGGTTGTCATCTCCATCTTCACCACCGTCACCCCCGGCTCCTGGAGGGAGTATGGCCTGAATCTTTCGGGAATACCACTCATAGGCCATTCCCGTGGGCAATTCATAATCCTGAGGCTTGTCTATCTTGAAGGCAGAGTACTTATAGTTGTCCCCCACAACGATATTGGACCCCAGGGCAATAGCCTGCTGGCTACACCCGTCAGGCTTGCGTTCGTAGGGATGTTTGAGCAGAATACGAACAGCCTCGGTGCGGAGGGCCTCCTCCAGTCCTTGGTCCGTCATCTGAGCAAGATAATCCGGGTTGTACTCTATGCGATGCTTACCGCTGCGGATGGGACAGGCCATCTGGGTGTTGGACGCAAGCTCGTGAGTACAGAGTATCTGAAAGAGCGCCGGCTCTTGGATGAACCAATGCTCTATGATGGTTGTGATACGTTCTCTCATTTATTTGATGCCTTTCACGTAAGAGATAAACATCATAGTGAGTACCTGACACTCGCGAGCGATAAATGCCACTGCGTTAGGATAGGTTTTCTGAACAAAGAGGTTAGCGAAGTGAGCTGCCGCTTCTTTCTTGGATTTGGTCAGATACCCGAAGTAATCCTCGAGGTTTTTCTTGGCCGTCTCCTTGTCTTTGACGGGGATTTTTTCCACTTCCAGAAATCGGTATATGCCGTCATTGACAACCGAGAGCTGGTGCAGCTCATAGCTCTCCAGTTTCTCCTTGACCTTAGGGAAACCCAACATAACCTCGCGACCGGAGACAATCTTTCGGCTGGATACGCTGCTCATAAAGGCGCTGGCAGCCTTAGGACCAACTACAGAAGATATTGCCTTGGTAAGGAGCTGGCTTAGGTCACTAGCTTGTTTAATGATATCCGAGACACGTTTCCAGCCACGGCGATCGGGTGTCTTGTCCAGGCCGGTGTCTTCTCCCTCCTTGGCATCCGGGTCTTTGTCCAGCCAGATCTGATTCTCCTGGATAAAGTCGATGACACGACCGTCCACGTCAGCCTTACGGGCCCAAAGCAGCCACTCCTGTACCGTAGGACGGAAATTTACGATATTGAAGCGGCTTACCAGAGCCGGATCCAAGTCCGTCAACTGGTATTGGTCACCGGCATTTACGGCGCTGATGATGCGGCTGCCCTCCGGTAGCTTGCGCCCGGCAAGCTTGCGGTTAAGCGCAAGGTCCATGATGGTCTGGAGAATCTCCGGACGGGCACGGTTCAGCTCGTCCAGGAAAAGGACTATGGGCTTGCCGTCCAGCGGGAACCAATAAGGGGGCATGAAGTCCGTCTTGCCGGTCGCCTCATTTTTGTTGGGGATACCGATAAGATCGCCAGGGTCGCTCATTTGTCCCAGGAAAAGCGCCACGACTGGCATGCCTTTCCGGGCATAGTACTCGGTGAGAATTTCGGACTTGCCGATGCCGTGCTTGCCGACCAGCATGATGTTGTGGTCGGCGGGAGTGATGTCAAGGAGCTGCAGGAGCTCAGTCGTATTTACGTTGATGTTTGTCATAGTTACTATATATACTGTCAGAATCCGATTTTATTTCTGGTTTTCTTGCGGTTCAGGATTTCCTCCTGACAATAGGTCTCAATAGATGAGAGCGTGGGATCGTTCCCGGAGAGCACATACTCTACAGTGCTTTTACGGGCAACATTCTCAATATTTCCTCCGGAGAACGTGAATTTATCGGCCAGGACACCGGCATCTTCCTCCGAGAGGCTCGGAATCATGGACTTCCAGATTTTCGCCCTGGAGTCCTTCTCGGGCATCTTGAACTCCACCTTGAAGATGAAGCGGCGCTCAAAGGCCGGATCAAGGTTGGACAGGAGGTTTGTTGTGGCGATCATAATGCCCTCGATGTTCTCCATTTCCTCCAGGATGATGTTCTGGATGGCGTTGTTCATCTGGTCCACGCTCTGTTCCACATTCTCAATTCGTTTCGAGAAGATGGCGTCCGCTTCGTTAAATAGCAGGATAGGGGCCTTCTCGTTGCTATTGCAGAGCGAGCGATACATCCTAAAGGCACCACGAACAGATTTCTCACTGTCCCCGACCCACTTACTCTTGAGCTTGGTCATATCCACCCTGAAGATATCGCGACCGCTTCGACGGGCCAGTTCATACACACTGGCCGTCTTGCCGGTGCCGGGCACGCCATAGAAGATGGCATTGAAACCTTTGCGCATACCGGTGGATAGCAGGCGCTTCTGGACCTCCTTGAAGTTTTCATTATCAAGAAGATTCTCCAGCCGGGACAACTGGGCATTCTCCACTTCATTGAAGAAGAGTTCCTTGGCCTGAATGGTCTCCGATGCGATGATGTCGCGGTGACGGACAGTCTCCTCCGGAGCCGGCTCCACCTCGCAGAGGAAGTCATTTTTCACTTCGTCCGAGATAGACAGAGAATTCGTGTCCACGAATCCGTCCTCAATGGCAAAGCACACCAGGCCGCTGCGCTGCAAATCCGTGGTCTCGTTGGAAAAATGGCGTTTGATATGCTCGTCATCCTCCATAAGCTCGGTGAAGTTCGTGAGGATATCGATATCTACGGACTTGTTCCCGAAGGTCACGTAACGGTGACAGAGATAGAAGAACATACGTCGCTCCGTATTGTTACAGTTCGAGTACAGCGCAGAATCAATGACCTTCTTGCAGAAGGTGAGATGGTTGTTGTAGTTTACTATGTTGTCAAGCTCTTCAATAAGACGGTCCTGGTCGATGGCATTGTTACGGTACGCGTCAAAGAGTTTATGGAACCTGGTGAACAACTCCTCCGTTGTCAAGCCGGTCATTTTCACCGGTTGGAACTTAGAATTATTTTCCACGGCCTTGAGAGTCTCGGGAGTCACCCTATAGCAGATACGGTTCCCACAACCGCCGCAAATCTGGATGATGCCAGCCTTGTCCATTTCGCGGAGGTCCTTATGGTAACGGATGAACTCGATATTCGTACAACCGAGAAACAGAGCGAGATCCTCGTCGTCCATCAGGTTATTGGTTCCGGATTTCTCCAGGATAGCGGCAAGCAGAACGGCGCAGTCGTTCCCTATATTGTAATGTCTGGAGACATAATCAATGTCGCCACTGAGCTCCTGGATGGCTTCGGCGGAAAGACCCTGGCAGTTAATCTTTCGGAAAATACGATTCAGACAGGCCGCCTGGGTCTGGATAGTCTCTTCTTCGGAGATGAAGCTCTTTTCTTCACACAGGGAGGGTTCTCTTCTTCTCATATTCGTGTTTCTTTTTCTATTCATACCCCGGGATGGCAATATTCTTACGCCTATTTGTCTAGTTTTTCGCGCAGTGGATAAGGTACGGCATAAACTTGTCGATGGTCAGAATCATTTTTCGCCAGACGTTCTGATAGACAATATCCTCTGTAAGAAGTAGTTGGTTGTAGAAATCTTTGGGAATGCGGCATATTTTTTGTGCCTTTGTATCCCCTACCCCAAATAGCGAGTATTGAAACTTTTTTGAACTTTTTTCGAAAAAGTGTGTAAGAATCTCCGCTTTTGTCGGTAGAAATAAGTGAGAAGTGAGATTGTAGCTCTTTGACATACGCATCAAGACAGGTTAGACTGCTCTGAGGTTCCCATTACGCGCGTTACTAATTTTTCAATTTTTAAAATCTTGCGGACGGGACCCCCGATTACGCGATTTGCCCTATATGCTTCGGGCTAAAGCAAGCAGATCCTAAGCTGAATTTGACGCACTATGGAGAACATCTACACGAACACAAATGCCACATTTACCACCGCCAACGGTGAAACCGTTTCCTATCAGGAGACTTTCGAATCCGTAAGGAAAAATAACGAAATCTACGGTAAAACCAACGGAAGGGACTTGTCAGCGGAAGAGATGGAGGACTTGTTTCAGGACTCCATTCTCAAGGTCCTGAAGTATCGCAGAACGTTTGACCCTAGCAAGTCTCAGCCAAAAACCTGGGCTAGCAAGATTGCTGTCAATGCCCAAAGGGACGCATACAGAGAACACAACAAGCGCCTTGCCAGGGTTGTGCATATCTCGGCCCTAAGTGACGAGGAGGAACACGAAGTAACCTTCGTTGACAGGGTTCCCGGTGGTTACTCGGCTGACCGTGAAGTGGAAGGAAAAGAAGCGGTGGATAGGATAATGAACGCCATTGCTTCTCTCAATGAGAACTACCGGCTTATCCTCTCCCTTCATCTGAAGGGAATGAAGCCAAAGAAAATGGCGGAACTTATCGGCTGCACTGCCGATGCTGCTGCAACTCTTCTCTGCAGGGCCCGCAAGGCTCTCAAGAAGGCGCTTGGCACTCAATTCCTTTCTGAGTACGGAATTGCCGCCTGAGGCTCTCACGCTTAAAGCCATCGGATCTTTAACAGGTCCGGTGGCTTTTTCGTAAAAGTTTGTAAGAAATTCTCAAGAAGGGAGTATAAGTAGTAAACGAACCAAACAAAACGAAGAAAAACATGAATTGGCCGCTGAAAATGGAGCAGAACTATGCCGATCACCAGATTGTGACCGAAGATGAGAAACGTTTCCGGGAGATTCTCGAGTCAACAGGGCGCAAAGGAACGGAAGACTTTCTCCACTACCTGAAAATCAACAATTTCTTCACGGCCCCCGGTTCTGTTTATCACCACAGTAACTGGAAGGGCGGACTGGTTGATCATTCGCTGAAGGTGTATGATTGCGCCATGCAGATACGTGAGGAAATGATTCAGAAAGACCCGTCGCTTGAGAGTGAACTGAAAGAAGAAAAAATCGCAGTAGCGGCGCTCCTTCACGATATCTGCAAGGCCGACGAATACAAAATCAAGCAGGACGGGACCCCGGCTCATAAAGAAACCTCGGCACACCTCGGAGGTCATGGAGACAAATCGGTCATGCTGATTCTGTTCCACGGATTCAAACTTGAAGGTGATGAGATGCTGGCTATCCGCTGGCATATGGGGGCAAAACATATCAAGGGCCCGAAGGACAAAGCGGAGTGCGAAAAGGCCAAGGCAGAGAGCGCCTTGGTCCGCTTGATAATCCGCGCGGACCATATGGCAGCTACCGGAAAGTAGCTTTGTCCCAAATAAAAATGCAAGCGTGACGAATAAGCCTGTGTCGCATATATACATCTTATAGGATGATTTGTCGGATGTCAATTCCATACCGACATTCGGGTCGTCGGCATATTACCCACAGCGACGCTACGAGATGGAATATCTTTGACGAGCATCTTTTCGTATTCTGTCATTTTTGATTCTTAAAATCCGAAATTTCCACGATGTGATTGAGGATGGCATAGACCGTGAGGCCGGCGATGAAATTGATGCCGGTCTTGCGGGCTATGTTTTTGCGGTGGGTGACTACGGTGTTGATGGAGATGAACAGGTCATCGGCTATTTCTTTGTTGGTTTTGCCGTGGGCCACGGCTGCGAGGATTTCCTTCTCGCGTTGGGAAAGTACTTCAGAGTCGTCTGAGAGCTCATCTTCGGAATCATCGCCATTGAGCAGGCTGAGAACGAGGGGGTTGAAGAGCTTTTCTTCCACGCGCATGTGGTTGCGCATGTCGGTCTCCATCGCGAGAAGATGGTTCAGCATATTGTAGCGTGAGAAGTTCTCTCCGTTGTCCGGGAGGTATTTTATGACTATGCTCTTGAGGTCATCAAGCTTTTCGAGGAACTGGGCATGAGACTCTTCGTTCTCGGCCTCAAAATTTCCGTTGCCGATGCTTCTGAAAACCTTCTCCTCATGCTCGAAATGGGAGTTGAGTTTCTCCACAAGTTCATCGAAAAACTTGTTCAGAGCATCTGCGAAAGTCGTTCCGACCTCTCCGAGCATCGTGTGGATCAGTCCGTGAAGATGAGGGACGGACACCTCCGAATAGTACTTGTGAGCGGAACGGATGTAATCCGCGAGAAGGGCGACATCGCTGCGGTCCAGAGACTCAAGGTTCGGGGCATACTCCGGATCTGCGAAAACATTAGATATTTCCACAAATAAATCAGCAGGGAAAGACTGTGTACGGCACACGTCGGCGACTGTCGACTCGCCGAATCCGAGTCTGAAATGAAGTCTCTCAAGCACTGAGAGCATTCTGTTGTCCGACAGGAGATCGGCCATTTTCATATTCGTGGAGTAAGGTAATCTGTTCGTCATCATCAGGTTGCATTTGAACTGGCAAATATAATCATTTTCCGTATTCTGTGACGCGGTCATTTCGCGGCGTGCCCGGAAAGGTCACTTACCCCGCATAACTATGCATTCCGCCGAGCAGGAAATTCACGCCGAAATAGGTGAACAGCACGGAGACGAATGCGAGGAGCAGGAATATATGGAATATTGCCGGCTTTCGCAGGAAAGAGATGTCGCTGCGATGGACGGCAACAGCGTAGATGAGCAGGGTTATGAGCGCCCATGTCTCCTTCGGGTCCCAATTCCAGTAGCAGCCCCAGGAGACGTTAGCCCAGAATGAACCCGAGATGATGCCTGCGGCGAGAAAGAAGACTCCGAAATAGAGCAGGAGCATCGAGATGTCGGCAAGGCGGGCGGAGACGGAAGAAGTTGGAGGCCGCATCACCATCGGAGCAGAGGCAGGAGCTTGGACAACAGTCTGCTCCGAAGAAATGTGCCTGCGCTCGATTGCTCCGACACAGAGTCCGGCAGCGCTGTTGACCATAATGACAGCAAGGACTGCATAGGAAAGCATCATCAACGAAACGTGTACGCTAAGCAGCGGGGACTGGAGAACGGGAACGAGCAGGGTCACGGCAGGATTGGCCTGCCCCATTGCGGCCACGAGCAGGGCGAGAGCAGAAATTATGAGAGCAAACGGCTGCATCAGGGAGAAACGCCCGCCGAAGACAAGCCCCGCAAGCAGCACGGTCCATGCAATCGCCATCATCGTCTCGGCACCATTGGACAGGGGAACGTGTCCACCCACAATCCACACGAGCGCGAGCATGATAGTCAGGAACGTAAACAGCACGGCTTCGAGCACAACCGCTGCAAGACGAATGCGTATGCCGGCTTCACGACGCCGTGCAAGGCAGGAGACGAACCAGCCGAGAAGCACAAACCCGGCAAGGAGATATATGCCCGCCACCGGAAAGAGCGGAGGAAAACTGTTGTAGAGCCTTTCTGCGCCAAGTCTGAATGCTGAAGGCAACGAGCCATCGGCCTGCTTTTCCTGAAATTTCTTCAATTTCCCAAGAGCTGAGGACACCCCCTCATCATCGCCGGATATGACAAGTTCTCCGATGTAGTTCATTGACTTGCGTATGAAAAGCCACTCGTCGTCCGGGATGTCGTCCGGCAGCCTGTCGTTCTGGGCATACCAGCTCACGCGCCCGAGCGAATCCGCAATAGGATAGAGTTTCAGGAACTCCCCGGAAAACAGTGAATTCACGGTCTGCCGCCTGTCCTGTTCGTCATTTGCGCCACGACGGTGTTTCTGCGGCACAGTGCGCCAAGAAGCCCCGTAGAACATCCAGCCCGTCAGCACTTGCTCGTCAGTAAGTCCAGAAACATCTGAGTTTCCGTAGAGTTTCACTCGAAAATCCTTTGCCACAGTCTGGAGAGGACATACGCGGCCGTGATAGAACACATAAAGTTCACCGAACTGCCCGGCAGTCTCCTTCGGGAGCGTTTTCGGTGCCTTGTTTTCAGCTGCGGAAATTTCCGAAGTCCCGGCAAAAAACAGGATAATCGCTGCAACTGTAGTGGTCACCTTATGCACGAGAGCACGCAATTTCTTGTCAGTAAAAAAGAAAATGAGAAATGCAAGAAGAAAGACAGCATATCCGGCATAGACCAGACCGATTCCGACAGGGTCGTGCGCAACTGTGAAAGTCGAGCCGAGTTCGTCGCTGTCGTAGGTCGTTTGATAGAAACGGTAACCATCGTACGAAAGTATGCGATTCATACTCACTTGAGCTGATTTTACGCATTCGCCGTCAATGAGCACGGATACAGAAGACCTGTAGTCCGAGGGGGTGTCAGTCCCCGGATAATACTCCACCGCAAAATCGTCAAGCCTTAGAGCGAACGGTAGCGGAAGCTCTCCTTTTTTATTTTCGGAATATGATGTCGCAACATCCCCGACACGAACGTGAAGCATCCCCTTCCTCGCGGAAAGGGATGTCACAATAGCTCCGGAAACAATCAGCAGCAAGGCAATATGCATCACCAACGCCGCCGGCCTGTCAACCAATTTTTTCAGCATTTTTCAATAATTTTCGTCTTCCTCCCCTCCAAAAACAGCTTTTGAGGCAGGAGGGGCTAAACTATATAGACTCTATAAACTTCACAATAGCATCACGATCCTCTTTTGACAACTCGCGGAACGCCTCCACAGACTTGCGTGCATCGCTCTGAGGGTCACCGTGCCACATTATGGCCTCAATGACGGTGTTTGCGCGGCAGTCGTGAAGTCTGTCCACGCCTCCATTGACGAGGGTGCTGAGTCCGCGCCCCCAAAGAGGAGTGGTGCGGCACCAGCCGGTGCGGATGTCGTTCTTCATGTGAAGACGGTGCTGAACCATGTCGGTGTATGGCCAGATTGTCTGGTGCGGGTAGCGCGGAAGACGGCTGTCCCCGTCCTTGAAGAATCCTGTCGGGTCTGTGAAGTTGTCCTCGCCTGTCGTCCAGCTCGGACGGTGACAGTAGGCACAGCCGATTTGGGTGAAGAGCGTCTTTCCTCTCTGAACATCCTCATCATCGAGGTCGCGTGCGGCCGGGACGGCAAGCCCGCGATGCCAAACCATAAAGTCAGCATAGTCGCTGTCAGACATTTCTGGTTCAATGTTTTTGCCCATAAGGTAGTCATAGATGTCATGTTCCACGCCGGCAGAGGTCTTTCTCTCCGGGAAATAGTCATAGAACTTTGCCTGCACCTCCTTGTCCTGTGACGCAACTTTTGCATAAGTTGCAGCCATGTAGTGAGATGGCTTGGCGCCGCGGGTCACGTTTGTGATGTTCCAGATTGCATTTGCACCGGCAGCATCCTGAAGCGGACCGCGTGAAAGGGCGTAGGTAAAACGAAGAGGGTGCGTGGTTTTGCCATAGAGTTTCACCCATTCGCCATTGGCGAAAATAGAAGGATTAAGTTTCACTCCGGCCTTTTCCTCTGCTGCATATTGAGCTTTGAGGTCATCATCGTCAATGGCATCGAGGAGTCCGGTTCCGTAAATGCCGATTGTGGATTCAAGGCGAACGCGGACATTGCTGTGGTCAACAGTCGTGGTTTCACCGTTCTTCGTCACCTCAAGCGGGACATAGTAGGCATCCTCAGGAATGGTAACTTCCGGATATATGAGCGTATATGTTTCTCCGTCCGGGAATTTGTTGCCCCATTCGTCAGTATACTCCGGCCATTCAATCACAATCTTGCTCTCGTCAATCGGAGCCTTGAAAGGCTCTACGGCAAGGGTCTGCGGCATACCTGTCAGCTAACTCAGGTAAGTATCTGTCTCGTCGGTGATTACGAGAAGGTAACCATTACCCACTTTGTCGGCACGATATTCCGTCTGACGGCGTCCGTGACCATAGTTAGGATGACAGTAGAGACATCCGCGACGGACCATCAGAGGACCGAGCCCCTTGAACGCTCCCGTCTTGTTCTGGTTGTAGTCTCTCTCGAAGAACTGTTCTCCGTTCTTGAATGCCTGCACCATATCCGCATTCTCGACTGCAGGAGTAGGCTGCTCGTATGCCGATGCGCTTGAATTAAAGGCTGTCCCGAGCCGTCCTCCGGCATACCACTCGTCACTCAGTTCTTTCTTTCCAGGCTTGGGAGACGGGGTCTCGTTTTTGTCACAAGCCACAACTGCAAGTGCAAGTGCCGCAATATACAACAATATCTTTTTCATAATTTTCAATTTTATAATTTGATGGAGTGCAAGGAGCATGAGGCAACAATCCGCTTTATAGTCGATTACTGCTCAATGAGCACCTTGCGGGCAGCCTCAAGAGCGTCATTGAGGTCGTTGCACGCATCAATGGCAGCCTTCACTTTCGCATCCCTGTAGTTCTTCACAAACGGACGAGGCATCGCATCTATAGCCTTGAGACAGTCCTCTATAGCTGCAACCAGCTTGGCATCAGTTTCCTTATCGACGCTTGCTATATAAGCACTTACGGAATGAGTTTCCGCCACGGTCGCTCCGAGTTTTCCGAAATAGGCGTTGCGAACACTTATGATGTTGTCGTAAAAGTCTGTAATTGAGTTCCAAGAATGAGGAGACTCTATGTAGTTCTCATCCTCTCCGGTATATGGTTTTCCGATTTTAGATTTTCCAACCTCATCCACAATATCCTTACAGCCTTCAATAATCTGCTCGCTTCCGGCCGTGACTGATGTCCAGAGACTTCCTGTCTGACCACTGAGCTTCATCTGTCTGCCGAACTCGCCGAACCGTTCCTCCCCTGCATCCTCGAGAATAGCCCGTTTCTCTTCCGTCACATTGTCGAGACCTGCCCAGGCAGCCTCCAAATGGCATGCGCTGAGTGTAAGGTCGGCAGAAACTGCAATCGCATATTTAATCTCGAGTTCAGGAATATCCGAAGCCGAACGCTCCTTTCCCTCACGGAAGATAATGTATTCAAGCCCGTGGAATCCTACAAGCCCATTGTTGAAATTGGAAACATATTTATCAATATTGTCCATAATTCCCTTGTTGGACAGCACTTGGTCAAGTTGGGTCTTGTCGAGAGGCCACGTATCGATATGAGGGTCAATTCCATATTGTGAAGCGGCACCAAAAAGGAAAGCCTCGCTCAACTCCCAAAACTGACGTGCATCCTTCCACTGCTTGCAGGCCTCCTTCACAAGCGCGTCGGTCTTTGTCTCTCTGAGTTTTTCAAGAGTTGACTGAAGAGCAAGACATTCGTCTGCAAGAGCCTTATATGTAGGTACCACTGTTCCATCAACGAACTGTTCATTGGCTTTCTGAAGAGCCTGGTCTTTAGCGGTGTCTATTCCAAGTCCAGATTTCTCGCAAGACACCATTGCGAAAACTGCTGCAAGCACCGCAGCCAATTTCATTAAAGTTCTCATTATCGTATCATTTTAACTATTTATCGTTATGTTTCTTATGAAATGTGTTCTCGAACCAGCCGGCGAACGCGATTCCGAATGTGACGGATGGTTCGTTGTTGAACGGTTTTTCGTAGAATCTGTGGGAATATTCCGCCTTCACTATGATTTCATCGATAGGATACCAATTGAATCCCACAGCAATACGATGCTTGCCTACCCAAGGATAGTCAGTTATGCCCGGGGCGACCTTGAACATTGCATCGTAGTATTCGTAATGCGCGAAGACATAACACTTGTCATCAACTTTACGCAGCGGATGAAGGAAATCATATCCTATTTCGAAACTTCCCACAATCGCGTCTGAGCCAACGGCATTTCGTGGAGAGGGCGATGCGGCGGACATATTGTTCTTGTTGAATGAGGTGATTTCGGCGGAATTGTTCAGGTGGGCATAGTCGAAGACACCTCTTGCAATGACCCCATAGCCCTTATAGTCAAAATCAACCGATCCGATGAATACTTCCCCCTTGAGACCTTCATATTTCTTATTCTTGGTGAGGGAATTGCTGAAACTGCCACCGACATAGCCGCTGAGTCCGAGACGGAGCCCCTTCACCGAACGGTTGTCGATACGGAATGCTCCGGCGTAAGAATTAGCTATTTTGAACTCGTATGGCGAACCGGCTCCTCCCTGGATGAAGTTTTCCGTGCTGAAACGGTCAGAGTCAAGACCAGGAAGGAAAAGAAGTTCATATTTCCATGCTTTGTTCCTTCCGAACTCTCCCCAAAGTTCAAGACCGACCTCGTGCCAAGTGCAGGGAAAAATCGTATTCTCACCCTCCTGACGGTAGCCGGTAAAGAATTCATTAGGAAGGTGGTGAGAGTTTGTGAGTCCCACAGGAACTATTATCATCCCTGCACGCACGTTGAACGCAGGGTGTATCACTTTTTGAATCCACGCCTGCTCAAGTGCGACTTCTCCTCCCCTCTCGATTTCACTTTCGTATTCACCTGTCTCGTCTGCCTCAAGTTCCACGGCGCTTTCCGTACCCCCATGCTCAAATTCGATTTCGGTTCCGAGACTCCAACCCTTACCGAAGTCGTAACCGAGACTGATGACAAAATGCGGAATATCAAACCGTCCATGGCTCTTGTCATCGGCATATTTTTCAGGGGTGATATACCGCTGCCATGCGTCACTGTAGAAATTTCTTGTGTACATTGCCTCTCCATAGCCCCCTATCGTGAGTCGCTGCGCAGACACGGAAATTGCGGACAACAAAAGTGCGGCCGCCAGAATAATTTTCTGTTTCATACTGATTTCCAACTTCTTATCACAAACACAATGTGTATCAAACCACGTCTTGTAAAAACGCTGCAAAATTACGCCTCCGAAGGGCATGGGGTCAATCCCAACTTTTTGGTAATTCCCGATTTTCACGATAACAAGATTTTGGTATTTGACGGACGATATGCATTTTTCTTTGTCACAAAAGGATATTTCCACTATTTTTGCGGTCTCAAATGGATTTGTAGGAGACATCAGAATGAACTTTACAGGACTTATCATAGGCGTAGCCGCATTCCTTATGATAGGAATGTTCCATCCAATTGTCATCAAGGCGGAATATCACTTCGGTACGGGTTGCTGGTGGGCGTTTTTGCTCGTCGGTCTCGCTGCCACCGCAGCATCGCTTTTCACCGCCCACTATATATGGTCAACCCTCCTCGGCGTGTTCGCGTTCTCATGCTTCTGGAGCATACTCGAAGTTTTTGAACAGCAAAAGAGAGTCGAAAAGGGATGGTTTCCGGCCAACCCGAAACGAAAGACAAATACAATTTCTAAGACTCCGAAAAACTAAAACTCTGACGGTGTGACGCCGAACATTTCCTTGAAGCATTTTGTGAAATAGCCGGGCGTGGAGAATCCTACGGAATAGGCGACCTCGCTGACGGTGTAGCCTCCACGTTTAAGCATTGCGGTGGCCTTGCGGAGGCGGAATGTGCGCAGAAGATCGGTCGGGGCAATTCCATATATTTCCTGTGTCTTGCGGTAGAGATGCACCCGCGACATTCCGAGGGCTTCGCTCATTGACTCGACGGTAAAATCGGACTTATCGTAGGAACGCTCCATTATATCGAGCAGCCGGTCCTTGAAAAGATCATCGGCTCCAGGCTTTGTAAACTGTTCAATCCTCTGGTTTGCAAGAGCTTCAAGTTCAGCATTGCGCTTTCTCACCTTGGAGTTCGCAACAAAGGCGAGAACAATGACAACGAGCAGGGCGAGGACAATGACAACTAACAGCACAAAGAGGGTCAATGCGGAGCGGTAGCTGGTGTTGAGTTTGTCAAGTTCCTTTTTTTGTTGGTTAATATGCTCCTGATAGCCGAGCATTTGGTCCGACTGGGTTTTGAGAGTCTCGGCGTTAGTGGCATCCACTGTGAAGGAGCGAAGGGTGTTGTTCTTTTCCACGGGTTCGCCGGAGAGAATCTTCATGGCAGTCACAATGACAAACTCACCTCCCGGAGGATAGAGAAAGGAGGCCTCAAGACGCCCGTCAATAACGGCATCAACGCCGACAATCGCGTCAACGCCGATGAACTTTATCCTTTTGGCGTCAGATGGGCTACGCTCACTTATCCCCTCGTATGCCGCAAGAGCCATGTCGTCATTGTGGGCGAATATGAGGTCTATTCCAGAATAATCACTTATGTCAAGAACCTTGGATTTCGTGGCGGAGGGAAGCCAGTCCCCGACTATGCTGCGGACATGGTAGTCGCCCTTCAACACTTCCCTGAAACCCTTGTGCCGCTCTTGTGCCGGAGAGGAGCCGCGAAGGCCCTGAATTTCAAGAATCGAACTGCCTGGCGGAAAATGAGCACGGATGTAGTTGCCTACGCTTCTCCCGATGGAATAGTTGTCCGCCCCGATGTAGGTCGTGTATTCGTCGGAAAGAATCTTGCGGTCCCATATTATCGTAGGAATCCCCTTTCTGTAGGCCTCTACCGCTATTTGGGTTATAGGCTCGGACTCGTTCGGAGATATGATTAGGAGATTGACCCGCCTGTCAATAAATTCACGTATCTGACGAATCTGGGTTTCGGTGTCATTGTGGGCTTCACTGATTATGAGATTGATATTGGAATATTTCGACACCTCCGACTCCATCTGAATCATCATAATCTGACGCCATCTGTCATCCGCCGATTGCGAGAATCCTATAGTATATTTTGAAACGGCAACAGTGTGCTTCGCACCGAATGCGGAACACACTGAAACCATAATAAAAATTATCGGTAATAGAAACTTACTTAACCTCATTTGTCACGAATGTGATGTCATTGTTGCCGACAGACACAATCGACGGCGAAAAGCGTGCCGTTTCCCCGTCTATGAGAAGAATCTTCTCGCCAGACCACTCGCCTTCCGGAAGGCCTGCGTCCCTATAGACGAGACCGCCGGTCGTTGATGAGCGGTAGATTGCCATGTAGGTGTAGCGCGAAGCGTTATATACAACGCTCATGTCATCAACAGGACCATAGAACACAGGTGCAGCGGCTTCCTCGTCACCCTTCACCCATTCGGCTCCGTCCCAATACTCGTATTCAGCATAAGTCGCAACATTCGCAGCGGCCACTCTCGCGACATAAGCCATAGCATTGCGGTCTCCGGCTGCGGAACCGAACATATAGACATAATTGTCCTTGAGCATATAGGAAGCCTTCACGAAGTTTCCGTCAGCCTTCCACTGAGCATCGGCCTTGCTCCAAATCTGTCCGTCGGTAGAGAATGCAAGCCCGGCCTCGGAAGCCGTCCAGTCAGACTCCTCATCTGCGGCGGCTACAGGAACATAGTAACGCACGGCTTTCACGCCGCCGGCTGTGACTCCGGACGTCGGCACACAACCATCCGCAAAAACAGGTTCAGTTCCTACTGTGATGAATTTCAGTCCTTCAGCGGCGGAACCCTTCGTGTGGGCATACACACCTGCAACTTTCTTTCCATCAGCGGTCTCAGCCTCTGCAAGAATAGCGGAAACAGTGCCGTCAGACTCGCTCCATGCGACAATTTTGCCGAATGACTTTAACTCCGTGAAAGAGGCATTGGTTGCAGTAGTTGCGATTGTGCGGGCGTTCTCGGGGATGAAAGTGTCATTGTTGGAGCCGGTCGGAATGACCTTCACGTCATCAAGTTCGAGCCAGAGGTTGTCCCAGCACCAGCCGCCGAAGAAGGCGTCGGCCTTGGTATCATCGACATTGGCAAGAGTGTATGTATACTCTTTCCATTCAGAACCAACCCCTTCCTGATTCAGGTTCACGTCATGTCCCGCCGCACCACGGAAGCCCATATAGGCGTTAAGCCCGTCCCATGCGCCGCGATAGCTCAGAGTTAGCGTGTAGGAGGTGTTCTTCTTAAGGCAGACGCTCTGTACGGCCACATCTCTCCAATCATGGGTGTTGCAATCGGCATGCACAGTACGCTTGCCGGAGAGCGGTGTCTCCGCCTCACTAATCCACTCCGGAAGGTACCAAAGTGACTTTGACTTCCAGGCTTCATCGCCGGCGAAACGCTCGAAGCCACCATCGGTAATCATATTGAAACCGTCCTTGTCAACAGCAATGTCGGCCTTGACGAGCGTTACGGCAAACTGTGTAGGATTCGGATTTTCCTGCTCATCCGTCTTGCTATTGTCCTTTGAGCATGCGACGAGCGAGAGTGCGGCCGCAGCCGCGAGAATTAAAATGTACTTTTTCATAATCAGTGTTTTAATTAATAATATTGATTAGTCTTGTTATAAATTCAACCCTATTTTGCAAGAGAATCGCCTATTTCTTCGGAGCAAGGCTTATGTCATCAACCGTGACCGAAAGTCCCTCCGCTCCCCATGTCCCGAAGAATACATCAAGCGAGGTACAATCACCAGTGTTGAACATCACGGAGATTTTTGTCCACTCGTCGGTCTTGAGCGAAGGATTTGCGTCGCAGATGCGCCCATCAGAAAGGCGTACACCGAGGTAGGAACCCGTGCTGCCAGCTATGGAGGACTTTGCCCAACCGCTCACTACATAGTCAGTGTTTTTATGGACATTTATCGTCTGCACGCAGGCGTCTTTCCATACATCATTTTCTGTATTAAGAAGCTTGCAGGCAATTTTCCCGCTGTGAGCGTCCCGCGTGGAAATTGAGTTTTCGATGTTGCGCCACAGTGTCCTGTAGGCTATCGACTTGTTCGGTTCGTTCTCAAATCCGCCCTCCCAGACCATATTGAATCCGCTTTCGAGTTCGCGGAGCTTCGCGTGATAGAGATGAATATGCCAGGTATCGTAGCCTTTCCCGGATGGAGTGACGGTTGAGACCACATACCACAGGTCGCGTCCATCACAAAACCATGGATGGATGTAGGGACCGTAGCCGTCCTCGGCGATGATTTTCTCTTCCGACCACTCACCTTCCGGAGCGACGGCGTCACGATAGACAAGCTTGCGCTGGTTCACGGAAAGATACATCATCATATATCTCTTGTAGTAGCTGTTGTACTGAACGGTCATCTCAGACACGGTTCCATTGGCGACCGGCACGGCATCCGCTTCGGAAGATGCCCATGTACCGCCGTCCCAATACCGCCACGATGACTTGTCAAGCACATTGTCGAATGTTGTCCGCGCGAGATAGACGCTACCTTTCCTCCCGGCGCGTGTTCCAAACATATAGAGGAAGCCGTCCCGCTTCACGAACGCGGTCTGGACGAAATTCCCGCTGCCGTCCCATTTCACTCCGGAGCGGGTCCATGTCCTGCCGTAATCATCGGTATAGACGAGTTCACTATAGTTGGCAATCCAGACATCATTGCCATCTACAGCCCACTGGTTCACGCTCATATAGCTGACATACTGGCGATTGCCTCCATCATGAGGAACGGACACGCCTGCAAGCGGGATACATGTCGTCTCATGCTCCGCGTCTCCGGGATACTGCCCGGTCTTGGCGCGAGAGACTATGAATTCCATACGGCTTCCGTCCGAGCCGCGCAGCATATCGTCGTAATAGAGCCCGTCCGCAAGGTTTCTGTCGGTTGAGAACGCTATTGCGTTGGATTTCCAGTCTCCGCCACGGTCATTGAAGTTGTCTCCGAACATACACCAGAGCTGGCCATTTCCGGCATCCCACATATTTCCATAGTCGGTGGAGGCCATATTGAACCTCTTAAGCGTAGAGTTCGGATTCGGCAGGTTTTCTCCCTCTGGCGTATTTCCTATGACCCTCGCCACGCACTCGATGTTCACGACCTCAAGCGAAGCGACCATCTCGCCGCCCTCTTTTTCAGGAAACTCGTCGTCCGTTGCAGGCGGAGTCACCACTGGCTGTTCCGTCCTTGTGCAGGAGAGCGCCAAAACCACGATGAGAAAATAAAGTATCTTTTTCATAATCAAACACTTCAAACTCGGCTAAAACTAATTTGCATCAGATTATTGAGGATAGCCGTCGTTCTGCCCCAGTTTAGGATTCGAAAGGCGCTCCACCTCCGGAATAGGATACAGTTCAAGATATTTCTCATTCTTCGGAGCATGTCCCCACCATGTTCCAGTGGTATAGACCCCGAAGCGTATCAGCTGTTCGCGTCGCATGCCCTCTCCCGTAAACTCGCGTCCAAGCTCATTGAGGAACTCTCCGTACTGCACCTGAACGCCGTTAACCGTCACCGTCGCGGCAAGTTGTTCAGCCGTAAGGCAACGCTTCGATTCCGGCAAAGACTGGTCGAACGAGCGTTTCCGCACGTCATTTACAATCTTCACTGCACCTTCCGCATCCCCATTGCGAATCAGGCACTCCGCCTTCATCATGAGAGTTTCGCCAAGTCTATAGACCACCCAGTCCTGGTCGGTTTCCCATTTCTGACCTATCTTGATTTCGTATTTCCCATATCTGTAGCCGTCGAACTCCTCCGCGGCCGTAGGACTTGCAATGAAGTTTATGTGATTGTAAGGCACGCCGTTAAGTGAGAGCGGTTCCTTTGTCACATAGTCATACTGCTGCCCCATGAGGTAGGAATCCTTGTAGCGCCTGTCCGTCCACGAGGTGCAGTTGTGGGTGACGGGGTCTTCCTCCGCGTCAAAGGTGTCTGCGACGTAAGATGGGTTGGCACGGAGCCCGTTGTAGCCTGCTGATGCAGCATTATATACCGGTTTTCCTGCCCAATGCATAGTCTTCGCGTAGATGCAGTGGAGAATCGGAGATTTCGTCGTCTCGTCGTAAGGAATCGAGAATATGATTTCCGGAGAACTCTCATTGTCGAGACTGAATATATGTGAAAAACTTCCGTCGAGCTCATATTTTCCCGAATTCAAAATCTCATCGCAGAGGATGACGGTGCTGTCGCGTTTCACGGCATATTCCGGTCCGAGCCACGATTCCGCATTAAGATACACCCTCGCGAGCATCTGCTTAGCCGCCCATTTGTTGAAACGGCTATATGTCTTTTCCTCCGTAAGTTTGTCCATATTCTCGCGTATTTCACGGACAACGAAGTCATACACCTCCTTCCGCGTCCTGCTTTCTGGCATATATCCCTTCGGAACATCGTAGCTCGTCTCAACCGGAACGTTTCCGTAGAGGGAAAGAAGATGGTAGTAGTAATATGCACGTGCCACCTTTATTTCAGCTACCGTTGCCTCGTCGAGCCTAACTCCAGCCTCGTCAAGCTGGTAGAGCACACGGTTGCAGCAGGATGATATGCCGTACCACAGATGGTTCCAGACATTGCTGAAATGAGGGTCGTTGACGAACCACTCGTGCTTGTTGAGCCTCTGCCAGATGCCGTTGTCGTTCCATCCACCGTCGGTGTTAATCGGAATCACCCAGGCATCGGTGCCCAGTTCATACAAGTCCCAAACGCTGCGGTCCTCGTTGAACCAGCGCATCTGACCATAGACAGGAGCAAGCATATATCCGGAATTCTCATCGGCGTTTTCCATCAGCTGGTCCATCGTCATGCTGCTATAGACCACAGGTTCGAGGTTCGTGCAGGCAACGAAGGACAGAGACGCCGCAAAAGCTATTATTGTCTTTTTCATGATTCTCAGAATTTAAGGTTGATACCGAATGTGAACGAGCGCAGTGTCGGGTATTTCTCGTAGGCATCCACGCCCGGGATGAGTCCGGTGATTGACACGGCCTCGGGGTCGAGTCCCCTGTACTTTGTCATCGTCAACAGATTCTGTCCCGCGAAGTAGAGCCTCAGGCTGTCGATATACCTGACTTTCGGGAAGTTGAAGGTGTATCCGAGAGTTATGTTGTCGAGCTTCATGTAGTTTCCATTCTCGATGTAGCGGTCACAGTAGGTCGAAGGAGCGTAGTTGTAGTAGTCGCCGACCTTCTCGAAAGCAGACTTTGGAACATTCACCGATGCCAGCCACGCTAAAGTCTCATACTTCATGCGATATTGGTTCAGAATCTGATAGAGGAACGCTCCGTGCATAGACACGGAAAAGTCAAGTCCCTTCCAACGGAGAGTCGTACTGAGGGCAGCGAACATCTTAGGCATTCCGTTCCCAAGCACAGTCTTCTGGTCCTCGCCGGCAGTTGAATTTTCCGCCCCTTTTATTCTCCACGCCGTGCCGTTGCTCTTGAGTCCCACGGTTTCCCATCCGTAGAAGTTGCCTATCGCCCAGCCTTCCTCAAGACGGTGAGAGTATGTTTGTACATGGTCGAGCCAGCCGAGGTTGAGATATTCGAGTGTGTAGTTGTCGTTTGAGAGTTTCTCAAGCCTGTTTCTGTTGTAGGAGATGTTTCCTCCGATTGTCCAGGAAAAGTCCTTTTTCTGGAGTATGACACCGTTAAGAGAGAATTCCACGCCGCTGTTGCTGATTGCGCCGACGTTTGCGAGCATTGAGCTTGCAATGTTAGGCGGCATCGGGACGGTGTAGGTATATAACAAATCCTTGGTATAGCGGTAGTAGCCGTCGAGCGAGCCGGAGAGCCGTCCGCCAAGGAACGCGAAATCAAGTCCGACATTAGCCTCGTGCTTTTCCTCCCACTTGAGATCGTCGTTAGGATTGTTGGCTGGGATTATTCCGCTGACCCAGTGTCCGTTGACATATGACATGTAGGAATTGTTGAAGTCGTATAGAGCTATGTACTGATATGGGGCAGAAGGCTCCGTTCCGGTGACGCCGTAGCCGGCACGCAGTTTCAGTTCGTCAATCCAATTGACCGACTTCATCCATTCCTCGTTGGTGATTCTCCATCCGGCACTCACTGACGGGAACCATCCCCAGCGGTTGTTCTTTCCAAACTTGTCGCTACCCTCGTAGCGTGCGCTGACCATGAGGAGATAGCGCTCAGCGTAGTTGTAGTTCACCCTGCCATAAAATCCGATGAGCTTGCGCTCGGTCTTCAGGCTGGAAATGTTTGACAGGCCATTTCTCGTGGATTCGGCAGAACCGATGTTCCAAGCTCCGAAACCGTCGACCGGAAAATCGAAGGCATACATCTTCCAATTCTGATAGATGTATCTGTTCCAACTATAGCCGAGTGTCGTGGAAAGAGAATGGTTTCCGATTGTCTTAGACCAGTCGGCCTGAAGTTCAAGCGTTCTGTCGTCCCCATGCCCGCCGGAAAGCGTCGCGCTTCCGTTCTCGCTTCCCATGACGGCATTATAGGCCTTGTGCGTCGATGTCCACTCGTATTCGTTGTAGTCGTTCTGGTAGGCTCCGGTGGCACTCAGCTTGAGATTCTTTATCGGTTCGACGACAATCTTCGCGCTGAGGGAGAGCTGATTGTACTTGTTAAGCCCCTCGTATTCGTTGAGCAGTTCGACAGGGTTCGCGCCGTTGCTGTTCTCGTAGTAAGAGCCGTCTTCGTTGTAAATCGGAGTCGTGGGGTTTCTGAGCACCGCAGTTGAATAGAGTTCGTCCGCAGCATTGCCACGTCTTGCCGCACGGTCGTTGACATTGAGAATGAATTTTAGGCGGTCGTCGAACATAGAATGGTTAATCGAGACCTTGGCGGCGAGGGATTTTTGGAACGAGGTCTTGTAGAGTCCCTGACGGTCATCGTAGGTAAGAGACGCGACATAGCCTGTCCTGCCGTTGCCGCCGCGTGCCGAGACATAATGGCTATGGCTGAAAGGGACGCGAGTGATTTCCTTGACCCAGTCAGTCGAGCCTCCGAAGTCATTTATTGCGGAAAATTCCGGTTGTTGCTTGAGAGTGCGGAGTTCGTCCGCAGTATAACAGTCGTTGTCGCGCAGACGCTGGTCGACACGGAACTTGGCATCGTATTCAAGAGTCATCGCCCCCTCTTTAGGACGGCGCGTAGTTATGAGTATGACTCCGTTGGTGCCTCGCGTTCCATAAATCGCGGCGGCTGAACCATCCTTGAGAACATCGATGCTCTCAATATCCTCCGGTGCTATGGAATTGAGCGAGCCACCGACGATGCCGTCAATCACGATGAGCGGAGAGGATGATGCGGCAAGAGTCGAGATGCCTCGAAGCTGTACGCTTATGTCACCGGCCGGATCACCTGTTGTGTTGGAGATTCCAAGACCCGCTACCTTGCCCTGAAGCAGTTGCATCGGTGAACTTACACCCCCTTGCACGAAGTCTTCAGACTTGACGCGGGTTATGGAGGAGGTAATTTCCTCCCGTTTGACGGTACCATAGCCGATGACAACAAGTTCATCCATCAACATCGAGTCCGGTTCAAGCCTCACGTCCATCACGCCGCCACTGACTTTCTGCGAGAGCGTCTTGAATCCCATAAAGGAATATGAGAGCGTTGAGTTTGCCCCTACCGTGATTTCATATTTTCCGTTTTCGTCAGTGTTCACTCCGGTCTTTGTGAGTTCATCGACGACGTACGCTCCGGCGACCGGGGTTCCCATATTGTCGAAGACCGTGCCTCGGACAGTGAAGTTCTGCGCAATAGACGTCATGCAGAAGAACAACAGGGATATTATTGACAGTATTCTTTTCATATTGCTTCTTTTCATTTAAGTTTCCGGTCACCCTCTTTACCCTCGCCACAAGGGCTCAAACGTGGTGTTCCGCACTTGCGAAACTTGAGCTATTCAGTTACCGCGATAGTGTTGGCATCACCATACCAGAAAGAGACCGTGTGGTAATCGACTGTTCCCGGATTCCAGCTCAACATCTCAATGTCGTAGCGGAAACGTTTCGTGAACGGCACCACATCGAGGTTACGGGTCCGAAGATAGGCGTTGTAGCCGTGCGAAGAGAGTTCATCGGCACGCGGAGCACCGCCGTAAGGGGTCAGGAACGGAACTACAGGTGCCCATGAGCAGTTGTAGTAATCCTCTGTGCCTGTGCCAAAATGGGACGGGAATGTATCGTCGTCAATCCAGATTTTCTCATCGCCCTCACCATACCAGTCGATGCAATGGTTGTAGAGGTTCAGAAGGTCTCCACAATAGACTCCGCGTCCGCTGATGGTCGTAAAATTCCAGTCGAGGTTGTCGTCAGAGTCGTATTGGTTGCTTGCAGGAATACTATCCTCCGCGTGGCTGCTACAGTGGAAATACATGGACTTTTTAGTCCACGAGTATGTTCCTACGATCACGTCAAGGCTGGCGGACACGCTTTCTGTTCCTTCATTTGTAATCTCGATTTTTCCGTTCTCGCGGTATGGCATCACCCAGCGGCAGACAGCTATCCCGTCGTGATTGGCCAGCCACCAGCCGTCAACGTCCGGAGCGCCAAAGCCTGCTCCGAAGAACTCGGACAGAACCGCGTCAATGCACTGCGTGCCGTCAAAGTCCGCATTTATGCGCAGACCTTCCATCGCAGCGCCATAATCGTCATATCCGTAAGTCTTGACACAGACGCCACGAACTGCATTCATGCCCTCCGGAAGCGTCAACTCAAGACACTCTCCCGGTGCAAGTTCCTTAGTTACAACGACATGGCTACCGTCCGCATCCTTTGGATGAAACAGAAGTTCACTGACCTCCTGCATCTTCGGGAGCAGGCTCTCAGCCTCGGCCTGAGTGTAAGTCCGAACCTTTGTCCCCGGAGCATATGCCCGCCAATTAATGTGGAAGTAGCGAGGGCTGTCCGCCCCTGAAGATTCCTCCTCAAAGGTCACGCGGCATCCCTCCGCGAACGGAATCGGAAGGAAGAAAGTGTTTCCGCCAACTCCGTCAAGGTCAGTCTCGTAATGGGTGTGCGTGAGCGACAGTGCCTCTGGGACATCAAGCGGGAAACGCTTCATGTCGTATGCCGGAACGGTTATCGTCGGTTCATGAGCGCCGTCAAGATAGAAGCGCATAGTTCCGCGCTTCCCCTTGGTCGTCATCCAGATTCTGTCAATCGCCCCCGGGCCGTCACATTCCATCATGACTTTCTCGACCCTCCCGGCGATGGTGTCAAGCCTCTCATAGCCGGTCCAGTCTCTATTTGCGAACCAGCCGGGTGCGTCCGGAGAGACAGAGCGCCTGTCATAGCTACTAGCCTGCTTCTGAGACCAGACCTGCTCGGGGAAATATGTCACGGCATCACGGGAAACCATCTCGTCAAGGAGTGTCTCCATTGTAATCTCCGGAGTACCGGAACATGATACTGACATGGCCACGGCAATCAGCGCTGCCGCATATCTAAAATAAAGTTTCATCGTTAATAAATGTTAAAATGAGCGAAGTTAAACTTACTCCATATTTATGGCAGTTTGTGCCAGGCACCGGATTGAGTGCAGACGTATGCTGCTGTTTCCACAGCATCCGCGTGTGCCTCCGGAACGCTCTTGCCACGAAGAAGTCCGGAAATCAGAGTTCCGGTAAACGAATCACCGGCTCCGATTGTGTCATTCACTTCAACTTTCGGAGTCTGTATTTCCGACACCTTACCTTCCGGCGTATAGATGGAACTGAACTCGGAGCCGGCAGTGAGCACGAGCATGCGGAGTCCATAATCCTGGATGAACCTTGCGGCGACATCGTCATATCCCATATCCCCGAAACCGAAGAGTCCTTTCAACAGGGCCATCTCATCATCGTTGATTTTGAATATATTGGCAAGCTGCAGCGACTCCTCAATCAGTTCCTTTGACCAGAATTTCTGGCGCAGGTTGATGTCATAGACCTTCCATGACGACTCCGAAGCGGCCTTAAGAAGAGCCTGAGTTGTTGCCCGCGAAACAGGACTGCGCTGCGCGAGTGTTCCGAAGGTGATTGCAGATGCTGAGGATGCCTTCTTCAGAAGTTCGTCTGTCAGGGGGATATAGTCCCACGCGACATTCTCGTGGATGTGGAAGTCCGGCTGTCCGTTATTGAGAATGACATCTACTGTTCCAGTCGGACGGTCAACCTCAGCCACAAGCAGGCGTATGCCCTTTTCTTTTGCCACAGTAAGCAGTTCACGTCCAAGTCCGTCCTTTCCGACGGCACTCACCGCCCAGCCTTCCACCTCGTCACATGACGCATGATATGCAAAGTTCACCGGTGCCCCTCCGGCCCTTTTTCCTGTCGGGGTGATGTCCCAGAGAAACTCACCGACCCCTATAACGATTTTCTTATCCATAAGTCAATATCCTTTTCGTATTACTATAATCCCAATTCGCGCTCGATGTCCTCAAGTTTCTTGCCCTTGGTCTCAGGAATGAAAAAATGTATGAACAGTCCCGCGAGAAGGCAGAGGACGCCGAATATTCCGAAAGTCACGTTCGCTCCGAGAGTGCTCTCCATCCACGGATAGAACTGCACAACGAGGAATGCGCACACCCAGCTGATGCCGGTGGAGAGTGCCATTGCCGTTCCTCTGATATGTGAAGGGTACATCTCCGAGGTCACGACAAACATGAGCGGAGAGAGCGAAAGGGCGAAGAACGCGATGTAGGCGAGAATCGCGACAAGGATGCCGACATTGCTCGGATTTTCTATTGAAAACGCATAAGTGAGATAGCCGAGCGACAGAACGAGACCCGCACAACCGCTTACAAGAAGAGTCTTGCGACCGAACTTGTCGCAAAGCCAAAGGGCGATGATGGTGAAGAGGAGGTTCGCCGCCCCGACAAAGACGGTCTGAAGCATAGGGTCGCTACCAGCTATGCCCACCTTTCCGAGTATGCCAGGAGCATAGTTGATGACCACATTGATGCCGGTAATCTGCTGGAAGAAGGCAAGCATGCAACCGAGGAACACAACCTTTGCCATCTTTCCCTTAAAAAGTTCCGAAAGCTTAGCTTCCGCCTGCCTTTTATGATTCCTTTGGGTTAACCAGAGCGGGCTTTCGGGAAGGAAAAGCAGGAGGATAATGTCAATGAGCGCGAAGACAAGAGGAAATCCGAGCATCCAATGCCAGTTTCCATCAAACCCCACGAGAAAATAATTTGCGACATATGCGGCGAGAATGCCGATTACGACAAAAAGCTGATAGAGCGACACGAGGGTACCGCGCATCTTCTCCGGAGAGATTTCTGTTATATAGGTAGGTATCACTGCCGAGAGCACACCGACTCCGAGTCCTCCGATGAAGCGGAAGGCAACCAGTGCAGCTGCTCCATTTGAAAGCAGCGAGCATCCCGCAGCCGAAATCGCAAGCAGTGCAGCCGAGGCCATCATGAGCGGCCGTCGTCCGAACTTGTCGCTGAGCCGTCCTCCCGTAAGCGCCCCTACAAGGCACCCGACCATAAGCGCACTCGCCACAAGTCCCTTTGCAAGGGAGGACAGAGCAAATTCTTTTTCGATGATGTCAATCGCCCCGGAGATCCCCCCGAGATTGAGTCCCACGACTAGGGCTCCAAACGCTGCCACAAAGGCATAGAGAATAACTTTAGACTTTTTCATTTTAGTGCATATTATGTGTACCGCTTAGGGTCTCAAGCCCTTTGCAAATATCCCAATATTACGTTTATCATCATTCCACCCATGTTACAAAATATGCAACAAATGTTACATCCGTCTTTTTATCGCCCATGAGAGAAATTTTTATGTATCTTTGCGCCCGTTTTAGGCATCGGACCGGAGTCCGGGCGGAAAGAAGATGATGAAAGACAAAAAAGAATTATTGGGGCATTTGGCGTGCCTGACGACCTACACGATTTTTGGAATAAATGTGGTGACCTGCAAGGACCTGACTGGAAGCCATATCCTCTCACCTGTCGGGCTTTTCAGCATCAGGGCGCTTGGAGCAGGGGTGCTGTTCTGGATTGCGTCGCTTTTCTTTCCGCAAGAAAAAGTCGATAAGAAGGACTATCTGAAGATATTTCTGGCGGCCTGCCTCGGGTTTCTCGATCCGCAGCTGACCTTTCTCACGGCGCTGCCGCAGATTACTCCGATGACCTGCTCGATTCTGAGTGCGCTCACACCGATTTACACCATGTTCATCGCGGCTGTTGCTGTGAAAGAACCGATTACCCCGCAGAAGGCTGGAGGCGTGCTGCTTAGCTTCGCGGGCATAGTATTCCTCATCCTGAACAGCACAGGAAGCGGCTCAGGAGCCGAGAGCAATTCCTTGACTGGCATCATCCTGATGGTTTTCAACGGAATCTTCTTCGCTCTCTACCTCGGCATCTTCCGCCCGCTGATTCAGAAATACTCGGCGGTGACGTTCATGAAGTGGATTTTCCTGTTCACATCTCTCACCACACTCCCGTTCTCTGCCGGAGAACTCGTCAGCCTGGACTGGAGTCAGTTCAACGGCCGACTCGGCACCGACCTCGCCGTGCTTGTACTCGGTGCCACGTTCATCTCCTATTTCCTGCTCCCGATAGGCCAGAAAAACATCCGGCCGACCCTCGTCAGCATGTACAACTATTGCCAGCCCATCGTGGCCACCGCAATAAGCATCTGCATCGGGATGGACACTATGAACTGGCAGAAAACCCTCTCCGCTCTCGCCTGCATGGCAGGAGTTATAATCGTAAGCTTCAGTAAGAAGCGCGGCGACATCAAATAAGCCTTTTTGATAAACGAGCTCAGAGTCAGCTAACCAATTGTAAAAGAATGGCTTATAAAAATACGAACTATTTCAGAAGTTTGCCAAGCAACTCGTCAAGCGATTTCTCATCGGTGACCTTGGCGTCGACAAGCTCGCCGTGGCTTATGAAGTAGGATGTCGGAAGCTTGGTGATATTGTATTGTCCTATGTATTTGGAGTTTGCGCCCTGCGAATCGCAGACGTTTATCCACGGCAGGTTTTGTTCCTTGACGACTTTCGCCCAAAGAGTCTTGTCGAGATCGAGAGCGACCGAGTAGATTTCGAGCCCACGGCTGTGATACTTGTCATAGAAGTGCTTGAGGACGTCGAGATTGAAGCGGCACTGCTCCGGATCTGAAGCCGTCCAAAAATGCAGCATCACGAGCGGCGCGTTCACCTCGCTGAGCTTCACCTTCCTTGCGTTGATGTCAGGCAGATCCACATCAAGGAACGAGACAGGCTCTGCATTGCGGAGGTTGTTGAGCAGGGACATATAGTCCATCCTCCGCTTCGCTTCGTCACGAAGTGCCTTGACATATTTTGATTTGGGATATACCGTCTCAAGAGAATCTGCAACGTTGAGCATCAGAATACCATCCGTCTCCTGGCCGAACACCGGAAGCTCGCCGGTAAAGGACTGCCAGAACACAGGTACGACGGTAAGCGAATGGCTATTCTCGAGGACATATTTCACGGCGCTGCGGTAGTAGTCCACGTATGCCTGCCCGAGGTCGCGCTTCGCATGGGATATTTCCGCATCTGTAACTGCCCTGTCAAGATCGTATGACAGGTCTGACATCTGCTCGGACACGGCCTTGAAGTCCGCATCTATCTTCTGTAAACGCACGCAGTCATCAGAGCCACTCACGCTGTAGCCGCCAATGGTGTCGAGCACAACGTCCACCTTGTCACCGCGGTCAAGAAGCAGGGACGCCACCTTCTTCTGTCCGGCATAAAGATAGATGAATTCCGGTTGGCCCTTTTCGAGAGCCACCTTGCAGACAGCCTTGCCGGACTTGCCGAGATTGAGTGTGTCAAGAACGGTGTACTTATTGACGTCCAAAGCCTTGACGACGATGTCGCTGCCGGAGTTTCCTGTCACGGTGATTTTCGCTCCACGGGAACATCCTGCAAGCGAAACGGCTGCAATCAATGCAAGAATAAATATTTTGTCAGTTTTCATAAGATTCAGAAAATAAAAAAGGACAATGGCCGAACATGCACCAGCCATCATCCTTAAAGATTAGAGTGCATTGAATTCACGCAATATGTCCGAAGCAATCCGGCTCATTTCCTCAGGACTCACTTCCACATGCTTGCCGAAAGCCATGTCAGACTCTTTCTGGAGAGGAACGAGGTGAATGTGCGTGTGCGGAACCTCCATTCCGAGAACTGCAACGCCCACCCTCTTGCACGGGACTGCCTTTCCGAGCGCCGTCGCAACCTTCTTTGCGAATGCACAGAGCCCGATGTAGGTCGGGTCGTCAAGCGCGAAGATGTAGTCATTCTCGACATTCTTCGGAATCACGAGCGTATGTCCCGCAACCATAGGATTTATATCGAGGAATGCGTAGAAATTATCATCCTCGGCACATTTGTATGAGGGAATCTCCCCCTTTGCTATGCGTGTGAAAATCGTTGCCATAAGTCCAGTCTTTTAGATGCGTCCCGACAGACTACAAAGTGATGTCAATAATCTCGAACTTGATGATGCCGGAAGGTACCTTCGCCTCCACGATTTCGCCCTTGGAATGTCCCATCAGAGCCTTTCCGATAGGAGTCGTCGCCGCGAGCTTGCCCTTTGTGAAATCCGCCTCGGACTCGCCCACGAGGGTGAACTCCATTTCTTTGCCGAGCGTAAGGTTCTTCACACGCACCTTATTGAGCATCTGCACCTTGTCAGTGCCGATCTGGGACTCATCAATAACCCTGGCATTGGCAAGCTGGTCCTGAAGCTTGGAGATGTTGAGTTCCAGAAGTCCCTGAGCCTCACGCGCCGCCTCATATTCAGCGTTTTCGGAAAGGTCTCCCTTATCTCTTGCCTCCGCAATCTGAGCGGAAATCACAGGACGCTGGGCGATCGCGTCAGCCAAGTCCTTCTTGAGTTTGTCCATACCCTGCTGGGTAACATAATGAATAGCCATAATATTTCTTTTTAATGTTATATACTACCAAAAACCGCCAAAGCCGGCGAAGACCAAATTTGCCTTCGCTGCTTACGGCGACATTAAAATAAACAGAGCCCCGCTTTCAACGAGCGGAACCCCAACTACCTCTGCAAAGATAGGCAATTTTTTCATCGAAGCAACAAATAATCCAGAAAAAGACAGCGAATCTTCGGAAATGCGTACCTTTACAGCCCTTCACCTATGAAATCTGAAGTCAACGGATATCTCGGAAAAGGTCGTCAAGGACGACCTGGCTCTGGATGCTTCCCGAATGCTGATTATTCTTCAAACCATAGGTTGTCACCAGTGTAAGGTGGAGGGCCTTGCGGGTCTTCGTTGTCGCGCGGAAGAGTTCACGGCGCTCAAGGAGTGTTTTCTCATACTTCCCTGTGATTTCATATTCCCCTAAGGAATATTTCATTTCACAGAGATTTATAACCTGATCCCTGCGGTCTATGACCAAATCAATCTGACCGCCGGGATGCTCATCATTTGCCAGACAAAACCACGAGCAGACATCGCTCTGCACGCCGCCAATGCCAAGAGCGGTCTTGATTTGCGGTAAATGGTGAAGGCATAGTTGTTCAAATGAATATCCGCACCACGTACGGTGTTCGGGAGAATCAAGCATATTGGTCCAAAGATGCTCATCACGGCTATTGCTGTTCTTCACATAACGGAGGTAAAACAGCGTGAACAGGTCAGTCAGCTGATAGAGGACATCGCGTTCAACCTTGCCGAATGCGGAATATCTGCGAAGAAAGTCACAAGCACAGAGATTGTCCAGTGCTTTGCTAAAATTCCCGCCATCCTCCTGTTTCAGCGCGGACATCATCTCTGCCCGTGACATGCCTTTGGTTTTTTTTGCAAGAAGCTCAACAATACTCCGATATAAAGACGAATCATTGAAAAGCGAACGGAAGAGGAACGAGTACTCATCCTTCAATTCGGCATTTTCGGAGAAAAAGAGATAATCGATGTTCTGAGGAAGGCTGTATGACTTGCGGAGCATTTCGAGATAGTATGGAGTGCCTCCGAAAATCATATATGCCTCGGCTATCTGGTAACGGTTCCAGACAACTCCTTTTGCTTTCAGATAATCCTCCGCTTCGGAAAGGGTAAACGGAGAGAGTTTTATCCTGCGGGTAACACGATTATGTAGGCCACCCTTGCTGCCCAAGAGATGAGACATCATCCATGTCGTGGCAGAGCCGCAGACTATCATCTTAAGGTTGCTTCGGTCTGCTGCCCAGCTATTCCAGAACAATTCAAATGCTTTGATGAAACGGGAACGCGGTGTGTCTAGCCAGGGCAACTCATCAATAAATACGACCGATTTCCGGTTCTCCGGCAAATTCGAAAGATAATGTTTGAGCTGGTCAAATGCATCAAACCAGTTTTCGGCTTCCGGATATGGTATCCCGGAATACTCGCACAATTGCTTATTGAAGAACCTCAGCTGCTCCTT
>OLVY01000437.1_pt1 | contig 31395 bp, 30 predicted proteins | sample 1674261 | NCBI WGS metagenome assembly OLVY01 (sample SAMEA103958155, study PRJEB25191) | human gut metagenome | biome: human-associated habitat [ENVO:00009003]; feature: intestine environment [ENVO:2100002]; material: feces | place: Germany | collected 2013/2015
CAGAACCGTACTCAATACTATACAGCTGTAGCCGAGCTAACGCTCGGCCCGCTATCCATCCCCACCCAATGCGTCGCATTGGATGGGGAATTTCGCGGGTTTTGTTAACGGTGCTTTCTCTGCTTCTGAAGCTTAGAGAATACCCACAAGCCCACGAGTGACATCAGGAAGCACGGAACAATGGCACCTCCCGCAAGGAGCAGTGCCGTTTTTTCCACAGGTTCCAGGTCACCCAAGAACCAGAAGCCGACTCCAACCATGATCACAGAGAAAAAAATCCCCGATCCCACAGCTAGAAATTTGGTTTGGTAAGTCATGAGTTATCAAACTTGGAAGCAGATTTACTTTCGAGATCCGTACCAAACAAGAAATAGACCAAAAAGACCAAGTCCGGAAACAGACAAGATGACTTTGGTTGCGAACCACAGAGATTCAGACATTAAAGTTAATCCCTAGTGCACAAAGCAAGGACGAATCCGAAAACACCGAGACCGAAAACGGCTGCGATGACCTTGGCTGCAAACCATAACGATTCAGTCATTGGCTTTCTCCTTTCGTACTATTGCGTAAGCGGCCTCCAGCAATGGAGTCAAAGCGAATGTCGCAAGCACAAGCCAAATTGCACTTGAGGCTTCCGTATCGCCAATGAAAATCGCGATTGCCAAACCCACGCTAAAGAGCAACATGAATTCGGCTGCGCGTTTAAGCAGGAAGCAACTCGCAAGAAAAAGAAGCTTTCTCAAGTTCATTTTACTGCTCTGGGGTGACGGATAAGGGAGGAAAATCCCCCTTTCCGTCATAGCCCGCAACTCACAATCAGAAGTCGTAATCCCCATCCTGAAGCTCCGCAGGCGCAGTCTGCGCTTGACGAGGAGCTGCCGGACGCTGTGCCGGAGCACTGCGTTCAGCCTTGGACGAGGAAGCGTCGGCTAGAAGCTGCACGTCGTCGACGTTGATGTCGACATAGCGCTGCTTGGAGCCGTCCTTGGCGGTTCCTTCACGGTAGCTGATGCTGCCCGTGACGATAACCGTCGTCCCCTTCTTTAGATGCGAAGCGAGCGTTTCCGCACGTTTGCCCCACATGACACAGGAGTGCCAGGTCGTCGGGTGATCCCACGTGCCATCCTGCTTCTTGAGAAGCGTTTGAGTGGCGACGGAGAACGTGGCGAACGAAGCACCGGACTGCGTTTGCTTGAGCGCGGCATCCTGACCAATGCGGCCAACGAGCGTGATCTGATTGAGCGAACGATAATTAAGCGACATGATTAGTCTCCAAAGAAAAAACAGGAAAAGAAGTCATGTCGCATCCCCTCCCGTAATGAGATGCGACATCCCATTGACGGGGGGTTAATTTGCTTTGCTCCAAGCAGGGCCGAAAATCGTCGTCGCCATCATGTTGACGGCATCACGATCTGTCTTTTCAGCTCTGTAGAGCAGTGCTCGATCCAAGGCACCGGAAAGCTTCCTGGGATCACTTCTGAAATCCTGCGCCAACATGGCCCAGCGAACCAAAGTTCGAGTGGACATCGTGAGCGCGAGGGTTCCGCCTTCACCATCTTCACCCATGAAAGCCTTGCGGACTTCATTGGCGAGCTGGATCATGGCGTTTCGGATTTCCTCAGTGATCAAGGGGGCTTTCTTCGCAAGAATCGCCTTCTCAACAGCCGGGGATGAATACCCAACGGTGAGGAAGCGATAGCGATCAAGCGCAGCAATGTTCTGCTGCTGGATGCCCTGGTACATCCCCGACATGTCGCCAGACCCAAAGCTGTTGCCGGTGACGACGCACCGGAACATGGGATGAGGCTTGATGATCTCACCGCCGTTTTCGGCAATGACAAGGGGACGGCCTTCGAGCACGTCATTGAGACCCGCGAGTTCTGCCGGATCCATCAAGTCAACTTCGTTGAGCAAAAGGATCTGACCAAACCGCATGGCTGATGCCAGCGGGCCGTATTGAAAGCGCATTTGGGGCGCTTCACCGGGCCGTGCAGACCCGATGACGAACTGCCCCTTCAAGTGGCTGAACTCCATTCGACCGTTGCAGGTAACCTGCTGGACAGGCCAATTGAGTCTCGCCGCCGTTTCAGTGATGACACTCGTTTTGCCGGAACCCGTAGGGCCGGACAAGTAGAGAGCATCGCCGTTGGGCTTTTGAAGGAATGCGAGTACGTCGCGGAGCACATCACGTCTAAACACGTAGTCATCGTGTTTGGCGGGAATGGCCGGATTCGTCTCATCAGTGAATGCCAATGCAGTCCTTTCGGGCGGCATTTGAAATTCACGGTCTTCGTCGTAGATGACGAATTGCGAGGCGATGGAAATGCGCTGGTAAGCGCTGGTGGAGGAAGTGGATGCGTTTTGCATGCTTGCACCTTTTCTTAAAGAGAAAAGGCGCACATGCGCCCGGAATGGACGTTGCGCCCATTCTCGGGTTACAGATAAATGAACTGAGGGGAATCGCAGGGATTGCTACCGTCAGGTTCATAAGCGGGCTCGTTGTTTCTCTTTCCGAGCTGGAAAGTCCTCCGTTTAACGCTCTGAAGACAAGCGCCAACTCATGTTTGACTTGCTGTAGTTGGCTGGCAAGGCATCCGAAGATGCGGAAATTTGGGCGGTTCACACGAAGTGCAAGCATGCAAAAACTCAACCCGAACGCGGAACCGCACTCTGGATGCTACGCGGCCCGATGCTTGTTCGCAGGACGCCGTTCGGTACTTTTCACCTACACAAAATGCCTTTTCTTTCCTGCCGGGGCTACCTTGAGAATTCGCATTCCTTCAATGAATGCAGTAAACCCTCAGCAAGGAAAAAGCTCATGTCCGATGACACTCTTAGAACGTTAGGGCTTTCAGAAGACGCCTTAACCCCCGCGACCAACGCAAACGGCGAAACCTTTACTCCGCTTGCCGCCGTCATGGACGAAGTCAATGAAGAAGCTCAGGCCGACGCTGTTCCCCGCGTATCGACCCAGCGACGCAGGCCGAGCGATTATGCCCGCTCTTTCATTCAACAGAAATTCGCCCTCCAAACAAACCGAGCTCAGGTGGTTTTTGAACGTGTCTACGGTCGCACCGACAACTACCTGACGTTCCTGACAGTCTCCATCGCAGATCGCGGCATGCTCAAGCTTGCAGAACGCCTCGAAGGCGAACTCGACAAGCGCTTCGAGAAGATCGAATCCGAAATCGAAGCTGCCTGCACGGAATGCGACCGTCTTTTTGACGAACGCCGCGTGCCGGTTGCCAATCGCCGCGCCTTGAGCGACAAGACGCGCATTTACGATGTCCCGCTGCGCACCAACTTCTCCGCACGCTTCCTTCAGCTCTTCTCCCGTTTCGACGAGCTTCTTTGCCGCGTCGAAGCGCTTTGGATCAACGGCATCATCCGCGCCTCAGGACGCTCTCAGATGATTGAGAAGTGGGATCGACAGGTGCGCAGCTTCACCGGCAGCATTCGCAGCCTTCGCGACCGCACCCTTCAGGAACTTCGTCGCCTGCAGTCAGAAAATCAGGCTCGCGCAGCCGCATCCAATGCGTCTGAAGCCCAGCCGAAGGATGAGCAGGACGCCATTGCCCACGAGCACGACGACGAACACGTCGAAGCGCTTTCCTTCCAGGAAACAACGCCCGATGGCGCAAGCCTTCAAGCCGACGGAAAGGACATCGGTCAAGCCGACGCATAAGTCCTCTGTTGTGCTCATCACTCTGGCTCGATCTCGTTGAGTTCGGGCCTTTTTCCTATTCGCGAACTGCCCTCCTCCTCCCCTTTTGCGACCTCTCAACGCCTTCGTTTCGACGGCGTCCAATCCAAAATTTCCCTCTCAAACGACGCCCTCAATTCGCCTCGATGCGAGCAAATTGGCTTCTTTGAGGCATCTCAACAAAGGGGCAAAAAATTCGGCATGCCGAACTTTTTTCGATGAGTTCCGGTGGAAAAAGTGGTAAGGTACCTTTCAACGTTAATTCCAAAACTTCTACACAAACCCTCATGTCTATGTCATTAAAGAATCTTTTCGCCCTTTCCTTAACCACTTTGGCATGTACGGCTCTAGTCGGTTGCGCATCCACCCGGCACCCAAACGGCGTGCCCAAACGTCTCGACGATGCGAGTGAAGCCAGCCGCTTTGCATATTTCATGGGATTGCAAGTCGAAGATCAACGGGCTCCTGAAGGATTTGACCCTGAGAAAAGCAGCCAGCTTGCTACGGATGTCGCCGTTTCTGCAACGGCTCATGGCTTGAACGCTTTGACCGGTGCGCGAGATATCGGAAGCTTCGGCGTCGAGTTTGGCCTTTCGCTTGGCAAGGCCATTTTCTCCGTGCCGCCGGAAGCCAAATATTCTCAAGTGATGATGTTCTTGCCCGGTGCCGACTATTCGAACGCCAGCGATGCTGCAATTGCGGCTGTCAAGAGCATTCACGACCATCTGAAAGCCAGCGTTCAAGCGGCAGGGTACGAGATAGTGGGCGGAGAAATCTACAACCAACGCGGAATTCGTTTCCGGTCAATAGATGTCGTCAACCCAGCTTTGGGTTGCGTGAAGTCCGAAAACATCAAAGAACAATGCTACATCTCGATTACCGCGCAGGAGAGGAAGTTCCCGAAGGAGGCCAAGCCATCGGCATCTTGGCTTGTGCCCAATCCAGAAGACTTGGCATGGCAAATTGACCACATCCGAATCAAGGCCAACGCCCCGCAAACAGCAAAGCTTTCGGCATCCATGCCTGCAATTCTTGCGAGTTTTGCCGGCAACCTCCCTCCCAATGCCTGGCTCTACGTCGCCCCCATGCAAATCGACGAGAAGTGGACTCTTCCCTACGTGAGCGACGGCAAGAACGTCCATTTTTTCATCGAACCCAAGTAAGTTAAGGAGCCAGCGTCATGTTTTCCCGCAAATTTGTTTTGACCAATTGTCTAGCCATCGCCACCTCCATGCTTGCAGGTTGTGCGTCCTACAAGAACGAAAGCGGCCTGCCCAAATGGCTCGACGACGCCAGCGAAGCCAACAAAATCGGATGGTTTATGGGGCTGAGGCTGCCCGACAGCAAGGCACCCGAAGGATTCGATCCCAGCAAGGAAACGCTTGTGCGTGATGTTAGCTATTCCGGCCTCGCTCATGGTTTAAACAAAATGACTGGCGGACTGGATGTCGGCAATTTCGGTTTGGAACTTGGGCTGTCGCTGGCAACTAATTTGCTCAAGCATGAGGAAGAAGAATATTGCCAAGCTCTAACCTACTTCCCGGCAGAAAGTTTCGCAACCAAAGAAGCCGCGCACACGACGGCCCGTGAACAGATTTATTCCAAACTGGCCGACGCTGCTTCCAAAGCCGGCTACAAGGTTAAAAAGGTCGGCGGCTTCAAGCTTTTCGGCAAGGATTATTCGGAACTCTGGCTTGAAAACGAACAGATGGGATGCCCCAACACGAAGAAGGTCAGCGAGCGGTGCTATTTCCTTGTTTCCGTGAAAGGCTCCCTCGTTAATGATGAACCGGCTGAAATCGAACCATACTTGAATTTGCCCTTCGAAAAAGGTTGGCGAATTCCTCGGATCCATGTCAAGCCAGAATCTCCCAGAACCGCTGGCTTTAAGCAGGATATTCCCACTATCCTCAACAACCTCGCCAAGGATCTTCCTCAAAACACCTGGCTTTATGTACCGCCTCTGAAACTGGATAAAAATTACTCTGCCCCGTACATCAGCGACGGCACACACGCCTACTTCTTCGTGAAGCCCTAGACCACGAACTAAACAAGTAGCCGAGCTAAAGCAAGGGAGACTTGCCACAACGGATCAAGCCTCCCTTTTCTTTCGCTCAGTTCTTTCGGTTTCCTCGATCCACCTCCATCGCCTGGCCGAACTCAGATCGGATCTCGTCGATATCCGCTTCACCCAGACGACCAAGCGTGCGATCAATCGTGTTCAAACGAGTGCCGTCAATGTCGAGTTTGGAACCCTTGCCCGTCAGCCCCTCAATCGAAATGGTCTTTTCATTGGGCAGGTTGCCCGTCATCTCTAGCGTAGCAATCCATTCCGAAAGATCAATTCGATCCCAGTCAACTTTGTCAATTTTGTCGAGCGGGATCCCGTTGCACTTTGGCTCCTTGGCCGTGCCGAAGCCATCGAACTCTATGCCAAGAATGTCGCCCTGAAGGCGAATCTGCTCATTCATGATGCGGGATAGCGGCGACTGATAGCAGCAATAGACCTGCCGTTTTTCGATGCAAGCCCCCAGCACCTTCGACTTGCAGTATGAGCCGACGAAGTGACAGTTCCCGAGCTCCCGATTGGAAATCATCTCATATTCCTCTGGCTCGCAGGCATACACCATTTGAATGATCATCGTCGCTACGACATACGCCGTGTAGATGGCCGAAACAACGGTAAATACCTGCGCCGCACCCGCCATCAGATTCTTGCTGGCCTCCGTAGTAGCAGCACCTGCGGCAGACTCAGCCGCCCCCTCCATCCCGGACTCACGAAACACGTCGGCAAGCATCTCCTTGCACTTGTTGGTGATCTTCTTGATCAACTCGTCGATGAACTCCTTGGCCGCCTTCTTGACCGCCTCGATCTGACCGGAAATGTTATCGACGAACGTTCCAAAAGTATTCTTGAACCACTGAGGCTGCGTGATCAAATCCTTCACAGGTTGCGTGAACTCAACGTATTGCCCCGCCAGATCCTTCATCATGCCCGGTGCACCATCGGCTTTGCTCAAGTCAACCAGACTGCTGTCAAGATCCGCCATGCCCTTGATCATCGAAATGTAGGTTCCAATGCCTATGCCAGGTTGCGGTTCGCAACAGTCTGATACGCCGCCTACCGCTCGCTTGCATTCGCCAGCTTCCCCGCCAAAAACGGTGCAGACGACGTTTTCTTCATGGGTGTAGTCTCCATCCTCCGTCATACCTTCGCACGTCATGTCTTGCGTCATGTACTGCATGGCATTGAGGAGCGCCGTCACCTTGGCAAAGTCCGTGCTGACGCCGGTCTGCGTGTCAATGCAGTCGTTGCCCATGCAAGCGATGTCACCCGGACACTTGTACTGGGTATCGGCCCATTTGTCCGTGACAGGCACGTCCTTGCCGCAGTCGTAGACCACGTCATTGACGTAGCACGTTCCTGATGCACCCGATGCCCCTTCCGTGCATTGGGAGCGAATGAACTGACACTCGGGATTTTCTTCGTACTGCTTGCAGGTATCGAGCTTGCCGCCCACATTCTCAGGGCATTGCCTGTTGCCGTTGGCGTCGATCCAGCAGTCCATCTGGCCTTTGTAGAAGTCCCAATTCGTTGTGACGGTCATTTTTCTGCACAACGGATTGATGCTTGGATGCGGAGGCTTCGACATGTCGTGCGGACAGACGATGATGCCGTTGTCCGTCATGCATCCGTTGGCATCGAGCTGAGGCATGTCGGTGCATTTGACGGTGCCTTCGGCAAAGCCGTCATTGACGGCATTGAGCGTTTCAAAGCATTCTTGCGGTGCCCAAGACTCCTCATAAACCGTTTTCGACGGCTCATAGAAGATACGAATTCGGCCAAAGCCCTCGCCGCCTCCGGTAACCGAAGCGCGAATCTTGAAGTTCACCAAGGAATTGTGTTCAACGTTCTTGAACCAATGAGTGACGTCCACATTGGGATTGCGGCTCCATGACGTCGAAAGCTCGCAGGCACCGCCGGTTTCGGGCGGGAAGTTTTCATTGGGGCCTGACCAAACTTTGGTCTCCTTGCCGGGAGGCCCGATCCAGACCTGCATATAGTCGTCCCACTTGGCGTACTCCAGAATGGCCTGCTTGACGGAGGACGGATTCACCATTCGGTAGACCGTATTCTGCTCATAGACGGAGCAGCGTCCGCTCCAATAGTTGTCTCCAACGCGTCCAATCCAAAGAAGTGCGCAACCCGTGCCACAGCTGTCAAGGTTGTACGGCCCTTCGTGATGTTGAATGATCCCGGCGGTGTAGTAATGGTTGAGCGTACAAGTGCCGGAATGATCGAGCACCTGCGTGCATTCCTTGTAGTCGGCAATGTGCTTGACGTCGGTCTTGTCTCTTATGATGGTCTCTGCAGTGCAGTCGGCCAGACCCGAAACGATGTTTTCAATGTCCCCGATGATTTCGTAGGTTTTGTCAAACATCGGATCGTTGCTCATGTCAACGTCGGGGCGATTGAGATACGTCTCGTTCAAAACGGAATAGACGTAGCCCTCAAGCGAACCGCCGTTTCCGCTTTCAACCGACTGGGCATCCTTGAACAGAGACTCCTTGGCCGCGTCTCCGCGTTTGCCCATTTGGTCGCCGCTGTTGTAGATCCCTTTCAGCGCCTCGATGTCCTCCATCGTCATCGAAGAGGAGATGCTGCTTCCCTCCTTTCCGGTGGAGCCCTGCAGATCCGTCTGCTTGATGGTCTGTTGCGTACCGTCGGGCATGGTCATGGTGACCGTCCCGTTGGCGAAGGTGTTGGGATTCTCCTTGAACTTGCCCGCGATGTCATTGGCAAAGTGTTGAGCCTCATGCCCAATGGCGGACATGTTAGTTTCCGTCCCGAACGCCCAGGTCGGCATCACCATGATGGAAGCCGAGACGAGCGAGCAGACTGTCTTGCGCATCGCGCGCAGAACGGTGAAGCCGTTGGCGCGAGCTGGTGTTGTGATTTCTGCTTGATGCATATTCTTGGAATTGAGGATAAGTGAATGCGGAAGTCGGCCATCAAGGCCGCTACCTGCGGCTGTTATGTGTTGCAACAGTCGAGCCAGCGCCAAATGACGTAGACGGGATCCTCCCCGACGGAAGGTATGGTTCTGGCCATGCCCCACAAAAGCTCGCTTTCACCGAGCGCATGGTTGTCCGTCGTTTCTGGAGATGGATAAAAGAGTGAGAAGCGGTACTGGTTCTTCGGGAGCGTCACGGCGATCTGGCCGCCACACTGCGCATCTCGTCCAATCGTCCCCCATTCAAGCCCTCTGCGGTGGAGAGCGGCGAGCGTGCGCACCGACATGGCGGACGTGGTCTTGAGAATCCCGTCGCGTCCAAGCACGTGACCCGAGAACGGATAAATCGTTCCCCAGGAGCCCGCACACCAGTAGAGCTCCTTCATCGGCTCCTTGATGTTGGCCGCAATCGCATCGGGAATGCAGGCGGCAACAGCAAAAGGCGTGCCCAAAAGTGCAGCTTCGGGGTTTGTGAAGAACGCGAGCTCGTCGCTGCTCCAGGTCGGGTCGACCTCGGAAAGATACATCACGTCCAAGTCGTGGAAGGCACCCGGATTGCAATGTCCCGGCACGAACATGTCGAGCATGATCATGACGGGAAAGGCGTAGTAGTGATAATGGCGGTAAGTAGCGTCAATGGCAGGCTTTGATTGCCCCTTGTTCTGCGTACCTTGATTGAGGCGGTTGAATGGAAAGCGAATGCCGTTGAGAACAGAGGAGCAGCCCGACACGCGCTGAAATTCCACCAGACGATTGGGTTGCCAGAAGGCCGTGGGAATGCCGGGACGGGGTACGCCCTTGTTGTCCCAACAAACGCATGCGAGGTTTTTGGCTGCACCGTCCGGCACTCGACTCGCATTAAGGGATCCCGAGATCGGCACGCCGGCAACGCGAATGGGAAAGACGCAATCCCAGCAAAGGTCCGTGATAAGCTTGCCGCTCATCACCTTTGCGTTGATGCAGCCGACTTCGCCCGCCTTTGCCTGACCGATCAGGATCGAAAGGCAGAGCGCCATCGCGAAACACGATATGGCCATGCCGTGCAGCATCCAGACGAGGAAAGTCATCATGAGCTTGATCCAGCCGACGAGCAGGAACTCCAGCACGGATGGAAAGACTTTAGAGCGTGAAGGCATTTACTTCGACTCCTTTGAGGAAACATCGCGAGGCGCGACCTCTTCGATAATGAAATGCTTGGCCGTGTTGTCCGCCGTCACGAAAGTGGGCGTGGCGCGAACGTCCCAACGATCCTTCACTTCGGGGGTGAGAAGAAAAACGTGACTGTTGAGGCGGTCGCAAACCGCTTCGTAATGCCCCCAACCCAGCCCGAGGGTTTTGTCCTCTCCTGCCTTCGACCGATCAAAGGCCGTCGCCATGTAGATGAACTGCGTAAAGCCCTCGGCACGAAGGAGCTTGACCTTGTCGAGAACCGCCTCCATTTCAACCTCGCGCTTGGGATTGAAGATGACGAGCACGCTGTTGAATGGGCGGGCCTCAAGGGGATTAACCACCTCACCCGCACGGCGAACGGGATTGCCGTTGGCGTCATTGATGTCGGCCACCACATGAATCGACGGATCGAGCACTCGCCTGATGCTTTTCTCTGCCAAGGGAAGCTCGTCAAAGGTTTGGTTTGTCCAGAAGCGCTTCATCGCCTCCGCCTTTTTCTTTTCCCAGTCGATTTGTGCGACGCGCCGCTTCATCTCCTCGATCATGTCTGGCTCGTCGATTCTGTAGACCGGGCCCTGTTCTCCGAACCGGCACGGATGCTCTTCGGAGCAGTTTTCAAGCTCGATCTTTTCGTTGAGCCATTGATCGTTGTGCAGACCGTCCACCTTGGCTATCAGGGGCGGGTGAGCCGGCCCCTCCTTCCCCTGCATCCGGCTTTCGAGATTGAGTTTTTCAAGCAGACCGGGGGCATATTGAACGCGCACGACCGACGGCACCGCCTTCACCTCGTACTGGGAAAAGAGTGTCGGATCAAGCACGATGTTGGGAATGGGGGCGTACTGCGCTGCCAGCATCTGCATGCGCTTGATCCCGTCGCCGAGCGACACGCCTTTGGGAATCCCGCGCATCACCAGCGTGACGTCATCGCGACCGGCATTGCGGGAAAGAATGTCGTTGAGCACGTCGTCGCCGAGCGAATACGAGACGAATACATAGGTCACGTTCTGAGGCATGGGTGCTTCCGTCTCCATCCCAAGACGCTCCCTAGCATCCGGTATGCGGGCTTCAACGACCGGATTCTCTTCCAAGGCTTTTCGCATCATGTTGACAAACGAGGCCGGATGAGTTGGATCGTTCAAGACCGCTACGATGTCCTCCATCACCTTTGATTCGGTCTGCTTCAATGCTCTCCCTTCGGGGCGATCCGAGATGGCTTTTGCAGCCTTGGCCGCTTGAGCCGCACGCTCGAAGTCGTCCGGCGTCAATCGGCAGCTGTCGCAGTTGCCCTCGGTTTTGTCTTGCGATTGCCCCTTGGCAGGAGAGGAAGGATCGTTTTCCTTGAGCGTTTTCTCGAACGCCTTTTTGTCTTCCGCGAGCTGTTTGGCAATGGCCTCAAAGGCTCCGCTCATCGGATTGGCCTCAATACCCAATGACGTGTTGTCGTGGAAGTCCGCTTGGGCCGCCATGGCTGGCTTTGCACCCGTCAGCCACTGCGCAGCATGATCGAACAGGCGACCGAGCGACGAAACCGGAGTACCCGCCGGCTGCACGGCCCTTCCCTCGCTTCGACTCGATGGGAGACGGGTCTCCTCGCTTCGACCCGAATCGGGGAAAGCGTTGAGAATTTCCCTCGAATGGGGGGAGACATTCGGAGACTGAGAAGAACGCCTGCTGGCTGCACCGGCGTTCGTGTTCGTAGAAGCCGGAATGTCCGGGAAATAGGTCTGCATATCATGCGTAGCACCCTTCGAAAGCAAATCGCCGTCCTGGTACTTCAGGGCAAAAGCGTTTTCCTGGTTCGCCCTGCTTCTTGCCTCCATCGCCGCACGTTGTTCAGGTGTGGGGTCCATGCGCTTGGCCCGGCCCGTCGCGAAGTCCTCTTCTGTCGGAAGGATCGTGTGCACCTGCACGCCGCCGCGAGTGACCACGCCGCCCGTCTTGGCCTCACGAATCTGCCGGCTCTGCTCAGGTGTCATGCCTGGAATAACGAAGTTTTGCGTGGTCTTGCGCCCATACTTTCGCTCCTCTTCGAGAATGCGCTCGTTTTCCTCAGCCCAACGTTCAGCCTGAGTCTTGACCTTCGGTCGGGGCTTGGCGCGGCCTTCCTTGACGGCCTGTTGATACTCGGCCTCCCACTGAGCGGCGAGCGCCCTTGCCTGATCGAGCACGAGCTTCTTGCGCCTTGATATGGGGCGGCCCGTGTCGGTGTAGCCCGTCACACCCTCAAACCTGGGCATTACCTTGAAGGGCGGTAACTTGACGGTGGCCATGGGGCCGAACTTACCGAGCCGCGTGCGCACTTCATGCGACTCGCCGTCGACTATCGACGCTCTTGGCGCATCGGCAATGCTGTGCTTTGGCTCGTCCGCAATGGAGGGCGCTGCCGGCGTCACACCGGAAAACATCGCCGAGAGACACGCGCAGAGCAAGACATGACGCTTGCGAAACATCTTTATTCCTCAAAAAAGCACATGGGCTCGCCCCACAATCTGACTGCCGTTGATAGGGCCCCAATAACGTGAATCAAAGGACATCGGCATCGTGCCCAACATCCAGTACTCGTCGGCCTGAAGCACTCGGCGACCGATGTAGCGCTTGACGGCTTCATCGTCGAGCGCCTTCAAGTGCGGAAGGCCGCGGGCAAACTGCCGGCCATTGACGAGAATGCGAAAGTCGGGCGTCACTTCAACCGTGTCGCCCGGCCCAGCCGCCAGAAACTTCGCCATCAGCGTCCCGTTCGCGTACACGGGCTCGGCCTGCATCGCACGGTACGCAAAGACCTCACCCACCACGGGCGTCTTGTCCTGATGGTCGACAATGAAGACCGTCCCGCGAATGCAGCCCATCACCTGCGGATTGATGCCGATGGAAAAGCGAAGCGAAAACAGCCACCCCGCATAAAAGAAAAGCGCACTGATGGCAAAAACCTTCACCCACCAGCTTTTGGGAGGCAGGGTGAGGTGAAGGTCAAAGGGCATGCGCAAACGTTCGCAGATCATGGTCCAGTCGATTCCATGTCGGGCACTGTGACCATGTTCATCTTCGTTTGCGTCTTCATCTTCATGGCTTCTTGATTGCGCTTGATCACGTCCTCGGGAACGTTCGGGATCAAGTCCTGCGGCTCGATGACGAGTTCGGGCGGGAGTGCTACAGCCGTGCCGGCATCGAGTACGATGATGCCTTCGTCGCGCAGTTGAGCGAGCTTTTGATGCACCATCTCGAAGAGCGGCCCCGTCTTCTCTTCGTCAAAGTTGGTCATTTGAGCAATCGTCACGCCGACCATCATCATGTCCACCGCCATGATCTTGGGATGCTCCGGTTTGGAGACGGGCGGAAAGTAGGAGAAGTAGGCGACCATCACCGCCCAGGAGAGCAGGATCGAGACGAGCGCCGTCGTGCCCAATGCACTGAGCAGTCCTTCGGTTTTTTTGGTCTCCTCCGGCGTTGGAACCGGAGGCGGAGCACTTTCCTGAGAAACAGGCTTGGCGTTCGGATCAAAGATGGGTTCGCGTAATTCAGGCGTTGACATGTTGTTTGGCTGTTTCAATGAAAAGGTCGCAAGGACCGGGCGTGAAACAGTTTGTCAACGCAATCAATTTACGAGGCGACGGTTTCGGCAAATTCGGGCGAATCGAGAGAGTACAGAACGGTCCCGGACGTTCAATTTTGGCAAATTCTGGTACCATATTCCCAAAATTACACGCCCTTTTGGGAATATAATCCCAAAATGTTCCAAACCTGCAGGTTAGCTCATCATGTTCAACTTTCCCTACATTCGCCGCGAGCTCGAAGCCCCCATCTTAAGAGGCACACTCCGCAATCGAGCGGAGCTGATTCTCGGTCCTCGCCAGGTAGGTAAAAGTACAATGCTCGATCATCTTGTACAGAACCAGCGTTTCATTAAGCTCACCGGAGAAGATGAGGACGACCTGAGCATCCTTGCAGATCCGAAGACATTTCTCACGCTAACGCAACAATTCCCAAATGTCATCATTGACGAAGCGCAGTTTGTACCGAACATTGGCCGCGTGATCAAGCGCTTAGTCGATAACAACACAACGGACTCGCGCATCTTCGTAACCGGTTCCAGCGCCCTGGACCTTGGTGGCCATCTCAAAGAATCTGCAGCCGGCCGCTTCAATTCGTACAACCTTTGGCCTCTTTCTCTGGAAGAACTTGCCGAACACAGCAGCTGGATCGAAGTCAAGCGCCAAATCAATGATCGCATGATCTATGGTTGCCATCCTGATGTAATCAATGATCCGGCCCATGCCAAAGAGTATCTTCTCGACTTCACGGATTCCATTTTGTACAAGGACCTGTTCAAACTGGCTGAAGTCCGGAAGCCTACCGATCTCACGAAGTTGGTTACGTTCCTTGCAGCTAACGTGGGCTCCGAAATCCGCTACGGCTCCATCGCTTCCGAACTTGGCATTCAAAACAAGACTATCGAACGCTATGTCGATTTATTGGCCTCCTGTTTCATCTTGAAGGTTGTTCCTTCGTGGTCGAGAAACCCAACGGCAGAGCTCAAACTCAGTAAGAAAATCTATTTCTACGACAATGGAATTCGCAATGCGCTATTGAAGAACTTCGCGCCTGTGCCTGCACGCGAAGACAAGGGCGCTCTTTGGGAAAACCTGTTCTTCACCGAACGCTTAAAGCTCCATGCCTTCAGGCGAGACGGCGGAGAAATCTATTTCTGGCGAACCAAAAAGCAGCATGAGATGGATTTTATCGAGATTGTGAACGGCACCATTGCTGCCTTTGAGTGCAAGGCTGGCAACAAAATCAACTCCACCTCAATCAAAGCATTCTCTCGCGCCTATCCGAACATTCCGGTGACAGTTGTCTCCCCTGACAATATTGACCAAGATCCGGCGGAGCCTGCGAGCTTAGCAAATGCATTTGACGCCCCTCCAAATCCCTGACCGTCCCGACGGTAAGTCTTCAATTTAGCAAATATTGGGATTATATTCCCAGAATGTTCGGCTTTTTTGGGATTATAATCCCAAAATGTTCCGTTGATAGTCTGATCAGGCCGGGCTTTTGACTTTCTCCCAGCGTCTGATCTCTGGACCACCCTAGCCTTTTTTACACAGTTCTGGCGTCGAACGTGACGGGTGCGGTTAACTGGCGCCCTTCCCGTCCGTCCGGCGGGCCAAAGGGCGAGGGTCCCGCGAGCTTCTTTGCGGACTACGCCTTCTCCGAAGGCATTGCGGTCGCCCCAAAGACCGGCAGCAGCTTCCTGAACGAACTCGCCGACCGCCGCACCCGTGCCGACGCACAGCTCGCCGTTCTGGCCAAGGGCACCCGCGAGCATCCGAACTATCCGTTCACCTTCTGCTCCGAAGAGACGACCGCTCATGCCGAAAGTTTCAAGGCCGCCTACCGCGAGGGCACCGTCAGGCGTTCCGAAATCGTCGAGGCGCTCGCGAAGCTCCACGGCACCGATCCCAAGGCCCTTCAGGCGGCGATTTTCGACGGACGAAGGAAAGGCTCCGCATCCTCACGGATCCGGAGCCTTTCCCAATTAGTACCCGAACGAGAACGTAATGCCTCAGGCGCGGGCGCGCAGCCACCTGAGCGCGATGTCGGAGGACGTTGCGGCAGCGGCCTTCACGAAGGTCATGTAGTCGATCTTGACGTCGCCGCTAGCCTCGTCGGAGATGACGCGGATGGCGGCAAACGGGATTTTGTTGACGAAGCAGACCTGAGCGATGGCGGCGGCCTCCATTTCGACGGCGGAAGCGTTGAAGGTGGAGACGATCCATACGCGGCGCTCGGTCGTGTGGACGAACTGGTCGCCCGAGGCGATGACGCCGAGGCGGTGGTTGACGTTGGCGGCGGCGCAGACGCGGTCGAGCTCGTCGGCGATCTTCGTGTCGGCGGGGAGCTCGATCATGTTGATGCCGGAGATGAGGCCCACGGGGTCGCCGACGGCGGAGGTGTCCATGTCGTGCTGGACGCAGGCCGTGGAGATGGCCACGTCGCCGATGTGGAGCTCGGGCGTGAGCGTGCCCGCAACGCCCGAGTTGACGATCTCGGTGACGCCGAACTTGAGGATCATGGTCTGGGCGCAGAGGGCCGCGAAGACCTTGCCCACGCCGCTGCGTGCGAGGACGACGCGCCTGCCCTCGAGGCTGCCGATGATGAAGTCGATGCCCGAGACAGTTTCGGTGCGGGCGTTCTTCATCATGCTGCGAAGAATCGCGACTTCGACGTCCATCGCGCCGATGATGCCGGTGATCTGCATGTGTCTGCCTCCTCAGATGGCTTCGCCCGCCTTGTTGAAGAGCGGGAGGGGTTCAAGGAAGGTGATGTCGGTGCGCTCGGCGGCTTCGCCCTCGGCGAGGACCGCGGCGCGGCCGACGACGATGCCGCCCGCCTTTTCAACGAGCTTCTCGAGGGCTTCAAAGGACTTGCCCGTGGAGATGACGTCGTCAACGATGAGAATGCGCCTGCCCTTCATGAGGGCGGCGTCCTCTTCCGTGAGGAAGAGCTTCTGCATGCCGGCGGTCGTGATCGACTGGACGTCGACCTCAAGGGCCTCGCCCATGTAGAGCTTCATTTTCTTGCGGGCGACGAAGTAGCGCGCGGCGCCGGCCTGGCGGGCCATTTCGTGAATGAGCGGGATGCCCTTGGCTTCGGCCGTCAGCATGTAGTCGTACTCGGGGGCCTTTTCAAGGAGGGCCGAGGCGCAGGCAACGGTGAGCTCCTGATCGCCGAGCATGATGAAGGCTGCGATCTGCAGCTCGTCGGAAATGGGAAAGAGAGGCAGGTCGCGCTTGAGGCCGGCGACTTCGATCGGATAATGCATCTGAGGACTCCGCTAGGAGATTGTGCGATGAAGGGTGCCGGAAGCGTCCGGCGTGCGACGGGTATTGTACAAAGTCGGCGGGACTTCGTGCGGTGCGGACCGCGAAGGAAGGAAAGGGGAGACACCGCCGACGGCGTCTCCCCTCCTTCACGTGACGCGGATTCGCGTTACTTGGCGAAGGCCTGCTTCAGGTCGATGATGTGGCCCTGATAGTGCGGGGCTGACGCCTTGTTGTTGTAGACGTCGATTTCAACCTTGACGTCGCCCGTCTTGTAGTCCACTTCCTGCAGGCGGCCGATGGTGCCCTTCGTCTGGTCGAAGAGGCCCACGGAGCCGTAGAAGCCGAACATCGTGTCCTTGTCGGCCTGATAGGCGGCGTTGGACGTGATGGGCGCGAAGCTTTCGTAGCCGCGGTCCTTGCCGTAGGCCCAGGTCTGCTTCACGGTCATGGTCTTGGGGGCGATCTTGTATTCGACGACGCGCGAGTAGTTCATCTCGGGCAGCGCGGGCTGTTCGTAGTGACGGACCTGGCCGTTGTCGAAGACGACGATGGTGCCGTTCTTCGAGGCGCGAGGCCATGCGGCGTGCTGCGTGTAAGTGAAGTCGAAGCCGCCCTCGCAGTCGCCCGTCGACGAGCACTTGAGGGGCCTGCCGTCCTTGTCGACCGGCTTGAGGAGCTTCTTTTCAAGACCGTTCTTCCAGCCTTCGGACGGCGCGAGGATCCACTTCACCTCCTTGTCGCGGCCGATCTTCATGACGCCCTGATGGCGGGCGGAGATGATGATCGAGTCGTCGGACTCGTCGTAGGCGACGGAGTTGACGTGGGCCCAGTTGCGGCCCGTGCCGACGCCGGCGGCGTCGCCGAAGGGCGCGAGCGGTTCGGCGCCCACAGCCTTGCCTTGGGCGTCAAGGTCGACGTTCATGCAGACGGCGCCGAGGTCGAGGTTCTTGATGAGCGCGTCGGGTCGAGGATGGTGTTGAGGTCCCATTCGTCGATCACGTTGCCCGAGCGGTCGACCTCGATGATGAAGTCGCGCACGCTTTGCACGATCTGGCCGTCGGGACGATGGTAGCGGTACTTGGCGGCGCGAAGGAGGATGTTACCGTTGGGCATTTCCCATGAGGCGTGGCTCAGGTCGATGTATCCCGGCGGCAGCGGATGCTTGGCGACGATGCGGCCCGCGAGATTCATCTCGATCCAGCGCTGGCCCTGCACGAAGGTGTAGGTGCCCGACTTCGTCGGGAAGAAGCCCATGGCGTAGCCGCGGTCGGCGATGTCGTAGTTGATGCCGTCGTAGATGGCCTGCGGTTCGAGCCACCAGCGGAACTCGCCCTGCGTGTCGACGACGTAGTTGAGCGGGATCGTCTCGAAGGCGAGCGAGCCGCCCGAGGGATTGGCGGCGCTCTTGCTCATCTGCGGCGTCTTGGGCATGATCCAGTTCACTTCGGAGCCCTTGGGCGGACGGGTGCCGGAGTTGACGAGATAGAGACGGTCGCGGAAGGCGGCATCGAGCTTCGTGACCTTGGGCTGCGGGAGCGCGGTGATGTTGCATGGCGCACGAGCGCGAGGGCGCCCGCATCACGATGCCCTACTTTCTCGCCGCGCCCTGGATCGTGCTCGAGACGGACGCCACGGCGAAGATCCTCGAGAAGAACGCCCGCATGCTCGCCCGGTACCTGCCGATCGAGATCCTGCCGCTGCCGCCCGGGCTGGCGGGCCGCTACGAGCGGCGCGTGATCTGGCACGAGAACGCCTCGGGCGATCCGGCCCTGATGTGGCTCATCGCGATGCTCAGAAGCGCCTCGGCGCAAGAAGCCTGCGCGGGCGGCGCGCGCAGGCCGGAAGGCTGATCGGAAGGCCGCACGACGAAAAGGCACGAAGACGCCGCACGAAGAAACGGGCCGCCGGCTTTTGCCGACGGCCCGTTTCACGCCCGGGTTCGGGTTCGATTACGCCTTCTTCGTGAGGCGGGCGCCCCAACCGAAGAGCATGGCGGCGATGAAGGCGGCCGCGACGATGCAGGCGAGGAGGCAGCAGGAGGCCATGTCCATGAACTTCCACTGCGGGATCAGGTACCAGCCGTCGTAGGACTGGTAGAGCTCGATGAACCAGCGCTGCAGGGCGCCGAGCTCAACGCCGTCGGGGACCACCGGCGCGTCGTAGCCGCAGTCGCCCGTGGGCTGGAACCAGTCCGGAGCCCACTTTTCCAGCGGAAGGCCGAACGGGAAGTGCGGCTCGGTCGAGCAGCCCTGCATGCCGAACATCGCTTCCGGATCGTCGGAGTGCACGGCGTCATGAATGCCGATGAGCTTGACCGAGCAGATGATCGTGTAGACGAGGCCGTAGATCGTGATCACGAAGCCGACGAGCTTCGCCCAGACGGCCTTCGGGTCGATCATGGCGATGACGCAGCCGAGCGCCATCACAAGGTTGCCGTAGCGGATGTAGACGCACTGCTCGCAGGGCAGCATGTGCATCCAGTCCTGAAAGACATAGTGCGCGAGAAGAACCATGGCGACCATCGCAAACGCGATGATGCCCCAGGGCCAGCGGGAGTCCTGCCAGTCGGCGAGCGTGCGGACGGGATCAGACCCGAGCCCCTTCATGAATTTGATCATGATGAAAAAATCCTTTTGTTGATGGCCGAAAAAGATTCCGGCACAGTCTCTTGCCCTTTTCGGACCCTGTCGGGTGCGAAAATGTCGGGTGTCGGGGAGACGAAATCCGAAGACGAAAAACGGGAGAGACGGACGTACCGCCGTCCCTCCCGCCCAGGGAGAACCTGTCGGGCCCTGCTCCGCGAAGGCGGAGCGGCAGGGCTTACTTCATGTCCTTGAGTTCCTTGACGAGCTCGACCATGCCGTCGAGGCTGCGGATGCTCTTCGTCATGATCAGGTACTTGCCGTTGACGACGTAGGCCGGGATGCCCTGGATCTTGGCGACGTCGTAGGAGAGCTTCCATTCGTCGCACATCGCCTTGACGGCCGGATCGTTCTTGGCTTTGGCGAACTCATCGGCGCTGATGCCCGTGGCGTCGGTCATGGTCTTGAGGAAGGCGGCTTCGCCGGAAGTCCAGCGTTCGCCCTTCTTGTGATAGGCGACGTAGACGGCGTCCTTGGCCTTCTTGAAAAGAGAGTCCTTGGACTCAACGGAGACGCCTGCGGCCTTGTCCCTGAGGAGGCACATGGCGAGGAATTCGCTGCCGATGCGGCCGTACTTGCCCTTGGTTTCGAGATGGATCGGGTTGAAGGCAAGGCCGGTTTCCTTTTCAATGCGCGGCAGAACCTTCGGGTCGACGCCGACGTCATACTTGAAGCAGAACGGGCAGTCGTAGCTGAAGATCTTGGTGAGCTTGCCTTCGGCGTTGACCATCGGCTTTTCGAGCTTGACGTAGTCGGTGCCTTCCGTGGCGGCCATGGAAGCAGCGGCAAAGAGAGAGAGGCCGACGGCAAGCAGAGTCTTCTTGAACATTTGTGAGTTTTCTCCAGATGGGTGACGGGTGGTCGGCGGAACGTCGGATGTGTGCGGGGCTCGCCTGAACCATGACTGCGAGTTTAGACCTCCCCTTTTATTCGGGCTATTGTGACTTTTCCAAGTACGCACGGCAGGTTGTGCAAGGCCTTGTTGCAGAAAATACAAAAGGCCCCGCCTCTTCCGCCCTCAGACCGCATGAAGCGAAAGGACCGCCGTCGGCACGAAGCGGCCGGCGGCGGTCCGAATGTCTCAAAGAGAACGGGAATGTCAGAAGCGGTACGTGAGGCCGCCCGAAGCGAAGACTTGGTTGAAGCGGTCGACGCCGTCAAGGAGGTCGTGACCGTTCGCGTAGGAGGCGCCCGCGTAGAGCTGGGTGCGCTTTGAGAGGTTGTAGTAATACATGAGGCTGCCGCGAAAGCTGTCCGGAGGCGCTCCGCGGGCGGCGCGGTGCGTGGCGAGGGTTCCCGTCGGAAGGTCATCGCGATGCGGGCTACAATTCGGAATGCGTTTGATGCTTCAGGGAGGTCTTTTCATGCGCTGGCAGGATCTTGAGGAAAGCTCGTCGGTCGAGGACCGCAGGGGCATGGGCGGCATGGGCCGTTCGGGAGGCTTTCGCACCCGCGGCGGCATTCCGCTTCGCGGCAAGACGGGGCTGGCCGTGGTGATCGTGGTGCTCGTGGCGGGCTACTACGGGATCGACCTCACGCCTTTGCTGACGGGTGAGCCCTTCCCTGTCGAGACGCAGACGACGGCTTCGGCGCCCTACAAGGGCACGGCCGCCGAGGAGGAGCTCGCGAAGTTCTCCCGCGTTGCGCTCAAGACGACGGAGGACGTCTGGACCGAGATCTTCCGCGCCACGGGCGAAAGGTATCCGCACCCGAAGCTCGTGCTCTACACGGGCAGCACCTCGACCGCCTGCGGCTACGGCCAGTCGGCGATGGGGCCCTTCTATTGTCCGGCCGACAGGAAGGTCTACCTTGACCTGAGCTTTTACAACGACATGCAGAAGAAGCTTGGCGGAGGCGGCGACTTTGCGCTCGGATACGTGCTCGCCCATGAGGTCGGGCACCATGTGCAGACCGTGCTCGGCATTTCCGAGCAGGTTCAGACGCTCCAACAGCGCGTGACGAAGAAGGAGGCCAACGCCCTTCAGGTCAAGATGGAGCTTCAGGCCGACTGCTTCGCGGGCGTCTGGGGCCATTTCATGGAAAAGCGCGGGATTCTCGAGGCGGGCGACCTTGAGGAGGCGCTCAAGACCGCCACGGCCATCGGCGACGACCGCCTGCAGAAGGAGGCCACGGGCCGCGTCGTGCCCGACAGCTTCACGCACGGGACGTCGCTCCAGCGCCTCAACTGGTTCAAGAAGGGCTTCAAGAGCGGCAATCCCAACGTCTGCAACACCTGGCAGGCGGACAAGCTCTAGCCTTCGACATTTTCATCTGCATTTCGGGTCCGCAGGCCTTCTGACCGCGGGCCCGATTTGCTTTCAGGGAGATGGTTCGGCGAGAGGATGATTTCAAAAACGGCAGCATCCTGAAGCATTGCAACTGTTGCACCTTTTGACTTTGCGGCACGCGGAGCGTCAATGAGCGGTAGGATGAAGACATGAGGCTCCTCATGCGGCGCAGCGTGCCGCAGGGAGCGACCGAATGCCCGTGACGACAGGAGGAAAGCCATGATGAGAAGAACAATGCTTCTTGCCCTGCCCGCAGCCGCCCTTGTGCTCGCAGGATGCGCAGGCAGTCCCGCGACGCCCGAGGAGGCCGTCGCGATCGAGAAGAAGGCCATGAGCGAGGGAATCGACAGGCAGATGATGCCGCTCTACGTCACTACGTGGCTCGAGCCCGTGCCCGCCCAGTTCGGCAGGCAGCAGGGCTTCATCCTTGACGAGGGCGGCTCGGCCGAGTCCGTCAACATGGCGACGCTCAAGTACGAGAGCTGGCAGGTTGCTGACCGAAAGCTCACCCTGAGGGGCAAGAGCATCGGCAACGGCGGGACCTTCCCGTTCGAGGAGGTCTGGAACGTCGTGATGGTCTCGAAGAAGAAGCTCGTCCTTCAGCGGGGCGGCGTCTACAAGACCTACTGGGCGCCGGTTCGAGAGGAATAGACGCAGGCTTTTGCCAGGAACGCCTCTTTTGTCCGAAGAGGCGGGTTCAGGGAGCGCAGGCGGCTGCAGAAATGCGGCCGCCTGTTTTTCCGTGGGCGTCAGAAGACTTCGCCGTTGTCTTCGGGAAGCTCGAGCGCGAACGTCTCGAGGTCTTCGCCGGGATGTCTTGCGGGAAGCTCGGCCTGCCATTGCCGGGGCCAGGCGTCGTCGGACACGGGGAGGACTTCGTTCGGGTCGTCGTAGGCGTGCTTCGGATAGCGGGCGAGATGGAGCTTCTGTCTGGCGCGCGTCACTGCGGTGTAGAGCCAGCGGAAGTAGTCGGCCGAGGATCTCGGTCCCGTCCATGCGCAGTCGACGAAGACGTGCGGCCATTCGCCGCCTTGGGACTTGTGGCAGGTGACGGCGTAGCCGTAGCGGACGTGAAGCGCGTTGACGAACGGGGCTTCGGCGAGCGCGTCCTGCCAGTCCTTCGTGCCGCGCCTGAGCCTCGGGAAGCGGTTCTTGAAGTCGGCCATGAGGGCGCGAAGGAGAAGCGTCATGTCGGGCAGGTCGTCGGGCTCGAGCTGGTTGAGAAGGATCATGCAGGAGACCTCGAAGCACTCGCCCGTATTGCCGCGAAGCCTGAGCGTGACGCTCTGGAACTCAAGGTCGAGGTTCACGAGGCGCCTGCCCTTCCCTGCGGGGCCGGTCTTCACGCGGAAGGAGACGCTGCGCCTGGTGCGCGCTCCCGTGCGGAGCACCTGGCAGAAGTCGCCGTTGCAGATGAATTCGCCGTGCATGTGCGTGTTGAGGATTACCATGAGCTTGTCTCCCGCGGCGAGCTCCTCGACGCCCGGAAACTGCAGCCGCCTGAAGGCGCGGTTGAGCTGCTGGGCGCGCACGTTCGTCTGCGCGATCATGACGGCGTCGCGTGTGATGCGCCGTCCCATGACCTCCCAGCAGAGGCGCGCCATGTCGCGCGCATCGATCCGCTCTACGTCGGGAACGTCCGCAGGAAGCCTTGGAAGAGCGTACGTCTTGTTTTTGAGTCCCGTTCGGAGCGCAGTCGCGAGCGCGAGAATTCCCGAGTCCTGCTTCTGGCGGACGATGTCGGTGAGCGTGTGCTCCGAGGGCTTCAGGCCGAATTCCTCCTCGAGGTGCACGGGAGAGAGCGCGGGCGAGACGGTCATGCCGACGGGCGGGAGCTGCGCGGCGTCGCCCACGAACAGGATGTGCCTGCGGTGCGCGCAGGGGGCGTCCTCGAGAAAGTGCAGGAGGTCGGCGAGAAGGCGGCCCGAGCCGAACTGCAGGAGCGGATTCTGCGTCTCGCGGTCGGAGACCATCGAGGCCTCGTCGACGACGTAGACCGCGTCGAGTTCGTCCGTGTTTGACGTGAGGTCGCTCACGAGCGTGAAGTCCTCGTCGTCGGGATCGTCCCGGTCGCGGGGCGAGTAGAGGTGCGCGTGGATGGTCGAGGCGCTGCGGGACGTTCTCGTCGAGAGCACCTTGGCCGCGCGGCCCGTGGGCGCCATGAGGTGCACGGAGCGGTTGACGGCCGAAAGATAGTCGACGACGCCCTTCATCAGGAAGGTCTTGCCCGTGCCCGCATAGCCGCGAAGTATGAAGATCCGCGCATCGTCGTCGTCAAGAAACGCCTGAAGCTTCGGAACGAGCGAGGCCTGACCGGGGGTGAGCCGCACGCCTTCGAACATGCGCGAGAGCGTCGGATTCTTGATGTGGATTCCGCCCGCCTCGTCCGGGTCCGCCTCTTCGGCCGATCCGCCTGCATTGCTCGCGTCCGCAGGCGCGCCCTGAACCCAGGAGCGCGGGACGCGAAAGCGCTCGCCGTGCTCGTCCTCAAACCAGACCCAGCGGTCGTCTGCTTCGGGCGCGGGCGCAGCGGCGGCGACGGCGCCCTCAGGCGGACTGATGAGCGCGACGTTTCCTTCGGCAGGCTTCGGATGCGGCATGACGGTCTCGCTTCGCAAGCCCTGCGAAGCGCATCTCCTCTCGAAACGGCGTGTGGCGGAAAAGCAACACGAACGGCGGTTTTTCTGGTTCTTTATTCGGAGGAACCCTGATGGAGAACACCCAACTAGTGGGGACTTTCGATGGAGGCTTACCCTAAGTTGGCACAGTCGGCGCGTCTTAAGGCAGGCTTAATGGACTAGGATTCACTCGAACAGGGCGCTCGGCCCCCATGAACCATTCGCCCCTACAGGAGATTTTAATGACAAATTTCAAGACGCTTGCCGCCCTGATGATGACCGCCCTCATGGCTGCGGGCACCGCCTCTGCCGCCGACGGAAAGTTCGGTGCCGACCGTCATGCGGCGATGGGTCTCACCTGCGAGACCTGCCACGGCCCCGACAAGGCCAATCCCGCCACGCCCGACATCAAGACGTGCACGCAGTGCCACAACACGAAGGACCTCGTCGAGAAGACGAAGGACGTCAAGCCGACGAATCCGCACGTCTCCCCGCACTATCAGGACCAGCTTGACTGCACGAACTGCCACTACATGCACGGTGAAACGGAGAACTTCTGCGACCAGTGCCACCAGTTCGGCTTCAAGGTGCCCTGAGGCGCTGAAAGGCATTGACAGGCATCGCTTCGGGCCCGGATTGACGGGACCGTCCCTCGAACGCCCGATGATTTTCACCGCGTCCTGACGGCCGACCAGCCGCAGGACGGCGGGAGCCTCCGCCGCACACGGAGGTCCGTCCCGCGACCATCACTCATGAAAAGGAGTATCAGCATGACCAACCAGTCCCGCCGCCAGTTCCTCAAGACCGGCGCCCTCTTCGGCGCAGCCTCCGCTGCCGCCGCCGTCTCCGCTCCCGCCTTCTCGACCGAAGCGCCGCAGAAGTGGGACGAAACTACGGGTCTTCTCATCGTCGGCACCGGCTTTGCCGGCTGCGCCGCCGCCCTCGAGGCGCACTACCTCGGCGCGAAGAAGGAGGAGATCATGCTCGTCGACAAGATGAGCACGCCGGGCGGCAACTCCATCATCAACGGCGGCGCCGTCGCGGCCGCCGGCACCGACATGCAGGAAAAGGAAGGCATCAAGGACTCCGCCGACCTTCTTTTTGCGGACATCATGAAGGCGGGCGGCGGCCTCTGCCATCCCGCCCTCGCCCGCCGCATCGCCGATGAATCCGTCGCCAACTTCAAGTGGTTGCGCGACGACATCGGCGTCCAGTTCAAGGCCGTAACCTACCACGGCGGCCACTCCGTCAAGCGTTCGCACGCCGTGACGAACAACTCCGGCTCCGGCTTCATTCTTCCGATGCTCGCCAAGCTCAAGGAATTCGGCATTGAGCCGCGCCTTCGCTTCATCGTCGACGAAATCATCGTCAACGACAAGAAGGAAGTCATCGGCGTCAAGGCCCGCCAGGGCTATCGCTTCGGCCGCGAGAATTCCGGCAAGGTCCTCTACGTGCGCGCCACGAAGGGCGTCCTGATCGCAGCCGGCGGCTTCGCGCAGAACGTCAAGTACCGCATGAGCCAGGACCCGCGCCTCACGGACAAGTTCACCTCCACGAACCATCCGGGCGCCACGGGCGAAATGATCATGCAGGCCCAGGAAATCGGCGCCAACACCGTCCAGATGGACTGGATCCAGCTCGGTCCGTGGACCTCGCCCGATGAAAAGGGCTTTGGCGTGGCTCCGCTCTTCGTCGAGTCCTGCGTCGGCCTCGGGCCCATGGTCGACCCGGCCACCGGCAAGCGCTTCATCAAGGAAACGGGCAACCGCAAGGTCCGCGCCGACGCCATCGTCGCCATCGGCCACCCCTGCGTCATCTACACCTGCGAAGCCAACGTCATGAACGCCATCGTCGGCCACAACATGACCGACAAGCTCTGGGAGCACGCCCTCAAGACCGGCGTCGTCAAGAAGTTCGACACGCTCAAGGACCTCGCTGCCGGCTACGGCATCGACTACGCGACGCTCGAGAAGACCAACGAGACCTTCAACGGCTACATGAAGGCCATGAAGGACCCCGAGTTCGACTGCATGTTCTTCAAGGGCGCCAGCGTCAACGACAAGGGTCCCTTCTACGGCGTTCGCCTCTGGCCGCGCGTCCACCACTGCATGGGCGGCCTTGAGATCAACGAGCATGCCCAGGTCATGTCCGTGCGCGGCACCCCGATCAAGGGCCTCTATGCCGCCGGCGAAGCCACGGGCGGCGTCCACGGCATGGTTCGTCTCGGCACCGTCGCCGTTGCCGACTGCATGATCTTCGGCCGCATCGCAGCCCGCGATGCCTTCAAGAAGGCCTGATCCCGGTCAACGCCTGAAGATGCGCCCTGCGAGCGGGAAGCCTGAGACCTCCCGCGTGCAGGTATCGGCGGGCGCTTCGTCCGGTCGGACGCGGCGCCCGTTCCCGCCCGAAATCGGCGGAAGGAATGCCGGAGGTCAGGCGGTGATTAAAGACAGAAACAAAAGTACTCGTTGATACTGTATTATTCCGTCCTGCCCGCAGGAGAGGCGAAGCGCCCTCCTGACTCAAAGCGCATTCCGCTTTTCAACCCATTAGGAAATGAACATCATGATGAAGAAGTCTCTTCTCGCCCTTTCCGTGGCCGCTGCGGCCATGGGCGCCCAGGCCGCTGACGTCCAGGTCTACGGCCTCATCGACACCAGCCTCTCCTTCGTGTCGAGCGACGCCGACATTGCCGGCCACGACCGTGTGAACTCCTTCTCGATGGAGAACGCAAAGGAATTCGGCTCCCGCTTCGGTCTCAAGGGTTCTGAAGACCTCGGCAACGGCTACAAGGTCGGCTTCGTTCTCGAATCCGGCTTCAAGTCCGACGACGGTCAGTTCGACCAGACCGGCAAGCTCTTCGGTCGCGAAGCCCACGTCGACCTCGTCGGTCCGTTCGGCAAGCTCTCCGCCGGCCTGATGCCCGTCTTCGGCAGCACGCTCGGCGCCGACGGCCTCTTCCGCGCCATCGACCCGCTCTTTGCGAACCTCACGAAGGCCTTCGGCTCCGGCCACGTGACCGCCTCCTCCTGGACGCGCGTCGACAATGCGCTCAGCTACGTGACCCCGACCGTTGCGGGCTTCACGGGCTACGCCATGTACTCCTTCAAGAACGACTCCTCCAAGAGAGGCGTCGAAGGCCACGGCGGCGAATCCGACCGCTACGCCTCTCTCGCCGCACGCTACAAGGCCGGGGCTCTTGAGGCCGTGCTCGTCGCCGACACCACGATGTACGGCACGTACCGCACTGGCACCGCCGCCAGCAAGGATGACGGCTGGACCGTCACCTTCGGCGGCAACTACACGTTCGACGGCGGCGTCAAGGTCCTCGCCTTCACGCAGTTCTTCGGCGACCAGGAGCTTCCCGCCTTCCGCGGCGGCGTCGGCACCGACGGCATCATGGCCGTAACCGGCGACAAGGGCTACGGCTTTGTCGACGGCTACGGCGTGAGCCTCGGCGTGAACGTGCCCGCCATGGGCGGCGTCGCCAAGGCCCAGGTCGCCTACCGCGACATGGACAACAAGGACAACGTCGACTTCAAGCGCGTGATCGCCGCCCTCGGCTACGACTACGCCCTCTCCAAGCGCACCGCCGTCTACGCCATGACCGGCTGGTCTCAGGAGAAGGTCGAGAACGGCACGACCGAAGCCAAGCCCAACGGCTACGAGTTCACGACCGGCATCGTCCACCGCTTCTGATGAGAGCCCGTGTTCCTCTTCCCGGGGAACGCGGTTTCTCCCAAAAGGGCTCGTTCTTCGCCTTCCCTTTGTATATACAGAGGGGAAGCGGGGCGGGCCCTTTTTTCGTTCACCTCCTTCGTCCCTTGTCGTCATCTGCCCTATGGGGCCTGTCTTCCGGATTGCCGTCCGGACGGGCGTTTCAGATGGTTTTCCCTTGGAAACCTCAGGTAAACGCCGATGGCGGTTTCAGAGGGTGCCGCCTAAAATATGCGCCCTGAATGCCGGTCTTTCTCCCTTTCGGGCCGGCGCATTTTCTGAGGACATCCAAGATGTGCACTTCCGTCATTGTCGGAGAAAAGGCCACGGCCGACGGCTCCTTCCTTCTTGCCCGCAGCGCTGACAGCAGCGCCCTCAAGGCCCAGCACTTCGTGATTCACGAAGCGCGCGAATGGCCCGAAGGCTCGATGTACCGCACGCAGGACCACAAGGGCGCCACCGCCTTCGAATGGCCCCAGCCCGCCCACAGCATGCGCTTCACGACCGTGCCGAACTGGCAGACCCAGCTCCACGGCGCCGTGGGCTTCAACGAAGCGGGCGTGGGCCTCACCGGCACCGAGTCCATCTTCGCCCGCGACGACGCGCTCGCGATCGACCCGTACAACAAGGCCTCCGGCATCACCGAGGACGACATTCCCGACGTTCTGCTCTCCCGCTGCACGACCGCGCGCGAAGCCTGCGCGCTTCTGGGCCGCATCATCGAGGAGGCCGGCTGCGGTGAAGGCTTCGGCGTCGGCTTCGTCGACAGCAAGGAGGTCTGGTACCTCGAGACCGGCACGGGCCACCAGTGGATCGCCCACCGCACCCCGGCCGACAAGTACATGGCCACGGGCAACCAGGGCCGCCTGCGCGAATACGATCCGGAACGCGAGGACATGATGGGCTCGCCCACGGTCATGAGCTGGGCGAAGGAGCACGGCTTCTGGAACCCCGAGGAAGGTCCCTTCGACTTCGCCGCCGCCTACACCCGCAACGACGAGCGTGACCGCGTCTACAACGACCCGCGCGTCTGGATCATGCAGAAGCACCTCAATCCGTCCGTCGAGCAGCCCGTCGACGATGGCCGCAATTTCGAGGTCTATCTCACGCCCGAAAAGCCCATCACGGTCGACGATCTCAAGGCCCTGATGCGCAATCACTACGACATGTCCGAGCATGACCCGTACCAGTTCGGTCTGCGCGGCGACGAGCCCTGGCGCCCGATCAGCGTGTTCCGCACGTACGAGTCCCACATCATGCAGGTCCGTCCGTGGCTCCCGCAGGCCATCGGCTGCCTGATCCACCTCGCCTTCGGCATGGCCGACCTCTCCGTCTACCTGCCGTTCTACCAGGGCCTCGAGGCCGTTCCCCAACACTACGGTTGCGGCACGGACCACTGCGACCGCCGTTCCGTCTACTGGAAGTTCCGCAGGCTTCAGACGCTCGTCATGACCGACTACGCCGGCCTCGCCCCGATGGTCAAGACCGCCTTCGCCAAGTTCGAGGCCGACCTCGCCCCGCGCATGGCCGCCTTCGAAGCCGAGTTCGTCAAGCTTCATGCCGAAGACGAAAAGGCCGCCGCGAAGCTCCTCAACGACTTCAATCTCCGTGTTCTCGCCGAAGGCGAAGAGCTCTGCGAAACGCTTCTCGACGACTGCTTCACGAAGCGCACGACCGACATCCAGGAGGCCGTGTACTTCCGCAACCGCAAGGCCAAGGACTGATCACCGGGCTTGCCGGCCTCTTTCCGCCTTTCTTGTCATGAGGGCGGGATGAATGCCCGGCCTGCCTCACTTGAAAATGGCGGGATTTCCATAACGGAAGTCCCGCCATTTTTTGCTTCTGTCGGTTCTGTCTCAGTCGCCGGGTTTCGCTTGAGCGGGAGCAAATGAGCGGTGTTGAAGACAGGATCGGGATCAGGCCCTGCGTCTCCCCTCCCTCATGGCGAGGATGAAGACGGTGGCGAAGATGAGGACTGCGCCGAGGCTCTCGACGGGCGTGAAGGAGGTGCCGAGCAGCACGACGGAGAGAATCACGGCCGTGAGGGGCTCGGAAGCGCCGAGGATGGTGGTGACGGCGGGCGGGACGTAGTCGAGGCTCTTCAGATAGCAGACGAAGGCGAGCGCGGTGCCCACGACGATGATGTAGAGGTAGCCCGCGAGGGTCTCCCAAGTCCAGACGGCGTCGATTTCCGTGGGCGGATAGACGAAGAGCGCGCCGATGCCCGCAAAGAGCATGCCGAAGCCCACGACGGCGTTGACGCCGAGTTTCTTGACGGCATTGCCCGGCTGCAGCGTGCAGAAGGCGCCGCAGGCGGCGGAGGCAAGCCCCCAGAGGACGCCCGAATATGAGAAGTTGACGACGCTCAGGTCGCCCTTTGTGATGATGAGTACGACGCCCGTGGCGGCAAGGCAGAAGGCGGCGAGCTCGAGGATCGAGACGGGCTTGCGGGTCGTGGCGGCGATCCAGCCGATCACGAAGAGCGGACCCGTGATGACCATGATGGCCGCCGTGGCGGCGCCCGCATCACGGATCGCAAGGAAGAACGTGAACTGCGTCGCCAGCACGCCGAGGCCGTAGATCACGACGTCACGCAGCAGAACCATGTCGGAGAAGAGCTTCGAGACCCTGCCCCTTTCGGTGAGGAGCGTCATGAGCGTGAGGAGCACGCCCGCGCCGAAGACGCGAAGCGCCACGAGGTCCTGGGCGGTGAAGCCGCCGTCCGTCATCATGACCTGAGCAGCCACCCCCATGGAGCCCCAGCCGAAGCCTGCGGCGATGGCAAGAAGAAAGCCCGTGAGCATGCGGCGTACTGAGGTCATTTGTCTTGTCTTTTCCTTGGAGTGCGTGTGAGAAGGCGGTCCGTCCGGACCAAGGCGGCATTGTACAGCGTCGCGATGCACCGCCGCTCGAAACGCCCCGTCCATCGTCATCCTCAAGCCTGCGGGCGGTAAAGACGGCGGCCTGCGCTTGCCTCCCGTCAAGAAATCCTCCAAAAGACGCTGGAGCGTTGTTCATCATCGAAATGGCGCGCGTACACGAAGAACGGCACCGTGATCCGCATCGAAACCGACAACACCGTGAAGGACGGCTGCAGGGTGCGTCAGTTGCGCGCCTGCCTCAAGGGCCGCGACATGCGCGAGCGCCTCTACAGTCCCGATCGACTGAAGTATCCGGTAAACAACTCTCGACTAAAGTCGAAAGCTTTATTGTCACCTGCTAAAGCAGGCTCAACATAGGGCTTGTTTACACCAGCCCCTGGGTTATCAGCAGACAACCCAGACGTTGCAGATTCCGACCTCCATTGAGGTCGCTGTGCGCTCTGTAACCACAGTTCTTGCAAACAAATCGGTGCTTCTGCCGTGTTCCGATGGCATTGCAATGCGGACAGGTTTGCGACGTATAGCGAGGGTCAGCGAAG